>Ga0307488_10000008_pt1 | contig 169165 bp, 161 predicted proteins | sample SB02metaG_FD_202248 | JGI IMG/M metagenome (GOLD analysis project Ga0307488, IMG submission 202248) | Sea-ice brine microbial communities from Beaufort Sea near Barrow, Alaska, United States - SB 0.2 | ecosystem: Environmental > Aquatic > Marine > Coastal | place: USA: Alaska | collected...
TTCATGTCGATAAGGGCGAAACGGTCGCCATTGTGGGTGAATCGGGGTCCGGTAAATCGGTGTCCGCCTTGTCCACGGTCCAACTGCTTGGCGACAGTGCAACCGTTGGCGGGTCTATCACCTACAATGGGACCCAGATGGTCGGCGCGTCCGAAAAGGACCTGCAACGCGTGCGCGGCAACAACATCAGTTTCATCTTTCAAGAGCCGATGACGTCGCTAAACCCGTTGCACACCATTGAAAAACAGCTGCGCGAAAGCATTGAGTTGCACCAAGGATTGCGTGGTGATGCTGTGCGGGTGCGCATCATAGACTTGCTGGAACAAGTTGGCATCCACGAGCCCGCAACCCGCCTCGGGGCCTATCCGCATCAGTTATCGGGTGGGCAACGCCAGCGCGTGATGATCGCAATGGCGCTGGCCAACGGGCCGGAAATGTTGATCGCGGATGAACCGACCACAGCGCTGGACGTAACCATTCAGGCGCAAATACTTGATCTGTTGGCGGACCTGAAACGCGACCTTGATATGTCGATGCTGTTCATCACCCATAATCTGACAATCGTACGCAAAATCGCCGACCGTGTCTGTGTGATGAAGGATGGTGAAATCGTCGAACACGGGCTGACGGCTGAAATTTTTGCCAACCCACAACATCCCTACACGCGGACGCTGCTTGAGGCGGAAAGCACAGGTGTGCCCATCGCCGTTGATCCGCATGCAAAAATCGTGGCTGAGGCAGAAAATCTCAAAATCTGGTTCCCGCTACAAACAGGTCTTTTGCGCCGGACAACTGGCTACGTAAAGGCCGTCAATGACGCCAACTTCAACGTTCGGGCCGGAGAAACTGTTGGCATTGTGGGCGAATCTGGTTCTGGCAAAACAACACTGGCGCTGGCGATGATGCGGCTGATCCGCTCCGAGGGGCGGATTGTGTTCATGGGGCGCGACCTGCACGGCCTTTCGGATCGGCAAATGCGGCCCCTGCGATCCGAGATGCAGATCGTGTTTCAGGACCCCTACGGATCGCTGTCGCCGCGTATGACGGTCGAACAGATAATTGCCGAGGGGCTGACCGTTCATGGTACAGCCGCGGGCAAACCCTCGCGCCAGATGGTGGCTGAGATTATGGGCGAAGTCGGGCTTGATCCTGCGTTGATGGATCGCTACCCGCACGAATTTTCCGGCGGTCAACGCCAGCGGGTCGCGATTGCCCGTGCCATGATTTTGCGCCCCAAACTGGTGGTGCTGGACGAGCCGACGTCGGCGCTGGATATGACGGTGCAGGTGCAAATCGTGCAATTGTTGCGTGATCTCCAGCAGAAATACCAACTGGCGTATCTGTTCATCTCGCACGATCTAAAAGTCGTGCGCGCGCTGTCGCACAAGGTGATGGTCATGAAGCGCGGGGATGTTGTCGAAGCAGGGGACGCGGACACAATATTTGATGCGCCGCAGAACGATTATACCCGCGAGTTGATGAAAGCGGCCTTTGGCTAGGCTTCAAACGTGACCGACGCGGCGCTTAGTCCTGCAATTTCACAAAGACAGGTCTGACCGCGCGCAATTGGCCCCACACCAGCCGGTGTGCCTGTCATGATGATGTCGCCCGCTTGCAGCGTCACCAGTGTTGACAATGTCGCGATGATGTCTGGCACCGACCAGATCATTTGGGTCAAATCACCGCTCTGTCGGGAATTGCCGTCGACCGTACACGTCACCGCACCTGTGGTTGGATGCCCAACCTCTGCCACGGAATGGACGGTGCCGATCACGGCGGAATTGTCGAACCCCTTGGCCATGTCCCAAGGCAAACCTTTGGATTTTACGGCTGTTTGAATGTCGCGGCGTGTCAGGTCGTTGCCGACTGCGTAGCCATAAACATGCGACAGCGCGTCATCTGTAGAGATATCCGTGCCGCCGGTCTTTAGAACGACGACCAACTCAACTTCATGATGCAGATTTTCAGTTGCAGGCGGGAATGGGATTGTCGTGCCCGATTGTACCACGGCACTGTTTGGTTTCATAAAAAAGATTGGCGGGTTCGCCTTGGCATCGCCCCCCATTTCAGCCACGTGGTCGGCATAATTCTGGCCAACACAAAAGATGCGGTGGACGCCGATGTTGCGATCTGGAGCGCTGGTGTGCAGGGTCGGGACGTTTGGCGGGCGGACTTCAAGTATGGACATGTGGTATTCCTTGGGCTGGGCTAGTCAGGTCCGATCATGAAACATGTCGTTCCGCGGGCTTGCAAGCGTGCGCAGGCACTTTCGGCACCTTCATGCGTCAGCCCCATGAAATTCGCTTCAAACCCTCTGCTGGATTGGTTCACGCGACGAAGTGAGCCATCAAGCGTCGACATTTCGTTCAACGCGACACGCAGCAACACCCGTTCGGCCTGATAGCGCGAATTGTAGCGTCCGACGTTGACCCCCCAAAGTCGACTGCCGGAGGTCGAAATACGGGTTACGATTTCGGGCCCGCTCGGTGTGTGGCTCGCCTGTTGCACGGCTACGAGGACCACGTCGCCAGACGGTCTGGCTTGCGGGGGCTGGGTTGTTTCTGGTGCGGTTGCGACCGTTTGCAGCACTTCGGTCACGGCATCTTCAATCACATCGGCATCTACGACAAGCAGAACAGCGGCGGGCTGTTCGGGGGCAGGGCGCGAATTCGGGCGCAGGGAACGGCTGACCAACCCGTTCACGCGGACCGTGCGCGCGGTCGTGCCGGGGGCAGGAGCGTCAGGGCCGCCAGACCCTTGTGCGGGAACGGGGCTGGGCCGATTGATATTGGCGGTGGTTGGCGCGCGGGCAAACCCCATATCGAGCAGTTCTGCGACACGGGCGTTACGTTGGGCTGTGGAAGACCCGCCAAACATCGTGGCGATGATGCGTTCCTGACCCCGTTCAGCAGAGGCCACGAGGTTGAATCCAGCGGCGCGGGTGTAGCCCGTCTTAATGCCATCGGCACCGCGATAGGCGGCCAGGAAGCGGCGGTTGGTGTTGGCCACTTGCCGCACGCCGGCGTCCGTCGTCAGACGGCTGAAAATGTTATAATACTGCGGGAAATCGTAAATCATATGACGTCCCAGAACTGTCATGTCGCGGGCCGTTGAAAGATGCCCCGCCTCGGTCAGGCCGTGGGCGTTGCGGAAAGTCGTGCGCGACATGCCCATGGCGCGCGCGGTGGCGGTCATCCGACGGGCAAAGGCGGCTTCGCTGCCCTCGAGCGCAATGCCGATGGCCGTCGCGGCATCATTGGCGGATTTCACGCCAGCAGCGCGGACCAGATAGCGAAACTGGATGCGTTGACCTGCGACAAGCCCGAGCTTCGAGGGTGGCTCGTTTGCAGCCACGGGCGTGATCGTCATCATGTCATCAATGCTGATCTCGCCACGCTCAATCGCCTGAAACGCGATATAAAGCGTCATCATCTTGGTGAGCGATGCTGGATGCAACTGAGTGTCGGCATTTCGCGAATGCAAGATCTCACCGGTGCGCGCGTCCATTACCATGGCCGCGTAGGGTGCAGAATTACCTGCGATAGGCGCCAACGCAGCCATCAGGAGTGTCAACAATAGAAGAATGCCCGCCAACGCGGGATTATAAATACGACGTTTCACGCCACTGCCCTTTTCTTTAGCCTCATGAGCCCCGATTTATTGGTGGGGTCTCTTATTATGAAATGAGGATAGCACAGGGCCGTGATTCAGAAAATACCCTAAATTCAAAGGGTTTCGGTGTGGCATACCTGCACAAATCGTGGGCTTTCGGGTACATCTAGTGGTTGGTTTCTGTTTTGACCCCTAAATGGTGGATTTTGGCAAGAATGAGGCGGATCGATAGAGGTCCTCAATTGAGGGTTGCGACGAGTTCGGGCAGCTCGCCCAGGGTGGCGACCTCGCGGAAACGACGGTGGGTGATGGGCGCAACAACGTGCTCGTATGCCAATGTTAGTTCATGGGGGACGTGAACGCCCCAAGCGCCGGCTTCGATCGCGGGAATCACGTCTGATCGCACCGAGTTACCGACCATCATCTGATGTGCCGTGTCGTGGCGTGCGAAAATGCGGGCATACACATCAGTGGTTTTATCACTGACAATTTCAACAGCGTCGAACAGATCGCCCAGACCCGATTGCGCCAGTTTGCAGTCTTGAACGAGCAAATCCCCCTTGGTGATCAACACGATCTCAGCCGTCTGCCGCAGTTTTTCAATGGCACTGCCGACGCCAGTCAGCATTTCCACAGGATCCGACAGCATATCGCGCCCCATGAGCAACTCTGCGATGACGGCCGTAGGCACGGCGCAGTCCGTCACCTCAATCGAAGTTTCGACCATCGACAGCACAAAGCCCTTAACGCCAAAGCCATAGATCCCCAGATTGCGCCGCTCAGCGCTCAAAAGCCGATCCTGCAGGTCGTCGCCCGACGTGAAGTCCGCCAACAAATCAGAGAATCGGTTTTGGGTCAGCTTAATGCCACGTTCGTTGTGCCAAAGCGTGTCGTCCGCGTCGAACGCGATCGTCCAATTTTTGTTGCTCAAGGGGTGTTCCTGCCCTGTCTTATGCGTCACATATGCGTGGCCCCTTTTCATAGGTGCCATGAAGGTTATATTAAGCCCCGAAACGCACACTCTACCAGTGACTCGCGCCAAAGGAATACAATGCTCCAAGACGTTTACATGATGGCTGATCGGAACGATGACGACGATAATAATATCGGAATCAAGCTTGAAACACGGACCAAGACCAAACGGCCACCGCTGTATAAGGTGATGATCCTGAACGACGATTACACGCCGATGGAATTTGTTGTGCACTTGTTGGAACGCTTCTTTAGCCTGACCCATGATCAGTCGGTCGAGATCATGATGGCCGTGCATAAAAAGGGCCTCGCGGTTGTTGGCGTGTTCAGCCATGAGATTGCGGAAACCAAGGTTGCGCTGGTGATGGACCTTGCCGCGCGTCACCAACACCCTCTTCAATGCACGATGGAAAAAGAGTGAGGGCGCGTCGACCGCTTGGTTCATCATGAAGTATTCTCGCCTCTTTACCGCGCTGGACGAAGGTCTGGACATGACTGGAACGCTGCATATTCTGCGCCCGCCCGCTGGGTATGATCTGGCTGGGCTAAGCGATGTCAGCGTCGATTCGACATTTTATCCCGACCATCAGTATTGGCAAGCCATGGGCATGGTTGGCGATGGCACAGGCCGTTCGGCGACGATTGTGGTGGTGCCACGATCAAAGACGCTGGCACGCGCCATGATCAGCGACGCAATTGCAGCCGGTGGTTTGGTGATCGTTGACGGACAGAAGACCGAAGGCATTGAGGGCATCTACAAAGACGTCCGCAAGACCAACACGATCCTAGGCGTTGTCGCGAAGGGACATGGGCGGTTGTTCTGGTTTGAGGCTGGCACGGCCCCCGATTGGGACGTTACCGTCAAATCGCCCGACGGATACAAAACCGTCGCGGGTGTGTTTTCTGAAACTAAGATCGACATCGGCTCTGCCCAATTGGTCCCGCACCTTGATGCGCTCAAGGGCGATGTGGCTGACCTTGGCGCGGGCTGGGGCTATCTCAGCCGTGAGATATTGACCCACGAGGGCGTCGCGCGGCTCGATATGATCGAGGCGGACAAAGCGGCGTTGGACTGTGCTGTAGTGAATACAAATGATGCCCGCGCGCGCCCTGTTTGGACCGACGCGCTGTCATTTAGTGGTGGACCCTATGATACGGTTGTGTCCAACCCACCGTTTCACACCACACGGGCGGGTGATCCCGACCTTGGAAAGGGCTTCATCGCCACTGCTTCGCGCATCCTGAAACCGCGCGGAACATTGTTGATGGTCGCCAACCGTCATCTGCCCTATGAGGCGGAACTGGATGCAAAGTTTGTACGTGTCGAAGAACTCGCAGGAACAGGTGCGTTCAAGATATTCCGCGCGACTCGCCCCAAGCGCTAATATCGCTTAGCCTTTACGAATCTGTCTGGTTCTCAGGAGTTGTTATGTCTTTTTCTATCGCCGGTAAGACCGCCATTGTCACAGGTGCTGCGAATGGTGTTGGCCTCGCAATCGGGCGGCATTTTGTGGCCGAAGGCGCCAACGTTGTCTTTGCGGACATGGACGAAGACCGACTGGTAGAGGAGCTTGGATCGTCCAAGGTTGAACCCGAACGCTACCGCACGTTTGCCTGTGATTTGCGTCAAAAATTGTCGATCAACAATTTGCTGTCGATGACAATTGATAGCTTCGAGAGGGTAGATATTTTGGTCAATGCGTCACGCCAATTGATCACGTCCGACCCGCTGAACCCGAAAGAGGATCAGGTAGAAAACCTGCTGCAACAAAATCTTATGACGTCGTTGCGCCTGACGCAGGCGATTTCAAAGCGGATGATCAAACAGGCCGAGGGCCAAGAAGATGGGTCCGTCGGATCGATCATCAACCTCAGTTCAATCGCAGCGCGGCGCGCCAATCCTGATCTGTTGGGCTATTCGATTTCAACGGCGGCGCTGGATCAGATGACACGGTCTATGGCTGTGGCCTTGGCACCGCATCGGATCCGCGTGAACGCAGTTGCCTTTGGGTCCGTCATGTCCGCCAGCCTCAAGCGCGAGTTGCGCGAACACGATGAATACCGCAGCGACATTATTGATCACACGCCCCTTGGCCGCATCGCCGGGCCTGGCGAAGTGTCGGACGCAGTGCAATACCTCGCGTCCGACGCATCAGGCTTTGTAACGGGCCAGATTCTCACTGTTGATGGGGGTCGCACGCTGATTGATCCGGCCTCGGCGCCTGCACACTAATCATTCTGGATGGACGGCAATGCACTGCTGAATTCGGTCCTGTGCGGCGCGCGCAGATTGCTCGCGGCGGCGTTCAAGTTGCGCGAGCTTAATGCGCTCTTCGGCGATGTTGATTGTCACCGGTTCCTGGCGGGTTGTCGTCTCGGTTTCTTCGCATGGGAAACGAAAGGTTGATCCGTCTGCGTTCGTTCCTTCGCAGGATGCGCGCAACACCCGAACGTCCTGTACTTCGGCCAAAGCGAACCCCCGACTGATGTTGCCCTGTGTGACGTTGATTAAACGGTCAAGCTCGGCGACGGGGCGGTTTGACGCGCTGATGCATTGTTCGCGCGGAGTCGAACAGGCTGTCAGCACCAGAAGTGAAAGAAGAAGAAGAGGGGAGCGGGTCATGTCAGTTTCCTTTGGCAGCCATATGGTCGCAGCTATGAATCAAGTGCTCGCGGGCATTTGCCCCGCTTGGTCAATCAATGCTAGTCGTGATTGATAAGCAATAACAAGGTGTCGAGACATGGGCTTGGGCGAAATGAAACAAGAAAAGGCGGCGGCGTCGGATTGGTTTCGTTCACTGCGTGACGAGATTGTGCAGGCCTTTGAAAGTCTTGAAGAGGCACAAACCGTTGGGCCGTTTTCGGGCCTGCCAGCTGGCCGGTTTGAGATCACGCAAACCACAAGAACAGGTGACGCTGGAGAAGACGCAGGTGGGGGCGTGATGTCGGTGATGCGTGGCGGGCGTGTGTTTGAAAAGGTTGGGGTCAACATTTCAACCGTGCATGGCACGCTGGGCCAGCGCGCGCAGGCCGCGATGATGGCGCGCAAGGGCTTGGAAGGCATGGCCGACGATCCGCGTTTCTGGGCATCCGGCATCAGCCTTGTCGCGCACATGCAGAATCCCCATGCACCTGCGGTTCATATGAATACGCGGATGTTCTGGACGCCGCATGCATGGTGGTTCGGCGGTGGATCCGACCTTAATCCTTGTATTGAATACAGCGATGACACCGCGCATTTCCACGCCACGCAACAGACGTGGTTGGACCCCCACGGCGTGGCGCATTACCCCAAGCTAAAGGCTTGGGCGGATGAGTATTTCTACATCCCCCACCGCAAGCGCGCGCGCGGTGTTGGCGGTGTGTTCATGGACGATTACTGCACCGGCGATTGGGCTTCTGATTTCGCTTTGACGCAGGACTTGGGGCGGGCGTTTTTGCCCGCCTACCAGCCGCTTGTTGAGGGCCGCCGCGATACGAAATGGACCGATGCGGACAAGGACGCGCAACTGGTTCATCGCGGTCTCTATGCGGAATATAATCTGGTCTATGATCGGGGCACCAAATTCGGGCTTGAAACGGGCCACGACGCGAATGCGGTGTTGATGAGCTTGCCGCCGATGGCGAAGTGGACATGAACTGCGAAGTTTGAAGCCGTAAGCGCGATCCTTCCGGCGTTCATTCTCTCTTGTGTCCTAATCGAAATTACGCCCGGCCCAAACATGGCCTACCTCGCGGTTCTGGCGGTGTCCGAAGGGCGGCGGGCTGGGTATGCGGCCGTTGCGTCTGGGCTGTTGATTGTCGGACTGCTGGCGGCGTTCGGGTTGGCTGCGCTGATTTCCGCGTCACAGTTCCTGTTCCAGACACTGCGTTGGGGCGGGGTGGTTTACCTGCTTTGGCTTGCATGGGACACGTGGACAGGGGACGGCAAAGGTACAAATGAATTTGCCGATTCAAACAGGCGGTTCATTCGACGCGGGCTGATTGTTAACCTGCTTAACCCCAAGGCAGGGGTGTTCTATGTGGCGATGCTGCCGCAGTTTGTGAACCCAGATGCGCCCATTCTGGGGCAAACAGTCATTCTGTCGGTGACATTTGTTCTGATCGCGACCCTGATCCACGGCACCATCGTCACGGCGGCGGGGGCATTGCGCCCGTTCCTGGCGCAAACAGGAAAACGCGACGTTGTCCGTCGCGTTTTTGCCGTGGCTTTGGTTGTTGTCGCGATCTGGCTAGCGTTTAAGACGCAGTCTTAGCTGCGCGACTCGCGCACGGTATCGATCATCAGTTGTACGTTTTCCGGATCTGCATCTGGCGTGATTCCGTGTCCTAGATTGAAGATGTGCGGTCCGCCATTGAGAGCATCAACAATGCGCCGGGTTTCAGACACGAGTGTCTCGCCGCCTGTGACCATATGGGATGATTTCAGGTTGCCTTGCACGCAGCCGTCGATTTGCACGTTGTCGGCGGCCCATTGAGCCGTGACGCCGTCGTCCAGCGCGATGCAGTCCGCCCCGATGGCGTCGTGCAGCCCAATGTAACGTTCGCCCGCGCCACGTGGGAAGGCGATAATGGGCGTGTCTGGGTGGCGTTGCTTGAGGGCGGCCACAATGCTCGCCATAGGCTTGATCGCATAGTTTGTGAAATCGTCGCCGATCAGCGATCCGGCCCAACTGTCGAACAATTTGACGACTTCAGCGCCTGCGCTGATCTGAGCCGACAGGTATTCGATCGTGCCGTCGGTAATGAGATCGAGCAGACCTTCAAATACGGCTTTGTCAGTGTCTTTCAGAGCATGGGCGGGGCCCTGATCTGGCGTGCCTTGTCCGGCGATCATGTAGGTCGCGACGGTCCACGGTGCGCCCGCAAAGCCGATGAGCGTGACATCGTCGGGCAATTCGTTCGTCAGGATTTTTATGGTTTCGTAGATCGGCGACAATGTGTCGTGGATTGCGCTGACGGGTTTAAGTGCCTTCAGTTCATCTGTGGTCGTGACGGTCGACAAACGCGGGCCTTCACCCGTGACAAACCACAGATCCGCGCCGAGCGCTTGGGGCAGCAGCAAGATGTCAGCAAATAGGATCGAGGCGTCAAATCCGTAGCGGCGGATCGGCTGCAGCGTGACTTCGGCGGCAAGCTCTGGATTGTAGCACAACGATAAAAAATCACCGGCCTGCGCGCGGGTGGCTTTGTATTCGGGCAAATACCGCCCCGCCTGACGCATCATCCAAATGGGCGGTGTCGGCAGGGTTTCCCCAGCTAGGGCGCGAAGAATGGGTTTTTGCGTGCTCATTGGGGCCTCCATAGGGTTAGTTTTGTCTCCCTTTTGGGGCGTGCCGAGTCAAGAGGTTGTAGTGGCGCAGGGGCGCGGCTAATTGTGCGATATGGATTTTGAATTACCCTCACCCGCTGCGCCATTGAAAATTGGAACCCGTGGATCACCGCTTGCGCTGGCACAGGCCCATGAAACGCGCGCCCGTTTGATGATTGCGTTTAATCTGCCCGAGTCCGCGTTCGAGGTCTGCGTGATCAAGACCACCGGCGATGATCGATCGCTGATTGATGCGGATATTCCGCTCAAGTTGATTGGCAACAAGGGGTTGTTCACCAAAGAGATCGAAGAGGCGATGCTGGCGGGTCGGATTGATATTGCCGTGCATTCGACCAAGGACATGCCAGTGGCGCAGCCGGACGGCTTGGTGTTGGACGTTTTTTTGCCGCGCGAAGATGCGCGCGATGCCTTTGTTTCGGTGAAATATGCGGGGATTGCCGATCTTCCTGAGGGGGCAATTGTTGGCACGTCAAGCCTGCGCCGTCGTGCGCAGTTACTCGTGAAACGACCTGACCTGACCGTCGTGGAATTTCGTGGCAATGTGCAGACACGGTTGAAAAAGCTGGCCGATGGCCTGGCGGATGCGACGTTTTTGGCAATGGCGGGGTTGAACCGCATGGGCATGCAGGATGCCGCGATAGGCGCCATTGATCTGGACGATATGTTGCCCGCCATTGCCCAAGGCACGATCAGCATTGAACGGCGCGTTGATGATCTGCGGGCCCGCGACATGCTGGCTGCGATCTGCGATGTGCAAGCGGGTCAACAGATGGCAGCGGAACGGGCGTTCCTTGCGGCGCTGGATGGCTCCTGTGAGACACCGATTGCGGGCTTGGCGATGATCGACGGTGATCAGATGTGGTTGCGCGGCGAGATTTTGAAACCCGATGGCAGTCAGGTCTTTACGGGTGAACGGCGCGGTTTGGTGTCCGAAGGACCAGCGATGGGTATGGAGTTGGCACAAGAGCTGTTGGGCCAAGCGGGGCCGGATTTCTTTGCGGCTGTTCAAGCAGGCTAATCAGGGATCAGTTTGCTGGGATTAAGGATGCCATTAGGGTCCAGAACACCCTTGATCTTACGCATCATATCAAGCGCGACAGGGTCTTTGCGACGCCGCATGGTGTTCAGTTTCGACAGGCCAACACCATGTTCAGCCGAAAAACTGCCGCCAAGGCTTTCAACGACATCTTCAATGATTTCAACAATTTTATCCTTTAGCGCTGCATCGTCGCTGGACGGATAGACGCCGTAGTGCACGTTGCCGTCGCCCAGATGCGCAATGTAGAACGGTTCTGCGCCGCTGTCGGCCTGAACCACTTTGGCGTTCGCTTGTTCCAAAAAGGAGCCCACCAGATCAAGGGGCAATGCGACATCGGTATCGATAATTGGCTTGCGCCAAAATGTCAATTCAGCGGCTGCTTCGCGGCGGTCCCACATCGCGCGGCGCTGAGTTTCGTTTTGCGCGACGACGGCGTCGAGGACAGCACCGCTGTTCATCATGTCAGCCATGATCGTTTGCAGGGCGTCGGTGATATCTGTGTCTGTGGTTGTGGCGACCTCGATCATGATGTTGACATCATAGGGCACATCAAATGGTTCGCGTGCGCCGTCGACGCGGGCCATGTGGACGTCGATGTAGTGGCGCGGCATATATTCGAACGCTTCCACCGCGCCGCCTGTCGCGTCTTGCACGCGGTTCAGCAGCGTCAGCGCATCGTCCAACTTCGGCACGGCCACCATCGCGGTGGCATATGCGATTGGTTTTGGGGCGAGTTTCAGCACCGCCTTGGTGATGATCCCCAGCGTACCCTCGGAGCCGATCAACAATTGGCGCAGGTTCAGGCCAGAATTGTCTTTGTGCAGGGACGACATCAGGTCCACGATCCGACCATCGGCCAACACAGCCTCAAGCCCTAGCACCAGATCGCGGGTATTGCCGTAGCGCAGAACGTTTGAGCCACCGGCATTGGTCGACATCACCCCGCCTATCATCGCGGACCCCCGTGCACCAAAGGTGAGTGGGAAAATAAGCCCTTCGGCGTCTGTCGCATCGTGGAGGGAGGACAGAACAACACCTGCATCCACGACAGCCGTGCGCGTTGTGGCATTGATGTCATGGATGGTGTTCATCCGGTCCAATGACACCATCACTCCGCCGGGCGCATATGTGCCACCAACCAGTCCGGTGTGGCCTGACACGGGGGTAATGGATTGGCATTGTGCGTTGGCCAGCGTCATGATTTGCGATACTTGATGGGTGGACGCGGGGCGCAGAACCACACCGGGCTGCGCGCAGTAATTGCCCGTCCAGTCGGTTGACCAGCGTGCGGTATCATTCCCCGTCAGTGCGTATTCTTTGCCAACAATAGCGGCAAATTCTTGCAGTAGTGTCATAGCGTCCCCCAGAAGCTGAATGTATGCCACTTTGGTGTGATATCAAAGGGTCGTCGTGTTCGGTAAAGTCGGAGTGTGGCGGCGTTGAGTATGACGTTGCACACACCAATGATGGCTCGTGTTTTTGGGAAACGACGGTCGCTGTGTTCCATTTCAGCAGGCTGTGTGGTGGCGTTACCTGGATTTGAACCAGGGACCTAACGATTATGAGTCGTTCGCTCTAACCAACTGAGCTATAACGCCATGCACAGCGGGCGGAATAGTCGCGGGCGGGGGTGGTGTCAAACCCAATCTCGTGCTTTGCGGGTTGTTCTTTGCATCACAGCTTGTTCAAGTCCGCCAACTTGGATCAGGAGAGCGTCGTGTCAGCAAAGCAATGGGAATTCTGGATCGACCGTGGCGGCACGTTTACTGACATCGTTGCGCGCACGCCGGACGGTGCTGTGGTGACGCAAAAACTGCTGTCCGAGAACCCCGAACACTACGCTGATGCTGCCGTACAAGGTGTGCATGACCTGATTGGCACTGATGATCCAGCAGCCGGGTCTATTGCGGCGGTGAAAATGGGCACAACTGTTGCGACCAATGCGCTGTTGGAACGAAAGGGTGAGGGCGTGTTGTTGCTGATCACCGACGGTTTTCGTGACCTGCTGAAAATCGGTTACCAGACTCGGCCGGATCTGTTCGCGTTGGAAATTGTGCGGCCGGAATTATTGTTTTCTGACGTGGCCGAGGTGCCTGAGCGGTTGAACGCGGACGGCAGTGTGCTCGTACCTTTGGATGTCGACGCGGTGCGGGTTGCACTGCAGCGGGGATATGAGGCGGGACTGCGGGCCGTCGCAGTTGCATTGCTGCATGCCTATTTGAATCCAGATCACGAGGTTCGGATCGCAGAGATTGCAGCAGACATTGGGTTCACCCAGATCAGCACCAGCCATCAGGTCTCCCGCCTCGCCAAATTGGTCGGGCGTGGCGACACCACGGTGGTGGATGCCTACCTGTCGCCGATTTTGCGCCGATACGTCGACCGCGTCGCGAATGCCTTGGACGTCGGGCGTGTTTGTGAACGGCTGTTCTTCATGCAATCCAGTGGCGGTCTGACGGATGCGGCGCGTTTCCAAGGGCGCGATGCGATTCTATCGGGGCCAGCGGGCGGGATTGTCGGCATGGTGAAAACGGCGCAAGCTGCGGGCTACGATCAGTTGATCGGCTTTGACATGGGCGGCACCTCGACGGATGTCAGCCATTATGCGGACGATTATGAACGCTCGTTCGAAACCGAGGTCGCGGGGGTGCGGATGCGCGCGCCGATGATGGATATTCACACGGTTGCGGCGGGTGGCGGGTCAATTTGCCGCTTTGCGGACGGTCGGTTTCAGGTTGGTCCTGAAAGTGCCGGCGCGAACCCTGGCCCTGCGTGTTATCGCCGTGGCGGGCCGCTGACGGTCACGGATTGTAACGTGCTTTTGGGTAAGCTGAACCCTGATCATTTCCCCCATGTTTTCGGGATCGGCGGCGATGAACCCCTTGATCTGGACACTGTGCGTGCGAAATTTGCGACCCTCGCGGCTGAGGTCGCGCTGACCACGGGTGAAGCGACGCGCGCGGTGCAAGACATTGCCGAAGGCTTCCTGTCCATCGCTGTGGACAACATGGCCAATGCGATTAAAAAAATCAGCGTTCAACGAGGCCATGATGTGACCGATTACACCCTACAATGTTTTGGCGGCGCGGGCGGGCAACATGCCTGTCTGGTGGCTCAGGCGCTGGGCATGTCACGGGTGCTGATCCATCCCCTCGCGGGGGTATTGTCGGCGTTTGGCATGGGGTTGGCGGAACTGCGCGACATGCGCGAAGTGCAGTTTGACGCGCCGTTGTCAGACGTTGATAGGGCGAACGCGCAGCTGGCGATCATGGCCACTGATGCGCGTGACGCAGTGGTGTCCCAAGGGGCCAAAGACGTGCGCACGGACCTGTGGGCGCATCTGCGCTACAGCGGCACGCAGCAGGACCTCAAAGTGTCGTTCGACAGCATAGAGTCCATGCAATCGGCGTTTGAGGCCGCGCACCTGTCACGGTTCGGCTTTACCAGCCCCGAAGCACCGATCCTGTTTGAAATGCTGAGCGTCGAGGCCATCGCTGAGGGCGCAAAACTGCCCGATCTGGGCGTCAAACCGGCGCAATCGCCGAAACCTGTGGCGATAGGACTGATGCATTCCAGCGGCGAGATCAAGAATTGCCCGTTTTATGATCGCACCGAAATGGGCGTTGGCGACACGGTCAACGGCCCTGCGATCATTCTGGAACCGACGGGCACGAACGTAATCGAAGCGGGATGGGTGGCCGAAGTTGACAGCTTGGGAAATCTCATCCTGACGTCCACCAATGCGGGGCGACATCTGCTAACAAGCACGGACGTCGATCCGGTTCTACTCGAAGTAATGTCGAACCTGTTTATGTCCGTGGCCGATCAAATGGGCGCGACATTGGCCAACACCAGCCAATCGGTGAACATCAAAGATCGGTTCGATTTTTCCTGTGCGATCTTTGATGTATCTGGCGATTTGGTGGCGAATGCGCCCCACGTTCCGGTGCATTTAGGATCGATGTCGGACAGTATCAAAACAGTGATGCGCGGCTGGCCGGATGTCGCTGACGGCGACGCGTTCATGCTGAATTCGCCTTATAATGGTGGCACCCATTTGCCCGATGTCACGGTTGTAACACCAGTGTTCATTGATGGTGCGCCGCGCTTTTGGCTGGGGTCGCGCGGGCACCACGCGGACATCGGTGGGCGGACACCGGGGTCGGCGCCGCCCGACAGCCAGCACATCGACGAAGAGGGCGTTTTGATCGACAATGTGCAGCTTGTGACGGGTGGTCGGTTCCTTGAGGACGACGCCCGCGCAACCCTTGCATCGGGGCGTTACCCCTGCCGCAATATCAACCAGAACATTGCTGATCTAAAGGCGCAAGTCGCAGCCAACGCGACGGGAATGGCGGAACTGAAACGCATCTGTGTGCGCTATGGTGCGGACGTGGTGACGGCCTATATGGGCCACGTGCAGGACAACGCCGAAGAAAGCGTGCGCCGCGTGATCGATCGGCTGTCCGATGGTGCGTTCACTTATCCGATGGACATCGGCCAAACAATCCAAGTCACTGTATCCGTTGATAAATCGACCCGCACCGCGACGGTTGATTTTACCGGGACAAGTGATCAGCACACTGGCAATTACAATGCACCCTTTGCGGTATGCCGCGCGGTTGTGTTGTACGTGTTCCGCACTCTTGTGGGGTCAGCGATCCCGCTCAACGAAGGCTGCCTTAAGCCGCTCAACATTATTGCACCCGAAGGCACGATGCTGAACCCACGCTATCCGGCGGCGGTGATCGCGGGCAACACCGAAGTCAGCCAAGCAGCGTGCAATGCGCTCTACGGTGCGCTCGGTGTCATCGCTGGGAGCCAAGCAACGATGAATAACTTTGTCTGGGGCAATGATCGCTTCCAGAATTATGAAACCATCGCCGGAGGCACGGGCGCGGGCCCCGGTTTCAACGGCTGTGATGCGGTCCAAAGCCACATGACGAACACGCGGATGACCGACCCAGAAATTCTCGAAAAACGCTTTCCAGTGCGACTGGACCGGTTTGAGGTGCGCGACGGGTCAGGTGGGGCTGGACAGTGGTCCGGCGGAAACGGCGCGCGCCGCGTTATGACGTTTTTGGAACCCGTGACCGTGACGACGCTGTGTTCGCACCGCATAGTCGCACCATTTGGTGTGGACGGCGGCGATACAGGCGCTGTGGGGCGCAATTGGGCTGTCATGCCGGATGGAACGCGCCACGATTTGCAGGGCAATGATGAAATTGATCTGCCCGCTGGTGGGACATTCTACCTTGAAACGCCAGGCGGCGGTGGCTGGGGTGAACCTAGCGGGTGAATCGCCATTCAGTGACTTGAATGACTGGTCTGGTGGGTGTGACTTTGATGCTTGGAAAGCCGTGCTTGTTGGGCGCATCGGGCCAACCCTGCGCTTCAATTGCGATGCTGGCGTAGGTCGGGCGGTTGTCGAAAATGTGGATTCCAGCCTCGGTTGTGGCGACGGACATTGCGATACCGGTCGCGCCTTTTAGCTCTAGAACTTTGGTCAATGCTCGGCGCTGATCGGATAAGCAAAGAGTATTGTCGAGCGCAGCGTGGCCGAGCGCGAGAGGGGTAGGGGTGGTGAAATCGAAGGGCGTGTCACTGATGGACGTGATCTCACCGGTCACAACGCTTTCATCGTCAATCGGCAGGTACGTGGCGGCGTTGATGCGCAAATGGTGGTCGCGCATGTGGTCGGTTCCGTCGAGGTTCCAGTAGCTGTGGTTCGTCAGATTGGCGAAACTGGGCGCGTCGGTTTTGGTTGTGATGCTGAGCCGTAACGCTGGGCCAGCGACAATGTCGAACCTCGCCGTAATATGGCGATTGCTGGGGAAGCCGCCATCGCCATCAGCAAGGTCGAGCGTTAAATCCACGCGATCTGGCTGATGGTGCGCGATCTGCCAAATGCGGGTCTGCGTTCCGGTAGTACCGCCGTGCAGCGTGTGTTTGTCGATAAAATTAGCATCGAAATGGTGGGTCGTTTCGTCGATTGTCGCCGTGGCGTTCGAGATGCGGTTGGCCACGGGGCCGACAATCGCGCCATGGTATTTCAGCGCGCCCTCATAGTCGGACAGTTGGTCCGATCCGACCGTCAGACTGTACGCAAGACCGTCCAGCCGCAGGTCCTGCAGGATCGCGCCAAAGGTCAAGACGGTCGCGCTCAGGCCGTGCGCCGATAGGGTCAGCGCGTGAACGTCGCGACCGTCAGACGTGGTGCCAAATGGCGTCATAGGGTTTCCCAATGGACCCCTGCGGCGGGGATTTCCGTGCCACGCCAGTCCATTGGTTCTGGTGCGTAATTGAACACGAAGCGGTGGGTGTCCGTGTCGCGCAGGCGCAACCCGTCTGGAAGGGCATAGTGTGTCAGCCCAACCTCGGCGCACAGATCGCGCAGGATAAGGTCCCATGTCGAATCATCCGGCCACCCTGCAAGGTAGCGCAATTTGTCGCCAACAATCGCGCTATGACCGTCTGTCGTTCGCAGTTGCACGGGTGCGTCACCTTCAAGGATTTCACGCCAATGGACAAACTGCCCGCCGTTCTCCAGCGGCACACCTACGTCCGGTGGCAGGCTTTCGGTGAGAACGACCGAGACATGAAGCGAGGCGATATTTGGCCCCAACGGGGTTGGGATTGAGAGGTGTTCCGTCTTGGTGTCCGTGCGAGGGCCGATCAGCGCGGTGGCGTCTGCAAGCGCTGCGCGCAGCGGATCGCTGAGGTGCATGATTCCGGGGGCGAGGGTAAATTTGTAGGCCGACAGGTCAGCAATATCAGGCGGCACAATATCAACGTTTAACCCTGCGCGCCGACAAGCGCGGTAGGCCGAAAACGCGAGGCGGAACTGATCGAAGTCTGCGCCTTGTGGTTGCGCCTCCCACGCCCAAGCAGATTCGTAATCGAAGACCAACGCAACATCGGCGCGGGCGGTGCCGACGTCCGGTAAATTGTTGATTTCTTGACTAACCTGTAGCGCCTCGGCCAAGGCTGGCGCATCTGCGCTGTCGGTCCGCAACAGCCCTGCATGCATCTGTTCTTGCGCGAACGGAGCCTGTCGCCAGCGGAAATAACAGACGGTTTCAGCGCCGTGTGCGAAGGCCTCCCAAGCCCAAAGGCGGGCCATTCCGGGAAGCGGTGCAGGGTTGTACGGGGCCCAGTTTACTGGGCCGGGTTGTTGTTCCATGATCCACCATCTGCCACGCCCTACGGCACGATAAAGGTCATGGTGGAACGCCTGATTGTCGGAATCGCCTTGGCGCAGAAAACGGCGTTTGTGGGCGGGGGTGCCTTCGATGCGATCTGATAGAAACCCGATTGGATAGCTGTCCCACGATGCGATATCGAGGTCGGCGCCGACCTTGAAATGGTCAAACGAGGTTTCGCGCCCCATGTAGTTGTGGATAATTGGCGCGACGGACTGCGCGCGAATTTCGACGACCTGTTCGCGGTTGAATTGCACGACCATATCCGATGAGTAGCGGTAGAAATCCAGCACATGCGGGTGATTGGGTTCTGTGACGGTCAGATTGGGTGGGCCGATGTCCGCGAAGTCGTCGTAATCCATCGACCAGAACACATTGCCCCACGCACGGTTTAGCGCAGCCTTACTTTGGTATTTCTGAGCTAGCCAGTTTTGAAAACCCTCTGTGGCAGCATGGGAATAGCTGCGCGTCGTGTCGTGGCAAGCATATTCATTATCTGTTTGCCAGGCTTGAATGTGATCATTTGATCCATAGCGCTGTGCCAACAGCCGCGTGATGCGTCTGGATTCAGCACGAAATCCTTGATGGGAAAAGCAGTAATGGCGACGTGATCCGAAACCGCGCGGGCGGCCCTGTTCGTCAATCGCCAGCATGTCGGGGTGTTTGTCGAGCATCCAGCGCGGCGGCGTTGCGGTTGGTGTGCCGAGGATGATCTTCAGGCCAGCATCGCCAAGGACATCAATCGCGCGATCAAGCCAGTCGAAGTCCATCTCACCCGGTTTGGGTTCTAGCCGCTGCCATGCAAATTCGCCGATACGGACCCAAGACAGCCCAGCATCGACCATGCGCGCTGCGTCGTCCGCCCAGATATCTTCGGGCCAATGTTCGGGATAATAGCAGACGCCGAGTGTGCGTTTCATGGTGCACCTTTGAGTTGTATTGGCCAAGATGAAGGCGTGATTAGAGAATTATCTGGTGTTCGGCTTGTCCAACTGCATCGACAGATGTCGCGAAGGTTTTGCCGTCGTCTTCCCCGATCAACCCAACAGCGGCGGAGGTGCAGAACAGCGTCTTGAAGTCCGGCCCACCAAATGCAGGGCAGGAGGTTTGCACAGCTGGAAATGCAATTGTTTGGGTCAGTGTGCCGTCGGGGGCATAGCAAGCCACGCGGTTTGCGCCCCATTGGGCATTCCAGAAATTGCCAGCCGCATCAATAACTGCACCGTCTGGGCCCCATGACGTGTCTCCAAAGTCGAGCCAGACGTCGGGATCACCCAGTGGCCAGCCGTCTTTTTCGGCGAGTTTCTGGCGCATGATTTTACCAACCCGCGTGTCGCAGAAATAGGCGCAGGTTCCATCGGGGGAAAAGCAGATCGCGTTCGTGGTGGTGATGTCGGTGAAAAGCTGGCGAACCTCGCCGCGATGGTAGCGATAGATCGCACCTGCTTTGGCTTCGCCGTTGATCCCCATGGTCCCGATCCAGAAACCGCCCCACGGGTCGGCGCGGCCATCGTTTGAACGAGTGACAGGGTTCTCTGCCTCAATCTGGGCGACTTGGTCGGTGGTGCCTGTCGCCAGATTCAGGACGTGCAGCCCGATGCTATCAGCCATCAATAGCCGGTCGTCATCAATCCATCCAGCAGCAGAGACGTAGCGGCCAAACTGCCAATGGCGGTCTTTGATATGCAGGCGTTTTAACAGAATATCAAACCAGAAAAGCTCGCCGCGTTCTGGGTGCCAAAGGGGGCCTTCGCCTAGGGCGCATTGGGTGGCATCATAGATCATGGCTGGCGTGCTGCGTCATAGGCCGTAACGATGTCAGCGGCGCGCGCGGCGATGTCGGGGATGGTCATGCCCGGTTTATAAAGAGCAGAGCCGAGGCCGAAGCCATCCGCAGACGCCGCAAACCAGTCGGCAAAGTTTTCCGGCCCAGCACCCCCAACTGCGTAGACCTGCGTGCCGGTGGGTAGCACTGCGCGGATCGCTTTCAGCCCGTCGGGCCCCAGCAAAGACCCGGGAAAGATTTTCAGACCGTCAGCACCATTTTTCAGGGCGGCAAAACACTCGGTCGGGGTCATCACGCCTGGCCAGCTTTGCAGGCCAGCGACCTTGGTGGCATGGATGACGCGCGGGTCCATGTTGGGCGACACGACCAGCTTGCCGCCCGCTTGCGCGACGCGGTTCACGTCGTCGACAGACAACACTGTGCCTGCGCCGATCACGGCGGTGTCGCCATAGGCATCTGACATCGCTTTGATGCTGTCGAACGGGTCGGGCGAATTCAGCGGCACTTCGATGCGGGTTATCCCTGCATCAATCAGGGCTTTTGCGGTGGCGACGGCGTCTGTCGGGGTGATTCCTCGCAGGATGGCGATGATATTGCGGGTCATTGATTTATGGTCTCCAACAGGGCGTGCGCGGCTTTGATACCAGCGAGTGTCATTTCCTTGGCGTCCACGCGCGCGGCGTTCACACCGAGTGATGCGAGGCCGGTGATATAAGGCGCAGATACCGCATCAGCCCCGATGAGCGCAACGTTCCGACCAAGCCAATAAGGTTTGGCAGCGGCAAGTTCTGCACCGATCAGCAGACCGGACAGGCGTGCGCGCAGCGTGATTGTATCAGCATTATGAACCAATTGCGCGGCGCGCAGTGAAAACAAACGCGCGGCCAGTCCTTCGGGGCGCGCCAGTGTTTGTGACATGGCGTCGCCAAAGGCATCGTCGTCCCAGCCACTGTCGGCGATGGAATGGCGCAACACGGATTGGCCCGCCAGCAAAGCAAACATTTCACCCGTCATGAATGTCTGAAAGCTGACGACTTCGTTTGCAGAAATATGAGCCCATTTGGTGTGGGTCCCGGGCAGGCAGATGACGCCGTCCCAGCCGGGGTTTTGCGCCAGAAATCCTGCGATCTGGGTTTCTTCGCCGCGCATCACGTCTGCCGGATCGGTTTGGCGAATGCCGGGGATGACATGAACTGTGAGCCCCGAACGTATGGTCGGGGCTATGACCATTCTTGACGGGCATACAGCGCAGGGCGTTGTTTGATAGGGCGCTTCGACCCAGCCTTGGCGCGACCCGACCATGCCGCAGGCCACGACTGTCGCCGCTGTCTTAAGCCAATCTGCACAGGATTTAGTTAGCACAGCTTCGTATTCGGATGGCGCGAGGGAATTCATTCCATCGGCGGACGTGCGTTCGTCCAGCACCGTGCCATCTGCCCCAAGCGCCCAAAACCGGACGTTGGATGTGCCCCAGTCTGCTGCAATCCATTCAGGTGTCATACGCGGTGTCCTTCCAAGACCCACATGGTCTCTGGGAAGGACCATGGCAAGGTGAGACCGTGATGCATGAGGTAGGCGCCCGAAAGTTTGGTGGCGCCGTCTTTCAATGCGGGCGTGCCGCGTGACAGGGTCGGGGCTGATGAGCGGTTGATCAGGGACACGTCGTACATGGCGTGCGGGTCCAGACTCGTCAGGCGCAGCGGGCGCGGGACGATTTGTGTGGATGTTGTGGCTTTGCCTGCGAAAACGACGAACCGTTCGCCGCTCGGTGGCATCTGCTGTTCTGCGATAATTGCCGGATCGGGGCTGTCGAGGCGCAAGATGTCGGCGTTTTCCATCCAGTCGCGGTTGTGTTTCCACCAGCTGGTGACTTCTGTCAAAACAGCGATTTCATGGTCATCCAATTCACGCGGGTCCATTTCGAACCCCATATGCCGCTGTGCTGCGACCCAGGCGCGAAACGAAATGTCGAGCGTACGGCCGGAAGTGTGACAGCGGCGCGGACCCACATGCGATCCGGTGATCGACAAGGGCAAGAACAGGGCTGCGTTGTGTTGGATGTGCAGCCGTTCGAGCGCGTCGTTGCTGTCTGACAGCCAGACACGTTGTGTGCGTTTTAGGATGCCGAAATCAATGCGCCCGCCGCCAGACGCACAGCTTTCAATTTCCACATCAGGGAATGCGTCGCGTAGACGGTCAATCAGCTCGTATGACCCGCGGGTTTGTGCCGCGTCGGGCATCGGCAGCACGCGGTTGTGGTCCCATTTGATGTAGTCGATGTCGTGGCCGGCAAGGATCGCAGCCATGCGGGTGTAGATGAAATTGCGCACCTCTGGCAGGGCCATGTTGAGGGCCTTTTGCTGACGGCCCAGCGTCTGGTCTTCGCTGCCCAGTGCCCAATCGGGGTGGGCGCGGTGGATATCGCTGTCGGGGTTGATCATTTCGGGTTCAAACCAGATACCGAACGACATGCCAAGCCTGCGCACGTGATCAATGAGCGGCGTCAGACCGTCGGGGTATTTGCGCTCATCGACTTCCCAATCAGACAGCGCGCGGGTGTCATCGTCGCGGTTGCCGAACCAGCCATCGTCGAGCACGAAGCGTTCCGCGCCAAGGGCTGCGGCGCGGTCGGCGATGTCTGTCAGCACGTCGAGTTTGTGATCGAAATAGACGGCTTCCCAGCAGTTGTAATGCACGGGGCGAGGGTTCTTGGGTTTAGGCCACGTGACAATGCGGTCGCGCACGTGGCGCTGAAACGACACAGCACAGCCGTTCAGGCCGGTGTCGGAATAGGTCATGTATAGCGGCGCTGTGCTGAATTGCGTCGCGGCCTCTGGTTCCATGCGGGCCGCGTGGCCCCATTGGATTTGGCGGCGGCCATCGGGTAGTTCCTCGGCGACCATGCGATGCCCGCCCGACCAGCCGTAATGAAACCCGTAGGCTTCGCCGTGGGTATTGGTTGCGCCAACGCAGGGCACGATCATTCCGGGAAAATGTTCATGGCCGGTACGCCCCGTGCGGTTTTCACGATAACGGATACCGGGGGACCACGGGGTGCGGTTTGTTTCAAATTCACGACACCAGCGGCCCGAAAAATCAATCATTTCATCCGACAGTTGCGGTGCAGGCATCACAGGGGCGGCGAGCCAGTGCAGATGCACGGGCGCGTTGGCCTGAAGGATCGTCTTGGCGCGAATGATGTAGGTGTCTGGATCAGTTTCAAATTCAAATGTCAGCATCAAACCGTTGTCGGCGTCGCTGTATTTCAGGATCAGTTCTGCGCCGTTCTGCGCTGATGTGAAATGGAATTTTGGTAGCAACGGCGTGCCGTCTTTACGGCGCACGATCAGGCCGGGTTGACCGGGGAAGGTGCGCGATGCCTCAGGACACAGCGACAGGTCTGGATTTTCATCCAACATGCCACCTGTCACATCAATGGCATTGGCCGCGTGCACCGCGGACAGGTCTTCGTCTTTGGGCAGCACCGCGCCCCAATAGACCACCTCTGGCAGGCGCTCGCGCGTTGCCGCCAGAACCAGTGTCTGACGGCCATCATCTAATCGCCATGTTTTCATTACTTGACGGCTCCGAGGGTAAGGCCCGCGATGAAGTGCTTCTGCATCAGGAAAAACATCGCGACGGGGGGGAGGGCGGCGACAATGCTGCCTGCTGACATCAGGTGATAAGCCGAACGAAACTGGCTGTTGAAGCTGGTGATACCTGCGGTGACTGGCTGGCTGTCGGGCCCTTGGGTCAACACGATCGCCCAGAAATAATCGTTCCAGATGAAGGTAAAGATCAGCACGGACAGGGCGGCGAGTGCTGGTTTCATCAGGGGCAGCACAACATAGACGAAAATGCGCCATTCGGACACACCTTCAACGCGGGCGGCTTCGATCAGCGCGTAGGGCAATTGGCGAATGAAATTGCGCATGAACAGCGTGCAGAACCCGGTCTGGAACGCCACGTGAAACAGAACCAAGCCCATTTTCGTATCATAAAGGCCAAGGTCCAGCGTTAGGTCGCGCACAGGGACCATCAGGATCTGGAACGGCACGAAATTGCCCGCAATGAACATGAAAAAGATCAGCAAATTGCCGCGAAACCTGTAAACGCCCAACGCAAAGCCTGTCATCGACGACAGGATGACCGCGCCGATAACTGTCGGCACAGTGATGAACACCGAATTAAGTAAATAGCGCGGCATGTCACTTTCGAAGAAAACCTTGCCGTAGTTGGTGAACATCTCGAACGAACTGGGCATGCCCCAGTAGTTGCCGTTGACGAAATCCGCCTCCGGTTTGATTGAAAAGATCGCAACGGCGATCAGCGGCAGCAGCCAGATGAACAGTACGAAGGGCAACAAGGCCTGATAGCCGATCTGCCATTTGCGGGAGCGTTTTTCTATTGGTGTCGGAAACATCAGCGTGCCCCTTTTTCGTCTTGGTACATGGACCACAGGAAGTAGGTGATGAAGATCAGCATCAGGAAGAACAGCACCACAGCAATCGCTGCACCGTAGCCCATACGAAATCCGAATTCGGACAGGGATTCTTCAAACATATAAAAACTCAGCACGCGGGTGGACCCGAAGGGCCCGCCGTTGGTCATCACAGCGATGAAGTCAAACGAGCGCAGAGCGCCGATGATCGTCACCACGAAGGCAATGAAAGTGGCCGGTTTCAGTTGCGGCAGAATGACATACCACAACATCCGAGCACCCTTGGCACCATCCAGACGCGCCGCCTCGACCTGTTCGGGGTCAACAGCGTTCAGACCGGTCAGATACAGGATCATGCAATAGGCCGTCTGCGGCCACAGGCCCGCCGCGATAATGCCGTAGGTCGCGGTGTTGGGGTTGCCTAAGATTCCGCCAGAAACATCGATGCCGACCGTGCCGACGATGATGTCGAACAGCCCGTCGTTGGGCAGGTAGAACCACGAAAACACGAGGCCAACGACCACCTGAGAAATCACGAATGGAAAGAAAAACAACGACTTATAGAGCCGGATGCCAAAAACTTTCTGGTTCAGGAACAACGATATGAACAGCCCCATTGGGATCGCCAGCAGGTATAGAGCGAGCCAGCGCACGTTGTTCCAGAAAGAGATACCGAACTTGCGATCGCCCCCCAGAAGACGTTCGTAGTTCGCCGTCCCGACCCACGTCTTTTCGCCCAGACCGTCCCATTCATGGAACGAAATCCAGAACGACTGGAAGATTGGGAAAATCACATAGAGCGCAAAAAAGATGATGCCGGGGATCAGGAACAGCCACGGGGTGACGGCGATTTCGTTGCGCTTATACCAGCTTCGGGTGGGGGCAGTGGTCGTGGTCATGATGGTCTCCTGGCGGGTCAACACATGTGAAAGGCGCGAAGGGGCGGCTTGCAGATGAGTTGGAGAGAAGTAGGGCAGGCCCCGAAAGGCCTGCCCCCAATTTAGGTTACTGGTAGACGCGCTGGCGTGTCTCTTCGAGGCGCTCAAGGATGTCGTCCAGATTGTCTGGGAACACCATGAACTCCTGCAGGCCTTCCATGCCGGAAGATGCCATCTCAGCAGGGAAGTCGCGGTCAAAGAACTGCATGATGCCGCCAGATGCGTTGTTGGACAGCATCTCAAAGCCTTCCTGGATAAACTTGTCATCGGACACGGACGCAGATGCGTTCACCGGAAGCTGACCGAGGGCGTCGCCACCATTGATCTCACCCTGAACATCAGCAGATGTGACATAAAGTAGGAATGCTTTTGCCGCTTCTACGTTCTGTGCAGCCGCCGGAATGTGGAACGTATCCGTAGGTGCGTCTTCGGCTGGTGCAACGTCAGGGTTGATCTGCGGGAACTGGTAGAAGTCCAGCTGATCGTCCGTCAGGCCGCCATCGCGGAACGCCGCAACAGCGAAGTTACCCATCAGGTAGGCTGTCGCATCGCCGTTCAAGAAGGGAGGAATCGCATCCTGCCAGCTCATGGACTGGTGATCGTCGATGAAGGCACCCATGTCGATCAGCTGACGCCAGTTTGCGAACGTGTCGCGCACGCGCTCGTCTGTCCATTCTACTTCGCCATTGGCGAGCTGGATGTGGAACTCATAGCCGTTGGTGCGGGAGTTGATGTAGTCAAACCAACCGCCAGCTGTCCAAAGGAACTTGGTGCCGATGGTGTAGCACTTGCGGCCAGAGTCGATGATGACCTGACAGTTCGCCAGTTCCTGATCCCAAGTTGCCGGCTCTTCCAGACCCAGCTCCTCAAAGATGTCTTTGCGGTAGTACACGCCCCATTGGTAGTATGTGTAAGGCACGCCCCACTGGGCGCCGTTCAGTGTCATCGCACCTTTGGTGGACGCAAGTGCCTCCATTGCCGGATCTTCCCACAGATCGGAGATGTCCATGAACAGGCCAGCATCGACGTATGGCGTCATACGGGTTGCGGCGTACCAGTTCACAACGTCTGGTGCATTTGCGGACAGCGCGTTGCGGATCTGTGTTTTCCAAGCCTCACGATCAACGATCTCAAGTTCGATGTTCAAGTCAGGGTTCAATGCGCCAAAATCAGCGACTAGACCTTCCATCACTGCGCGTGGTGCAGGGTTAGACATGTCTGAAACTATACGAAGTTCACCGGCGAGCGAGTGCGCGTCAGCGAAGGCGGATGTCGATGCGACACCCAGAGCAAGCGCCGCAGCGGATGCTTTAAAAATGGAATTCATGGTTTCCTCCCTTAGATTCCGTCATCACGAGTTTCATTAGTTGAAACTTAGTTTTGAATATTGAAATTTAATCTCGAATCGCCCATGCTTGTCAATACTGAGGTTTGAGGACTTCGGGATCTAGGGAGGACATCGTGGCTGCATCAGGGGACGGAACCGTCGGTAAGGCGTTGGAAGTGTTGGATCAAGTGGCGTCTTATGGTCGACCTGTCCGATTTTCCGAACTGCAGGGCGCGTCGCGATTCCCCAAGGCGACGCTCTACCGATTCGTTCAGACGTTGACCAATCAGGGCATGCTGGCGTTTGATCCTGACCGCGGAACCTATGCTCCGGGGATGCGGTTGGTCCGTTTGGCCCATGCCGCTTGGCAGACGGCGTCGCTGGCGCCAATCGCAGCAGGTCATATTGATCGCCTCAGCGCGGATGTCGGTGAAACGGTTCATCTTGCGCAGCTCGACCATGCGCAGGTGATCTACGTCGATAAACGCAACGCCGCCGATCCGGTGCAGATGTACAGCCAATCCGGCAAGGTCGGGCCTGCCTATTGCACGGGCGTGGGCAAAGTGATGATCGCGTATCTGCCCGAAGCGGATTTGGCTGACGCGCTGGGCCAGCAAAGCTTTCACCGCTTCACCGACACAACCCACACAACCGTCGAAAGCCTGCGCGCCGAACTCACCGACATCCGCGCCAATGGCTATGGGTTTGATCGCGAAGAACACGAACCCGGTATCATTTGCATCGCGCTGCCGATCCTGACCGAAACGAACCGTGCTTTGGGGGCCATTTCGGTGACCAGCACCACAACCCGCACCAACCTTGCGGGGCTCGAAAGCCTTGTTCAACGCATCCGCACGACGGCTGAGGCCATCGCGAAAGACGCCAGCTCATGGCACTTTCCGATCCCAGCCAGATCATCCTAGGAAGGAACCAACATCATGTCCGGTGTAACGCTGAATAACGTGATCAAGAAATACGGCGACGTTCAAGTGATCCACGGGATCAACCTTGAAATCGAAGACGGCGAGTTCTGCGTCTTTGTTGGCCCGTCAGGTTGCGGCAAGTCAACGCTGCTGCGGATGGTTGCGGGACTGGAAGAAACGACAGGTGGCACCATGAGCATCGGGGAGCGTGACGTGACCCGCATGGACCCCTCTGAGCGTGGCGTGGCGATGGTGTTCCAGACCTACGCACTTTACCCGCATATGACCGTTAAGGAAAACATGGGGTTCGGTCTGAAGATGAACCGTCACCCCAAGAAAGAGATTGAGGAAAAGGTCGCTGAGGCGACACGGATACTCAAACTCGAAGACTATCTGTCGCGCAAACCTGCGGCCCTGTCCGGTGGTCAGCGCCAGCGCGTGTCGATTGGTCGTGCTATTGTGCGCGGACCCGAAGTGTTCTTGTTCGATGAACCGCTGTCAAATCTTGATGCTGAATTGCGTGTTGAAATGCGGGTGGAAATCGCGCGTCTGCACAAAGAAATCGGCGCGACGATGATCTATGTTACCCACGATCAGGTCGAAGCGATGACGCTGGCCGACAAGATCGTCGTGTTGCGCAAGGGCATTATTGAACAGGTCGGTGCGCCGATGGATCTGTACCGCGACCCCGACAACAAATTCGTCGCTGGATTCATTGGCAGCCCAGCGATGAATTTCATGAATGGTGTTGTGGGTGACAACGCGATTGAGGTCGCAGCCTTGAAGATGACTGTGCCGGTCAAGATTGCGCCAGCCTACAAAGGGAAATCTGTCAGCGTTGGTCTGCGTCCTGAACACCTTATGATTGATCCAACGGGCGATGCGATGCGGGTTGATCTGACTGAAAGCCTCGGCGGGGTGAGTTATGCCTACCTTGTCGCTGCAACCGGAGAGAGGCTCGTCATCGAAGAGCGCGGTGATGAGCGGGTGTCCGAGGGCCAAATGGTCGGGCTGAGCTTTGAGACCAAACGCGTTTTTCTGTTTGACGCAGAGACCGAGCTGCGCATCCGCACGTAGGCCAAACCAAGCCTTATCCATCGCGCCCTTATCCACGGATAAGGTAAGGTTAGGTATTGGAAAGGTTCATTAAATTAGTATTAAGGGCGCGCTGGTTGGCGCGCCCTTTTCGTTAGCGTTTGCCGTAATACAACCCAACGACGTGTTCGGCTTCTGCAAAGAACAGCCAACGTGCGGCAGAGACACCGATTAGGTGGCTTATGACGGCCAAGCCCGCAAGAATGTGGGAGTGGCTGAGCAGCAGCAGCACAAGCGGCAGCGCTACCATCAGAAGAATCGCGATAATGCGCAGTTTGAGCGCGTGCTTGCGGCCGATCACGTAGACGAATTCCTTTAGAAGATAGTTCGTCCCTGTATGGGGCGGTTCGAACGCCCGAACCTCGCCGCGTGCTCCCAGACCCGTTGCCGTTGCTATGGTCGTCCCAGACCTTGCCAGCGCCGTGTCACCCAGCACCCAGTGCGCGATTTGCGCCGCCCCCGCGAGGACCAGCAGCGGCATCGCAAGGGGTATTTGCCCGGCCAACAGTGCACCCCCAGCAATACAGATTGTCAGGAACATCGCTGGCGTGGTGAAATTATGCCAGCGCGGCACTGTCTTCATTTGTGTGTAGATCATTGCAGTCGTGAACACTGTGCCGACAGACAGCGCCGCGCCAATGACGCCCAAGACGCCCCAACGGGTGCCAAAAAACACAAGGCCCGCGCCATAGATTGCCATGATGATAAGCGCGGCAACGGCACAAATGCCTTCGCGTGACAGCCAGCTGGACCGCCACTGGCTGAACGCCTTAAGCGCGCGTTCGGGATGGCCGAGGTGGAAAGTCGATGCGATCAGCCCGCCGACGGCCAGCAGATAGGCGATGGCGAAAAACACGAACGCGACCCAGCCTGTTGGGGCGGGTATACCAAGGCCGAGGAACGCCAGCAGACCAAAACCAAGGCCGGAAAGGGTCGAAAACAGAATGACGGATGGTGCGGGATGCATTAGTTTGACCCTCCCTTCGTGTTGCCCTTTGAAGATCCGGGCATCGATTCCAGTGCTTTGTCGAGCCAGCCGAGGAAGCCCGTCGTTTCTGTCGCGATGGGTTCAAGGAACGGTGCGAGGATATCGACGTCTTGGCTGCGGTCACGGTCTTTGACGCGCGGTGGCAAGTATTTGTTGACGGGCTTGGTGCCCATTTCGGGCATTAGGTCCATGCCGCCGCGTTCTGCGGTCAGTTTGGACACGTTTGAATCTGGGTCCGCGAAGTCCCCGAAGTGGCGTGCGTTAGATGGGCAGGTGCGCACGCAGGCCGGTTCGCGGTCACGTTCAGGCAAGTTTTCGTTGTAAATACGGTCAACACAAAGGGTGCATTTCTTCATGACCTTCGCTTCGGCGTCCATTTCGCGCGCACCGTAGGGACAGGCCCACGCACATAATCCGCAGCCGATGCAGTCTTGTTCATTGACCAAAACGATGCCGTCCTCGACCCGTTTATAGCTGGCACCCGTTGGGCAGACGGTCACGCAAGGCGCGTCTTCGCAGTGCAGACAGGATTTGGGGAAATGGACCAGTTGCGCAGGCGCGGCGCCTTGGCCCAAATCAGGCGGCTGGATTTCGTAGCTGTGCACACGGTTCAGGAACGTTCCCGTTGGGTTTTCGCCGTATGGGTCCTGATCGCTCAGTGGTGCGCCGTAGTTTTCCGTGTTCCAGCCTTTGCATGAGATCACGCAAGCATGGCAGCCCACACAAGTATCAAGGTCAATCACGAGGCCGAGTTTTTTGGCAGTTGAGGTCGGTAAAGTTGTCATGTGGTAGCCCCTATGTGGATGGGTTGAGTCATGCTGATGGGGTCTTCGGCTGCCGCGTCCCATGTCGCGACGAACCAGACGAAGCTGCCAATCATAAGCGCGAGGGCGGCAAAGATGAGGATGAGTGTTCGTGTCATTTGCCGACCTTCCATGCTTGGGATTTTGGTCCCTTTCCGACGGGGGACTTTTGTGCGGGTGTGACCGGCTGGGATTCCGCAGGGGTAGTTGTTTTTTCGATCTTAACCCGCAGGTCGAACCATGCAGCTTGTCCTGTGATCGGATCGGAGTTGGACCAGCGCATTCCGTCAGCTTTTTCAGGCAGAAGTTCGTGGATTAGGTGGTTGAGAAGGAAACCTTCTGTTGCCTCGGGGGCCTTTTCATCCAAAGCCCACGCGCCTTTGCGTTTGCCAATCGCGTTCCACGTCCAGACTGTGTTTTCGTTCAATGCGGCCATGTGCGCGACGGGGACGGTGATGACGCCCGAAGGGGATGTGACTTTTGCCCAATCACCGTCTGCAAAGCTGTGCTGCTCCCAAATCTTGGTCGGTACATACAGCGGGTTCAGCCCGTGAATTTGGCGCAGCCATGCGTTTTGCGTGCCCCATGAATGATACATCGCCATCGGGCGCTGGGTCAGCGCGTGGACGTTGAATTCGCTCGTGTCGATCAAATCATCGGACAGGGGCGCGTACCACATCGGCAGCGGGTCCATGGTGCGTTTGACCTGTTCGCGCAGGTGGTCTGGCGGCTGCACACGGCCATGCCCCTCTGCAGCCAACTGCATGCGGCGCAGCGGTTCGACGTAGGGCGTGAAAATGTAGGGCTGTTCGCTGTCATAAAAGCCCATTTTCACCGCCCATGCTTGGTAGGCCATATTGAAGGGTTTGTAATATGACGCCTCTTCAGGGACGTGGGACACCCAGAAGCCGCCGTTTTTGATGTAGCTGTCGATCTGGCCTTCGTTTGAATCGCCGCGTCCTTCGGTCAATCCATTTTCGCCCATGCGAAAGCCTGCAAGCGGGCCAATTCCGGGGCGGCGGATGTGGTTGGTGATGTAGTCGGCGTAGTCTTCGTATTTCTGCGATCCGTCGTCGTTCACGAAACCTGGCAAGTCGAGGCGCGCACCAAGTTCGCACAGCACCGATTGGAACCCGCGTACGTTGCGGTCCGGTTCAATGACTGGCCAGCGGATTGCGTCTGCAACGCCGTCGGCTTCCGATATCGGGCGGTCCAAAAGCGAGATACAATCGTGGCGTTCAAGGTATGTGGTGTCGGGCAGGATCAGGTCGGCATAGGCGACCATTTCCGAGGAATAGGCGTCCGAATAGATGATGCGCGGAATGACGTATTCGCCGGTTTCATCGTCTTTGTCGGTCAGCATTTCCATCACGCCGGTCGTGTTCATCGACGAATTCCACGACATATTCGCCATATACATAAATAGTGTGTCGATCTTGTATGGATCGCCTGCGTGGGCGTTAGAAATTACCATGTGCATCATGCCGTGCGACGACAGCGGGTTGTCCCATGTAAACGCTTTGTCGATGCGAATGGCAGACCCGTCCTCATTCAGCATCAGGTCTTCTGGACTGTGCACAAACCCGAGGTGCGGACCGTTCAGCGCCTGACCGGGGGTGACTTTGCCGTGCGGTTTTGGGTGCGCTGTCGCGGGCTTGGGGTATGGTGGTTTGAAGCGCATGCCGCCGGGGGTTTCCACAGCACCAAGCACGATCTGTAACATATGCAGCGCGCGACAGGTCTGGAACCCGTTGGAATGGGCAGAAATACCGCGCATGGCGTGCATAGACACGGGGCGGCCGATCATTTTGGCGTGCTTTTTGCCGCGGAAATCAGTCCACGGGCGATCAAGTTCAATGGCTTCGTCAAACGCTACATGCGCCATATCCGCCGCTAGGCGTTTGATCCGGTCCGCCGAAATGCCCGTTGCGTCCGCAACCATTTCAGGGGCGTGTTTCGGATCAAGGAAGCGATCCGCCATGAGATGGAACACCGGGCGGTGCGTGACGCCAGCGGCGCGGTGAGTGCTGGCAAGGTCGGGTTCGACACCTTGACCATTCCACGGCGCCAGATGGCCAGTGTTCTTGTCGATCACCTGCGGCTGCCCGTCACTGTCGCGCAACAACAGGCCGTTCTGATCGCTTTTTGGGTCCTCATTGACGATACAAGACGCATTGGTGAACCGCGCAAGGTAGTCGAGATCGAGCTTACCTGCTTTGAACAATTCATGGATCAACGCCATGATCAGCAGACCATCCGTGCCTGGCGTGATGCCGAACCAGTCATCGGCCACAGCATTGTAGCCTGTGCGGATCGGGTTGATGCCGACCATGCGCGCACCACGGCCTTTGATTTTGCCAATGCCCATTTTGATCGGGTTGCTGTCGTGATCTTCAGCCACGCCGAACAGCACGAACATTTTGGTGTGCTCCCAATCAGGCTGGCCAAACTCCCAGAACGCCCCGCCCATGGTGTAGATTCCAGCGGCGGCCATGTTCACCGAACAAAACCCCCCGTGGGCTGCGTAATTTGGCGTGCCGAACCCTTGCGCCCAAAGGGATGTGAACGACTGCGACTGGTCGCGCCCGGTAAAGAACGCCAGCTTTTCGGGGGCTTTTTCGCGTATTGGTTTTAGCCAGTCGGTGGCGATTGTCAGCGCCTCTTCCCACGAAATCTCTTCGAACTCGCCGGATCCGCGCGGGCCGACGCGTTTCAGCGGCGCCTTTAGGCGCGATGGCGCGTTGACCTGCATGATGCCCGCAGACCCTTTGGCGCACAAAACGCCTTGGTTTACGGGGTGGTCCTTGTTGCCCTCAATATAGGCAACTTTCATTTGTCCATCAGGTTGGGCTTTCATATGCACGTCGATGCCGCAGCGGCAGGCGCACATATAACAGGTCGTCTTGCGGACCTCGTCTGAGACCTTGGGCGATGTGTCGAGGATCGGTTGATCTTTGGGCATCTGGGTGACCTTTCAGTTCAGGCGAATTGGGTGCGGATCAAGCCTAGCATAGCAAGGCCGATCAAAAGGATAAGGCAAAATGGGCGATAATATGGTGCTAATCGTTCGGTAAACAGCTGTTGGCCAAGGAAGACGCCAAACATCGTTGGAATCGCGAAGAAAAGGCCGCGCGCAATGCCGGACATGTCCATAACGCCAAAGACCGTGAGCACGACCATAGATATGCCAGCGCTTAGGAACAGATAAAGCACCAGCGACGCGCGCATGACTTTGGCGGGCGCGTCAGCTGCCAAAACGTAAACTGCAACGACCATGCCACCGACCCCCGCCACGCCGGACACGATGCCGGACAGGACGCCGGACCCGTAAAGACCGGGTTTCGTGGCCAGAAACGGCATGCGGATTTTGGCGAGCAGCGTGATCGCAAGAAGCCCGATCACCGCTAGGGCGATGGTTTTCGACGCTGCGACAGATATGGCAATAGTCAGCGCCAACCCGATGGGCCAGCCGATAGTGGCACCGATAGCAAGCGCGTAGGTCATGGTTTTATCCGCACCGTCCCAACCGTTCTTGAGCATCAGGATCGAAGCGGACATTTCCAGCCACCACAGCATCGGGAGCAGCTCGATTGGCGGCAGGATAATCACGGCCGTCGCCATAACCATGGCCGACAATGCAAAGCCCGAAAATCCACGCACGATCCCCGCAAGGATTGCCAGCCCGATCAGGATCAGGAATTCGCTTTGCGTCAGCGCGGTGGCTTGCAGGATCCAATCCACTATGCGGACGCAATCGATGTGGCGTCCAGCGCGATCTGGCGTTCTTCGTCGGCGTTGATCACATGCACAGGTACGTCACCAAGAAACGTGAGGTGCGCCATGATGCGGTCGCGGATGTCGGCGGAATTCTGACCGATGCCACCCGTAAATGCGACAGCGTCAAGGCCGCCCATGGCAACGACGGCGCTGCCCGCATGCCGCGCGGCCCAGTAGCAGAAATGATCGACAGCAAAGTTGGCTTGATCCGTATCAGCGGCGAGCAGAAGGCGCATGTCACTGGCGCCGCCAAGCCCCTTGAGGCCAGAGTCCTTGTTTAGGCGCCGCGATGCTTCTTGGGCGCCGTGAAACTCAGCCATGCGTAACACGGCCATGCCATCAATCGCACCGGACCGCGTGCTCATCGTCAGCCCGTCCAGCGGCGAATAGCCCATCGACGTTGCAACAGATTTGCCCTTGTGGATCGCACAAAGCGACGCGCCGGACCCAAGGTGGAACGCCAACAGGCGATCAGGCAAGCGATCCTCAAACTGGGTGACGATCCACGCATAGGACAACCCGTGGAAGCCGTAGCGTCGAATGCCCATGTCGTGGTCTTTTTTCGGGATCGCATAGGCTGTGGCGACAGGTGGATTTGTCGCGTGAAACGCAGTTCCGAAGCTCGCGTATTGCGGCAGGTCGGGGGCCAGTTTTTGCAGCGCACGAATGCCCGCGAGGTTGTTGGGGTTGTGCAATGGCGCCAATGGCGTCGCGGCTTCGATGCCCGCAATCACATCATCGGTGATGCGACACGGCTGCACCAACGATGTGCCGCCATGGACAACGCGGTGCGCAGCGGCTGTGAGGGTGTCTGCGGTGATGCCCTGCGCGCTGAGTGACCCAAGGATCGCGCTCAGCGCCGCATCGTGACCGGGTGCGGCGATGTCTTTGTCGTGTGTACCAAGTGTGATGTGGGCAAGTGGGCCTCCGATCCCGCTGACCTGACCGGCCATGACTTCGGTCAGATCGGGCTGAAATACCGCCGCCTTGATCGAACTAGAGCCTGCGTTGACGACAAGGATCATCAGCCCGCCGCCAAAATTGCGCCAAGCGCGATGGACGACAGACGTGCCGCTGCAGGGTCCGCGCGAGATGTCAGCAGGATCGGAACCTTTGCGCCCATGACGATGCCGCCCGCGCAGCCGCCCGACAAATAGACGAAGGATTTAAACAGCGCGTTGCCTGATACGATATCCGGCACGATGATAGCGTCGGCTTGGCCCGCGACCGGGTCGCCTGTCAGCTTTTTGGCCTGCACGGCTTTGGGTGACATGATCAGATCGAACGCCAGCGGGCCGGAAAAATCGGCGTCTCGGATGTTCTCAATTGCCCAGTCTCGCAGCTCACGTCCTTCCATTGATGATGAAACGGCCTCAATCGGGGATTCTGTGGCCGACAAGAACGCGACCTTGGGGCGCGGGTTGCCGATTTTGTGCAATAGATCGACGACTTCGCGCGTTGCGTCTTTGCGGGTGTCGAGGTTCGGGTGCACGTTCACAGCAGCGTCGCTGATTGTGATCGAACCCGACCCGTCTGGCGTGGTGATGTGGAAAATATGAACGAAGCGTTTTCCGGTACGCAGACCAGCATCGCGCGATACGGCGGCGCGCATGAACACGTCGGTGTGCAACTGACCTTTCATCAAGACGTCAGCGCGGCCCTCTCCGCAAGCCATTGCAGCGGCGTTGCTTGCGTCGACTTCACCGGTCGTGTTGATGATTTCGTAGGGGGTAATGTCCCAACCCAGCTTGTCCGCTTCGGCTTGGATCATGTCGCGCTCGCCGGTGAACAGCGGCACCATCATGTTGGCCTGCGCGGCTTCCATTGCGGCAAGCATCGGCAATGGCGCACCAGCGCGGGCGATGGCCACTCGCGGGGTGGGCGCGTCCTGCGCTTGACGGATGAGATGTGCGGGGGCGTCGGCCACGCCGTCAGATAGGAATGATGACATTAAAACGAGGCCTTTCACAATTGGAGAACCGAGGCGGAGTTTCTCCCGCCTCCGCACAATCTTGCAAGGGAGATTAAGCCATTGTTTGCTGACGCATGTCGTCCTTGGAAATACCGGCCACTTCAACAGGCTGCTTCATGGCGTCGCGACGGAATGGATCACCAAGTTCTTGGTTGATCATCGCCTCGATCAGCGTGGTGATGCCGTTTTCCATCTGGTCCTTGATCGCTTGGGCCAGCGCCGCTGTCAGTTCGTCCATCGTGCGTGCAACTACGCCTTTGAGACCACAGGCATTGGCGATACCGGCGTAGGACACATCTTCGTCCAGCTCGGTGCCGACGAAGTTGTCGTCAAACCAAAGCGTCGAGTTGCGCTTTTCTGCGCCCCACTGGTAGTTGCGGAAAACGATCTGGGTAATCGCTGGCCAGTCGCCGCGTCCAATTGCAGTCAGCTCGTTTACCGAAATACCGAACGCACCGTCGCCAGCAAAGCCAACAACTGGAACGTCTGGGCGACCAATTTTCGCGCCGACAATGGACGGCAGACCGTAGCCACAGGGGCCGAACAGACCAGGCGCGAGATACTTGCGGCTTTCGTTGAACGACGGATAGGCGTTGCCGATGGCGCAGTTGTTGCCGATATCGCTTGAGATGATCGCCTCAACAGGCAAAGCGGCCTGAATGGCACGCCATGCCATACGCGGTGCCATCCAGTCAGGCTTGGCTTTGCGGGCACGCTGGTTCCAGTCGGTGCCCGGATCGTCCTGCTCTTCGGTCATCGACGTCAGTTCCTGCGCCCATGCTGATTTGGTCTGCGCGATCATTGCCTTACGGTCCTTGCGGCCCGCGTCACCTGCGGATTCTGTCAACTTAGCAGAGATCGCAGTTGCCACTTTGGCGCTGTCGCCGACGATCCCGACTGTGACCTTTTTGGTCAGGCCAATGCGGTCAGGGTTGATGTCGACCTGAATGATCTTGGCTTCCGTCGGCCAGTAATCAATGCCGTAACCCGGAAGGGTAGAAAACGGGTTGAGGCGTGTGCCAAGCGCAAGAACAACATCAGCCTTGGAAATTAACTCCATGCCAGCCTTCGATCCATTGTAGCCCAATGGGCCAGCATACAGCGGGTGGTTGCCGGGGAACGCGTCGTTGTGTTGGTAGCCAACACACACGGGTGCGTCGAGGGTTTCTGCCAAGATGCGCGAGGCTTCGATGCCCCCTGCGGATAGGATTGCGCCTGCACCGTTCAAGATGACGGGGAACTTGGCGGTTGAGAGCAGCGCTGCTGCCTCAGATACGGCGATGTCGCCGCCCTGTGGCAATTCAAAGTCGACAATCACTGGCAGGTCGATGTCGATAACCTGTGTCCAGAAGTCACGTGGCACGTTGATTTGCGCGGGGGCAGAGGCGCGTTTAGCTTGCATGATGACGCGGTTCAGGGTCTCGGCGATGCGCGATGGGTCGCGCACTTCTTCTTGGTAGGCAACACAGTCTTTGAACAGGTTCATCTGTTCCATTTCCTGAAAGCCGCCCTGACCGATGGTCTTGTTTGCCGCTTGCGGTGTGACCAGCAGGACCGGTGTGTGGTTCCAATACGCTGTTTTCACGGCGGTTACGAAGTTGGTGATACCTGGGCCGTTCTGCGCGATCATCATCGACATTTTGCCGGTGGCGCGGGTGAAGCCGTCGGCCATCATGCCGCCAGTTGTTTCGTGCGCGCAATCCCAGAACTTGATGCCCGCATCAGGGAAAATGTCCGAGATCGGCATCATGGCAGAGCCGATGATCCCAAATGCGTTGTCGATGCCGTGCATCTGAAGTGTTTTTACGAAGGCTTCTTCGGTCGTCATTTTCATTTGGGAATCCCTTTCGGTACAAGTTTGCGTGTAACTTATGGCTTTGACGGTGGGTGGGTTAGGTCCAGATGGTACCAGATTTTAGGACCAGCCAGTCTATTATCAAGACTTATAGTCTCATTATGAGCTGACCTTGTCGAGTCAGTTTTAGAGGCAGCCACGCCGTGCGCGGCGTTAGCATATCTCGGCTAGTGTTTTGGCAAGGATTTCGACGCCGTCAGCGATCCGTGGTGTCGGGATCGAACTATATGCAAGGCGGTAAAAATTGTTTGGAACAGAGGGGCCGCTAAAAAACGCATGCCCCGGTTCGATAAGTACGCTTTTTTCCGCAAGGCGCTGGGCGAGGTCGCGGGTGTCGACGTGCTCGGGCGCGCGCATCCACAGGGCTGATCCACCAAAACTGCCCGCCCCCGCAACAGTCAGGCCGTGTTCAGAAAGTGCGGTGTCGATGATTTTGCGCCGATCATGGTACGCGCGGCTCATCCGGCCAACAAGCGCGTCGTAATGACCGCGTGACAGGAAATAGGTGACGGTACGCTGGATGTGACCAGGGGGGTGGCGCAGCACGGATGCGCGCAGGGCGCGGGCCTCGCGGATGAAGGGTGCAGGGCCGACGAGGTAGCCCAAACGCAGCCCGGGAAACAGCGATTTTGAGAAACTGCCCACGTAGATGACGCGGCCATTCTTATCGAGGGACTTAAGCGCAGGAGATGGCGGTTTCAGGAACGACATTTCAAATTCATAGTCGTCTTCAACAATTAGAAAATCGTCTTGTTCGGCTTTATTAAGCAAGGCGCGACGTCGTGACATCGGCATCGTCGCGGCAGTCGGGCATTGGTGGCTGGGTGTTGTAAAGACCACATCTGTTTCAGCCGGCAATGCGTCGGGCGGCAGGCCATCCTGATCAACAGGGATCGCGTGCAAATGGCAGCGCGATTGTTCCAGAATGCCGCGCAAGGCGGGATAACACGGATCCTCAATCGCGGCTGTGCGGCGCTGGGTCAACAAAACCTGCGCTGTGAGCCAAAGCGCATTTTGCGCCCCCATCGTCAGCAGGATTTCATCTGGCTGGGCGAGGATGCCGCGACGGGGCAGGGTTTGGCGCGCAATAAAGTCGAGCAGTTTAGGGTCGTCGCTGTCGAAATAGTCTGCGGTTAACGCGTCGAAATCCTTGCGGCCCAAAGCCTCAAGTGCGCAAAGGCGCCAGTTGGCGGAATCAAACAACGTCGGGTCGGCCTGCCCGTAGATGAATGGATACTTGAATTTAGCCCAATCCGCGGGTTTTGACATGCTTTGCGTTGTGGTGAACCGCTGGCCAATGGCGCGGCCCCAGTCGACGGTACTGTGGTCGCTGCTGGTGGCAGGAAAAGCTGGTGGTTCGGGCGCGTTTTCGGACACAAAATAGCCTGATCGACCATGTGCCACGATGTAATCGTCTGCCAGCAGTTCAGTAAAGGCGAGGGTAACAGTGATGCGGCTGACGCCGAGATGCACAGCCAGTTTGCGCGACGATGGCAATTTTTCACCTGGCCGAAAACGACCCGCAAGGATGCCTTCTGCGACCAATTGGCGAATTTGGGTCTGCAAGGTGCCACTGGCATCTGGTTGCAGAAAGAAGGTTTCGACAGGGAGTGCCATGGGTCCATTTTAACTGGCCCCATGGCGGAGGTAAACTGGTCTTATAGCCCCGCCGTCGTCAAAACGCCGGACGCTTTGATTTACTGCTGTTGCGCGACGGCTGCGGCAAACGCGCGGCTGTCCACAGCGAGATTGGACTGCGCAAACGGCGTTTTGTCGTCAACCGCGCTGAAGAATTGGCTGTCGACCGCGATGATTTTCCATTCACCACCCACGTTGAGCAGGAACGGTGATCCGCTGTCGCCTTGGGCCGTGTCACATTCGTGCAGGATTGAATTGTCTTCATACGCTTGCACGATGCGGCATCCTTGGTTGCCCGACATATTGTCGCCCGTGTCCCAAGAATAACCCGCCTGATTGACCAGCAAACCGGAGCGTCCGATTTGTGACAAGTTTGCAGCGTTGAGTTCGTGGACTTCAAGATAGCCGACCTCATCACCAAGGTTGCGATCCAGAAGGACCAGCGCCCAGTCGTGGCCATTGCCGCCGCCCGCAGGTTGGGTTTCCGGAGAGTAGGAGGGATCAAAGACCGCGCCGATGACCTTGGCCTCGCCCTGTGAATTGCCCAGCGACAGACCCGCCGAAAAGCTGACTGGTGTGAGGGTTTCATCGCCAGTATCTGTTACACAATGCGCCGCCGTCAGGACCAGGGCTGGGCCCACAAGCGTCCCCGTACAGGTGCCGTCCTGCAAAGTTAGTGAACCGATAGAGCGCCAAGGCGATTGTGTGACGTCAACCAAGAAGCGGTCGTCACGGCCAAAGAAATGGTTTTCCAGACCGGCTGGACGCGACCGTCCCAAGCAGTCAGCGGTGTCTGAGAACGGCTCACATGTGCCGTTGCCACTAGAGGCTTCGTTGCAGATACCGTCAAATGCGGTGGCGCAAGTGTCGGTGCGGTTGCGCAGATAGGCCACGGCCGCACAGTCCGTCGTGTCTGTGCCCGACGTGCAATTGTCGGTGCCGATGCCGGGCTCGTCACATTCATTGTCATTGGCCCAACGACAGCTGTCTTCGCCGCCCAACGCCAAGGCGCGGCAATCGGTGGCGTCTGTGCCTGCGTCGCAATAGACTGTGCCGCCAAAGGTGACGTCATCACATTCGCCGTCCGCAGAATACTGGCACGTATCGTCGCCCAATTGGCCGCGCAGGTTTGCCGGCACCAGCGCGAGGAGACGTTCGAGGGCTTCTGGAGAGGTCCCGAACAAATCGCAATCGGTGGCATCGGACCCGTCAACGCATTGTCCTTCGCCGCCGTAGCGCATTTCGTCACAGGCACCGTCGTTGGCCCATGTGCAGCTGTCGTCATCAATCCCTGCTGCGAGTTGACGGCAGTCTGACGTGTCAGACCCAGCTTCGCAGTAACCGCCACCACCATAACGCGCTTCGTCGCATTCGCCGTCATTGGCATATTCGCAGGTATCACCCACGCCGCCCGCAGGGGTCGCGGTAACGTCGGCGCTGCAATCGTTAGTATCGGTGCCCGCGTCGCATAAGCCTTGGCCGTCATACTGAATTTCGTCGCATTCGTTGTCATTGGAAAATGGGCATGAATTCTCGCCACCGATTGCAGTAGTCGTTTCAACCATTTGCAAGCAATCCGTCGCATCTGTGCCGGTTGCACAGGCGCCAGTTCCACCAAATTCGACGTCGTCACATTCGCCATCATTGTTCCAGCGGCAAGTGTTGTTGCCCAAATTCAGGATCGTGTTTTCTGCCAGAAGCAGGCCGCGCGCGCGATCCAGAAAGTCGCTTTCCCGTGTCAACTGCACCGCGGCGCAATCACTGGTGTCAGACCCGTCCTGACATGACCCCGTGCCATTGTAGCGGTATTCGTCACATTCGTTGTCGTCGGCAAACAGGCAGCTATCGTCACGTATTCCTTGGCTGAGCAAAGTACAGTCGGTGGTGTCGGTGCCCGCGTCACAATATCCTTGGCCACCGTATCGGGCCTCGTCACATTCGTTGTCACCGGCATACTCACAGTTGTCTTGCGCCCAAGCTGGCGTTGCGACGGGTAAGGTAGTCATAAATATCAGTGTGATAAGGAGGCACCGGAGCATGCTGAAAGCCTTTGATCTTGAAATGGATACCCCACCTTGACGCAAAACAAGGGTTCAGGTCCATCCTTGATCCTGATCCCTTGTTCAATGTTTGCGACTTCCTAGCCGAAAACGCGGCCCAATGCAGCGCCCACAGCATCGGTTATTTCGTCGATATCATCCGCGGTCGCGATCAATGCAGGTGAGAAACACAGCGTGTTGTTCTTGCCCGGAACGGATCGGTTGGTGGCCCCGATGATAACACCCTGCTGCATGCAATCGGCAACGACCGCTCCGACGCGCTTTTCGTCCATCGGATCTTTGGTGTCGCGATCTGTCACCAGTTCGGCGCCGATAAACAGACCCTTGCCGCGCACATCACCGATGACGGGGTATTTTTCGGCCAAGGTCTGCAAGTTGGCGACCATGCGGTCCCCCATGACCAGCGTGTTGGCCATCAGGTCTTCGTCTTCGATGATGCGCATATTTTCGAGTGCGGCTGCCGGACCTGCCGTGCAGCCGCCAAAGGTCGAAATATCACGGAAATAGTTCATCGGATCGCTGCTGTCGTCTTTGAACAGATCGAATACGGCTTCGGTTGTGACGCAGCACGAAATCGCTGCGTAACCGGATGCCACACCCTTGGCCATGGTCACGATGTCAGGCTTGATGCCGTAGTTCTGGTAGCCAAACCAAACCCCCGTGCGCCCGACGCCGCAGACGACTTCGTCGATGTGCAGCAGAATATCGTACTTTTTGCAGATTTCCTGAACGCGGTCCCAATATCCTTCTGGGGGCGTGATAACGCCGCCGCCAGCGGTGACTGGTTCAAGGCACAGCGCGCCGACCGTGTCCGCACCTTCGCGCAGGATAATCTCTTCGATTTGGTTGGCAGCCCAGACGCCATACCCCTCATCCGGCGCACCGTCTTGTTCATGCTTGCGATATTCCATGCAATGGGGAACGCGCACAAAACCGGGTGCAAAGGGGCCATATTGTGCGTTGCGTTCATCCTGACCGCCCGCCGACATCGTCGCAAGGGTTGATCCGTGGTAGTCGCGTTCCCGATACAGGATCTTATGCTTCTTGCCGCCATACCGTTTGTGGGCGATTTGGCGGACGATCTTGAAACCCTTCTCATTGGCCTCAGAGCCGGAGTTTGCGTAGTAAACACGGGTCATGCCAGGCATCTTCGAGATCAGCTTTTCGGCAAACAACGCACCTGGGATCGATCCGACTGTGCCGCCAAAGAAGTTCATCTTCAGAATTTGATCACGCACCGCATTTGCAATGCTTTCGCGGCCATAGCCAACGTTGACTGTCCAGACGCCACCCGCGACGGCATCAATGTGCTCTTTGCCATGCTGGTCCCAGACGCGCATGCCTTTGCCCTCTACAATGATGCGCGGCTCACCGGTTTCGAACTGTTTGTGTTGCACAAGGTGGTGCCAGACGTGGGCGCGGTCGGCATCAACTACATGGCTCAGGTCGTTTGCTGTCAGTGTATCCATAATGAAACCTCCGCATGGACTCAGGGACGCCGCAATGGCGCGATGTCATAGTATCACGCTTTCACTTTCCCGCAGATAGGGCCAGTCAGTTTGTCGCTTTAAGGCCAAAAAGGATGCAGTCGCGGCGAAGAGTGAGGCGCGCAAGCGGCTGATCTGATGCAAGTCGCTTGGGAAATGAGTGTGTAATCACCTACAGGTTGCTTCCTGTCTGGGGCTACTCGCCCCCAAAATTGACCAATGCCGGCCCGAATTCTGCCAGAAACCCGATGCAAAAAGCGCTCTAATGTTTTGTGAGGACTATCAGAATGGTGTGGCTTAATATGGTTTTTCGGTTCGTGCGGCTAGGACCATTGGTGCTTGGCGCGATGGCTGTGGCGATACTGGCGCTGGGATATTATTTACAGGTTGGTCAAAACGACCGCGACAGGATGAAAGCGGCGGCCCTTTCGGCTGGCCCGCCCGCGTCTGTTGCGATCGAAGGATTTGATCGTGACCGCGACATGACCCAATTGCGCGAGGTTGTTGTTCAGGCGCAGCCGTTTATGGAATTGGCCTACCGTCTGACGCTGCAAAAAGACCCAATCGATGATCACGTCTTTATGCTGCCTCTCGTCGCAACAGGATCAAGTGATGAGACCGACATCGTCGGCATCGCCTATTTCCCGTCTGCGACTGACGCGTTCGACGACATCTCACCCGCTTTGCTGGTGACAGGCGTAATTGGTTCGGTGGTGTTGGGCCGATGATCAACTACAATGGTGAATTGGGCGGCATGGGCCAGTGGGACGAGTTGACCGAAGAGTCCTTCGCGGACGAAGGTCTAATCTTGCCAGAAAACGCGGTGATTGTCTGGCCATATATGAACGGACGCGCGGCTGCGCTTGCCCCGACTGCGGCAGGCGGGTTGACGATAGTCGGGCTGCTGTCAAAGATCGCGGGTGCAATTGGTTTGTTGGCTTTGGCGAAATTGGTGTTCACCAACAAGCCGGATGAGGTCCCAGAGGAAGCAGTGATCGTTGGCGGACCCCCAATTCCTGTCGAAATGCCTGTCACCAAGGCAATACCACTGTGGAAAAAAAAACGCAGTGGATTCTTGGATGACACCGTCACGGAACCGAGCCAAGATTTTGTACCCGCACCGTTTGAGCCAGCCGACCTTCAGTCCAATGTGCTTGATCTGACCAGCGAAAATTCTGCGTTGCGCGCACCGCTCAACGGCTTTGGCGTGCGCAAGGTTCTGATTGGTCTTGTGGGCGGCCTATTCGTTCTGGGGCTGGTCTCGTTAGTTTCCGATCTGATCGCGAAATCCACACCTGTGGAAACTGTTGCGGTCCAGAGTTTTGAAGAACTGTTCGCCGAAGGGGGGGGGCGCAATCATCCCCGATGCAGACCCCGACCGCCACTGGACAGACCTCGACGTCAGTTTTGTCGCGGAATGGGTCGTGGCAAAATGGCTGCTCGCGCTGTCGGGTGACACAGGCGCGATCATGACACTTCTGATGATCGGTAGCGGCATATTTGCCGTGTCGGTTATTGTCCCAATTTATTTTATGGTGCGTCGCTCGCTTCGTCCGCGCACCCGCATCGGCGGTATGGGTCTCAGTTAAGAACCACTTTAGAAATCTACCGTCACACCGGGCAAGTTCAACGACTTTATCAATTCACGCAACTCTTGGCGCGCAGCGATGTTGGAAATGTTAAGCCCCTTTACGCCAATATCGCGCAGGTCCAGCAGCGTTAGGCCGCGCGGGAACAGCTCTCTAAAGACGACCCGTTCGTTGAAGCCGGGGGCGGTGCGAAAGCCGATGCGTTTGGAAAGCTTTGAAATCGCAGCCTCCATCTTTTGTTTGTTGACCATGTTCTGCGCACCCATGCGGTTGCGCACGACAATCCAGTCGATGGGTTCAAACCCTGCTTGAGCACGCAGCTGACGTGCATTCCAGACCATCTGCGAATAAACAGCGGGTCCGGTGATCGTTTCACCATCGCTGGCGATATGCGCCAGCAGGTCAAAGTCGATAAAACTGTCATTGAGCGGCGTGATCAGCGTGTCGGCCAGCGAATGGGCGACCTGTGACAGGCGGGTGTGGCTGCCCGGACAATCGATCATAATGAAATCATTGTCAGGCTCAAGCCCCGCCACGGCCACCGACAGGCGATGATCAAAAATGTTCTCACCATCTTTCAGCGTTGTGGGATCAACTTCGGGCAGATCGTGATAGGTAGGTGTCGGCAGGGTTAGCCCCTGTTCACCCATAAACTGGGTGCGGTTTTCGATGTAGCGGCCCAGCGTCTTTTGGCGCAGGTCCAGATCGAGCGTGCCAACCTTGTGCCCCATGCGCGACAGAGCTGTCGCCACGTGCATCGACACAGTGGACTTGCCAGCCCCGCCCTTTTCGTTCCCCACGACGATAATATGTGCCACTGCCTGTGCCCCCAAGTGCTGATCTGGATCGTTGTCCAGAACGTTGGCGTAACTATACGTCGCAGTGGACGCAAGGCAAAGAGGGATTGACTTGTGTGACACAAAGGCTCATTTGCGCAACAGGTTCGATGCTAGCTGCCGCGTGAGCAGGCGCATGAGACGCGCAAAGGTGCATCGACCTAAGGTTCCTTCCATCACGCAGGGGTGCCGCGCCAATCGGCGGGCTCCGTTATATAAACGGGCATGGGCATTCGGCCCACCGTAGCCTTTGGCGTTATCCTTTTGCGATGCCGCAGCCGTTCGGGCCCGCGGCGCGACTTTTTTGCGGGTGCAGTTGTGCCCGCCCCGATCCAAGGAAAACACATGGATTTTGATATGCTGGGCCTCGCGCCCCGACTGATTGCTGAACTGAAAAGCCAAGGGATCGTTGATCCGACGCCGATCCAAGCACAGGCAATCCCACATGCAATGAATGGCCGTGACGTCATGGGCCTCGCCAAGACGGGCAGCGGCAAGACGGCGGCGTTCGGCCTGCCGATGATTGATATGCTACTCAAGGAGCAAGGCAAGCCTGAGGGTAAGACCGCCCGCGCTTTGATCCTTGCGCCAACGCGTGAGCTTGCCAAACAGATTCAAGAAAACCTCGCGGCCTATACGCAGGGCACTCACCTCAAGACCATGCTGGTCGTCGGTGGTGCTGGCATAACGGGTCAAATCCGTAAACTGGAACGTGGCGTTGACCTGTTGGTCGCCACGCCAGGTCGTCTGATCGACCTGCTGGAACGCCGCGCTGTGCGTTTGGGCGATACGAAGTTCTTGGTGCTCGACGAAGCGGACCAGATGCTCGACATGGGGTTCATCCACGCGCTACGCCAGATTGCACCGCTGCTGGCCCCAGAACGCCAGACAATGCTCTTTTCTGCGACAATGCCAAAATTGATGGCCGAACTTGCGGGTGCGTTCCTTAAGAACCCAATGCGCGTGCAGGTCGATGCACCTGGCAAACCTGTTGAGCGGATTGAACAATCGGTTCACTTCGTCGCTAAGGCTGCAAAGACTGATCTGTTGCTCGAACTGATTGACAAGCACCGCGGTGAACGCGCAATTGTCTTTGGTCGTACCAAGCACGGATCTGAAAAACTGCACAAGCTGTTGGCGAGCAAGGGCTTTTTGTCTGCGTCAATCCACGGCAACAAATCCCAAGGCCAACGTGATCGCGCGATCACCGATTTCAAAGCGGGCAAGGTGACAATCTTGGTTGCGACGGATGTTGCGGCGCGTGGTCTGGATATTCCAGAAGTGAAGCACGTTTATAACTACGACCTGCCCAACGTGGCCGAAAACTATGTCCACCGTATTGGCCGCACGGCGCGCGCTGGTGCGGATGGCATGGCAATCGCATTCTGTGCGCCCGATGAAATGGGCGAATTGCGCGACATCCAAAAGGCGATGAAGGCTGATATTCCTGTCGCGGGTGGTCGCCCATGGGAGAAGTCCGAAGAAGAAGCCAAGCCCAAGCGCGGTGGCGGCGGCGGCGGCGGTGGCCGTCGTTTCGGCGGCGGCGGTGGCGGTGGTGGACGTCCGGGTGGCAAGCCAGGTGGTGGTCGCCCGAATGCTGGTGGCGGTCGCCCTGCGGGTGGCGGTGGCGGCGGCAATCGTCGCCGTAAGCCGAGCAGCGCTTCAGCGTAAATCGGCGCGTCGTTTGCATTTTTGGACACTTACGTATATGTAAGTGTCCAAAGATAAAAAGAAAATTGGCAGTTTGAAAATGAGACCCTCCCTGAATCGCGTTTTGCGTGACTACGTCGCGCCGATGTTTCGTCGCCCCAAAGGGTTGCAAGTCGCAGCCCTGTGCACCCGTGGCGTGGGCGATGATGAGCAGGTTTTGTTGATCACCAGCCGTGGCACTGGGCGTTGGGTTTTGCCGAAAGGCTGGCCCATTCGCGGTCTCGCTTCGTCGCAAGCAGCCTTGCAGGAAGCATGGGAAGAAGCTGGCGTAAAAGACGCCACTGCAAAAGCCGAGCCAATTGGCAGCTACGCCTACGACAAAACGATGGGCAGCGGACTGCCGGTGCCGGTTGAGGCACTTATTTACTCGGTCAGCGTCCAAGGCCTTGAAAGCGAATTTCCCGAGGCCGGGCAGCGTGAGTTGCGTTGGGTCAGCCCGACAGAAGCTGCAAATCTGGTGGATGAGCCGGAATTGAAGTCGATATTGAACGTGATGGCCCCAAAGGGTGCGTCATAAGTATTGATTTGCCCCTACGTAGCTGACAAATGTGCCGCCAACCTTGGGGGGCATTATGACCGACAACAATGACAACGGCGATTTGCGCCACCTAGACACGCTAGACCGAGATCTGGCGCGGTTTTCCCGACTTGAAATGGCAACGCAATATGTGGCGCGACCGATCGTCGGTCCGGGCATTTCGCTGGTATTTATTTTATTGGCAGGTTTGGGCGCTGCGCTGTTCTTTGGCCAAACCAACAATGCGATGATCGTCATCGTTGCGACCTGTCTTGGGGCGTATATGGCGCTGAACATTGGTGCCAATGATGTGGCCAACAACATGGGTCCGGCGGTTGGTGCCAATGCGTTGACCATGGGCGGCGCGATAGCGATTGCCGTGGTGTTTGAAAGCGCTGGCGCATTGCTGGCGGGTGGTGACGTTGTCTCGACCATCGCCAAAGGTATCATTGCGCCCGAAAGCATGGGCGATCCTGCGACGTTTATTTGGGCGATGATGGCGGCACTGCTGTCGGCTGCGTTGTGGGTTAACCTCGCCACATACGTTGGCGCGCCTGTGTCCACGACCCATTCGGTTGTTGGTGGAGTGATGGGTGCAGGCATTGCCGCCGCAGGTTTCGCCGCCGTCAGCTGGGACACGATGGGCGCGATTGCCGCATCTTGGGTTATATCACCTGTGCTGGGTGGTGCCGTCGCGGCGTTCTTCCTGTTCGTGATTAAATCACGGATCATCTACCGAGATGACAAAATCGCTGCCGCCCGTCGCTGGGTGCCTCTCTTGGTCGGCATCATGGCGGGCGCATTTGGCGCGTATCTGGCGCTAAAGGGTCTCAAGAAGATTATCAAGATTGATATGCCGACCGCGCTGCTGATCGGTCTGGGGATCGCTGCTTTGGTTTGGCTGGTTATGATTCCGGTCATTAAAAAGCAGTCTGAGGGTCTTGAGAACCGAAACAAATCCCTCAAGGTGCTGTTTGGCATCCCGCTTGTAGTATCGGCGGCACTGCTGAGCTTTGCACACGGCGCCAACGACGTGGCCAACGCGGTTGGTCCACTGGCCGCAATCGTGCAAGTCTCGCAATCGGGTGATTTCACCCACGATTTCAGCATTCCGTTTTGGGTTATGGTTATTGGCGCCTTCGGTATTTCTTTCGGCTTGTTCCTGTTCGGCCCAAAGTTGATCCGAATGGTCGGCAGTCAGATCACTAAATTAAATCCCATGCGGGCCTATTGCGTGGCCCTGTCAGCGGCGATCACGGTGATTGTGGCGTCATGGTTGGGCCTGCCTGTCAGCTCCACTCACATCGCCGTTGGTGGCGTATTTGGCGTCGGGTTCTACCGTGAATGGGACGCTGAGCGCCGCTTGCGCAACGCCCGCGCAGTATCGCAGGATCGTCCCGTCTATTCTGTCGAAGAACGCCGCCGCCGCAAACTGGTGCGTCGTTCCCATTTCATGACCATCATCGCGGCATGGATCATCACGGTGCCGGCAGCAGCCCTGCTGTCTGCGTTGATTTTCTATGTATTGAATACAGTAGTGGGATCTTAACGGACCCAATCAACGATCAAGGGTAAATACCCAAAGGCCCAACCAAAGCCCGCAATAACCACTATAACCTGTAGCATGCAGATGAAATTCAGCGTGCTGCGAAACGGCTCTTTGCGCGTCTTATGGCGAAACCTTTTCTGGGCGACCTTGGAACCGATGCTGCCCCCAAAGAATGCGGCATTCAGCAAGGCTGCTTCTGACCAGCGCCAATCACCGGCGATGGCGCGATCCTTGTCGTCTTGAAAGATGAGGTACGCCCCGTAATTGATGATTAAGAGGTATCCAACTAACCCCATCCACACCAACGGTTCGTAGGTCGCGAAGATCCATTGTGCCGTCTGCCAAAGTGTCAGGCTCCCACTCTGCAATTCATCCATGGTGAACCCCCAAACGCAAAACGCCGCCCCATAACAGGACGGCGTCTATACACCAAACTTTCGTAAGCTTAGAAGCCCAGACCTTCATACTTTTTCTTGAACCTGGAAACGCGGCCACCAGTGTCCATCAGACGCGAGGTGCCGCCGATCCATGCTGGGTGCACGGATGGGTCGATGTCCAGCTGCATGCTGTCGCCCTCTTTGCCCCACGTGGATTTCATCTCTAATGCCGTGCCATCGGTCATTTTGACTTCGATGACGTGGTACTCGGGGTGAATGTCTTTTTTCATCTCGAAGATCCTTACGCTTTGTCGGCGCTGGAAGGCGCACGGTAGTTTGTCTTTTCGACGATACGTGCGGACTTACCGCGACGCTCACGCAGGTAGTACAGCTTGGCGCGACGAACGCGGCCACGGCGTACAACAGTGATTTCGTCGATGTTGGTGGAATACAGCGGGAACACACGTTCAACGCCTTCACCGAATGAGATTTTGCGAACAGTGAAAGAGCCAGCGATGCCCTTACCGTTTTTGCGTGCGATGCAGACGCCTTCGTAGTTCTGCACACGGGTACGTGTACCCTCGGTCACGCGGAAGCCGACGCGGATGGTGTCACCGGCTCTAAAGTCTGGGATGGTTTTACCCAGTTCGGCGATTTGTTCCGCCTCGATTTGTGCGATCAGGTTCATGATCGTCTCCTAAATAGTCACGCGGTTTTTCCGCGGATGTGAAGGCTGCCAGAGCTTCGGTCTTCATCGGGTCAACGTATTGCCCACCGGAGGTTTAACGGCCGTGCTTTGCCGTCTGGCGGGTTTCCGGTGAAGAGGTCGGAGCCATACCAAACAGGTCTACGACTCATAAGGGTCACAGACACTGCAGCGTATAGGCGGGAGAGGTGTTTTGGGCAAGGGGGATTGGGACGTGACTGCGTCAATGTCTGCATTGAACCCATTTCACTGTTTCTCTGTGTCGCAGCGCGTGACCGCAACGGTGTGAACCGGAAGGCATCACTGTGCGAATAGTTCGGCCAGTACGCTATTGCGAAACATATCCAGCCCCCCCTATGTTAAAAGAATTAAAAGAATTTAATTAATAGAAAAAATGCAATTAAGAGAGAGTATTATGTCAAAATAATTCATCGCAGCATCAGCACTGGCGCTTACACTTTCCACCCCTGTCCTTGCCAATCCAGCATTGGGCTTTGGTCTTAACTTCACATTCGGAAATGGCGGCGTGAACACTGGCGTGGGCGTCCGCGCTTTTTCAGATGACGAGCAGAACAAAGCCGCCGCGTCGGTCGGTCTTGATTATATGTTTGGCAGCCAAAGCTGGAGCGGTTCCCTCGGCGCGGCCTAAATAATGGACAACAGCTATATCGAGCTGAACGGCGGCTATGATTTCAACAGCGGCGAGTTTGACTTTGGCATCGGCGGCGGTGGGGCACATACGACCGATGGCGACACCGCGCCGGCAGAGGACGATCGAGGTGTCACCAATGGACCGGTTGGGCCGGAATTAGGTGATCCTTGAGTATCACAACAGCTTTCAGCGGAGGCGCTGCTACTATCCCCCGCTAAGGGTGTCGTTGCTGCTTGGCGTCGCCGCACTCAAGCGCCGGTAGAAATGCGCGGCGTAGCTCTATACCTCTCAAACCACTTCGGAGCCATGTGTTCCAGCGTGTGAGATATTGCCCAAGGGGTGTAGGTTTAGTCCTATGCTCCTTTTGCTCATAAAGCTGGGCCGCAGGATGACATGCGGCAATTGATTTTTCTTACGTCTGAGCGAAAAGCGACGCTCGGTTGGTGGCCATTGGTGGCGTGGGGCTGTAACGGCAACTTCGTCCGCTTAGCCGTCATTCGTCTGCCTTTTTCGCCCACAAATCCGGCCGCCGATCCTGCGTCAGCTTCTCACTCATCTCACGACGCCATTGCGCGACTTTCTTGTGATCCCCAGAGGTCAGCACCGGCGGTATCACATGGCCTTCCCATTCGGCAGGCCGCGTATATTGTGGGTGTTCCAGCAGCCCGTTGGAATGGCTTTCCTCAACCGCGCTGTCGGCGTTGCCCAGCACACCGGGCAGCAGGCGCACGCAGGCGTCGATCAGCGTCATCGCGGGGAGTTCGCCACCGGTCAGGACGTAATCCCCCATCGACACTTCGATGATCTCGAAATGCTCAAGTACGCGTTCATCCACGCCCTCAAACCGGCCGCACAGCAACGTCACACCTTCTTGCGCCGCGAATTGTTGCGCCATGGCCTGCGTAAAGGGCATCCCGCGCGGCGATAGGTAGATCAGTGGCATTCGCCCTTTCGCGCGGCGTCGGGTGTCGGCGATGGCATTGCCCAAAACATCGGCCCGTAAAACCATGCCCGCGCCCCCCCCCGCAGGAGTGTCGTCCACATTACGATGTTTCCCCTCTCCAAACCGGCGCAGGTCGGTGGTTTGCAGCTGCCAAATTCCGTCTTTCAGCGCCTTTCCAGTCAGACTTTCGCCCAGCAATCCAGGAAATGCGTCGGGAAGCAGCGTGATGACCTGCGCCGTCCAAGCATGCGCCAATGTGACCCTGTCGCTGATCAATTCTTGCGGTTGTGCGCTGACCTGCACAGATTTGCGTCCAATGGATCGGCTGGGTTGTTTTTTCGGGTCTTTGATTGGGGGAACGTCGGGATTATCCGTCATCGTCTTGTGCCTTTCCAAGCAAGTCTGCCTTCGCCGCGTTGAGGTCGTCATCCGATAGGTTTGATCAGTTGAGCGCAAGAAGATCATCCATAAACCCATCATCCGGTCCCGCGTTTTCCACAGGGTGCGGCACAAGTTTGCGTCGCCGGTAGTCGGGCAATTCCATCAAATCGATCAAGGGCTGCGCCGGACCATTTGGCCCCGTCAGATCAGCAAGATCGGCGGTGTAAACGGTGCCTGTGACAACGTCGGCCACGGCCTTTGCGCCGCCATCAAGATCGGCGGCGGGCGCGTAGGTGGCTGTGTAAGTGGCCACGTACATAGTCTGGCGCGACCTGCGAAGGTTATGTTTGTAGGTCGATTTAAGCCAAGTGTCCGGATCGCGGGTGGTGAAATAGAAGACGACATCGGATTCAGAGCCAAAGACATCGCAGATCACATCCTCTGCCCGCGCCATGAGCGCGGGGGTCGCGTTGTAGCTTAACTGGCCATCCCGACCGGGCATCCGCCCCGCAATGTTTTCGTCCGAAATCAGAATTTTGCGGCTGTTGTTCTGATCTATCTTGGACAGCGTCGCGTGGAGGTCTTCGCTGAACGCATCAAGCAGCGCGGGTTTGCAGTAGCGCGAATACCGCACCGCCATACGCGCCGCAACCTTGCGCAATTTGGCGGGCAGAACCAGTGAACAGCGCGGCCAGATGTTTTTTCCATTGGCGCGCAGAAATTTGAGTGTGGACTTCGTTGCGGTCTTTTGAAAGCCAGCGTGCATTATCACGCGGCGCCCGGGCATCAATCCGCCGCTAGTGTGTCTTGTGTGTCGGCCTCATCCGCGAACAACCCGCGCGGCGGGTCCAGAACGATGCGACCAGATGTGAGGTCTACTGTCGGAACGATTGCCTTGGTGAACGGCACCAGCACGGTGTCTTTTTCAGACGGGCTGATGATTTCCAGCAGGTCATCCGCGCCATTTGTCTGCACCGCTTTGACGCGACCCAACTTGGCGCCGCCGGTGTCATAGGTCATCAAACCCACAAGGTCGGCGTGGTAATATTCATCGTCTGGCAGCGACGGTAATTGATCGCGCCGCGCATAAAGCTCCATGCCGCGCAGTCCGTCGGCCTCTTCTTTTGTTGAGATACCGTCGACCCGCGCAATAAGCGAGCCTTTGGTTTGGCCTTTAATCACGATGGTCGTGATCTCGCTGCCGTCAGCGCGGGTCAGCGGGGTGTAATCCGCCAGCGCTTCGGGGGCGGCGCAGAAAGATTTCAGGCGCACATCACCATTGACCCCAAAGGATCCGGCGAGTGTTCCAACAACAATACGATCATCTGACATGGGCATTCCTGCGTCGGTGGGGGCGAAGGGAGAGATGGGTGGGAACAAGAAGGCGGGGCAAACAGGCTGCCCCGCCTTGTTGATTTATTATTCAGCGTTTTCGGCTGCTGCGTCTTCGGCAGGGGCTTCTTCCACAGCCGGTGCTGCTGCGGCTTCTGCGGCTGCGGCTTTAGCGGCTGCTGCGGCCTCTTTTTCGGCTTCCTCTGCTGCGGTTGCGGCTTCTGCAGCTGCGACCACTTTAGCGGCTTTTTCGTCAACACGAGCGGCGGCTTTTTTGCCTGGCTCGCCTTTTTTCATGTTGGCGCGCTCTTTCTTTTCGATGACGCCAGCCGCTTCAAGGAAACGGGAAATACGGTCTGTTGGCTGTGCGCCTTCGCCCAACCAGTAGTTTACGCGCTCCATGTCCATTGTGACGCGTGTTTCGTCATCTTTGGCCAGCAGTGGGTTATATGTGCCGAGCTTTTCAATGTAGCGACCATCGCGTGGCATGCGGCTGTCAGCAGCAACGATACGGTAAAACGGGCGCTTCTTAGAGCCACCACGTGCGAGGCGAATTTTCATAGCCATGGTATTGAATTCCTTTAGGTTTGGTCTTGGTGCGATTGATGATGCTGAATGACTTCAGCGATGATGAAGTTGAGAAACTTCTTGGCGAAGGCAGGATCCAGATCGGCCTGCTTTGCCAAATCTTCTAGCCGTGCGATTTGCGCGGCTTCGCGCGCGGGATCGGACGGGGGAAGGTCGTGTTCGGCTTTGAGTTTTCCCACAGCCTGTGTGTGCTTGAACCGCTCACCGAGCGAATAAACCAGAATAGCATCAAGCCGATCAATGCTTTCGCGGTGTTCTTTGAGGAGGTCCGCGGCGCGGAGTGCGTCACTCATGTGAGCGCCCGATCTCGTATCTGACGGTGCAAGTGATCATTTCTTTTTACCAAAGCCCGACAGGCCGGGGGGCAGAGCCGCGCCGCCGCCGCCGCCGAACGGGTTCGCGCCGCCACTCGGCATCGAGCCGAGCTGTTTTGCCGCCGCTTCCATCGCCGCTGGATCGTTCATATCCGGTGCGCCGCCTTTGCCGAACATGCCTTTCATGGCCTGTTTCAGCATGCCGCCCTTGCCCATCTTTTTCATCATGTCCGCCATCTGGCGGTGCATTTTGATCAGCTGGTTAAGCTCGCGCACCTCAAGGCCGGAACCGGCGGCAATGCGTTTCTTGCGGCTGGCCTGCAACAACTGCGGGTTGGCGCGTTCTTTTTTGGTCATTGAATTGATCAGGGCGATCTGGCGTTTCAGAACGCTGTCGTCCATGCCCGCTTCTTCGACCTGTTTTGCGGCCTTCTTCATGCCGGGCATCATGCCCATCATGCCTTCCATGCCGCCCATCTTAAGCATCTGGTCGAGCTGCATGCGCATATCGTTCATGTTGAAGCGGCCCTTTTGGAACCGTTTCATCATGCGTTCGGCTTGGTCAGCCTCAATCGTTTGTTGCGCCTTTTCCACCAGCGAGACGATGTCGCCCATGCCGAGGATACGGCCTGCAACGCGCTCTGCATGAAATTCTTCAATCGCGTCCAGCTTTTCGCCAAGACCAACGAAACGGATGGGTTTGCCGGTGACGGCCCGCATCGACAGGGCCGCACCACCGCGACCATCGCCGTCCATGCGGGTCAGGACCACGCCAGTGACGCCGATTTTGTCGTCAAATTCTGTCGCGACGTTCACGGCGTCTTGGCCTGTCAGACCATCCACCACAAGCAGCGTTTCGCGCGGCTGCGCGACATCGCGCACAGCAGCGGCCTGCGCGATAAGTTCGGCATCAATGTGCAAGCGGCCAGCCGTGTCGAGGATATAGACATCATAGCCGCCCATCGCCGCAGCAGTTTTTGCACGCTTGGCGATCTGGACAGGGTCTTCGCCTTTGACAATCGGCAGAGTGTCGACGCCGATCTGCGCACCAAGGATTTGCAACTGTTCCATCGCGGCAGGGCGGTTCACGTCGAGCGACGCCATAAGGACCTTTTTGCCCTCACGTTCTTTCAGACGTTTCGCCAGCTTGGCGGTGGTTGTGGTTTTACCGGAGCCTTGCAAGCCGACCATCAGGATCGGCGCAGGCGGGTTGTCGATTTTCAGCGCACTGGGATCGCCGTCGCCTTGCAGCACATGGACCAATTCGTCGTGAACAATCTTGACGACTTGCTGGCCGGGTGTGACGGATTTGGTGACAGACTGGCCGGACGCCTTTTCCTGCACCGCTTTGATGAAATCGCGCGCGACGGGCAGGGACACATCTGCCTCAAGCAGTGCAATACGAACTTCGCGCAGCGCCGTCTTAACGTCTTCCTCAGACAGCGCACCCTGTTTGGTGAGGCGATCGAATACACCTGAAAGGCGATCTGATAGTGACTCGAACATGGGCGCGTCCTTTGCGTCGTTGCATCAGTGTCCGCGATATAGGCACGAACGGTTCAAACGAGAACTACCCCTGTGGGCGCAACGCGCTGACAGGGGGCGATCCTCGATATATCAAGGACCGGAGGGACAATGCTCTCCGGAGTTAGGGTGCGTTTAGGCGCGGGTGGGGTGTGAGTCAAGCGGCGGATCGTCAGAACAGAACCGCTTGACGGCGGGTTTAGACAGGCTTGTGCGCGATCAGAATGATGGCCGCCAAGATGCCCAGAACCAATGCAGGGATCAGCGACGGGCCAAGCACCAGCAAATGAAACAGGACGGCGCAGGCCATCGTGCAAACCAGCAGACCGGCACCGATCCATTGCTTGCCAGGCACCCAAATCAGGATCGCGGACCCGACTTCAATGATGCCTGTCAAGTATCGGAACCACTGGCCCCAGCCGATGCTGTCAAAGGTCGCGACCATCATCTCAACCCCTGCGAGTTTCGAGAGGCCTGCCGCGCCAAAGGCGAAGGTCAGAAGGGCGGTGGTGGCCAAGAGGCCGTTTTTGCGAACAATTGGGGTCATATCAGATCATCCTTATGTTGCGATTGTGTCTGTGACGTCGTTTGCGGATGCAATTTTAACTCGACGGTGCCGTTTAATCCAAGGAAGAACTTAAGGTGTGGTGTTAAAACACCTGCTGCGTCAGGCGGATGCCAATGGCTACGATATGCGTCATCCGGTGACCGCGTTGTTGCTTGATATACAGTCTATTGGCATTGCGCCCATGAACGCTATATCATGTTTTGTACATTTGATGTGCATTTTTGCACGCAAAGCCCTAAAGGACAGCCGATGGACAACTGGGATGAAATCCGCACCGCGTTTCAGGTTGCGCGGATTGGAACGGTGAGCGGTGCAGCCGATGTGTTGGGCGTGCACCATGCAACGGTCATTCGCCATATTGACGCGTTGGAACAACGGCTTGGAGTGAAGCTGTTTCAGCGCCACGCGCGGGGCTATACCGCGACGGAAGCCGGGCAGGATTTGATGCAGGTGGCAGCCGCGACCGATGACCAGTTCACCCAGTTGGCGGGGCGCATTCGCGGACAAGGCGAAGGCGTGTCAGGCGATCTGGTGGTGACGTCCCTGATTATGCTTTCGCCAATCCTGACGCCGGTTCTGGCAAGGTTTCGCCGCGAAAACCCCGATCTGACCGTGCGGTTCCTGACAGGTGATCGGCTGTTTCGGCTGGAATACGGTGAGGCGCATGTGGCGATCCGTGCGGGGGAAGCCCCCAATCAGCCAGACAATGTCGTGCAACCGTTTGTGAACCAGGCAATGCATCTGGTGGCAGCGCCGTCCTATATTGCACAATACGGTCTGCCTGACGGTGTGACCGATTTGGCCGATCATTGGTTCATAGGTCACGATAGCGCTGAAAACCGCGCACCGTTCAATCGTTGGCTGAACGAAAAGGTGCCACAAAGCCGGATTGTGTTCCGCACAACCGATCACCGTGCGATGTTTGATGCGGTACTTGAAGGGGCGGGGATTGGATTCGTCGCCACATGGGAGCTCAAAAGGCATCCCGAACTGGTTGAAGTCATCCCGAGCGAGGACGCATGGTCCGGTCCGTTGTGGCTCGTCACGCACGTCGATTTGCACCGCACAACGAAGGTGCAGGCGTTCCTGACGTTTCTAAAGAAAGAAGCGGAAGGCTGGGAACTTTAGCCGCTCGGAGCATCCATGGGTGTGTCTGGCAATTCTGTCGCCAAGAACCGCTCGAACGCATCAAGATTGACCGCTTCGAATTGTCCGAAGCTTTGCATCCAGACCGACGCTTCGCGCAGGGCGTCCGGTTCGAGTTTGCACCACTTCACCCGACCGCGTTTTTCTTGGCTGATCAGGCCTGCCGCCGTTAATACGCGCAGGTGTTTGGAAATCGCCGCCAGCGACATCGTAAACGGGTCTGCAACGTCGGTCACAGCCATATCGTCTTCCAACAACATCGCAAGGATGGCGCGGCGGGTGGGGTCGCTTAGGGCGGCGAACGCGGTATCAAGGGACATCATCATAGTGCCATCAAGCGTGATGAGCGCCAAACGTCAACCATTTGGTTGAATATTGCAAATCCCCACCGGTGCCCAAAACGTTCCGCTTTCCCTTCATCTTGGCCAATACAACTAAATAAAAACAGTATCTTAGCCACATCAATCCCCAGCTTGACTCTGTCCGTCCCGCATCCTATCTCACTGCCAACCAAGGAAAAGGCTTTGTCATGTCCGATCCGCACGACCCGAACGATCACGCCACACGCCTTAAGGCGCTGGAAGACAGGATCGTGATGGCCAAGGGCGGTGAAGTAAGAAGGCCCCAGTCTGAGGAACATTATTCACAAGCTAATATGGCATGGCGAATGGTGATTGAATTAGTGGCCGGTCTAGGGATCGGTTTTGGCATCGGGTACGGGTTGGACGTTTTGTTCGGGACCATGCCTATATTTATGGTGCTTTTTATATTGCTCGGGTTTGCGGCTGGTATAAAAACCATGATGCGATCCGCGGCTGAGATGCAAAGCGAACAGTTGGCCAAACAAGCTGACAAGAGTGAGGACGACTGATGGCAGGCGAAGCAAACAGCGAAAGCGGCGGACTTGAATTCCATCCGCTTGATCAGTTCGAGGTTCACCGCATTTTCGGCGAAGGCCCGATCCATTGGTACACGATTACCAACGTCACCATGTGGATGGCGATTGCTGTTGTCTGTATCGTTTTGTTGCTGGTTATTGGCACGCGCAAACGCGCTGTTGTTCCGAACCGCACACAATCGGTCGCTGAAACGCTGTATGGTTTCGTTTACACAATGGTCGAAGACGTAACGGGTAAAGATGGGATCAAGTACTTCCCCTATATCTTTACGCTGTTCATCTTTATTCTAATTTCGAACTTCCTCGGCTTGTTGCCGATGGCGTTCACCACCACGAGCCACATTGCGGTGACCGCGATCCTTGCGTTTGCTGTGTTCTTTACGGTCACGATCCTTGGTTTCTTCAAAAATGGCGCTGCTTTCTTGGGTCTGTTCTGGGTGTCCAGTGCGCCATTGGCGCTGCGTCCAATCCTCGCCGTGATCGAAATCATCTCTTACTTCGTTCGTCCGGTCAGCCACTCTATTCGTTTGGCAGGCAACCTGATGGCGGGACACGCCGTTCTCAAGGTCTTTGCAGGCTTTGCGCAGGTTGGTTTGATCGTCGCACCTGTCGCCATTCTTGGCGTCGTCGCGATCTACGCGCTTGAGGTTCTGGTGTCTGCGATCCAGGCCTACGTTTTCACAATCCTGACGTGCGTTTATCTGAAAGACGCGCTTCACCCGTCACACTAATTACTAAGAATGCTTCCTCGGGGAATAGCCCCGGGATGCTAAACTTCCAATCGTAAGGAGATATACTATGGAAGGCGAACTCGCACACATCGGCGCTGGCTTGGCTGCAATCGGTTCCGGCGCTGCCGCAATCGGTGTTGGTCACGTGGCTGGCAACTTCCTCGCAGGCGCTCTGCGTAACCCATCGGCTGCTGCCGGTCAGACTGCTACGCTGTTTATCGGCATCGCATTCGCAGAAGCACTGGGGATCTTTTCGTTCCTCGTTGCATTGCTGCTGATGTTCGCGGTCTAAGCACCCGAACCTAAGATCCTTACGCTCGGTGGGACGTCTCGGCGTTCCACCGATGTAAGACACCGGCCCGTATCGCAACGCGATACAAAAGCCAGACCTTCTAAAAGGGATATCTATTATGGCTGACACACCAGTCGAAACAGGCGCGGAAGCGGGTGGGGCAGGAATGCCGCAGCTAGATTTCTCGACCTTCCCGAACCAGATTTTCTGGCTCGTGGTCACGCTCGTCGTGATCTACCTTATTTTGTCCCGCGTGGCGTTGCCACGGATTGGCGCGGTTTTGGCTGAACGTCAGGGCACCATAACAAATGACATCGCAGCTGCAGAAGAACTCAAGCAGCGCGCAATTGAAGCTGAGGCCGCATACGACAAGGCCCTCGCCGATGCCCGTTCTGAGGCTGGTAAGATCGTGGCCCAAGCCAAGGCTAACATACAAGCGGAACTTGACGTCCAGATGGCCAAGGCCGACGCTGAGATTGCAGCGCAAACCGCTGAAAGCGAAAAAGCGATTGCCGATATTCAGGCCGGTGCCACAGACGCGGTGAAAGCCGTCGCTAAAGACACCGCCAAAGAGATCATTGCCGCGTTCGGTGGCAAAGCAGATGCCAAGACGGTCACTGCAGCCGTCACCGCACGGATGAAAGGGTAACGACATGAAATTCAAAATCGCCACCCTGATCACCCTCGCTGCAACGCCTGCATTGGCGGCCAGCAAGAATCCGTTCTCGTCCGACTTCTGGCATCTGGACAACACGGACCTAATCGTCCTGATAGCGTTCATCATCTTCATCGGTGTGCTGATCAAGTACAAGGTTCCAGGGATGCTGACGGGCCTGCTGGACAAGCGCGCCGACGGTATCAGATCCGATCTGAATGAGGCCAAAGCTCTGCGCGAAGAAGCCCAGACTTTACTGGCCTCATATGAGCGCAAGCAGCGTGAAGTTCAAACGCAGGCCGACCGCATCGTGGCAAACGCCAAAGAAGAGGCGACCCTCGCGGGTGAGCAGGCGAAAGAAGACATCAAGTCGTCAATCGTCCGCCGCTTGGCCGCTGCGGAAGACCAGATCGCAAGCGCTAAGGCATCCGCCATTCGTGAAGTGCGCAATCAAGCTGTGAAGGTGGCTGTGGCCGCTGCAACGGATGTGATCGCCAAGCAGACAACGGCTGCCGACGCGAACAAGTTGATTGATGATGCAATCGCCGAGGTCGGCGCGAAACTGCACTAAATTCGAAAAAGACTCAGGCAGACATATTCAAAAAAGGCCCTGCGCATCGCTGCGTGGGGCCTTTTCGCTCGGGCTATCGTTTCAGCTCGTGTTCAAAACGCTTTTTGGCAATCGCTTCGTGGCGTTCGGCCTTTTTCTGGTTGGCCAGCGCGTCCTCGACGAAGCTCAAATGTTGCTCAACAGCGGTGCGTGCCCCGTCGGCGTCGCGCGCTTGCAGCGCGTCGTTGATCGCACGGTGCTGGCCCAGCAGCGTGTCACGGGTGGTCCGCTGTTTGAACATGACTTGTCGGTTGTAAAACACACCTTCCCGCAGCAGTTGATACATCGAACGCATCATATGTAGCATAATGACATTATGGCTCGCCTCGATGATGCTCAGGTGGAAATCTGCGTCCAGCGCGGCTTCTTCTGCGGGGTTTCGTTTGCCGTGGGCCGCTTCCATTTTCAGGAAGATCGCGTCGGTGATGCCCAAGTCCGTGTTACTGCCCACTGTTGCGGCGCGGTGGGCGGCCAGCCCTTCCATGTCGCGGCGAAAGTCGATGTAGTCAAACACGGCATCGTCATCGTTTGAAAACAGCCGCACTAAGGTGTCTGAGAACGCCGATCCCAGCACATCACCGACGAACACACCCGATCCAGCGCGGCTGGTCAAAAGGCCGCTCTCTTGTAGCTCCGCCAAGGCTTCGCGCAGGGACGGGCGGGACACGCCGAGGCGTTCAGACAGCTCGCGTTCGGATGGCAGGCGTTCACCCGGTTTAAGTATACCGCGCAAGACCAGCTGTTCGATCTGGCGCACAACAGTTTGAGATATTTTCTCGGGCTGGATGGGTTCGAACGGCATTGGACCCCTTTCAGAGATTGGTCAAACAATATGACCAAATGCCGCTTAGGGGAAGTGGTGAGTTTGACTTGCCCTGTTACCCGTGTCCGAAAACAAAAAAGGCCGCCCCCTATCGGGACGGCCTTTTCTTTAGAGAGGCAGAGTTTAGCCGTTTGGCGTGATTGTGATTTCCACGCGGCGGTTCTGACGTTTGCCTTCTGCGTTCAGGTTGGACGCGATTGGCGCATCTTCGCCGCGCCCGATGGACCGGATCCGGTTTGCGGACACACCGGACTGGATCAACACAGACGACACGGCCTGCGCACGGCGCGCGGACAGGTCTTGGTTGAACGCAGCGGTCCCGTCCGAATCTGTGTGGCCGATGACGTTGACGGTCGAGTTCGGGAAGCGGTTCATCGATCCTGCCAGTGCATTCAGATCACTGCGCAATCCACCTGACAGGGCGGCGCTGCCCGTGTCGAACAGGATGTCTTGTGGCAGTGTCACGATAAGCTGGCTGCCTGTGTTCACGATCTGCGCGTTGGAACCCATCTGTTGACGCAGTTCTGCTTCTTGGCGATCAAGGAGCGTTCCGACGCCAGCACCAAGGCCAGCACCGACAAGGGCACCGACGACTGCGCCGCGATTGCGATCTCCGGCGTTGTCACCACGGGCGATACCAACAGCAGCGCCGAGGCCAGCCCCAACAATAGCGGCCGTCTGGGCGTTGCGGTTCGGGTTGTTCGGATCAGTCACTGTGTCACAGGCGGAGAGTACCAAGACGCCCGACAGAGCAACGGCGAAGGTCATTTTGGACAGGATCATTATTCAAATTCCATTGTTGGGCACCGAATATGGTGCGCTTGAGAACTGATATATCGGACATCACTCCATGTTATCCAATAACGCGATAGCGTTTGGCAAAGTTCCGCCGATGGTTGGATAAAATATATATAAAAAACAGTAACCTAGATTGCATCCTCACGGGCGCTTTCCCACGCAAGAAGGGCGCGTTTCACGGGCAGGCCCCAGTGATAGCCACCCAACGCGCCGGATTTTCGCAAAGCACGGTGGCAGGGAATCAGCCAACTGACCGGATTGCGCCCGACAGCAGTGCCCACAGCCCGCACGGCACGCGGCGCGCCAATTGATTGCGCGATGTCGGAATAGCTGGTGACGTGGCCTGACGGGATCGACAACAACGCCTCCCACACCTTGAGCTGGAACGGCGCGCCGATCAGATAAAGCGGTGCCTTTTCGTCCGTCGGGGTCACGCCAAACGCGGTGTCGACCCAAGGTTTCAAGCGGGCAGGGTTTTCGGTAAACGTGGCATTTGGCCAGCGGCGCAGCAGATCGTGCATTGCGGCGTCAGCGCCTATTTCATCAGCGAAGCCAAGGCCGCAAATTCCCTTGTCGGTGCCCATGACAATCGACGGACCAAACGGGCTTTCAAACCAACCCCAAAAGATATGCAGGCCCGCGCCGCCTTTGGCGTAATCACCCGGGCTCATGGCTTCCCATTTCAGGAATAGGTCGTGCAGACGGCCAGAACCGGACAGACCGACCGCGTCGGCGGTGGCAAGTGTGGTAAAGTTTTCGGCCAACATCGTCTTGGCATGATCCAGCCGCAGGTATTGCTGGTAGCGTTTTGGCGACACGCCGACCCAGCGGCTAAAAACCCGTTGGAAGTGCGCGGGCGACATATCCATCGCGGCCGCCAGCCCGTCGAGCGTGAGCGGCGTTAGCGATTGATCGATCACGTCCAATGCGCGGCGGATGATATGGTAGTGATATCGGTCTGACTGTTCCATGACATGAAAGTAACGGTGCGCGACGTTTGGTGCGACCCGATTGTTGCGCCTTGTTCATCGGGGCGGGTTTAGGCAAAAGGTATGCATGGCAGCGCAGTTAGATTATCACATCATCCGCGAGATTTTTACCCGCTTTCAGGCCGGCGAACCGGAACCCTTGGGGGAGCTGGATCACGTGAATGCCTATACCTTGGTTGTTGCTGTGGCGCTGTCGGCGCAGGCGACAGACAAAGGTGTGAACAAGGCCACCGCCGCGCTGTTCAAAATCGCCGATACGCCGCAAAAGATGCTGGATTTGGGTCTTGATGGCGTGATTGAACACATCAAAACCATCGGGTTGTTTCGCAACAAAGCCAAGAACGTCATCAAGATGAGCCAGCTTTTGGTCGATGAATATGATGGTGTCGTGCCGAACTCGCGCGCCGCATTGCAATCACTGCCCGGCGTCGGGCGCAAGACGGCGAATGTGGTGCTGAATATGTGGTGGGGCCAACCTGCACAGGCAGTCGACACGCACATTTTCCGGCTCGGCAATCGCAGCGGCATTGCACCGGGTAAAAATGTCGACGCCGTTGAACGCGCGATCGAGGATAATATCCCCGCAGATTTTCAACTGCACGCGCACCACTGGATGATTTTGCACGGCCGGTATATCTGCGTCGCGCGCAAACCTAAATGTCAGGCCTGTCACATCCGTGACCTATGCCAGTTTGAGGATAAAACAGAATGAGTAACCCCGTGAACTACGACGTCATCGGTATTGGCAACGCGATTGTCGATGTGATTGCCCCAAGCAGCGACACTTTTCTCGATCAGATGGGCATCACCAAAGGCATCATGCAGCTGATTGAACGCGACCGCGCCGAATTGCTGTATGCGTCCATGGACAGCCGGGTCGAAGCTCCGGGTGGATCGGTTGCCAACACGATTGCCGGCATTGGTGAGCTTGGTTTGCAGACGGCCTTTATCGGCAAAGTGAAAAACGACGCATTGGGCAAGCTCTATGAGGACTCGTTGCAAAAGGCCGGCACTGCGTTTCCGTTGTCGCCCCAAGACGTCGAGTTTCCGACGTCGCGGTCTATGATTTTTGTCTCCCCTGACGGGGAGCGGTCAATGAACACATACCTCGGTGCGGGGGCGGATATTTCGTCGCGCGATGTGCCGGATGTGTTTGGCCCGGGACTGTTGTTCCTAGAAGGGTACTTGTTCGATAAAGACGAGGGCAAAACGGCGTTTTCCGAAGCGGCGCAGCGGATGAAGGCAGCGGGCGGGCGGTCAGCCATTACAATTTCCGATCCGTTTTGCGCTGAACGTCACCGCGACGATTTCAAACGTCTGATCGCTGAGGATATGAATATCGCAATTGGCAACGATGTCGAATGGATGACGTTGTATGAAACGGACGATTTGAATGATGCGCTGCGCCAGGCGGCTGAGGTGTGCGAAATCGTTGCCTGCACGCGGTCAGGCGATTCGGTTTGGGTCCAGAAAGGGGCGCAGCGTTTTTCGGCGGATGTGACGGCCGTGACACCGGTGGATGCCACGGGGGCTGGTGATCAGTTCGCGGCTGGGTTCCTTTATGGTGTGTCCACCGGGCGGCCCTTGGATGTTGCGGCGCAGATGGGTGTGTTGTGCGCGGCAGAGGTGATCGGGCATATCGGGCCCCGGCCTGAAATCAACATGGCAAAGGTGTTTAGTGAACGCGGCTTGATTTAGCGACTACAGCGCAAGGATCGCCAGCCAAGCGGCGTCAATTTCGTCAATGACGTCCGTGTCAAACCGGCTTTCTTCTTTCCAGTATTTACCGGACGCCACCATGTAGCCCGCATCCTGTTCCAGCCGCAGGGCATGATCGATTGCGGCTTGGTTCAGGTCAGGCCGCAGCGACAGCTGGTCAGGTCGCCCGCGTCCAAAAACGAGGCGGCTCGGGTCTAACGACAGGTTCACGCAGGCGCAGCCTTGCCTGTGGGCCATGGCCTGCAATCGCGCTGATTTTGCCTCCAGTGAACGCAAGGTGACGTCGTTGCGCAGCGGGTCAGCAGCGCCGATTCCGTAGAAATGGGTTTGCGTCTGATTATAGGTCATGTCGCAGCCCAGATAGGCCAACACGCTGGGGCGCAACGCATGCAACGCCCAATACCCTGCGGTAAAGGCCATCGTGCCGCCGCCATAAACAAAACCGCCAAGGCTGTTCTGCGCCGGAACGTATTCCTCAAAGGTGATGATGCGTTGGTCGTCGCGCAGCGACGTGGGTTGGCGGTCTGGCGCAAAATCGGAAGGATGGATCAAATCGTCCCAATCCGGGCGGACCTGCCATGCGTTGTTGATTGCGACGATCCGGTCAAACGGCGCGCGCGGCCAACCCGCTGCTTGCGTCACATTCGGGCCACTGCCAAGGATAAGAACGATCATGATATGTCCTCTGTACAAGGCTCATAGATAGGTCAGGACGCTGCGCAAACCAGTGCTGGCGCAATTCTTTGCGGATCATCAGTTTCGACATCCGGCGCGCCGTCCAAAGGGGGAGCGGGTCGCCGTCAGGCGCGTTGAGGGCCGCGCAGCGCATGCCGCCCTTCAGGCCCAGCTTTTCCAAAGCGGTGTTCCTGAATAGCCGGTTGTCATGCGCCCAGTTTTGCATGAACTTCATCCAGATCGATTTCACTCACGGGCATCTTGTTGCCCGGATTTTCAAAGTCATATTTGAACAGGTTAAAATCCTTCTTATAGATTTCATACATCATGTGCATCGACAGTTCGTCAAAATAGTCTTCGACTGGATGGGCGCGCGTGGGTCCGTGGCCTTCGGATTCGTTGAACCGCAGAATCCCTGACAGATCGATTGGATTGGGCGTTTTTATTCCGTCCAGAACCTGCTTCATGCCGTCGTTAAACTGTTCGGTCCAGACAATCTTGTCGTAGCGTCCGCCGTTGATAATGAACGTGCTTATGTTGCCGGACATGGCGGACCAATGGATGTCTGGGTCCATCGGGCGGCGGTATTTGATGGTGTCACGGGCAAACAGCAGGAACCGGCGAAACTATTTGATCTGGTCAAATTCGAACCCGTCTTCGGGTGATCCGACCTCAATCCCGTATTTCTAGATCAACAACGGTACAAGATTGCCACGGTAGCGTTTGCCATTGCGCTGGATGCCGCAAATTTTGTCAAAGAACGATGACAGGATTCGAGTGAAAGGATTGCGCACACAGGTGAACGAATAGCTCGTGTGGTTTTTGACGTTGGCGGTGATCAACGGCTGGCTGTCTTCCATGGCCCATTTGTGCAAACCACCTTGCGCGTCATGGATATCCCCGTCAAAAAAATTCGCCGTGATCGGAATAATACATGATCTGCCCGATGGTCGAGCAGGCGCATTTGGGCACCACGCGATACACCACGCTTTCAGTTTCGGTCATCCAAGTGCCGGGGAAACCTATGTGTTCGTTCTTATTGCGGCGCGTCGCCGATCAGGTCGGCGAAGCTTTTGCGAAAAAGATCAAAGAATTCGTGTTTATTCAATGCGTCTTCACGTTTACAAATGAGAAACATAACCGAATACAATCCTAACCATAGGGATAAATTGTTTCCGAAATGGCAAAAATCGCCTTCATCTTGCTGTGTCATAAAGACCCTGAGGCCATCGTGCATCAGGCCGAACAGCTGACGGCGGTGGGTGACTACATCGCGATCCATTTTGACGCCAGCGCCCCGGCGGCGGCGTATGCCCTTATTCATGCCGCTTTGGTCGACAATCCCAACGTTGCATTCGCCAAAAAACGGATCAGATGCGGTTGGGGTGAATGGTCTTTGGTGCAGGCCACGCTCTACGCGGTTAAGGCTGCCGTTGATTCATTTCCCAGAGCGACGCATTTTTATATGGTGTCCGGTGATTGCATGGCGATCAAATCCGCGAGCCACGCCAAGGCGCTGCTCGACGGCGAAGATTGCGATTACATTGAAAGTTTTGATTTCTTCAAGAGCGGCTGGATCAAAACGGGCATGAAAGAAGAGCGGCTGATTTACCGCCATTTCTTTAACGAACGTAAAAACAAAACATTGTTCTATAATTCATGGTGGACGCAGCAAAAGCTCGGGCTGGAGCGTATGATTCCGGCTGATCTGCAAATTATGATCGGGTCGCAGTGGTGGTGTTTGCGCCGTCGCACGATCGAGTGGATCTTGGACATGACGAAGTCGCGCCCTGACGTGATGAAATTCTTCCGCACCAAATGGATTCCTGACGAGACGTTTTTCCAGACCCAAGTGCGCCATCTGGTGCCGGAACCGGAGATTCAGAATAGAACCCTGACATTCCTGATGTTCACGGACTATGGGATGCTGGTGACGTTTTATAACGATCATTACAATTTTCTGTTTGCGCGCAAAATCTCGCCCAAGGCCACAGAGCTCAGGGACAGGCTGGGTGTGTTGTACGCGTCGGGCCGCGACGATTTCAAAATCTCCGACGAGGGGCAAAAACTATTCAGGTTCTTGACCGGACGTGGCCGCGTCGGCAGCCGTTTTGCGCCGCGGTTCTGGGAGACCGATGCATCATTGGGCCGTGAGTGCGAGCTGCTGATCATTGCCTGTAAGAAATGGCATGTCGCCAAGCAGCTTGTCGGATCGATCAAACACCATCTCAATATTCCGGCGATAGATTATCCGATTGACGAAGAAGACACCGACCTGCCCGACTTGGGCGGAATCCAGTCGACATTGGATAAACGCACACGCCACCGCCGCGCGTTGATGCGGATGTTGTTTGACTTTTATGAAACGGATCGGATGATCATTTGTCTGGACACCGCCAATCTTGATCTGAAGCAGAATTTCTTTTCTGACCGATCCACGACCCGACTGTTGGAGTTGGAATGTGAATTCAGCGGTGAATACCTCATAGGCCATGCCAAACGGGTTGGATTGACCGGTGAGCTTACGACGGTCGAGACAATGCATCAGTTGCTGCCAACGATCCGGTATGACGTGATCTATGAGAGCGATCGAATTCGCGATGCGGGCTTTGGCAATCACCTGCGTGTGCGCGAATTGGCCAGCCCAGATGAGAACGCACGACCGATTGCCGAATTTCTTAGCGTGCCAGAGGACGTGGCCGCGGGATTGCCCAAACCCCCTATTTGTTTGCTGACTAAAGAGGTTTTCGATGAATTACGCCTATGACGACAAAAATATCTTTGCCAAAATCTTGCGCGGCGAGGTCCCCAACCAGACGGTGTTTGAAAATGAACATGCGCTGGCATTTCGCGACATTAACGCGCAAGCGCCGGTGCATGTGCTGGTGATCCCCAAGGGGCCCTATATGAGCCTTGATCATTTTGCGCGTGACGGGTCAGCTGATGAACAAGTCGGGTTCATGAAAGCTGTCGCCGAAGTCTGTCGCCTTGAGGGTGTGGATGCGGGATTTAGGGCCGTGGCAAACGCCCGAGAAGACGGCGTGCAAGAAGTGCCGCACTACCACTTGCACATTCTTGCGGGCCGCAATCTGGGACCGATGCTAGCCTGACGCCTCTTTGGGCCGATGTTAGCACGATAAAGAGGGGGCCATCTCCCGCCGCTTTGCGACTCTCCCAGGATATTTTTGAAGCAAAGATGAGGGGCGTCTCGTTAGTCCCGTGTGAGGTTGAGAAACACGTCTTCCAAGTCAGGGTCTTCGGTGCGCACGTCTTTGATGGTAATGCCAGCGTCGTGGACTATAGACAGGACTTGGTCAGCGCGGGTTTGTGAGGTTTTGTAGGTAAAGGCGAGGGTGCCGTTGCTGCGTTTCTGGCCTTCGATCCCGGTTGGAAGCGCGGGCATGTCGGCAGGTGTATCCGGTGTGATCACCATGGTTTTCGCGTCCAGCTGGCCCAGCAAGTTTGCGGTTGTGTCATTGGCAATGACCGCTCCGTGGTTGATGATGGCGATCTGGTCACACATCTGTTCGGCTTCTTCGAGGTAGTGGGTTGTCAGGATGATTGTCATGCCGTCGTTGTTCAGGCGGCGCACGTGTTGCCACAGCATGTTGCGCAATTCGATATCGACGCCAGCCGTTGGTTCATCAAGCACAAGGATTTGTGGCGAATGAACCAGCGCTTTGCCCAAGAGCAGGCGACGACGCATGCCACCAGACAGCGATCGTGCGTAGGCTTCTGCTTTGTCGGTGAGGCCGATGAGTTCCAGCAGTTCTTCGGTGCGGCGTTGCGATTTTGGCACGCCGTACAGCCCTGCTTGCACATCCAGCGACCCGCGTGGTGAGAAAAAAGGGTCAAGGTTGGGTTCCTGCGGCATTATTCCGATAGAGGCACGCGATTGACGCGGATTTTCGTCCTGATCGAACCCCCAAATGCGCACGGACCCGCTGGTCTTGGTCACAAGCCCTGCAAGGATGTTGATCAGGGTGGATTTGCCCGCCCCGTTCGGCCCCAAAAGACCGAAAATAGACCCGCGTGGCACCGCCAGATCGACGCCTGCCAGCGCGTCTTTGGCGGGGCTGCGTTTGGTGGCCGCGTAGGTTTTGCGCAGGCCGGTGATTTCCAGTGCATTGGAATGGCTTTCGATCCTTGGCATCCGCTCTTTTCCCGACTTGTTCGCTGCGCAGGGATCGCTAGTATAACCCCGTTACATCCGCACCTAGCGTGCCCCCAGCCCAGAGGCAATTGAATGACAACGTCTGCCCCCGAAATCAAGATCGTGAACGAGTGGCGGGTCGCCTGTGACGGCGGTGGCGCAGCGGGCCATCCCCGTGTCTGGCTGCAAATCGCCAAAGAACACGGTTGGGTCGAATGTCCCTATTGTGACTGCAAATTTGTTCACAGTGAGGCCGCCGCTGAGTGAAGCGGGCCTTTCGGCTGTTCGCTTGAGCGCTTAGTCCGGTTGTTCTCTATTTTGGTTTGTCGGTCGTCGGGGCTTTGGTTCTGGCGTCTTTGACTGCGCCATTGGGGTCTGAGTCTGCTCAGACATCGGCAGAGACGGAAATTGTTCGTGCCGCGGGCCCTATCCATTACGACATTTTGTTGCCGGCCGATAGCGACACGCGAGCGGCGTTCGCGTTTCTTGACGCTGCCAGTGTGCCGATTGGGTCGCCAGCCGTGCAATGGCTGTCCGTCGGCTGGGGCAGTCAGGCGTTTTACACCGCAACCGGCAGCTATCGCGATGTGTCGCTGTGCACGGTTTGGCAGGCGGCCACGGGCGATGTCGGGGTGATCCGGTTTGAGGTTTACCGTGCCTTGCCCGCCCATCCATCCTTGCGCTGCGTGAAAGTCAGTCAGGCCCATCTGGACGCATTGCGCGCAGCGATAATGGGTGATCTGGGCGTGGTACCGGATGTTCTTTCGCTGGACGGGTTTTCGATGACGGATGCGTTTTATGCCGCGGCCGGGAGGTTTCATCTTCTGTCGACCTGCAATGTCTGGGTCGGGCAAAAGCTGGCCGATGTGGGGATGACGTTCGGGATTTGGACGCCCGCACCCTACAGCGTGACGTTGTCGTTGTGGTGGAATGGGTATTTGGACGGCTGAGCGATTGAACCTGCGCCTTGGCACGGCTACCAAGGGCAGGTCTGCATAAAGGGTTCTGCACATGGCGTTCGGCAAAGGTTGTCACCTACATCTGATCGACGGATCAGCGTTTATTTTCCGCGCGTACCACGCGCTACCGCCCCTGACGCGCAAATCCGATGGTTTGCCCGTGGGCGCAGTGTCGGGTTTCTGCAATATGTTGCAGCGCTATGTTGAAGGGAATGTTGGCGGCGATGTTACCCATGTGGCGGTGATTTTTGACAAAGGCAGTCACACGTTTCGCAATGAGATGTATGACCAATACAAAGCCAACCGCGACGCGATGCCCGAGGATTTGCGCCCGCAGATGCCGTTGACCCGCGATGCGACGCGTGCGTTCAATATCGCCTGTGAGGAAATCGAAGGTTTTGAGGCGGACGACATTATCGCGACCTTGGCCGTTCAGGCACGTGACGCAGGCGGGCGTTGCACGATCATTTCAAGCGACAAAGACATGATGCAGCTGGTGGGTGGCGGTGTCGTGATGATGGACGCGATGAAGGGCAACAAGATCATTGATGTTGAGGGCGTCGAGGAGAAATTCGGCGTCGGACCGAACCGTGTGATTGATGTGCAAGCACTTGCAGGGGACACGGCAGACAACGTGCCAGGTGCGCCGGGAATTGGGATTAAGACGGCTGCGTTGCTGATCAACGAATATGGCGATCTGGAAACGCTGCTGGACCGTGCGGCTGAGATTAAGCAGCCCAAACGCCGTGAAACCTTGATCAATCATCGCGCCCAGATAGAATTGTCAAAGCGGCTGGTGACACTGGATGACAAGATGGACCTGCCGTTCACGCTGGATGATCTAGAAGTGCGCGATCCTGATCCTGATGTGTTGTTGGAATTCCTCGCCCAGATGGAATTTCGCACGATGACGAAGCGGATTTCGGACAAGCTAGGCGTCGAAGCGCCCGTGATCGAGGACGTCGCCATGACGAGCGATGCGCCCGCGCAGGTCGCATTCGACGCGGAGAAATATGAATGGGTCAAAGACGTCGCCGCATTGCAGGTCTGGATAGATCGGGTTTATGCGCGCGGGTATGTGGCCGTGGACACGGAAACGACGTCACTGAACGAAATGCGCGCCGAACTGGTTGGCGTGTCTCTCTGTGTGACGGCGGGGGAGGCCTGCTACATCCCGCTGACCCACAAAGGTGGCGCTGCGGATGATCTGTTTGGCGATGACGCCTTGGCCGAAGGCCAAATGAAACTTGAGGATTGTTTGGCGATTTTGAAGCCGATGTTGGAAGACGACAGCATCCTGAAAATCGGTCAAAACATGAAATATGACGCCAAGATTTTCAAGCGTGTCGGCATCACCGTCGATCCGATTGATGACACGATGTTGATGTCTTATGCGATGAATGCTGGCTTGAACCGTCACAGCATGGATGTGCTGTCAGAACAATATCTTGGCCATACCCCTATTCCAATCAAACCCCTGCTGGGCGCTGGGAAATCCGCCATCACGTTTGATCGTGTCCCTGTAGAAGAGGCGGTGAAATACGCCGCCGAAGACGCCGACATCACCCTGCGCCTCTGGCAGGTGCTTAAACCGCAACTGCACAGCAATCAGGTCACGTCGGTCTATGAAACGATGGAACGCCCGTTGGTGCCGGTGCTGGCAAAGATGGAAATGCACGGGATCAAAGTGGATCGTGACACGTTAAGCCGGATGTCCAACGCGTTCGCGCAAAAGATGGCAGGGCTTGAGGACGAATTGTATGAACTGGCGGGGGGTAAATTCAACATCGGCTCCCCCGCGCAGGTCGGTGAAATCCTGTTTGACCAGATGGGCCTTGAGGGTGGCAAAAAAGGCAAGACGGGAAAATATGCGACCGGTGCTGACATCCTAGAAGACCTTGCGACGGAACATGGTTTTCCCGGCTTGGTGCTGGATTGGCGGCAATTGTCCAAGCTTAAATCGACCTACACCGACGCACTGCAGACCCATATCAATTGCGAAACGGGCCGTGTGCATACGTCCTATTCGATCACGGGGGCCAACACGGGGCGTCTGTCCTCCACCGATCCGAACCTGCAAAACATCCCGATCCGCACCGATGAGGGGCGCAAAATCCGAGAAGCGTTCATTGCCGATGAGGGCAAGGTTCTGGTGTCGCTGGATTATTCCCAGATTGAGCTAAGGATCTTGGCGCATGTCGCCAAAATTGAGACGCTGAAACAGGCGTTTCGCGATGGCCATGACATCCACGCGATGACAGCGTCAGAAATGTTCAATGTGCCGCTGGATGAGATGACGAGCGACGTGCGCCGACAGGCCAAGGCGATTAACTTTGGGGTGATTTACGGGATTTCGGGCTTTGGTTTGGCGCGAAACCTGCGCATTCCGCGCGCCGAAGCGCAGGGGTTTATTGACCGCTATTTCGAACGCTTCCCCGGAATTCGCACCTACATGGATGACACGGTCGCGTTCGCCAAAGAACACAGCCGCGTTGAAACGCTGTTCGGTCGCAAAATCCACACGCCTGAAATCAACGCCAAAGGTCCCGGTGCTGGCTTTGCCAAACGTGCGGCGATCAACGCGCCCATTCAGGGCACGGCGGCGGATGTGATCCGGCGCGCGATGATCCGCATGGACGACGCAATCGCGCATCTGCCCGCCAAGATGCTGTTGCAGGTACACGATGAATTGGTGTTTGAGGTCGACAAAGATGCGGCCGACGATCTGATCGCAGTCGCGCGTGACGTCATGGAAAACGCCGCCAATCCAGTGGTTAAATTTGCTGTGCCGCTGGTCGTGGATGCGGGCATTGGTGCGACGTGGGCCGAAGCACACTAAACGCAAAACGGACGCGCCGTGGGAGGTTCGGCGCGTCCGTTTCTTGATCATTAAAGTTGGCCTAGTTTACTTTTTCGGCCTCGATGACGTTAGCAGATTTGCCCGCTGATTTCGCGATTTCGATCCGGCGGGGTTTTAGCGCTTCGGGGACTTCGCGCACCAGATCAATGTGCAACATGCCGTTTTCATGGGACGCTCCAGTTACCTTCACATGGTCGGCCAGATGGAACCGACGGCTGAACGCACGGGTGGCGATGCCACGGTGCAGATAGCGCCGCTCTTGCGCATTTTCACTATCATCTTCCGCCTTGCTCGCGGTGATATGCAGCGCGTTTTCTTTGACTTCGACGTTCAGGTCTTCTTCAGAAAAACCAGCCACGGCGATGGAAATCCGCCAGCCGTCGTCAGCGGTTTTTTCAATGTTATAAGGAGGATAGGTTTGGTTGTTGGTGTCATTTAACATGATGCGATCCATCATATCAGTGATCTGATCAAAACCAACGGTGGCGCGGTGCAACGGAGCAAGATTCAAAGTTCGCATGGGAATTATCCTTTTTAAAGCGATAAGTGTGTGCCTTCCCGAACGGGCAAGGCGGTTGGCTCAGGACCCTGATTTGGCATCCTGATAGAGAATATTTGGGGGGTTTTTTGCGGGTTTCAAGACCTGTCAGATCCAAAATCCAGATCGGAATCTATGGGCGCACGAACCGCGCGCCAGTGTCGGCGCGTTCGCCTTGGCGGATAATACGTGCGGTTGCAGGCGGGGTTGAAAACAAACCACTGCCCTGTTCCAGCGCCAGTCGCAAAATGGCAATCGGCTCCGCAAGGTCCATGCCAAGCGCCACTTTTTCACCGTCAATTTCAGCCATGGCCGACACCACAGATACCAAGCGCGACACACCGTTTTCGGTCCGAAATATAGGCGCACCGGATGCGCCAAAATCAACGTCACAATCCATGATCAAGATGCCGTCCTGTTGGCCCAACACGTTGCAGAATTCCTGCAATGACGGGGCGTCTGCGCGGTCTTGGGCGTATGATACAACACCGATTTCGGTGCCGCGGCGCAGGGATGTCGACACTTCAAACGGTTGCACCTGGCTTGAGCGGATCGGGCGGGAAAGTTGCAGCAGCGCCACATCATAGCGGACAAGATCTGCTGTCGCGACACCGGTATGGGCATAGGACGGGTGAACGACGGCGCTGCGCACCGAACGCGAGGCTTCCGGTCGCCCGCCGCGAAGTCCTGCGAGGAACTGGATGCGCGACGGATCAATGGGTGCGCCATCGGCCTTGTCATACATACAATGGGCCGCAGTCAGGACCAGATCAGGCGCGATCAACGCACCGGTACAAAAGCCTTTGCCCTCAATGTCGAGGCGGCCCACAGCCTCCCAGCCGCGGGCATCATTTCCAGTTTCCAACAGCTGTAGGGCGCTGGTCTGGGCCTGCGCTGATAGGGCTGTTAGTGTCAAAAAGACCAACGAAATAAGGGAAGCGCGCATGGTTCATCCGATTGTTTCCAGACGAGTAACAGTTCTCTGGGGCAGAAGTATGGCGCTAGCGCAAAATCGGCACCTGTGGTGTCTGTTTGCCGGACGCCAAAAGCGCGGGTGGTTTCGGGCCACCCGTCGCCCAATCAAGCAATTCAACCGTGTGCACAATCGGGATGTCCGTGCCGTCGCCGATCTGCATCATACAGCCAATGTTTCCGGCAGCGATAATGTCCGGTTTGACGGCCTCAAGGGTTTGAACCTTGCGGGTTTTCAACTGCTTGGAAATCTCGGGCTGCATCAAATTGTAGGTTCCAGCGGACCCGCAACACAGATGACTATCGGCGGGCTCGGCCACTTTGAAACCAGCCTTTTTCAGCAGGTCTTTCGGGAAGGTTTTGATCTGCTGGCCGTGTTGCAGCGAACAGGCCGCGTGGTAGGCGACCGTCAGGTCGGGCGCGCCGCCAGCAGGAAGGTCAAGCTTCATCAGAATTTCGGATACATCCATCGCGATGCCCGCCACGGCACTCGCATCCTCCGCAAGATCGGTTTCGCTGAACATGTGGCCGTAGTCTTTGATTGTCGTGCCGCAACCGGACGTGTTGATGACGATGGCATCAAGGCCGCCGTTCTTCATCTCAGCCGTCCAAGCACGAATGTTTTTGGCCGCCGTTGCGTGGCTTTCAGATGTCTTGCCCATGTGATGCGTCAGGGCGCCGCAGCAGCCTGCGCCCTCGGCCACGACAACCTCAGCGCCCAAACGGGTCAGCAGGCGGATCGTTGCGTCATTGATATCGGTGTTGAGCGCCTTTTGCGCACAGCCCGTCATCAGCGCGACGCGCATTTTTTTGTCGACAGCCGGAAACGTCTGCGGGTCGTCGTTGCGTGACACAGGCGGAATGGTCTTCGGGGCCATTTCCAACATCGCCCGCAACCGTGGATCCGGCATCAGTCGCGCAAAGGGCCGCCCGATTTTGGCCCCCAGAAGCGCCACACGGAACCGCATCGGATAGGGCAGAATTTTCGCCAGAACCCAGCGCAACATGCGATCAGACAGCGGGCGTTTGTAAGTGTTTTCAATATATTCACGGGCGTGATCCACAAGGTGCATGTAGTGCACACCGGACGGACAGGTGGTCATGCAGGCCAGACACGACAGGCAACGGTCGATGTGTTTGACGGTCTTCTCATCTGGCACGCGTTCGTTTTCCAGCATGTCCTTGATCAGGTAGATGCGCCCGCGCGGGCTGTCCAACTCATCCCCCAGAATCTGATAGGTCGGGCAGGTCGCGGTGCAAAACCCGCAATGCACGCAGGTACGCAGAATGTCATTGGACATCTTTGTCGCCGGATCGAGCAGCTGGTCTTCGGTGAAGGTGGTTTGCATATCAAACGGTCCCAACAGTCAGGATAAGGTTAAGGTAGTGCACACCAAATGCGGCGAGCATCGCAATGGTCATGCGTGACCACATAGCCGTTGTAGGCCGGATCAACAGCACGACGACCAAAGCAAGAGAGCCGACTGCAACACCCGAGAAAATAGATGATCCGAATACGCGCACGGCGTCCGGCATCAACGGCGCGATAAACAAAAGCCCGATTGCGCCGCAGGCGGTCGCGGCAGCAAGACGCCCATCAAACAGCAACAGACCCGCAATCACCGCACTGATGCAGGGCAAAACGACGAAGACAAAGCTGACGTTGCTGGTCATCCCATGAGCCCGGGATTGAGGATACCGCGCGGATCAAATTTCGCGCGTATCCCTTGCGACAGCGCCGTCACAGTCGGGTTTTCCGGTTGGAACGCGGGCAGGGCCGCGCGGGTCTCTGCCGCGGCGCGGATTAGTGTCGCGTGGCCCGCTGCGGGCAGGGTCGTGCGCAGATCTGTGCCCTCTGGTGTTTGCGCCCAGATCAACCCGCCACCCCAGTCCAGAATGGTCTGCGTTCCGATAGGCAGGGCGGCGATTGTCGTGGCTGCGTCGCTTGGCTTGATAGACATGCGCCAAATATCGCCGCTCGTGGCTGCAAAAGCTGTGACGTTGGTGATGTCGGTCCAGATCGCCTGCGACTCCGCAGGGTCCGTCACAGCCGTCATATCGCCAAAGCGGCCAAGCAGGACTTTCAATTGCGCCAAACGGTAGGCCACTGACGCGGCGAACCCTTCGATGCGAATAAGCGTGTCGTCACTGCGCGCCGCACCCGTCACCTCAAATGGTGAGCCGAGGGCCATGGACAATGCGTCAACAGATTGGGTGTCAGTCAGGCCGTGCAGTTTTAACGTGGCGGATGTTTCCGGCTTTGGCAGCACCTTGAGCGACACTTCTGACAGCACACCCAAGGTGCCATAAGATCCCGCCAACAGTTTGACCAAATCATAGCCGGTAACGTTTTTCATCACGCGACCACCGTTCTTGATTGCCGTGCCCATGCCATCCACGAACCGCACACCAAGCAGGTGATCGCGACAGGCCCCCACTGCAATGCGTCGCGACCCGCTGGCGTTGGTCGCGACGACGCCACCGATTGTGGGCGTGCCACTGGTGCCAAGCAGGGTGCGGTGGTCCATAGGTTCAAAGGCAAGACGCTGGTTTTCAGTGTCCAACGCCGCCTCGATCTCGGCCACGGTGGTGCCAGCTTGGGCAACGATGGTCAGCGCACCGGGTTCATACAGCGAAATGCCCGTCAGCGCAGACGTACTGATCGCTTCGCCCACGACGGGATTGCCAACAGCGCGCGTGGCTCCACCAATAATGCGCAGCGGGCCTTTGGCGGCGGCAATTGCCTCGGCCAGTTCGATCTCAGTCTGGGGGTTCATCTTATATTTGCCTTTGTCTCATAAATATCCCGGGGGACGCGAAGTGGGGGGGGCTGGCCCCCACTGTCTTACTCAGCTGCAATCCGCCGTGATGCACTGCTCATAAGCGGGAACACCTTGGCAGGATTGAGCAGCCATGACGGATCAAACACATCCTTAAGGTCCATTTGAATTTCGAGGTCTTGCAGTGCGAATTGGTGGGTCATCAGGTCGCGTTTTTCGATGCCAACGCCGTGTTCGCCCGTCAGACAGCCGCCCGCATCGACACAGAGTTTCAGGATTTCCGCGCCCATCGCCTCGCAGAGCTCCAAATCACCGAGCTTGTTGGCGTCATAGCAGATCAGCGGGTGCATGTTGCCGTCGCCTGCATGAAAGACGTTGCCGACGCGCAGCCCGTATTCATCGCTCAACTCACCAATCCGGCGCAGGACCATTGGCAGGGACGACACGGGGATCGTGCCGTCCAGACACATGTAATCGCTGATTTGGCCAATTGCGCCAAAGGCGGATTTGCGGCCAAGCCAGATGCGGGCTGCTTCCTCCGCTGACTTGGCTTCGCGCAGCTCAACGGGGTCATGTTTGCGGGCAATGGCGAGGATCACGGCCAGCTGTTCGTCGATCTCGGCGGGCGATCCCTCAACCTCCACGATCAACAAAGCCTCGCAGTCAGGATAGCCCGCTTGCGCATACTTTTCAGACGTTTCGATGCAAAGGCGGTCCATAAATTCGATGGCGACGGGCAGCACACCCGCCTTGATGATGTCGGCCACGCATGCGCCCGCAACCTCGTTGTCGTTGAACGCCATAAGAACTGGCCGCGCGCCTTCCGGTTTGCGCAAGATGCGCAACGTGGCTTCGGTGACGACGCCAAGTTGGCCTTCTGACCCGCAAATCAAGCCCAGCAGATCAAGGCCTGCCGCATCCAGATGTGCGCCGCCAATGTCAGTGATTGTGCCGTCCATCAGCACCATCTTCACGCCGAGCAAGTTGTTCGTGGTGACGCCGTATTTTAGGCAATGCGCGCCGCCGGAATTCATCGCGATATTTCCCGCAATGGCGCAGGCCAGCTGGCTGGACGGATCGGGGGCGTAAAAGAAATCTTCCGCCTCGACAGCGCCGGTCACGGACAGGTTGGTACGGCCCGATTGCACCCGAATATAGCGATCCGCATAGTTGGTTTCCAGCACCCCGTTCAGGCGCGCCACACCAAGGATCACGCAATCTGCCGTTGGCAGCGCACCGCCCGCAAGCGATGTGCCGGACCCACGCGGCACGACAGGCACGCCCATTTCATGACAGACACGCAAGGCGGCCGCGACTTCTTCGGTAGATGCTGGCAGCACGGCACAAAGCGGTGGGCATCTGTAGGCGGAAAGGGCATCACATTCATAGGCGCGTACCTCGGAGTCGGCATGGATGACCGCGTTTTTTGGTAGAACGCTTTGCAAACGCGCAACAATTTCGGCTTTACGCGATAGGATGGATTGGTCTGGTGGTGGCATGTTCATGGGCGTTATCCTCTGATTGGTAAGGAATTATAACCAATTTGACCTCGTGTCTATGGGCATCTTTTCGACTAGACTGTGGCATATGGATTTTATGACAGAATTTGGCAGCCTTAGCGGGCTTGATGGGGCGGCTGTGGCGTTGTTGGTTGCAGTCTGGCTGGTGTTGAGTTGGTGGATTGAACATCCGTCGGCGAAACACCCGTCGGTCACGATGGTCATGTCAGAATACCGCCGCCAATGGATGCAGGTGATGATCCGCCGCGACCCGCGTATCTTTGATGCACAAATCATGTCAAGCCTGCGCCAAGGCACATCTTTTTTCGCGTCGACCTGTCTGTTGGCGGTAGGTGGTGTTCTGGCGTTGATCGGCAATGTGGACCCGCTGCGCGGTATGGCTGACAGCATTGACGTGGCGCAAAGCGCGACCGTCATCTGGCAGATCAAGCTGGGGTTGGTTTTGGTTTTGCTCAGCAATGCATTCCTGAAATTTGTCTGGGCGAACCGCGTGTTTGGCTATTGCAGCGTGATGATGGCGGCGGTGCCGAATGATCCGGATGATCCAATGGCGGTGCCCATGGCGGCAAAGGCCGGAGAGCTGAACATCCGCGCGGCGATGAATTTCAATCGCGGCCTGCGGTCGATGTATTTCGCGCTTGGCGCTGTGGCGTGGTTGGCGGGGCCCGTGCCGCTTATGGTGGCGGTCGCGGGGACGGCGGGCGTCGTCTGGAGCCGTGAATTCGCGTCTGTTCCCCGCGCGATCATCATGGACGATACAGGCGGCACTGGTGGCGACACCAAGATGTGACTTGGATGCAGGGCGCAGGTCGGTATTCTGGCTCCATGAAAATTGCCCTTGCCCTGATCCTCGGCGCATCGCCCGTTTGGGCCGAAGCCCCTGTCGTTGAAAATGTCGTCTTTGGCGATGGCCGGTTTGATGTGACGCTGTCCCATCCCGATACTGGATGGGAAGATTATGCCGACGGGTGGCGTGTTGAACTGGCCGACGGCACGGTTCTTGGCACCCGCGTGTTGGCGCATCCGCACGTAAATGAGCAACCGTTCGCACGGTCACAATCCGGATTCGATATGCCTGCTGATCTGGATGAGGTGTTCATTCGCACCAGCTGCATCGTGGACGGATGGGCGGTTGAGGCCGTTGCTTTCGCGATCCCCTAGCGGCGACCCTCACGAAGCCACGCCCCGATTACCAAAAACCCTGCCAGCAGCAACGCCAACCAAGCGGGCAGCAGCGGTGTGACGGTTACGTCAGTGGTGCGATAGGCATCGCGCGGGGTGATGCCGATCCAGCCCCGACCAAACGCCACGCGACCGCTGCGCACCTCACGCAAAGACGGCAGGCCATCGCTCATCACGGTGATGCCACCGTTGGTTGACGCCACGAGGTCTGCGATCAAATCGCCGTTCGCGATGGTCTGTTCAAACTCACGCGGGGCAGCAGGGCCAAGTGCGATGACAGTTTCAACGTCCCCGTCGGTAAGGCGATAAAGCCCGACTTCGGGTGCTTCCCACAACAATTCAAACTGGCCAGGGGTCACTTCGTCCAAGGTCAAAATCGTCTCGGTTCCGTCAGGATGGATGATCGTCACATCGCCGGTTTCTTCATCAAGTGTGCGGCGGATGATCCGCATGGTTAGCCCGTTAGGTTCAACCCACATAGTTTCTTCTTCGAGCTCTGGTTCTTTCATCATCCAATGGGCAAGGCGGCGCAGCAGTTCCAATTGTGGCCCGCCGCCTTCAAATCCGCGATCCCACAGCCATGTCTGATCCGATGCCATCAATGCGACGCGACCTTCGCCGACCCGTTCCAGCATCAGCAGCGGTTTATTATCAATTCCGGACATAACGACGGTGGCGTCTTCGGTTGGTTCGACTTCGATCTGGCGGAACCAGCGGCCCCAACCGGGGCTGCCGTCCTCGCTTGGATTGAGTGAAAATTCCTCAAGCCCCTCGGTCACGGGGTGGCGTTGGCCGATGTCGGTGATTTGTGGCGTAAAGCCTTCTTCATAGACCCGCGCAGTGGGGCGACCCGGCAGCACGGCCCCTAAGGGGGAGCGATAGATGCTGTCGGCCGACGCGTAATCCGGACCCGCAGAAATCAAAACCGCGCCGCCGTTTCGCACATAGCTGCCAATGTTTTCGAGGTAGGCCGACGGCAAAATCCCGCGCCGCTTGTAGCGATCGAAAATAATCAAATCGAATTCATCGACCTTTTCGAGGAACAATTCGCGGGTCGGAAACGCGATCAAGGACAGCTCGTTCACTGGCACGCCATCCTGCTTTTCAGGTGGGCGCAGAATGGTGAAATGCACAAGATCGACGGAGCTGTCGGATTTCAGCAGGTTGCGCCATGTGCGCTCCCCCGCGTGGGGTTCGCCGCTGACCAGCAACACGCGCAGACGGTCGCGCACGCCGTTGATTTGCACCACCGCTTCGTTGTTGCGGTCGGTCAGTTCGCCGTCCACGGCAGGGGTGGCAAATTGCATCACGTTCATCCCGCCGTGGGGCAGGTCGATTGGCAATTCGACGTCTTCATTGACGGGCACTTGGAACGCCATTGGTGCGCCGCCGTCGATGGAAATTGCCAGATCGACAAAGCCCGCGTCGGGGGCCGCGCCTTGATCCTCGACCCGCAGGGTCAGCGTGACAGGCTCGCCGAGAATGGCAAACGCGGGCGCGTTGCGGATGACAAGGCGGCGATCCCAATCGTCGTCGTGACCTGTCAGCAGAACATGCAGTGGCGCGGGCAATGCCGCGGGGGCGGCTGGCAAGTCGTGCAGGCGGCCGTCGGTGATCAACACCATACCGGCAACGCGGGCTTGCGGTTCTTGTGACAGCGCCTCCGATAGGGCCGCCACCAGTTCGGTGCCCACATCATCCACCCCGTCGCCTAAGGTCAGGACACGCAACTCGGTGTTTGGACGCCGCGCGACCTCGGCTTGCAGATTGGCAAGCGCTTGGGCGGATTGATCGGGGCGGTCCGACAGACGCTGGCTCGCGCTTTCATCAACGACGGCCAGCACAATGTCAGACAGCTCGGCGCGGTCTTCTTGTCGCAACGACGGATTGGTAATGGCGCCAAGGATGACAACGGCGGCCAGCGCGCGCAGTGCCCAGCCCAACAGCCGTCGCCAGATTGCAAAGGCAAGCCCCAGACTGGCCATAGCCGCCAGCGCATACAGCACCACCAGCGGCACCAGCGGATCAAGAATGACGTTTCCGATCATACTATGCCCACTTCAGGCTTCATCTTGGCCTGAAAACTCCCGCCGGAGGCGTAGATTTCAATCATGCGATGCTCCATCATTATTGGCCCAGCCGATCCAGCAGCGCAGGCACATGGACCTGATCTGATTTATAATTTCCCGTCAGCACATGCATGATCAGGTTGACCCCAAACCTCAGCGCAATCTCGCGTTGGCGTTCACCCGCCATGCCGCGCCCGATAGGAACCAGTGGGTTGCCTTGGCGGTCGGTGGCCCATGCCGCGGCCCAGTCGTTGCCGCCAACAACCACTGGCGTCACACCATCGTTGAGATCGCGAAACGGCATTCCATCAGAAATCTCAGCGTCCGCTGGGGCCGCTTCGACCCAGACATCGCGGCTGGCATGGCGACCGGGAAAATCTTGCAACAAATAGAATGTCCGCGTCAGAACATGGTCCTGCGGGATTGGTTCAAGGGCTGGAATATCAAGGCCACGGGCAATCGCCTGCAGCTTGCGACCTTGCGGCGACGACGAGCCAAAGCGCGCCAAATCCGCATCGCGCGTGTCAAACAGGATCATCCCCCCTGATCGCAAGTAGCGGTTCAGCTTGGCGTAGGCCGCACGGGTTGGTAGCTGCTGGTCGGCGGTGATGGGCCAATAAATGAACGGGAAAAACGCCAGCTCGTCGGTTTCAAGGTCGATGCCGACAGGAAACGAGGGTTCAATCGACGTGCGTTGGAACAGGGTGTTGGACAAGCCGTAAAGTCCAGCGTCCGACATCTCATCGACGCGGGTGTCCTCCGTCACAACGTAAGCCAGCACCACGTCGGCGGTTGCGGCGATGGCGAAACTGTCGTCCTGCGCACGCGCTTGTGGGGCGATCATCAATGCGATCAGAACGGTTGCCACGGCAGCGGCGCGTGGCCCGCGAAGGCGACCCGATAGGGCCAGTGATGCGATGATATCAATCGTCAGCAGAACCAGTGCGGCCGCCAAAAACCAGCCTTTCAGCAGCGTTTCGCGCACCACATCAAGGCCTTCAACCGCAATGCGTGCAGGCCATGTCGTGGCCACAAGCATATCGTCGCGGCCAATGACGTTGACGGCGATGCGGCGGTCTTCGCCGGCGTAAAGACCGGGTGGCATCATCGCCGATGGTGTGGCCGTCGCGAGGGTTTCACCGTCCACACCGGGCAAAGTGTCGGCGCGGGTCAGATCGCCGAAAGCATCCAAAACGTCTTCGGCCATCCAACTGGTTCCTATCAAGTCTTCTGCGGTGGGGGCAGATGGGCGCGTGGACACCGCGAGGCGTTCCAGCATTTGCACGAACAGACCCGACAGTGGCAGGGTCGACCATTCTGCATTTGCCGTCACATGAAACAGCACGATGGATCCGGATCCAGCCGATTTGCGGGTGACCAGCGGCGTGCCGTCGGCCAATTGCGCGATGACGCGTTGCGCCAATGTCGGATCGGGTTGTGCTACGACCTGCGCAGTGACGGCGACATCATCGGGGATGGTCAGACCGAAGAACGGGCTGCTGGCCGGAAACGGTGCGAGCAACTTAGGCTCCCCCCACGACATGGCACCGCCGATGGAGCGACCCCCGATGCGCAGGCGCACTGGCATCAACGGGTCTTCGTCAATGCGGCTGATATCGCTTGCGGCAAGGCGCGGGCCGGCAAAACGCACCAGGAGGCCACCGCTTTCAACCCAGTCGAGCATCGTGTCAGCCTCAATCGCCGTGAGCGTCCCGACATCGGCAAGGATTATCGCGTCAGGATTGGCCAGAAGCACGTCGTGCAATGTGCCGTCGATCAGGTCCGCCGTTGGGATCAGGGCCTGTTCAAGGTAGTGCAGCGGCGACAACAGATCGAGGGCTTCGCGATCACTGGCCCCCGCAAGAAGTGCCACTTCGCGACGTTTGAGGGCATCGTCGGTGAGGGTCACCGCCGCCGCAGATCGCAGGCCCTCGATTTCGAAACGGGTGACGCGGTTGCGCAGTTCCGGTGGCAGATCAAAGGTTGCGGTGGCCTGTGTGTCTGTGGCGTCAAACGTGGCGACTGCGCTGGACAGGCGGCGTTCGACGCCAGCAGGATCAAGCCCGATGGCGGTGATCGTGGTCTCGACCTCGATCCCCGATGCGGCGCGCAGGGCGGTTACGGTGACATTATCGTCCGCAAATTGTGCGGCGCGCAGGCCCAAAACGGGTCGGGGTGATTCAAAGGCTGTGACGGCGCCGTGGGATTCCAGTGCCGTCAGAAGTGTGTCACGGCTGTCGCGGGCCAATCCATCCGACATCCAGAAGGTGTCGAACCGTCCGGTCAGGTTTTCAGCCCAGTCGGTCAGCGCATCACCGTCCGGCGCATAGGGGTGCGGTTGCAGCGCGGAGATGCGTTGCTGCACCGCCTGCGCATCCTGAAAGACTGGCGGTTCCGGTGGCAAATCGGTGAGGGTCACAAGTGCTGCCGTGCGGCCATCGCGGGCGGCTTCGGCTAGGGCTGCATCAATACGATCGACGCGGCGCGGCCAATCGCGCGCATCTGCCCACGTGCCATCAACGAGGATCAGCAGCGGCCCGGTGCCGGGGGTGTCTTCGTAAGGGTTGAGGACGGGACCCGCAAACGCGGTGATGATTGCAGCCACGGCAAGCAGGCGCAGCAGCAACAGCCACCACGGGGTGCGGTCGGTCTGGCTGGTGTCGTCACTCAGGCCTAGAAGCAGTGCAACGCCGGGAAAGCGGCGCCGGATCGGGGCGGGCGGAACTGCGCGCAACAGGAGCCATAAGATCGGCAGGATCAGCAGGCCGAGCAGCAGCCACGGTGTTGCGAATGCGATGGGGCCGAGGTTTAGCATGGGCGGATTTCAGATCGAATCTGCACTGCAAATCCGACGGGAGAGGGGGGGCAGCCCCCCGTCGCCAAGGCGACTCCACCCGGGATATTAATGAGACAAAGACAGGGGCGGAAGACAGAGTTTTTAGGGGTCATGCGCGGCGTTCCAGTGCGGTGTAGATCCAGAGCAGGGCAGATGCTGCGGGGGTGTCTGTATGATGAGTGCTGTACTGCCAGCCCGCCGCACGTGCGAGGGATGCAAGATGGTCTTTGCGTTGCGCAAGGCGATCGAGATAGCGGTCGCGCAGGTCGCGGGCCTTGAGAGTTTCATGTAGCATTGTGCCGGACATGGATTCGAAAATGGTGCGGCCGTCAAAGGGAAATGCTTCCTCGGACGGGTCGAGGATTTGGACCAGAGCGCCGCGCACGTCGCGGTCGGCGGCTTTTGCCATTGCGGTTTCGATGCCGGTAAGGTCGCCCATGAAATCTGACACGAACAGCGCGCGCGAATGCGAGAGCATGCCGGTGGCATCGGGTGTGCCGAAGTCGTCTGTGTGATCTTGTGACAGCAGCGCGGCCATTTGCGCGACTTGGGCTTCACCGCGCCGCGGCGGCAGGACGTTGCCGGTTAACCCAACCCGTTCGCCACCGCGCAGCAGCAAAATGGCGCTGGCAAGTGCCAGTGTTCTTGCGCGCGATCCTTTGGTGGTGCCGTCGTTCAGGGACGTGAACGACATGGAGGCGGACTGGTCGACCCACATCAAGATCGATTGGGCGATCTGCCATTCCTTATCCTGAATGAACTGCGCATCCGAGCGCGCAGAACGGCGCCAGTCAATACTGCGCATTTCGTCGTGGTTTTGTGCTGGTCGGTATTGCCAGAACGTATCGCCAACACCCGCACGCCGCCGACCGTGATCACCGATCATGACCGTGGTGGCGAGGTGTTCCGCCTCGGCCAACAGGGGTGGAAACGCTGCGGCGAGGGTTTCGGACGTCAAGCGTAAAGTGAGGGGCGCGTCGGTCATGCGGCCTGCGAGACGCTGGTGATTTGGGTTGCGACCTGATCAATGACCGACGTCAGGCTTTCGCCGCGGGCGCGGGCCGCAAACGACAGCGCCATTCGGTGTGTCAGAACAGGGGCTGCCATGGCGCGCACGTCTTCGGCCGATGGAACAAGACGGCCATCCAACAATGCCGCAGCGCGCACGGTGAGCATCAAGGCCTGCGCGGCACGTGGGCCGGGGCCCCAACTGACGGTGTTTTGAACCAGTTCGGACGCGGTGGCATCATCGGGGCGGCAGGCTCGGACCAGATCAAGGATCATTTCAACAATGGCATCGCCCACTGGCATGCGACGCAACAAGACCTGAGCCGCCAGCAGTTCATCGGTGGTAAAAACGGCCGTTGCATTTTCTTCGGTCGCGCCGGTGGTCGCGATGAGAATGTCGCGTTCGGTGCCGCGATCCGGATAGGGGACGTCGATCTGCACCAAGAAGCGGTCAAGTTGCGCTTCGGGCAGGGGATACGTGCCTTCTTGCTCGATTGGGTTTTGCGTCGCCAGAACGTGGAACGGCGCGCCGAGTTTGCGATGTTCGCCCGCGATTGTAACTTGTTTTTCCTGCATCGCCTGCAAAAGTGCTGATTGCGTGCGCGGGGAGGCGCGGTTGATTTCATCCGCCATCAAAAGCTGACAGAAAATCGGGCCTTCGATAAAGCGGAAATCGCGGCTGCCATCATTGGCCGTCTCCAGCACTTCGGAGCCGAGAATATCGGCGGGCATCAAATCGGGTGTGAACTGGATGCGATTGCCATGCAGCCCCATGACTGTCGACAGGGTATCAACCAGACGCGTTTTGCCCAGACCGGGCAGGCCGATCAACAACGCGTGCCCGCCGCACAAAAGCGACGCCAACGTCAAATCGACGACCCTGTCCTGACCGATGAAACGTTTGGCAATGGATGCACGGGCCTGCGCCAGTTTGCCGCCGAGGGTTTCGATCTGGGTCACGAGTGCTGCGTTGTTCGGAACTTCGGGGGGCATGGCAATCTCTTTGTTAAGGGTCATATAGTGTTCATGAGTTGAACAGATATCGCAGGTAAGCCCAATGGCAAAAACAAACCAAAGTGATGGCACTGTTACAGTGTCGGCGGAAAGCCTCGCATCTTCCGCGCGGGCGGCGGCAAAGGGGCGTGGATTGCCGCCCGTGGACAGTTGGAATCCGCCGTTTTGTGGTGATCTGGACATGCGGATTGCGCGGGATGGCACGTGGTTCTATCTTGGCACCCCCATTGGACGCCCCGAACTTGTGAAGCTGTTTTCGACAGTTATTCGCAAAGACGGGGACGATTATTTTCTGGTGACGCCGGTTGAAAAGGTCGGCATCACCGTCGACGACGCGCCGTTTGTGGCGGTGGATTTTGTGCAGGTTGAAGACGGGCTGCGGTTTGAAACCAACGTGGGTGATTTTGCGCTCGCGGGGCCGGATCACCCGATCCGGGTTGAACGGGACGCGCAAACAGGGGAGCCGAGCCCCTATGTTTTGATCCGCCGTAATCTTGAGGCCTTGATTGATCGAAAGTCGTTTTATCGATTGGTGGATATTGGCGAAACGGCGAAACACGAGGGCGTTGATTGGTTCGGCATCCGATCGGGCGGTGGGTTTTTCCCGATCATTCCGGCTGCGGATTTGGACATCTAGTGCCAAGATTTTGCGCAAACCTGACGATGTTGTTCACGGAGTACCCGTTGTTGGAGCGTCCAATAGCGGCTGCGATCGCGGGGTTTGACGGCGTTGAGATCCTGTTTCCCTATGACGAAAATGCGGCTGAACTTGGCACCGCTTTGGCGCGCGCTAAAATGCCTTTGGCGTTGATCAACTGCCCGCCGCCGAATTATGCCGACCCTGATGGGCCGCGCGGGTTTGCGGCTGTGGTGGGTCAGGAGGCGCGGTTCCAACAGGCGTTCCGGCGCACGGTTCGCTATGCGTGCGCACTGGGCGCGGAGCATGTCCATATCATGGCCGGTATTACAGCGGGGCCAGAGGCACGACAGTGTTTCGTACAGAATTTGAAATGGGCGTCGGCGTTTGCGCCACTTCAAAGCCTGACGATTGAGCCGATAAACGCCACCGATATGGCGGGCTATTTTCTCAATGATTTTGACCTTGCGATGGAGGTGCTGGAGGAGGTGGCGGCGCCAAATTTGCACTTGCAATTTGACGCTTATCACGCGGCAAAGATCACCGGCGATGTATCTGGGACTTGGGACAAAGTGAAATCGCGCGTCGCGCATGTTCAAGTGGGCGGTGTGCCGGATCGACATGAACCAAGTGGCGGCGATTTTGACTACCCGGCATTCTTTAAATTGCTGGATAAACAGAAGTTTAAGGGCTGGGTGAGCGGTGAATACCATCCCAAGGGACGGACTGAGGAAAATCTTTCTTGGATCAGCTGACAGGCTGCTGACATAATGCTGTCAGCAGGGGTGTGTCAGATAGGCTTTATCGACATGCAAAGGAGTTAACCCATGACCGATAGACCCACAGTTGTCTGGACCGAAATCCCAGGCACTGACCTCGATGCCGCGACGAAATTTTACACCGAAGTGTTCGGCTGGACGATGTCGCGCGAAGATGGCCCCCCGAACCCATACGTCAATTTTGATGCCAGCCTGTCTGGCGTTGCAGGGCACCTGTACCCCGGCAAACCCGCCAGCGGCAACGGGCCGACGATCCATCTAGCATTGCCTGACAAAATTGAAGCCGGCGCTGCGCGGGCGGAAAAGGCGGGGGCAACCTTGCTCGGTCCGGTGATCGAAATCCCGCCCGGCCGGTTCCAGTATATGACAGACCCCGATGGTAACTCCATCGGTCTGTTCGAACCGAAAGCCGGATAAATGCGACGCGCCGACCGCCTGTTCCAGATTGTGCAGTATCTGCGGGGCGGTCGGCTGCTTAGTGCGGCGAAATTGGCCGAACGGCTTGAGGTTACCAAGCGCACGATTTATCGCGACATCGCGGATTTGATCGGGTCTGGCGTGCCAATCGAGGGGGAGGCCGGTGTCGGCTACGTGATGCGGGCGGGCTATGATCTGCCGCCGCTTATGTTCAATTCAGACGAGATCGTCGCACTGGTGGCGGGAGCCAGAATGATCCGCGCGTGGGGCGGCGCGCAGATGGCTGCGGCTGCCGAAGAAGCGCTGGTCAAGATCGAAGCGGTCTTACCAGAAGAGGCACGCGCGCGGGCGTCGTCGGTGCCGGTGCACGCGTTCCAGATGAGTGATATGACGGACGAGGTTCGAACCCGCATTGACCGCATCGAGGCGGCGTCAGACGGGCGCATACGGCTTGATCTGGAGTACGGCGATCAGCATGGCGGCGCGTCGCGTCGGGTGATCCGCCCGCTTGGTCTGTGGTTTTTGGGCAAGGTTTGGACCGTTGTCGGGTGGTGCGAATTGCGCAATGATTTCCGCATGTTCCGGCTAGATCGCATCAAGGGCATGGAAGAAGTTGGGCCATTCAAGATGGAAAAAGGCCAGAGCTTACGTGATTTCTATGCCTCGCCAGATCACGGGCGGCGGTAATAAACGGCGGAAAAAAATGAGCGCTGCCACGCGTTGTTGATTCTGATTGGTCGCGAGGCGACGGGGACTTGAAACAGATGCGCCGAAGGCCGTGTTGCGCAGCCTTCGGCGGGGATATTGTTAAAGCAAAGACGAGATCAGTTGCTCAGTGATTGGGCGAGGCGCATGAGTTGGACGGCTTCGGCGCGGTAGCCGAACGGGTCGTCGCCACGGTTCTGGTTTGCCAGCGCGATGGCGTTGTCCCAGCCCCAATCGCCAAGGTAAGTGTCGTCGCGCAGCAGTTGGCCAAAGCCCGCGATGGCGGCGGCGAACAGGGCGTCTGTTCCGGGCGTTCCTGATGATGAATTTGCCGCGGCAAAGGGTGTTTCGATCAGCTGGCTGACGTCGTCTCCCGGCAATTTGTAGCGCAGGCGCAGGAAGCCGAGTTCGTCAGAGTCTGATGTGGTTTCTGCGGCCTGATAGCGCAATGGATCACTGAGTTGTGCAGGCGAGCCGACGGGGGTTATTTCGTAGATCGCCGTGACGGTATGGCCTGCGCCGAGTTCGCCTGCGTCTATCGCATCGTTGTTGAAATCTTCGCGGTTCAGCGCGCGGGTTTCATAGCCGATCAGGCGGTATTCTGCGACGGTGCTCGGGTTGAATTCCACCTGAATTTTCACGTCGTTGGCGATCGGAAAAAGTGCGCCTGTCAGGTTATCGACGAGGACCTTTTGCGCCTCTGACAAGGTGTCGATATAGGCCGCTGTGCCGTTGCCGTTTTGGGCGAGAGACTGCATCGTCGCGTCTTGCAGATTGCCGCGCCCAAAACCGAGCACGCTGAGGTAGGTTCCTGTGTCGCGTTTATCTTCGATGTAGGTTTGCAGGCCGCGCGGATCGCTGAGGCCGACGTTGAAATCACCGTCAGTGGCGAGGATGACGCGGGACACGTCACCATCTGACTTCATGGTTTCCGCCAATGCGTAGGCCTGTTCGAGCCCCCCTTGGCCGTTGGTCGACCCACCTGCATTCAGCGCGTTCAGGGCGGCGAGAATGGTAGTGCGTTCAGACGCTTGCGTCGGTGCGAGCGCGATACTTGTAGATCCTGCGTAGGTGACGATCGACACCTCATCTTCGGGGCGCAAGTTGTCGAGCATCAGGCGGAAGGATTGGCGCAACAGAGGCAGTTTGTCAGCGCTTTCCATTGAACCGGAGGTGTCTATCAGGAACACGAGGTTCAGCGGTGGGCGGTCTTGAATGCTAGGCATTTCGCCCTGGAGGCTGATGTGAACCAACTGGGTGTCGGCGTTCCACGGGGTTTCAAAGACATTGATCGTGGGTTGGAAGGGCTGACCGTCTGGTGCGGTGTAGGCGTAGGGGAAATAGTTGATCATTTCCTCAATCCGCACGGCGTCGGCAGGAGGAAGCTGGCCTGCAGTGAGGGACGAGCGAATGAGCGCGTAGGCGGCGGTGTCCACGTCGATAGAGAAGGTCGAGACGGGGTCGTCGCTGGTGATTTTTAGCGGGTTGGGCGTGTCGTTGGCGAAGGATTCGATGTTGGGCTGAAAGTCGACGGTGCTGTCGTCGAGGGTGCGTGTGTATCCTTCGATTGGTGGCGGAGCGATCCCGCCGAAGCTGTCGTTCATGGCATCTGCTGCAGGTGCTGCGCGCGTTAGGGACAATGGGGCAGCAGGGGCGGACCGAAGTTGGCCGAGCGCGTCTTGGTCGCGCGTACGGTTTTCAGTTTCGGCCATGACGACAGGTGCCTCCAGAGGGGCGGCACGGTCGGCTTCGTTTAGGGTGTCATCAGTCTGCGCTTCGTCGGCCTGTGCAACGGTGACGGACACCGACCCCGTGGGATCGACGGCCACAGGGTCCGGTGTTTCGGGTGTTGCCAATCTGGCGGTCGGCGCAAGGTTCAGGATATCGCGCCCTTGCGGGGTGACGACCATGAAGCCTGCGGCGACGATGGCGGTGGTGACCGTGAGGCCAGCGCGGGATGTGAGGGTGTTTAGCATTGTCTTAACTCCAGTCCATTTGTTGGGTCTGGGAGTGTGACGGGCAGAGTCGCGCGATCCTTGGAGATCGGCGAAATTTTTTGTCGTCAGTGCGATGTTTTCTAGGCGGTGCTGGGCATCGGGCGTGGGGGTTGCGGCGTTCATTGCGGACTTGAGGTCGTCCAGGTCGAACTCGTCTTTGAAATCATCGTTCATGCCACGCCCTCCTTTTCCTTAATGGATTTCAAATGTTTGCGGACCTCAGAAAGCCGCCATGAGACTGTGCCTTCAGAAATCCCTAAGATGTCGCCGGCGTCGGCGTGGGTCATATCATCCAGCACCAAGGCCAGCGTGTCGCGCAGATCGACGGGCAGGGTCCCCATGGCCGTGGTCAGCCAATCGGCGCGGGTTTTGTTTTCTTCAATCACTGCTTGGCGGTTGAGTTCCCAGTCACCCCATCCCTCAGACGCGCGCCCGTAGGTTGCCTGTTTGCGGCGGCGGTCGTGGGCGGCGTTGACGGCGACACGGTAGAGCCAAGTGGTGACTTTTGATTGCCGTCTGTAACTTGATAATTTGGCGGGCAGGGCGGCGCAAATGTCTTGGGTCAGATCCTCCGCTTCATGCTTGGATCCGGTCAGGCGGAAACACAGCCGGAACAGGCGGTCATACTGACGAGCGATCAGGCTGGCAAAAGCCTGCCCGTCACCGTTTTGGGCCGCCAAGGCCATATCTTCATCACTGACTGTCATGCGCATCACTAGGGTATGACGTGGGCGGTTCGTCAATCCTTGGAAGAAAAGTTAAAAAGGTTTGACCACGACGACCCAGAGGATGGCGATGACACCGACGACGCTGGCCTCGTTGAACACGCGCAGATAGAAATCGCTTTCATTAAAGATGCCGCGGCGTGCGCGCATGACCATGCCACCTGTCATCATGTAATGGGCCACCAGCACGGACACGAGGGCGAGTTTGACGATCACCCATGTGTCAAACGCCCAGACGGCGGCGCCAAGCCAGATGCCCGTGATCAGGGCCAGCACCATGAGGCCAGCTGAAAAGCGATAGAGGCGGCAGGTCAGATCGCCTATTGGGCTAATTTGGGGGGGGCTATTTCCGCCTGTGTTGGCGACGTCGCGTTTCCAATAGATCAGCGCGCGCGGAACGGCGAAGATCGACGTCATCCAACCCATGACGCAGAGAATATGTATAATTATTAACCAATCCATCGCCGATAGATGCCTGACGATTTCAAAAGGGTCAATCCGGCGCGACGGAACAGGGCGGGGTCTGCGTACAAAGGGGCGTTGTTGCATGGCCCCCCCCCACTCCACTGATATTGGTGTGGGCCTGCCTTCTTGAGGATGCTATAAATGCCGCACAAATTCAACGCTGATCGTTGCGACAAGATCCCAAAGCAAAAGCGTCGGGTGATCAACTGCGCCGCGTACGACGCCTGGCGGCCAGGCTGTCTATTTGGACTTGGCGATTGAGCTTTGCCTGACCTTAGGCATGGTGTTCAAGCAACCACTGCGGCAAACCCAAGGCTTGATGCGCTCCATCGCTGGACTGCTGGGGGTTGAGATCGAAGCGCGGCATTTCACGACCTTATCACGCAGAGGCAATGGGCTGAGTTTGTCTCCCAAAGCTTTGTCCAAAAGCACCGAACCAGTACATCTGGTCGTGGATAGCACCGGGTTAAAGATCTTCGGCGAAGGCGAATAGCTGGAGCAAAAGCATAAAACCAAGCGCAAACGGCGCTCTTGGCGCAAGCTGCAGCTTCGTCTTGGTCTTGATCTTGTTAGTGGCCAAATCGTCTGCTCTGATTTGACCACTGATGACATTGGTGATCAGACTGCGCTGCCAGGCCTGCTGGATCAGATCGGCGGTCCGGTTGACCTATTTCTTGCGGACGGTGCATACGATGGCGAGCCAACGATCAAGGTTCTGAGCGACTGCTTCAGTGCGTTAATCGAAGTCACGATCCCACCACCCAAGAACGCGGTCCTGAGCCCCAGCGCCGCCCAAAACCTGAGCATTCGTGATCGCCATATTGCAGACATATCTGCCCATGGTCGAATGGCTTAGCAGAAGTCATCCGGCTACAATCAGCGCAGCCGTATTGAGACGCAGATCGGCCGTTGGAAGGCCATCGTCGGGCCTAAGCTCGAGGCGCGCAACTTTGGAAATCAGAAAACAGAGGCTAAAATTGGCGTCCAGACCCTTAACCGGATGACCGAGCTTGGCCGCCCCAATTTCCAACGCACCGCCTGAATTCCGTCTCGGGTAGGGCGCGTTCCGAACTCTTCATGCTCCATGCAACAACGCCCATAATTCATTTCCTACTAAATTGACGCTTCCCAAGTGAAACGCAATCGAAGGCGGTTATCATCGGCAAGCCACTTTTACGAACGATCTTTCGACACGAGGGCAGCAACGGTTCATGGCTTACGGACAATTTATTTAAGGGCACAATCTTATTGTGAAGCGCGGCGAAGGTCAGCAATCCGCCTTACGAACTAAATATGCATGTTGCGGCATTTGGTAACTATGGGCGGCGATCAGATCGGCCCCCCGCTGCGCACTGTCAAATGCGCAGCGGGGGGGTGCCTTTAAACGCTCATGCAGATGTATTTCATTTCCATGTAGTCATCCATGCCGTGGCGCGATCCTTCGCGGCCCAGACCCGATTGTTTGACGCCGCCGAACGGGGCGGTTTCGGTGGAGATGATGCCAGTGTTGACGCCGACGATGCCGTATTCCAAGGCTTCGGCGACTTTGGTGACGCGGCTGAGGTCTTTGGCGTAAAAGTAGCTCGCGAGGCCGAAGATTGTGTCGTTGGCTTTGGCGATCACGTCGTCTTCGTCTTCGAACTTGAATAGCGGCGCGAAGGGGCCGAATGTTTCGTCGGTGCTGACCATCATGTCTTGCGTCGCCCCCGTTACGATTGTTGGCTGAAAGAACAAACCGCCCAGATCATGCGGTTTGCCGCCTGTCAGGATTGTGCCGCCTTTGGACAGCGCATCTTTCAGGTGTTCTTGCACTTTGTCGATGGCGGAGGCTTCGATCAGCGGGCCAAGTTGCGTGTCGTCGTTCAGCCCATCGCCAATCTTGAGCGCCTCGACCGCGACCTTCAGTTTCGCGGCGAAATCATCGTAGATCCCTGCCTGTACATAGATGCGGTTGGCGCAGACACAGGTTTGGCCGTTGTTGCGGAATTTGCACGCGATGGCACCTTTGACGGCTTCGTCGAGGTCGGCGTCGTCAAACACGATGAACGGCGCGTTGCCGCCCAGTTCCATGGAGCATTTCATCACTTGGTCGGCAGCCTGTTTCAGCAGGATGCGCCCCACTTCGGTGGAGCCAGTGAAAGTCAGTTTGCGCACAAGTGGATTTTCGCAGAATTCTTTGCCAGCCTCGGATGACGACGTCGTGGTGACGACGCTGAACAGGCCTTCGGGGATGCCGGCTTCCTCTGCGAGTTTGCCCATGGCGAGGGCGGACAGCGGGGTGAGTGACGCGGGGCGCACGACGAACCCGCAGCCAGCGGCCAGCGCGGGGGCGACTTTGCGCGCGATCATTGCGTTGGGGAAGTTCCACGGGGTGATCGCGGCGGCGACGCCGATGGGCTGCTTGATCACGGTCAGGCGCAGGTTGGGCTGGTGACCGGGGATGGTTTCGCCGTAATTGCGTTTCGCTTCTTCTGCGAACCATTCCACGAAAGACGCACCATAGGCGATTTCGCCGCGCGATTCTGTCATTGGCTTGCCCTGTTCGGCAGTCATAATGATGGCGAGGTCTTCTTGATTTTCCATCATCAGATCGAACCATTTGCGCATGACATTGGCGCGGTCTTTGCCGGTGCGTTTGGCCCAAGCGTGGCGGCTTTTTTCTGCCGCATCTATGCCTTGCGCAATTTCTGCGCGGCTTAGGTCGGCGACACTCGCGATCACGTCGCCGCGTGCGGGGTTGGTGACATCAAAGGTTTTGCCGTCTTTGGCCTGCACCCATTTGCCGCCGAGAAAGGCGTCGGTGCACAAAAGTTCGGGGCGGGTGAGCATGGACTTTAGGTCTGTGGTGGAATCAAGCATGATGTTCTCCAGATTGCGCGTTGGGGTACAGTTAAGCCTGATGACCGCATTGTCCAAGAGGGGCCAAACATGACACGCGCAATGACACCGGATGAGGCATATGCGAATTCCGCCTACATCCCCGATGGCGACAGCTATTTCGCGCGCTGGGCGGGTCAAGCGGCGGCGTTTCGCGCAACCCATACGGATGCGGAATTGTCCGTGCATTACGGCGCAGGCGCGCGCCAAAGTTATGATCTCTTTCAGTTATCAGGCCCCGCCAAAGGCACTGTTGTCTTTGTGCACGGCGGGTACTGGATGGCGTCCAGCCCGCGCGACTTTTCGCATCTTGCGGCGGGGGCTGTGTCTGCTGGGTATGTCTGTGCGATGCCGTCTTATACATTAGCACCAGATGCGCGGATCACGGATATTACGCTGGAAATTGCGGCAGCGATTGGCGCGATTGCGCTGCGCACGACGGGGCCACTCTATTTGGTGGGTCATTCGGCTGGCGGGCATTTGGTGGCACGGATGGCTTGCGTCGACATGGCCGCAGATTGGTCGCACCGCGTCGCACGGATCATGGCGATTTCGCCGATTAGCGATCTGGCGCCGTTGATGCAGACCACAATGAACGCGACGTTGGGCATTGATGCAGCAGAGGCATCGGCACAAAGCCCTGTCCACCACGCGCGCCAGAATATGCCTGTGACCGCCTGGGTCGGCGGCGCGGAGCGGCCTGCGTTTTTGGATCAAGCCCAGTGGCTTGGGGCGGCTTGGGAGTGCGATGTGACAATTGAGGCGCAGATGCACCATTTCGACGTGATCGAGGGGTTGGAAGCACCACATAGCGCCATGATGCGGGCGCTTTTGAGGTGACGCAGTATTACAGAACGTCAAACGCGCCAGCATAGCGCAGCATAGGCGTGTCGTTCAGGGAATAGGGTGAACCGCCAAAGGCGGCCTCTGCGATCAGGACCAAAGTGTTGTCGGACCCAATCTCGTTGAACAGGTTCTCGGTGTATTGGGTCAACATCGGCACAGCACCGCCAATAGGCGCCGTTCCAAAGATGATTTCAACCTCGGCCGTGTCGATCATCGCGTCGGGTAGATCTCGTGTGAGGGGTTCGGGTTCATTGCGGCTGTGCGCATCAAAACAATAGGACGTTGCGGCGAGTTTTGATGCGAACGTGCCGTGAAAAACATGCACACGGTTGGCGTGAGACGGATCGAAAAATTGCTTTTCGTTCATCGCCGCTGTGAGTTTGTGATCCCGAAAAATACCAAAGAGTGCGCGGCTGAGCATTATGAATGTTGTGCGCATCAGATTGACTGCTTTGATGCTGGTGGGCGATCACTGTCACCTGAATTGGGCTCGTCGGTGAATTTGACGACTATCACATCATTGCCGTTGTAAGTGGCGACCACATGGGGGGCCCAGTGGCTGTCAAACATCGCTGGTTTTTCGGCAAGATTGATTTTTCTTAAACTCACAAACCTATTCCTAAATACATCTTCCGCCGTCAACTTCCATCGCGACACCAGTGATCATGCTGGCATCATTGCTGCACAAAAACGCCGCCGCCGCGCCCATATCTTCGGGGGTGGAAAAGCGGCCAAGGGGGATCGTAGACAGGAATTTCGCGCGAATTTCTGGCGTGTCCTCACCCATAAAGGTTTTTAGCAGGGGTGTTTCGCCCGCAACTGGATTGAGCGCATTCACGCGGATGCCAAACGGGGCAAGTTCAACGGCCATCGCCTTGGTTGCGGTGATCATCCAGCCTTTGGACGCATTGTACCAGTTCAGGTTCGGGCGCGGGCTGATCCCCGCCGTTGATGCGATATTCAGGATTGCACCTGATCCGCGCGCCTTCATTGCGGGCACGAAATGGCGCGACATCAGGAAGACCGATTTCATGTTCACCCGAAAAATACGGTCAAAGTCGTCTTCGCTGACGTCTTCCATCGGTTGCGGCACATGGGTGATGCCTGCATTGTTCACGATAATATCGGGGTTGGGCATCTTTCCCGCCATGCGGCGCACGGACGTGTTGTCGGACACATCAACGACCCAAGGACTGGCGTTGATGCGCGCCGCGACCTCGTTTGCTGCGTCACCGTTGATGTCAGCCACCAACACACGTGCGCCTTCTTCGACAAACCGCTGGGCAATGCCAGCCCCAAAGCCGGAGCCTGCGCCAGTTACGATTGCGGTTTTTCCTGTGAGTCTCATGGTGGCAACATGGGCGTCGCCGACACAGATTCCCAGAAATATATTGCATGCAAGGGCTTGAAGCGGCGATGGGACTGGTTTTGCGCGGGTTTCGCCTGCTAATGTTTGCAGTATCAACACACACTGGGGACAATAATGCAGATGACCACACACCTAAGCGCCTTGCGAAGTGCAGTTTTAGGCACAGCGCTCGCCCTTCTTGCCGCCTGTGCGTCGCAAGAAGTGATTGACGACGTTCCTGTGGTGGAGGTCGTCGAGGGCTACGGCTTTCTTGAGGACGGCGAGTATACACTGCCGCCGGTCCCTGCGGAGTACCTGCAGGGTGTCAACCAGCGCACAGTGGTAGCATATAACGGCCCCGAAAGCGCGGGCACCATTGTGGTCGATATCCATGCAAAACTGCTATATTTTGTCGAGGAAGACGGTCAGGCGCGCCGCTATCCGATTGCTGTTGGCCGCCAAGGATTAAGCCTCAATCGCCCGACTGTAATCCAGTTAAAGCGCGAATGGCCCGGTTGGACCCCGACGCAAAATATGTTGCGCACCCAACCCGAAGTTTACGGACCCTTTGCACGCGGCGTTGAAGGTGGTCTTGCCAGCCCACTTGGCGCGCGCGCTCTTTATCTATTCAGGAACGGTCGCGACACGCATTTCCGCATCCACGGCACCAACGATCTCCCATCTATCGGTAATTCCGGTTCCGCGGGCTGCATCCGCATGTTCAACCACGACATCATTGATCTGTATCCGCGCGTTCCGAACGGCACTGATGTTGTGATCCGGTCCTATGAAGACTCTGTTGAGCTGGAGGGTGAGGCGCTGGCCAATCGTGGCGTGATCCTGCAGCCAAATATTATTGATCCAGACCTGATTTACGGCACCGATGATGACGAAGACGCGGCGGCTGACGATGATCTGGTCGTTGCAGACGCCGACACCTGAAATTGCGTGACGCCAATGGTGTTGAAAATGTTCGCACGGGTCAGGCACGCCTGCCCCGTGCGCGCGAATTTTGGCAGTTTTTAGCTATTCGGACCATTAAAATGGCGGTAAGATTGCCTATATTATAATCTACAATTCATCCCAGCGAGGACCAATATGGCCGATTTTGACGCGCAGATCCGTGAATCCCAGACGCAGGTCGCTGAGGCGCAATCCAAGATTTCAGAACTGACCAGCCGGATTGAAACCGCGCGTCAGAGGATGGAAACGGGGACGGATATTTCTGTCGATATCGAAAATGCGTCGCTGGAAGATGTGCATGCCCACACGGAACTGATGAACGCCAATATCGCAGAACTGATTATGGGGCTCGACGATGTGACGTCCGGTTTCCAACAGGATTTCGATGAAATGCGGTCCAAAACCGGTTGGGAAAGTTTTGTCGGGTTCTTTTCGGGCGGCAAGTCGGATTCGATGCGCGAAGAACGGATGCGCAGCGCGTCTGTGGACGACAAATTACAGGACCTAATTTCCAAATCCGATGTGATTACAAAGCTGCTGGAAAACCAGCTTTTGATCCTTGAAGAACAGAAAACCAAGGTCGAAACCAACCTTGTCGGCACGTTGCAGGACCGCGAAACCACGGTGAGCGAACTTGAAGCCGTGCGGGCTGAGATTTTGGGCATGGACCCTGCGATCATCACGCTTGAGAACAGGATTTCCGTGGAACAAGACGCTGCCGCGCGCACCAAGTTGGAAACGGAACTGGCCAAGATGAACGGTGCGTATAACGAGGCCGTGCAGCAAGAACAGGTGAAGCTGGCGAAAAGCCAAACGCTGGAACGCTACATCGAAAAGGGCAAAACCTGGATCGACAGTTTGCAGAACCAGGCGGCGACGCAGATGGTTCTGATCAACAAGCTGCAAACGGATACCAAGCAGCGCGTTGTGCTGTATGACGCGTTGACAAAGTCCTTGAAAACCGCTCAGCAACAAGACGTCGCGCACCGCATCAACGAGATTGGCGTGAAGACCGACCAAGAAGCACAAACTGCGATGGCGGCGATCGGGTCGGCAACCAATGCGCGCATGGCCAAGATGATGGAAAAGCACGAAGACCACATGGTGTTCGCTCGTGAAGTGCTTGAGCAGAAGGCCAAGGCGGATGAGCGGTTCATGCGCCGGTTCGCCAAGATCGTGGAGAAGCACGACAGCAATGAATATGGGGCCTGATGGGTTTTAGAAATCAGCTTCGTCTTTCATTTGGTTTCGCATTGGTTTGCATTGTTATCGCGGCGGCCCTTCTCGAGATGGTTGACCTGTCGAGCGAAATGAGCGTTTTTGTTGAAGTCATTTTTAATGTTGCGGTATTTTTCGCTTTCTTTGCAGCCATCGTATTCGGAGCATTGAGGTATATTGGGTGGCGAATGTTTGACCCAATGGGTGAACGGCATCGACTTGCTGGGCGAAGTGTGCCGTCATTTCATCGCTGGATGCTTAACATAGATGAAGATTTGAATAGATTGCCGTGGCATGACTGACACCGCCCCCGACCATTTCCAGCTGGAAGACACCCGCGTGACGCGGCGCTATTTTAGCAAGTTTGAGAAGATCATCGGCCATCTGGGGCGGGTTGCCGCCACGCTTGAGGCTGAGCGGCGGTTGAGTAAGCTCGATGTCGAGGTGATGACGCGCTATATCGTGGGCCTCAATTACACGTTCAAGGCGCTGGCGCATAAGTACCATTTTTCGGGGCGGTTTGAACATGCCGGCAAGCTGACGTTTGATCGTCTGGACAGCGGTTTTCCGGTTTATTCCGAACTGCTGACCATGGCCAATGATGCGGCGCAAGCGGGGCGGCATTTGTTGGGCATGCGATCTGTCGAGGCGCTCAAACAGGACATGGTGCGGGTGATCCTGAATGAACAAACGATCCCTACAAAGTTGCAATATGCGCTGAGCCAGCGGCTGTATTACGAAGAACTTTCCAAGGGTGATTTGTTTTGGGCGCGTAATGACCCGCAGGCCGTTTGGCTGGGCAATACCGCGCCGATGCGCCGAGACTTTATGGTGCATTGGGCAGTCTATGACAGCCAGATCAACCTGCCGACGATCTACATGATGGAGCTTGAGGACAGCGCCAAGGTTGGGCTGCCCAAGGACGATCGCCGCTGGCCCGAAGTGCAGGCGCATCTGATGGCGCAAAGTCTGGGCGGGTTGAAGTTGCTGACTATCGCCAAAGGGTTCGATGAAGATTTTGACGACCTGCACCCCAAACGCCTGCGCCGGTTTCATGTCGGCCCGATGTACAGCCACGCGTTCACCCGTCAGGCGGGACCGCTGCGCGAAGTTTTGGAAGTCGCCCGATCCCCTGTGGGGGAGGACTGGGCGCTGGTCTGGACCGAAGAAGAATTGGTGTCCGAGACTACGCGCACCGAAAAATCGGGCTGGTTCGGAACTGTTGAGCGAGAGACATTTGCGCTGGATCCATTTGCGGGCAGGGGCGCAGAATCCGGAGCCACCAAAATTGAGCGCAGCATTATTTTGCCCCAGCGCCCGTATCAGGCATTGGAAGAACGCAAGCCTGCGGGGTTTGACGACGTGCGCAAGTTCGTGGTGTCGCCCACAGGACGCGTGTTGAGTTATAAATAGATGTTGGATTTTGCGTTGTATTTGCCCATGGGGGCGAAAAATGAATTTTCACCAGTGATGAAGGTTGAAGCGAGATGAGCCAGACAAGCGACACGATGGAGCTGCGCGAAGAAGACATTCGCAAGCATTACGATGGCGCCACGGCGATGGTGCAGGGGTTTGATCATACGCCGCGCATTGGGGCGACGAAGGAAGCGGCGGTTGTTGAAAAGTCGGCGGGAATCGGCACGCGGCGGCGGTTTCGCACGACGACACCGGGGCTGGTGACGCGATCAACAGTGCGTTCTGAGGGCGTGCAATTGTTGGCGCGAATTGAAGGTAGCGATGAAGGCGACGGGCTAACATCGCCAACGCAAGCCACCGTTCTACACGGGCTGCGGCGCGCCATTGCGATTGCGCTGGCTGTGGCTGAACAATACGCCGACCGCACAGGATTGGCGGATCTGAAACGCGCCAACCTTGAAGGGTCGCTGGCTGCTGGCAAAAAGGCGGAGTTTTCAGAGCTTCTGACCGCCGAGGCATTGGTCACGATGTCTGTTTTCGCCAACGCGACGGCGTTTCTGATATCTACGCACGCGGGCGAAGAGACTGTCGTAATCGGTGAAGTCGAGGAGGTGTTGACCGACAACGGCACCTTGGCATTGCACGGGGTCTTGTGGGAGTTGGACCAGGACATCGGGCTGTTTGCCGACACTGAACCCAAGCTGGTCGCAACGGTGCTGGCCTACGCCGAGGCGTTGATGGCCAAAGCTGCTGCGAGGGCCACCACCGCTGGACGTTTGGAGCCATTTGCTGCCGCGTCTTGGAAGGTCGAGGCGGACGGGTTGACCATTCGCGGGTTCACTCCTGCGCGGGCCGCGAAATCGACAACCCTGACGATGACGTTCAAGAAACCCTATGAGGTTGTCGGCAACCACATCGCCAAATACCAGTCGATGAAGTTGGCGAAAATGATCATGGCCTATGATTTTGAGCGCAAGCTGAACCCGTTTGCCGAACTGGGTGGTTTCATCTTTACGTTCATGGGCGACGGCGCACCGGGGACGGGCAAAACCACGCTGATCCAGATGATGGCAGGGTTGATTTCGGAGTATTGCAAGGTCGCGGGCTATCCATTCCGGTATCAAAATCTGAGCACGGACAATATCGACAGTTATCAGGGTAAATCGGGGCAGAATGCCAAGGCGTTCATCAACAATGTGATCGACCCGAGCGTGATTGGTTTTGGCACGATTGACGATATCGACCAGTTGGCGGGCAAGCGCGGTGATCGCCAGTCATCGGCGGGTCAATTGGAGATCACGGCTGTGTTGATGGAGTCGTTTGCGGGGGCCAATACCGTCGTGCGTGGCAATTGTACGTTCGGGATGTTCAGCAATTATCCGGAAAACGTCGATGATGCGCTGCGCCAACGGGCGGGAGCGCGGTTCTTGGTGGACGGGCCACAGACGCGCGACGACTACATTGATATTCTGTATCTGTTGATGGGAAAAAACCATGATATTCCGGTCGGCGATCACGAGGTTTTCAGCGCTCAAGAGATCAAAAAGGCAGTCGAGGCGAGCTTTGAAGGCCATTCAAAACCGCATGAGCCGGGGTTGATGAATGTGTTTGATCGGGTGAATGACCAGATTGGCGCGCTTGATACGATTGCCAAGCTTGGCTCCTATCTGAAGGGCATCCAAGAGGCTGATCCGAGGTTCACGGGGCGTGCGATCAAGAACATCACGGATGCGGTGAAAGTGCGCGCGATGGACTTTGAATTGCCGGACAAATGGATGGAAACGCCAGAGCTGTTTTTGGCGAAAGATTACCCCACCAAGATGGCGATGATCGAGGATATGAGAAAGCCGATCACCGTTGAAATGGTTATTCAGGAAATCAACCGCTACGCTGATTCAGAATTCCGCTACGCCGACAAGTCCGATGAGGTCGCGATTGAAAACATGATGCGCGATTTTGAGCGTTCAGAAGAAGCCAAGCGGCGGTATCTGGAGAGTCAGGGTGGGTGAAGCGTTTTCCACAGGTCTTATTCTACCCGCGATTTGTCTCGCCGCGCTGGGCTGGACCGTGCCCCGTGTGCTGGCGATTTTTTGGCCCGAGGGGGTCAAATGGCTGATGGGATTGGCGTTGGCGTCGACCCTGATTATGGCCCTTTGCGGGGCGGTACTTTTCGCCGTTCTGTACACGAGCCAAGGGGTGAATTTGGATGATTTATATGCGACCGGCGGGCTGTCGGTGCCGCTGCATTTTGCCAAGCTGAGTTTGATTTCAGCGCTGTTGTGGGCGCCGTTGATGGTGTTGTCTCTGGCAGGTGTGCCGAAGAATTGGGTGAGGGAGGTTTGGTGAAGCGTCTTATCGAAAAGGGTCTGATGTTTGGCAACCTGATCCCTGTGGTCAGCCCTGTTCTGGTGGAACGCTATAATCGCGCGCTGAAGCGATTGACGGGCAAGCAGACCGAATTGCACGATTTTCACATCGATATTTCGGGCTATTCGCCCGAGATTGGTGATGAGTTGGGGGATGATTTGTATCTCAACCATAAGGGTGTGAACCGGCAGTTTATTTTGCTGACGACCGAGCAGAAAACCGCGCCATTGTTGAATGCGAAATTCTCGACCTCGCGCGGGATTTTGCGCCAGTTTATCGAGGCGAACGAGGCGCAGTTGTTTACGCTGACCGCGCGGGACGGTGTTGCTGGGGAGTTGGTGAATTCTGTCTACGGGTTGGATACGCCCGCGCGCCTTTTTGACATCGGCCATGTGAGCATTGAGGCGGATACGACGGACGGTGCTGTTGCGGCGGCGGCCAAACTGGGCGGGATGATTGACCAATTTATGCGCGACGATAGTGCGTGGTTTGATGATGTGTTGATCGGAAATATGATCGGGCTGGCCAAAGACACTGGCGACATCACACGCAATCCGGTGAAACTTGCGGATATGACGTTTGATCAGGACAATTTCTGGACTGCGCATTTGGGTGGGTTGTACCTGTTTCCCGGGGTGCCAGAACCTGCGGCAATCACGATGGGTGAGAAGTCTCTTCTTGGCGATCTCCCGATTGCGACGGTACTGCAAGGCGACGAGAGGTCTGCGATTGCGCAGTTCCTTAAGGCCAATGATTTGGCGGAGCCAATTGTAGAGGCGCGTGGCATCGATAGTGGCGCGATCTTGCGCCAAAAGATGGATTTCATTGTCGCGGATTTGGCGGCAGGGCTTGGCGAAGACCTCGCGGGGGCGACGCGACGCGATTTGCGCAGCATGGGGCGGCGATATTTTGACAAGCTGCCAGCGGCGTGGCGCGGCCTTGCCGATCTGGTGCGCTGGGCGGAAGATGGCGGCGCGTGGCCGCATATCGACAGCGAACATCCTGCGTATTTTTATACGCTGCGGGCCAAGGCGCACAAAGACGCCGATCTGGTGAACATGTTGCTGGCTGAACTGTCGCCGATGGACGTGCGGCAGCTGTTCATTTGCCACAAGGAGGCGTTTTACAGCGCCTATATGGGCTGGACGGACGAAAAGAAGGACTATGTGGCACAATTCCTGTCGACCGAGTATCAGGTAGATAAGGCTGGCACGCGAGATGCGCTGTTCGGGTTCGAGGCCGCGATGAGTGAGCCGAGTGTGCCGCCGCCTTTGCCGGACCTGATTGAACGGGTCGGGCCATGGGGCGCGGTTCGGCGACGTGATTAAAGGCGGCGCGATTAAGATAGAAACGGGGACGCGATATGTTTGTAAGATTGTTCTTGGGCGGCTTTGTCATTCTGGGCGTCGTGTATATCTGCGTGACGCTGTATTCGCGGTCTGTGCGTCGTGAAAAGCTGGAAGACTTGTGGGACAAAGAACCGGTTGAGGGCACGACGCGAGAGGCTTATATCACAGACGGAATGGCCAAATATGAAAACGGGTTGCGCAAAAAGCTGGTCCTGCTTGTGTTTGTCATCCCGCCGGTCGTCGTTGGCACGATCATCTATTTCATCAACTGAAAGCGGACAACATGCGCAATATTCGCCGATCTATCCGATTAATCCTGTTTCTGATCATCGGGTCGATCCTGCATTACGCCTTGCCGCAGCACGATGTGGTGCGCGTGGTGAATACCTATCAGGAACGCCAAGACCTCAACGACTGGACGCGGGTTTTCTGGGCGCGGCCAGATGATCAATCGGCGACGCTGATCAACCGCGATGTGCAGTTTATCCAGACGATCAGAAAGCAGTCGATGCTGTTCGGGTTTGTAAGCCGCGAGACGACCGAGGTTATGGTCTATCGTAATGAGGATACCGGTTGGTCATGGCCGTTTTATTTCAAGTTCGACACCGCAAACCTGCAAACCGAGGCGGACGATCTTGTCTCTACGAGCGAGGAACCCAAGTGGGCCGTGATGACCCATTACGGCTGGCGCAACGAATATCTGTCGGCGTTTCCCAACGCGATTGCGATTCGACCGGTATCAGGGCCTGATGTGTTGATTGTACCTTGGTTCAATATCGGGTTCTTGGTTGTTCTGATGATCGCATTTCTGTTCCTGCGCGCCATGTGGATGCAATTTCGTGAGCGCACGGTCGATCCGCTGGCCGACAAGGTCGGAGACCGGATGGATCACATGAATGCCGACCTGTCAGAACGAAAAGGGCGCGTGTCCCGCTGGCTTGGGACGTGGCGCAAGAAGTAGGGATTTGCGCCTGCCGCGCGCGCGGAGGGGGGGCCAGCCCCCCGTCCTGCGGACTCCCCCCGGGATATTTTTGAAGCAAAGACGGGGTTAAGACTGGGCTAAAACGGGGGGGTTATTCGCCGTAAGGAATCCAGATCGTTTTAATTTCGGTTGATTGGGCGCGCCAGATGGACGACGGCCAACTGCGCGACTGTCTGTGGTTGACCCATGTGCGTTTGAGGTTGGATGTCGATTTGGCCTCAACGACTTTGGACACGTCGGCGGTGGAAAATGACCAGACAGCGTCGATGTTGGCGTGTGCTGCCATATGCGGCGCCAGTTCGGTGTGGCTTCCGGTTAGGATATTGGCGACGCCTGCGGGCAGGTCGGATGTTTCCAACACTTGGTAGAAATCCGTCGCGGCGAGCGGGAAGGCGTGTGATGCGACGGCTGTCACACGGTTGCCCATGGCGAGCGAGGGGGCCAGTGGTTCGATCAGTCCCATCAAAGGGCGCGTGTCGTCCGTAAGGATCGCGATATTGCCGACGGGTTCGGGCATGGCAAGTGCGACACCGCGAATTGGCACCCCCTTGGCTGCGCCATCGTGTTTGTCGGCCCAAGCTGCCCATGTAAAGAGCCACGAAATTGCATCATCAACTTCTTTGCTGCCCGTGCGTCCGCCGGTCAGTTGGTTGATCCGTGTGGCAAATTCGTCCGCGCGGGCAGACAGGTTTTCGCCGACGTAGTAGAGTATTTGCGCCCGCAGGTGGCCGGTGGAGGTGGACCAGCCTTTGGCGGCGGCGTTTGCCTCAATCGCGTTGCGTAAGTCTTTGCGATTGGCGATGCTGGCGTGGCCCAGCAGCTTGCCGGAATTGTCGAAAACGGGTTGGCTGTAGCCACCGTCGGGACGCGCCTGTTTGCCACCGATATAGAGTTTCGCGGTGCGATCCAGCGGGTCCGCTGGCGTGCCATCTTGGGTGGTAAATGGGGTCGGTGCGGTGACTTTGGCAGACTTGCCTCCCGATTTAATCTTTGGTTTGGTGTAGCCCATCAGGCCTTCCCAGCCGCCTTCGCGGCCAAAACCGCTTTCGCGCACGCCGCCGAAACCCGCCGCCGCGTCCATCAGATTTGTGGCGTTGACCCAGACAATTCCGCTGACCAATTTGGGCGCGATATCCAGCGCGAGGTTGATGTTTTCCGTCCAGACCGACGCGGCCAGCCCATAGCGGGTGTTGTTGGCGATTTCTATTGCTTCGGCGGGGGTGCGGAATGTCGTGGCAACCAGCACGGGGCCAAAGATTTCTTCTTGCATCAGCGTGTCGGACGGGGCGAGGCCGGTGATCAGGGTTGGCGGGTAAAAGCAGCCCCCAGAATTATTCGTGGGGGCCGCGCATTGGTAGGTTTCACCAGCGGTGTTGGCGTCAACCATTGCTTTGATCTGCGCCAGTTGCACAGGGTCCACGATGGCACCGACGTCGATACATTTGTCCATGGGATCGCCGATGCGCAACCCATCCATGCGGGTCTTTAGTTTGGCGTAAAATCGATCCGCGATGCCTTCTTGCACCAACAATCGTGATCCGGCGCAGCAGACTTGGCCGCTGTTAAACCAAATAGCGTCGACTAATCCTTCGACGGCTGAATCAATGTCTGCGTCTTCAAATACGATGTAGGGGGACTTGCCGCCCAGTTCCAACGACAGCGCCTTGCCGGACCCTGCGGTCTGTTCGCGGATGATACGACCCACGGCGGTTGAGCCAGTGAAGGCGATTTTGTCGACGTCGGCCGCGACCAGTTCCGCCCCGGTTTCGCCGTCACCGGTGATTATGTTGACGACACCGGGGGGCACACCTGCGGCTGTGCAAATCTCAGCAAAAATCATCGCCGACAGCGACGTGTATTCGGCAGGTTTCAAAACAACCGTGTTGCCCATCGCAAGTGCGGGTGCGATTTTCCATGCCAGCATCAGGAGCGGGAAATTCCACGGGATAATCTGGCCACAAACGCCGAGCGGTTCGGCATCGGGCATTTCAGCGTCCATCAGTTGGGCGAACCCTGCGTGGTGGTAGAAGTGACGGATCGCCAGCGGGATATCGATGTCGCGGGACTCCCGAATGGGTTTGCCGTTGTCGAGAGTTTCCATCACCGCCAGCAGGCGCGCGTTTTTCTGCATCAGTCGCGCAATGGCATAGAGGACGCGGGCACGCGCTGCGCCGTCTTTTGCCCATTTCGGTTGGGCTTTGCGGGCGGCTGCTACTGCCTTGGCGACCTCTTCCGCGGTGCCTTTAGTGACGCCCGCTAGTTTTTCGCCCGTTGCCGGATTGTTGGATGGGAAATCATCGCGCAGCGCGTCCCATTTGCCGTTGATGAAATGACCCGCAATACCGCCGCGATCGGCTAGCCATGCCAGTGCCTCAACCGCGCTTTCTGGGGCTGGGCCGTAGTCCATGGATTCGAAAATGTCTTTGATGGTCATGTGCTGCTCCCAGCTTCATCTTGGCCAATACAACTCATAATCCAGCCCTATCCAATCGCGTGACGCCAGCCTGCGGAATAACCGCCGGTGACGTGGTGTTCGAGTTGCCGTTCAATGTCGCCCAACAAAGATGACGCGCCAAAGCGGAACAGGTCCGGTTGCAGCCAGCGATCCCCAAGCTCGTCTTTGATCATCGACAGATATACCAGCGCATCCTTGGCTTTGCTGATGCCGCCCGCAGGTTTATAGCCGATCCGAATGCCGGTGCGTTCGTGGTATTCGCGGATCGTGCGGATCATTGTCAGGGTGACGGGCAGGGTTGCGTTAACGCTTTCTTTGCCCGTGGATGTTTTGATAAAATCCGCACCGGCCATCATGCACACCACAGATGCGCGCGCGACATTGCGCAACGACCCCAGTTCGCCCGTCGCAAGGATCGCCTTGACATGGGCCTGCCCGCAGGCGGCACGCATTTCGGCCATTTCATTGTACAGCGCCTGCCAGTTGCCCTGTAAAACGTGGCGGCGGGTGATGACGATGTCGATCTCGTCCGCGCCAGCGTTCACACTTTCGCCGATCTCGGCGATGCGGAACTTGAACGGTGAAAGGCCTGCCGGAAATCCGGTAGACACGGCGGCGACGGGAATGTTGGTGCCACGCAGGGCATCCACGGCTGTCTCGACCATGTCGTGATAAACGCAGATGGCACCCGTGGTCAGACCCTCCATTCCGAGAGCCTTAAGCAGGTCGGGGCGAACCGGTTGGCGTGCTTTGGCGCACAGCCTGCGCACACGCCCTTCAGTGTCATCCCCGGACAGCGTCGTCAGGTCCATCAGGCTGATAGCTTTGCATAGCCACGCCGCCTGATAGTCTTTTTTGACGGACCGACGCCCGGGTAGGGTCGCGGCGCGACGTTCAATGGCCGAGGTGTTCGCCTGAACGGACTTAACCCACGATAAATCCAGCGCAATCCCGTCATTTCGCGGCTCTTGGATTGTTGGAAGGTGGGTCTTTGTGGGGTCGACAGTTTGCATCGCTCGCACCGTGTTAGGAGGGAAAACTCTGCCACGTGAGGGCGGCATTGGCAAGCGGCGACGCGGCGGTATGGCGCCGCGCTAGGGACGCGGTTGTATCAGGTCTTGTTGGTGTGCGCGGCGATAGCGCTGGGGTGTTTCGCCATGCGCCGAAAGGAACAGTTTGTGAAAGTGTGACAGGTTTGGAAGCCCGCAATCTGTCGCAATTTCGGCCAGTGGATCGGACGTTCCGGTGAGGCGGCGGGCGGCATAATCCATCCGTTGCGTGTTGATATAGTCCGATGGCGTCACGCCGAGGAACCGCCGCATCGTGCGCGACACATGCGGGTGCGCGCGACCGGTTGCGGCCACGAAACCGGCGGCACCGTTGCGAAACACATCGACATTGCGTGCAGCCGAACAGGCGGCGATCAACCAGTCGGGCGCGTCCGGCGACACACCTTCGGGCGGGCGATCCAGCGCCACGAGAAGCGGCATCAAGAACGCCTCAAGATACAGTTTTCGACGCGGGCTGCGTTCTAGTTGCAGGGCCGCCTGATTGAGCGTCACAAGCTGGCGCATATCGCGGTGCGCGACCAAGGGCGCGGCGTCGTCGCCCCAAAATGCGACGCCTGACAGGTCATCGTGGCGACTGCCGATCGATGTGATGACGCCGGGGCGAATGGCAAGGGAAACGACCATGGCAGCGTCCCCGTGGCCTTGCAGGCCATGCAGTTGATTTGGTGAGATAAACAGCAAATCGCCCTCGCTCAGGTCGCGTTTGCTGCCCGTCTGATGCAGGCGCACGGTGCCATTTTGCACCCAGACAAGTTCGTAAAAATCTTGACTGTGCAGCAGTGGCGGGCGGCGGGTGTCGAGTTCGGCACGACTAAGCACAAAGGCGTCAAGCGAGCCGAATGCGTCGCTGGCGGAAAGACTGATGTGATCCATGGCATCAAATTACCATGCTATGGGGTGGATTGCACGATGGATTGCATTTGGCATGATATGGACGATTGGCTACAAATCTGACCCGTGACAATGCCAGCGCCGCGCGGTATCCCCTGCGCGACTTAACGAGGTGCAGATATGCCATTCGACCGTTCCATTAAAATTGCGCCGTCCATCCTATCGGCAGACTTCGCCAACCTTGGCGCTGAAATTCAAGCGATTGAAGCGCAAGGTGCCGATTGGATCCACGTTGATCCGATGGACGGACATTTCGTGCCGAACCTGACAATCGGGCCAAACGTCGTGGCGGCCATTCGCCCTCACGTAAAGACGTTCATGGACGTGCATTTGATGATTTCACCCGCTGATCCCTACATCGGTGCGTTCGCCAAGGCTGGCAGTGATATGATTACGGTTCATGCCGAAGCAGGGCCGCATTTGCATCGCTCGCTGCAATCAGTGCGCGCCGAGGGCAAGCTGGCAGGCGTCGCGCTCAATATGACGACACCGCTGGATCATGTGGCCGATATTCTTGATGACATAGATATGATCTTGATCATGACGATCAATCCCGGGTTTGGCGGGCAGAAATTCACCCACGCGATGATCGACAAAGTGGCCCGTTGCCGCGCGATGATCGCGGATCGGCCGATTCATATTCAGGTCGATGGCGGCATTGATCCAACGACAGCCCCCTTGGTCGCAAAGGCCGGTGCCAATGTTTTGGTCGCTGGATCGGCAGTCTTTCGCGGTGGGTCCGTAGCGCAGCCGAACATTTATGGCGACAACATCCGCGCAATCCGCGATGCAGCGCAGGGCGCGCTTTAGGCGCTGCCCAAACGATCACCGCGCCGCGCGGTTATTTAGGGGTTCATACCCTTTTTGGTCAGAAACGACGGCAGCTTTTTGGCATCGGTTCTGGTGCCAGTGCTGGCGTTTGATGCCGTTTGTGCGGCACTTGCCATTGCTTTGATCCCTGCCACACCGCTTTCGCCCAAAGGTACGGTTGCGAATGGCCCGCCAAGATACAGTTGTGCGCGATCCGACGGGTCGGCGGGTGGCGCAGACGCCAGCAGGCTGTCGGCCCAGTTTTCGGCGTTGTCTTTTGGCCGGAACCCTAAGAATGTCGCCTTGGCGTTGTTCACCGGCGCGCGGTCATTGTTGGAAATACCAAATATGACGGTAAAGCCTGTGGTGGTCGCAGTCACAGCGCGATCAACCAATTGGCGCAGGTCATCGTAGCTCAGCCATGTGCGCAAAGCCCGCACATTCTGTGGCACTTTGGTACACGAGAAAATGCGCAGATGGACCGATTCCATCCCGCGTTTGGCCCAGTATAGCTTCCCGAGGTCTTCGGCGAAACATTTCGCCAGTCCGTAAAACGTGTCCGGCGCGTGGTCTGCATCTACGTCAATGCCAGCGGCGTTTTCGTGCATCCCGACCGCATGGACGGAGGATGCGTAGATGACCCGCTGAACGCCGTGGCGATGGCCCGCTTCCCAGACGTTATAGGACGACATGAAATTCGGGCCGAGCAGGTCTTCGAACGGGCGCTCATCAGGGATGGATGCGAAATGAACGGCCATATTGGCACCCTCCATCAGCGGCAGGACCTCATCGAACTTCGCGCAATCGGCCTGCACGAACACCTCATTCTCCAGCAGTTCCTTGGGGGCATCCGCGATATCGACTGACACCAATTGATCCGTGAGTGCGGCAAGCGTTGCGCGGATTTCCATTCCCAAGGTCCCGCAGGCCCCTGTGAGGACAATTTTTTTGTGCAGTTTGGCCATGGGGCGTCCTTTGATTTCCGACCTGCACGCTCGTCCGTTAGGGGGGGAACGTCAAGGGTGGGTCAGGCTAGAACCGCGAACGCCGCGCGGATTTCCGCGTCTTGTGCAGCGGTCAAATAGGCGGGTTTATGCAGGTTTAGAATACCCGTTGCGCGGGCTTTCGCGCAATCGCAGTAGACAAGATGAACGAAAACAGAAACCTTGATTCTGATATGGAAAATCAATCACCCCCCTTTACGTTTCGCGCCGCGCAGACCTTTGTCGCGGCGGTTGAGGCGCAATCGGTGACCAAGGCGGCGCATCGGTTAGGGATCAGCCCGTCGTCAGTTTCGCAGCAATTGGCGGCGCTTGAGGCGGCACTTGGGTCGAAGTTGATCGAACGGTCTGCGCGGCAATTTCGGTTGACCCGCGCAGGCGCGCTTTTTCTTGATCCGGCAAAACAGTTATTGGATGATGTCAGCGCGGCCAAGGCGCGGCTTATGACGGCGGATCAAATGCCGCCAATGTCCGTGCGGATCGCGTCGATTGAAGAATTGGATGCGACGGTGATCGCGCCGTGGCTGTTGAAACTGACGGGCAAGTTTCCAAATATCGCCTTTGCGCTGAGCAGTGGGGCGAGCCATGAAAACCATGAAGCGCTTAGCACGCGTTCGGTGGATTTGATGCTCGCGGTGGATACGGTTGCGCAGGCCGATTGGGTTGAACAGCATCCGGTTTTGCGCGACCCGTTTATTCTGGTGACAGCGCCGCAGATGGGTGATGCGCCGAATTTGGAACGCCTGAAAACCCGGCCGTTCGTGCGCTATGCGACGGATTTGCAGATCGGTCGCCAAATCGAAGCGCAATTGCGCCGGAGCGGCCTACAGCCCGCGCGGGGGTTCGAGTTTTCGACCAATCAGGCGCTGTTTGCGATGACGGCGGAACTGGGCGGTTGGGCGATCACCACTGCGCTGGCCTATTTTGGCACACCGCGTGCGGGGGATTTGGTGGTGGCGCATCCGTTGCCTGTTGCGGCCTTTTCACGCCGTCTTGCGCTGCATGCGCGCAGGGGTGCGCTAGGGGATTTGCCGCGCCAGATGGCTGAGGATATCCGCATCTGCCTTGAGGGACGTATTCTGCAGACAGCGGCGGCGCGATTGCCCTTTCTGCGCGACGGATTCCAGATACTTCACTAAATCGAAATCATAGATTTTTCGCAATCTTGCATGATTGCGCGTCTCCTCGAAATCTGCTCAGATTTGCTGTGCAGTTTGCGAAGGACACACCATGAAAACCCAGACTAAAGCTGTTGTTATTGGCGGCGGCATCGCCGGCTGTTCAACCCTGTATCACCTAACTCAAGAAGGCTGGACGGATGTGGTTCTGGTCGAACGCAATGAGCTGACCAGCGGAACCACATGGCATTCCGCCGCCCAAGTCACGAATTTCGGCATGAACCAGACGATGGTGGGGCTGAAGACCCATTCGATCAATCTGTACAAAGAATTGCGCGATGATCCGGATTATCCTGTCAGCTACAATCACGGCGACGGCGGCATCCGGCTGGCCAGCACCGAAGCGCAGATGGATGGCTACCGTCACTTTGCGTCGATGGCACGGGGTATGGACGTCGAGTTCGAGATTCTGGATGCTGAGGAATGCGCGCGGCGCCACCCGCTGATTTCTACGGACAACTTGTTGGGCGGCTTATGGGATGCCAATGACGGCGACATTGATCCCGCATCTTTGTGTCAGGCGCTGGCGCGTCGCGCGCGCAAGGCAGGCGCAGAGGTCTACCGGAACACGCCTGTAACCGGGTTAACGCAGCTTAAGGATGACAGCTGGATCGTGCACACAGACAAGGGCGATATCGCCTGTGAGGTCGTGATAAACGCCTGTGGCTACCGCGTCAACGAGGTCGGCGCGATGATGGGCGTTCACCACCCCGTTGCATCGATGGAACACCAGTATATGGTGACCGAAGACATCCCCGCGATTGTCGAGTCAGACAAACGCATGCCACTGCTGCGCTGCCCGATTTCAGACTACTATTGCCGTCAGGAAAAGAACGGTCTGCTCGTGGGATTTTATGAACAAGACTGCAAAACATGGGGCATGGACGGAATCGACCCGCATTTCGTCAATGCGCTGTGCCCCGATGATCTGGACCGCGTCATGGATGTGCTGGAAGGCGCGTTCGAACGCATGCCGTGCCTGATGGATGTCGGCATCAAAAACATCGTCAATGGCCCGATCACCTACACAATTGACGGCGCACCCTTGGTTGGCCCGATCCCTGGTAAGCGCAATGCGTTTTGTATCATCGGGTTGCGGGCCGGCCTAGGGGAGGGCGGTGGCCACGGCTGGATGCTGGCGCAACAGATTGTTCATGGCGAGGCGTGCTATGACACATGGTGCATCGATCCGCGTCGTTTTACCGGCCACACCAACGTCGAACTGACGGCGCTGAAATCGATTGAAGATTACCAGAACGAATTCCGCTTTCATTTCCCCAACGAACACCGCCCCGCAGGTCGTGGGGCCAAAACCACGCCTTTGACACCTATTTTTAAGGCCGAGGGCGCGGAATTTGCGGTCGTGAACGGTTGGGAACGGGTTGAATATATGAAGCCTGATTCAGACTTCCACGTTACCTACGGCTTCAAATTTGACGAAAGTTACCCGCTTGTGGCGCATGAGGTCGCCGCCGTGCAAAACGGTGTCGGCATCTGCGAGGTCAACGGGTTCAACCGTTTCGAGATCACTGGCGAGGATCGTCACAGCTTCCTTGACCGGATGATCTGTGGTCGCGTGACCAAGAAAGACGGCCGCGTTGGTCTTGGATACCTGCTGAACGACCACGGCATGTTGAAAGCCGAAGCTACGGTTGCCAACCTGCCCGCAACGGACCGTGGGCCCGCACGGGTCTGGTACGGGTCGGCGGCGGCGGCGGAATTCCACGACATGGATTGGTTGCAGATGCACATCGGCGCGAATGAGGAAGTGCAGATCAAGTCGTTGACCAATGATCAGACCATTCTGGTGATTGCAGGGCCAAAGGCACGCGATGTCATATCCGCGGTCAGCCGTGATGATTGGTCCAAAGAGGCATTCCCGTGGCTGTCAGCGCGCGAATGTTTCATTGGGTTCGCGCCAGCCACTGTGCTGGGCGTCAGCTTTTCGGGTGAATTGGCCTATGAAATCCACGTGCCCAACGCATCGCTTTATGCGGCCTACACGGCTTTGCGCGAAGCAGGCGAGGCGCATGGCATGAAAATCTTTGGTGCTTTGGCGGTGGATTCCATGCGGCTGGAAAAAGGGTTCTTGCATTGGAAGGCAGATATCTTAACTGAATTCGACCCGTTTGAGACGGGCTTGGATCGGTTCGTGAAGATGGATAAGGGCGATTTCGTCGGCCGTGATGCCTTGCTAGAACGCAAAACGCCAGCAAAGCGTCTTGTTACGTTGCACGTAGACCATGACAGCGCGGCCGCACATGGTGGCGCATCCGTCATGTTTGGTCGGGAAGTCGTGGGCACTGTGACGTCGGGCGAATGGGGGCATCGCACGGGGATGAACCTTGCCTATGCTTTCGTCGTTCCTGAATTTGCGAACATTGGAATGGTCGTTGAACTCGACCTTTGTGGCACCAGCGTTGCGGCGCAAGTCATTGCACCCAGCCCGTACAATCCTGACTATTCGCTGATGCGAGGGTGAGGTAGAGACGTCCCAACACATCAAAGGACGCCCAACAGATGACCAACGTGACATTGCCCCGCAAAGACCTGTTCGAATTGCCAGACGGCATGATCTACCTCGATGGTAACTCATTGGGACCGTTGCCTAAATCGGTGAACGCCGCGCTTTCGTCTATGGTCACGGATCAATGGGGGGCGCATCTGATCAAAGGTTGGAATGTCGATGATTGGATGGGCCAGCCGATGCGGATTGGCAATATGGTTGGAAAGCTGATTGGCGCGCCCGACAGTTCAGTGACCATGGGCGATACCTTGTCGGTGAAGGTCTATCAGGCGCTGTCGGCGGCCGTGCAAATGCGCCCTGATCGCCGCGTGATCCTGTCTGACAGCGGTAATTTCCCGTCTGATTTATACATGGCGCAGGGGCTGATTGCACAGCTGGATCAAGGTCATGAACTGCGTATCGTTGACCCGCTTGACGTGATGGACGCCATAACAGATGACGTCGCTGCAGTGATGATCACGCAGGTGGATTATCGGTCAGGCCGGATGCACGATATGGCCGCAATCACCGCAAAAGCGCACGACGCAGGCGCGGTGATGATATGGGATTTGGCACATTCGGCAGGGGCTGTTCCCGTTGATCTCGCAGCCTGCAATTGTGAATTCGCTGTCGGCTGCACGTACAAATATCTTAACGGCGGGCCGGGTGCGCCCGCGTTTATTTACGTGCGCCCTGACGTGATCGAATCCATCAAACCGGCGCTGTCCGGATGGCTTGGCCACGACGCGCCGTTTGCGTTTGAACAGACCTATCGCCCCGCTATGGGGATTGAACGGATGCGCGTTGGAACGCCACCTGTCTTGCAATTAACCGCGCTGGAATCCGCGCTGGCCGTCTGGGACGGTGTGGATATGGCCGACGTGCGCGCAGCGTCGATCCGGCTGACGGATTTGTTCATTGCACAGGTCGAAAACCGCTGCCCGTCGCTGACGTTGTTTTCGCCGCGCAATGGCGCGGATCGCGGCAGCCAAGTGTCGTTCGCGTGTGACAATGGATATCCCGTCATGCAGGCGCTGATTGCCCGTGACGTCATCGGTGATTTCCGCGCGCCGAACCTAATCCGGTTTGGGTTCACGCCGCTGTATATCGACGAGGCCGATGTCATTGGGGCGGTGGATATTCTGGCCGATGTACTGGACAACCGGCTTTGGGATGATCCGGAATACATTGTCAAGGGCCGCGTCACTTAACGGCGTGGCGGGACCTTTCCCACATATGCTGCGGCTGCGCGCGCACCGACGTCATCTTGGTCATAGACGCCCAGAATGACGCCCGTGCCGCCACCACCTTCGCGTTGATGCACGATCTCTGCATCCGAAATCGTGATGCGCTGGGACATGCGTAGGCCCCACGCGTGCAGATGTTTGTAAAGCGCGCCGCGTTGGACGCTGTAGGCCGGATCACGCCCAAGATCGCAAAGCTCATCAGGATCATTGGCGAGGTCGAACAACATCGGGGAAAAACCGCCTTCCGCGTGGATCAATTTCCAGTCGTGGGTTGCGACCATGAACAGACGCGCATCGCGCGGCAGCGTGCCCAAGGCGCTACAAACCGGATGTTTGGAATAGTCGTATTCGCTGATCGCAAAGGTGCGCGCAGTGTCGGGCACGCGCCCCGCAAGGTATGGCAGCAATGATCGCCCCTCGACGATGTGTTCGGGAACCTCTCCTCCGGATGCGTCAATGATGGTTGCGGTGACGTCGATCGCCTCAACCAAGGCATCGCAGGTGGTTGCGCGGGTGCTGTTGGCGCTGCCGCGAGGGTCGTAGATGATCAACGGGACCTTCACTGACGGCGCATGAAACAGATCCTTTTCGCCCATCCAGTGATCGCCCAAATAATCGCCATGATCCGACGTGAGGATGATCATCGTGTCGTCCAAAGTGCCCGCGCCTTCCAGATACGCCAACAAGCGCCCGATCTGGTCGTCGCATTGTTTGATCAGCCCCATGTAGGCTGGCACGACAGTGTCGCGCACGTCGTCGCGGCTGAACGTTTGGCCGACGCGACCTTGCATGAACGCGCCATAAATCGGGTGCGGGTCGGTCCGTTCGTTTTCGCTACGCACCACGGGTTTGATGTCATTGAGGCCGTACATGTCGTGATAGGGCGCGGGCACGATGTAGGGCCAATGAGGTTTGATGTAGCTGATATGGGCGCACCAGTTGCCTGTTGCTTGGTCCATAAATTCAATCGCTTGCGTGGTCAGCCACGGCGTTTCGCTGTCTTGTTCGGCGATGTTTGCAGGCTTGGCGGCATTGGCCATGAACCAACCGCTTGCCATGTCATCACCGTCCGATCCGGCATTGGCAAAATCCGCCCAAGGGTTGTCGCCACCGTACCCCTTGGATTTGAGGAACTCGTTATACGGGCTGCGCTTGCGGTCATAAAATCCGTCCGGTCCCTGCGCCCAAAGCCCGTCATCGCGACACCAGACATCAAACCCGCATTCCGCCTGTCGTGCGCCGATAATGCTGTCAGGTGCCAGCCCCAACCGCGCCATGCCTGCCGCATCAGCGTTCATGTGGGTCTTGCCGATCAGCCAGCAGCCCACGTCAATATCGCGCAGGTGATCGCCCAAAGTGGGTTCGCCGACGCGCAAGGGGTGGCCGTTCCATTGCGCGCCGTGGCTGCTGACATAGCGCCCCGTATAGGCCGACATGCGCGCGGCGCCGCACACGGGCGATTGTGTGTAGGCATTGCTGAACCGTACGCCCATCGCCGCAATACGGTCGATATTAGGGGTCTTCAGCGTCGGGTGTCCGGCACAGCCCAGATAATCGAACCGCAGTTGATCAAACATGATATAAAGGATGTTCATGTGGCCAACCTTAGACGGCAACGACCCAGATCGGTAGGTTAGAAGTCAAGGCTGACAGGCAGACCGGTTTCCAGTGATTTTGCAGCGCCGTCTGCCATGACTTGTGCGCGAAGCCCGTCGTCGATGCCTGGAATGGCGATGGATGTGTCGCCCAGATGGGCCACGAAAGTCTGCATTTCTATGCGGTAGGCGGCCTCGTAGCGTTCAAGGAAAAAGTTCATCGTCGGGGCTGCGCGAAATCCGTCTGCTGTTGCCACATCCACGGTGTTTTCCAACACATTTGCCGCCCTTAACATGCCGCCAGACCCATGTACCTCGATGCGCTGATCATACCCATAGGTGGTGCGGCGTGAGTTGCTGATCTGGCAAATTTTGCCTGACGCCGTGGTCAGGGTCACGGCAGCGGTGTCGACATCGCCGGCCTCTCCGATTGCTGGATCGACCAAGGCTGATCCAACTGCAAACACGCTGATCGGGTCCTCCCCGAGCAGGAAACGCGCCATGTCAAAGTCGTGGATCATCATATCGCGAAAAATTCCGCCCGATGATTTGATGTAGCTGATTGGTGGTGGGGAGGGGTCGCGCGACAGGATCGTAACGATCTCAACGCTACCGATTTCACCCGCAACGATGCGCTTTTGCACATTGGCAAAGTTGGGGTCAAAACGGCGGTTGAACGCGGTGAAGAATGCGACGCCCGATGATGTCACAACCGAGATTAGCTTGCGGATGTTGTCCGCCGACATATCGACAGGCTTTTCGCAAAAGATCGCTTTGCCAGCCTTGGCCGCCGCTTGGATAATGTCGAAATGCGTGTCTGTCGGCGTGCCGATGATCACAGCGTCGATGTCGGTGCTGTTGATGATGTCATCCGTCGTGCGCACATCTGCGTTGCATATTTTTGCCAAGCGTTCGGCCGCCGCGGGCATGAAATCCGACACAGCCACGACCGTCGCGCCGTCCATATTGCGCAGCGTGCCTGCGTGGACTTGCCCGATCCGCCCGCAGCCCAAAATTCCGATCCGCACCATATCAGTTGTCCTTTGCCATAAATGCCCGCAGCACGCCGCGGGTTGCAGTGACCAGCGGGTCATGCGTGTCTTTGAGGATCTGCACGCGATCAAAGCGATCTGCGTTACTGTTCACCGACGCACGCAATGCAGCACCGAAAGCCATACGTAATTCAGTTCCAATGTTAAATTTGCACACATTTGATCCGCGCGCGAGGGAAGTGCGTTGCGCAATCGGGACCCCTGATCCGCCGTGAATGACCAAGGGAATATCTGTGACGGCTTCAATCGCGCGGATTCGCGGCTCATCGAGGCCACCATCCTTGTCGGTTTGCAAATGAACGTTGCCGACGGAAATCGCCATGGCATCGACGCCGGTTTCGGCGGCAAATTGTGCCGCCTCTGCGGGGTCGGTTCCGGCCGAATTTTCACCACCGGAATAGCCGACAAAGCCAATCTCACCTTCACACGAAATGCCCGCTGCATGGGCCATTTCAGCAATCGCTGCGGTTTCGTCGATGTTTTGCTGCAACGGTTTGCGCGATCCGTCAAACATTAGCGATGTGAAACCAGACTCTAGCGCCTCGCGGCACTCTTCAAATGTATATCCGTGGTCCAAATGTGCGACAACGGGCACCGATGCGCGTTCGGCCAAGTGGCGCATCATCTTGCCCAAGATCGGCAGCGGTGTGTGTTCACGACATCCCGGTCCAGCCTGCAAGATCACCGGACAGTTCTCAGCCTCTGCAGCGGCGACGTAGGCGCGCATATCTTCCCAGCCAAGTGTAACCAGACCGGCGACAGCGTAGCCGCCCGTCATCGCGGGCTGGAGCACATCCCTAAGCGTTGCCAGAGTCATTTAAACTTCGCCACCATGTCTTTGATGCCGGGAATGGTTTCGACCTGATAGGCATGGGTTGGTTGGAAAAACTGCACCAGACTGCGCTGTGATAGTCCGCCCAAAATGGTGAAATAATACATCTCATATCCCGGCATGACGGCGCAGGGGTGATAGCCGTTGTCGATGCAAATGGTTGACCTATCCATCAGTTGATAGGCATCGCCTGTCTCGCCTTCGGTTCGCTGTAAGATCTGCACGCCCGACCCGTGATGTGGGCGAAAGCGGAAATTATATGTCTCGTCGTGGCGGGTCTCAATGATGTTGCCTGCGTCGTCTTTGCGGTCTGTGTCGTGCTTGTGGGCGGGAAATCCTGACCAGCCGCCTTGACCGACGGTGAACAGTTCCGACACGAGCAGACGGCCAACCTTGTCGTGCTGCTGTTGGCCAAGGATGTGTTTGATTTTACGGTGGGTTTTCGTGTCGTCGGACCCGTATTGCACTTTGTCGATGCCGCCAACGCGGACATCGAACGGGTCGAGAACTTTGTCGTAGCGCGCCCCTGCGATGAAGACCTCAGTGTCGTTCCCGGCCACAATCGTGACCTTGGCACCGACGGGCGCATAGACTCCTTCGGGCTCTCCGTCCCAAACGTCTGTGCCGCGATTGCCTAAGGAGGCGAAGTGCACACCTTCGACGTCCACATGCACGGTGCCGGTGGCTGGTACGATGCAGGTTTCATAGCCGGGCACTTGGTATTCAAACGCCTCACCGCTCTTCAACTTTACGATGTTGAAATAGTTCAGCGGCACCGTTGGATCATCTGCATCAACGATTGGTTTATTTTGGTTGTCATGGGGGGCGATGTGCATTGCGTCGTCCTTAATCAGGTGTGTCCGGGATGGTCGAGGAGGAACATTTCAAGTTGGTCGGTATCAGGCATTGCGGGGGCGCAGCCAGGTTGTGCGACGACGATTGACGCACAGGCAGAGCCGCGCAGGATGGCGTCGCGCATGGGGCGTCCTTGCGCCAGCGCCGCCAGAAAGCCAGCCATAAAACTGTCGCCCGCGCCTGTCGGTTTGATTGCATCGACGGGGTAGATGCCGGTGGGGATTTCGACCCCATCGGCAAAGGTGACGGCCCCGTTCTGGCCCATCTTGTAGACGACAATTTGCGCGCTGGTCGTGGCCAGTTCGCGGGCTTTGTCCAGTCCTTTGTCGATGTGGCCCGCCATGAAGCCAAATTCTTCGTCGTTGCCGACGATCACGTCCGACAGCGCCCCTGCACGCGACAATACGTCGGCGGCAACAGCCGCAGAGGGCCATGAATAAGGGCGATAATCGACATCGAAAATGATCGGGATGCCCGCGGCCTTGGCAAGTTCAAACGCGCGAAACGCCGCCTCGCGGGACGGGTCTGCGGCAAACACCGTCCCAGCCGTGATCAGGACGGAAAACTGACTGTAATCCACGCCTTCAACGTCCGCCACCGTCATCTGGAAATCAGCAGCGTTGTTGCGATAGATCACCGATTGGTGGTCTTCCACGCGGGTTTCATACACGGCGAGCGATGTGCGCTCTTCGCCTTGAATGGTGCGCACATGGCTGCGACCAACACCGTAGTTATCCAATTGGGTCAAGCAGTAACGCCCGACAGCGTCATCAGACACGCAGGTCAGCAAATCCGCCGACAAGCCGAGTTTGACCAAGCCAGCGGCGATATTGGCGGATGACCCGCCCATGGCCACAGTCATTTCAGCGGCGTCTTCGATGCGCGCTTGATGGGTTGGTGACAGGTCCATTCCGACCCGCCCCACAACAATGAACCGCCCCGCTTTGATGCCGTCGATGGCGTTCATTTACGACCCTCCGTGTTGCCAGCTTTGGCAGCGTCCAAGACCTCAGGATAGGGGTAATTCAGGCCCAAAAGTTGACGGATATCTGGGCTTGCAGCGTCAATGAACGATTGCGGCAACGCTGCAGGCATGTCTTCCATCGGCTTCACCCATTTGGGCAAGTACTGGATCAGGACAGCATTGCGGTCGTGGTCAGATTTGTTGGGCATCGCGCAGTGCCACGTGACGCCATAAAACAGCACCACATCGCCCGGTTCGCCAATCATCTGGGAGCAGGTGTCATAAAACTTGTCCTCTGCGGTTGGGTAACGCAATTCTTTCTGGCTTCCGGGCATGTAACCAGTTGCGCCGCTTTCAACGGTAAACGGATCAAGAATGACTGACACTTGTGCGTTCATCGGGAAGGAGCAGTTGAACCCGATGGGGTGCGATTCCGGCTTGTGATAGTCCCAGTATGGGTAATCCACATGCGGTTCCTGCCCTGGCCCGCCGGGCAAGATGCGGTTCGCGGCGATGGACCCCATGATAAATTCGGTGCCAAGAAATTTGCGCAGGATATCCATCAAGACCGGATGTGCGGCCATATCCGAGAAAACATCCCCCTTGGCAAGCAGGTTCCAGACGCGGCGTTGCAGATCGATCTTGCCGCTCTGTTCCGCAGCCCCCTGAAAATGCGTGACCTTTTCTGACGCTTGTTCAGAATGTTCCATAATAATTGCCCGCGCATCGGCAATCTGTTCGGGTGTGAACAAGCCGCTGATCTTTACCGCGCCATCGCCGTTAAGAAGTTCATCAACGATCGCATCCGGCGTGGCTGTTTGTGCAGTGTAGCTTTTCATCAAGGTGCCCCTTTTTACAGTCCGCGGCGTTGTTTGGTGCGGGTCGCTTCGATTTCGGCGTGCTTTTCCATCACGGATGCGCTGTCGGACACTTCTGGTGTGCCGACCTCCCACCAGGTGTGTCCCTCGGTGGTCCAGCCCTCGTAAGGGTCGACCTTCATGACGATGACACTGGTTTTGTCGGCTGCTTTGGCGCGCTTGAATGCCTCAGCCAGTTCCGCTGGGTTGGCGACGGTTTCAGCGTTTGCACCCATGGCCGCGGCGTGCGCTTCGAAATCCACGGTGAAAGGATCAACAGCCGTCGGTGTGTCCGCGATCAGGTTATTGAAGGACTCATTTCCGGTGTTGTTTTGCAGCTTGTTGATGACGGCGAAACCGCCGTTGTCCAGCACAAGAACGATCAGTTTTTTGCGGGTCAAGACGGACGAATAGATGTCGCTGTTCATCAGCATGTACGACCCGTCACCGCAAAATACGATCGTGTCCTTGTCCGGTTCGCGCTGGCTTTGTGCGATGCGCGCGCCCCAGCCGCCGGCTATTTCATAGCCCATACACGAGAAGCCGAATTCAACGTCCACGGTGCCGATATCCTTGGTGCGCCAGTTGGCGGTGACTTCGGCAGGCAAACCACCCGCCGCCGCGACCACACGGTCACGCGGGTCGCACATATCATTCACCACGCCGATGGCTTGCGCGTAGGAGTTTACACGGTTGCCGGATGCCACGTTCTTGGCGACATAGGCGTCCCATTTGACGCGTTCGGATTGCGCAAATTCGGTCCATGTTGGGTCCACGGCAAATGATTTCAACGCGCGTTGCAGGTCTGTCAGTGCGACCTTGGCGTCGCCGACCACGGGTGCGGACATGTGTTTCATCGCATCGTGGCGCCCGACGTTGACGCCGACAATCTTGGCGTCCTTGGCAAACGCCGTCCACGATCCGGTGGTAAAGTCCTGCAAGCGGGTCCCGACGGCGATAATCACGTCGGCCTTGGCCGCCACTGCATTGGCGCTGTCTGATCCGGTTACACCAACTGGCCCGATATTCAGCGGATGATCGGCCAACATATTCGCGCGACCCGCGATGGTTTCAATCACAGGGATATTGAACTCCTCTGCCAGCGCGGTCAGCTCCGTCACGGCCCGCGAATATTGTACGCCGCCGCCTGCGATAATCACCGGACGCTTGGCCGACATGATAATTGCGCGCGCCGCTGCGATCTCGTCCTCGCAGGGACGTTGGCGGCGAATTTTATGGACGCGTTTGGCAAAGAACGCTTCGGGATAATCAAAGGCCCAACCCTGCACGTCTTGCGGCAGACCGATGAAGGCTGGCCCGCAATCGGCGGGGTCCAGCATTGTCGCCAAAGCGTTCGGCAGCGATTGAATAATCTGCGCCGGATGGGTGATGCGATCCCAATAACGGCTGACCGATTTGAACGCATCATTCACGCCCAATGTCGGATTTCCGAAGTGTTCAAGCTGCTGCAATACCGGATCTGGCAAGCGGGTCAGGAACGTGTCACCGCACAACATCAACGCGGGCAAACGGTTCGCATGAGCGAGCGCGGCGCTGGTCAACAGGTTCGCCGTGCCAGGGCCAGCGGAGGCCGTGCAAAACATGAACCGTTGGCGCAGCCATTGCTTGGCGTAGGCCGCAGCCGCGAACCCCATGCCTTGTTCATTTTGCCCACGATACAGCGGCAGGGTGTCCTGCACGCCATACAGCGCTTCACCCAGACAGGTGACATTGCCGTGGCCGAAAATGCCGAACCCACCGCCGCAAACGCGCAATTCTTCGCCATCAATTTCAATGAATTGATTGTCGAGATAGCGAATGATCGCTTGCGCCGTGGTCAGGCGGATGGTCGCGTCGGTCATGGTGGTGTGTTCCCTAAAATAGTTAGTGACATCGATTGCGACTTGCAGGTTTCAGACTCAGACGATAACCGTTTTGCAACCGGTTGCAAACCGGTTTTCAGAAAAGGAGCAGTCGTGGCAGAGCCAATCACAGAAATCGGCATCGGAATTTTGGGTGGGGGCTACATGGGCAAGGCCCATTCGGTTGCTATGGCATCGGTTGGCGCTGTGTTCGACACGGCGCTGCGGCCACGATTGGAAATGATCTGTGCGTCGAGCCCTGCATCGGCTGAACGCTACCGCGCCGCATACGGGTTTGCGCGTGCGACGCATGATTGGCGGATGTTGGTGCAAGATCCGCGGGTTGAGGCGATTGTTATCGCGACGCCACAATCGACCCACCGTGAGATTGCAGAGGCCGCGTTTGCTTTGGGCAAGCCGGTCTTGTGTGAAAAACCCATGGGTGCTGATTTGGCTGATGCCGAGGCGATGGTCGCAGCCGCAGAAAACAGCGGCACCGCCAATATGGTCGGTTATAACTACATTCGCACGCCCGCATCGCAGTTCGCCCGCAAGCTGATTTCGGACGGTGTGATCGGCGATGTGACGTGGTTTCGTGGTGAACATACCGAGGATTTTCTAGCCGATCCAAAGGCCCCGGCGACGTGGCGCACGGATGGGATGGCGAATGGCACGATGGGCGACCTTGCGCCGCATATGATCAACGCGGCCTTGGCGCTGATCGGCCCGATTGACAGCCTGATTGCCGAAGCAGAGACCGTTCACAAGACCCGCCCTGGCGGGGACGTAACGAATGATGATCACGCCCAAATCATGTGTCGCTTTGCGAATGGCGTGATGGGGCATATGTTCTTCAGCCGCATTGCGACGGGGCGCAAAATGGGCTACGCCTATGAGATCACGGGCACCAAAGGTGCGATCAGGTTTGACCAAGAAGACCAGAACGCGATTTGGCTTTATAAGATGAGCGATGATGAGGCCGAGCGCGGCTTTCGTAAAATTCTGACTGGACCTGCGCATCCTGACTACGAACCGTTTTGCCAAGGCCCCGGCCATGGCACCGGATATCAAGACCAGATCATCATCGAAGCGCGCGATTTTCTGCATGCTATTCACAGCGGCCACGCTGTATGGCCGACGTTTCGCGACGGGCTTGATGTGGCCCGTATTGTCCATACTGCACTGGCCTCTGCGCAGACGCGCAGCTGGCTGGACATCCATCCGAAAGGCTAAATATATGACCATTCGTATCGGCAATGCGCCGTGTTCCTGGGGTATCGAATTCGCGTCTGATCCTGCGTATCCCACTTGGAAATCTGTGCTGAAGCAATGCGCTGACGCGGGATATAAGGGGATTGAACTGGGGCCTGTCGGCTTCATGCCCGAAGACCCTGCCGAGCTGGGAGAGGGTCTGGCTGAACACGATCTCAAATTGATCGGTGGCGTGGTTTTTCGCCCCTATCATGACCCTGATGCGTGGGACGACGTGCTGGATGGCACTGTGCGAACCTGCAAGGCGTTGGCAGCACATGGTGCGCAACATCTGGTTTTAATCGACTCAATTTCACCGCGTCGTGCCCCGACGGCGGGCCGAGTGGGCGAAGCGGAACAGATGGACAAGGCGGAATGGACCGCCTACCGCGACCGGATTAAAGAAAGCGCCAAGATCGGTGTCGATCACGGGCTGACGGTTGGCATACACGCCCATGCTGCGGGGTTCATGGATTTCGAGCCTGAACTTGAACGCCTTCTGGATGAGGTCGATGACAGTATCCTGAAAATATGTTTCGACACGGGCCACCATTCCTACGCGGGCTTTGATCCGGTGGCGTTCATGAAACGCCATATTGATCGCATCAGCTACATGCATTTCAAGGATATTGATCCGGCGGTGAAGGCCGATGTTGTGGCCAAGCGCACTGATTTTTATACCGCCTGCGGGCAGGGGATATTCTGCAATCTGGGGCAGGGCGATGTGGACTTTGCAGCCGTGCGTCAAGTTCTCTTGGACAACAAGTTCAAGGGCTGGTGCACGGTCGAACAGGACTGTGATCCCAGCATGCCGGGGACGCCGATGGAAGACGCGAAAGCCAACCGCGAATACCTGCAATCTATAGGATTTTAAGGAGAAAATCATGAAGCGATTGAATTGGGGAATGATTGGTGGCGGCGAAGGCAGCCAGATTGGGCCTGCGCACCGCTTGGGCGCGCAAGCTGATGGCAATTTTGTTTTGGCGGCGGGTGCGCTGGATCATGACGCCGACAAGGGGCGTGCCTATGCGCAGTCATTGGGCGTGGATGCAGACCGCGCTTACGGCGATTGGCGGGAGATGTTGGCGGGGGAATCCGAACGGAGCGATCGTGTCGATCTTGTGACCGTCGCAACGCCAAATTCGACGCATTTCGAGATCACCAAAGCCTTCCTTGAGGGCGGTTTCAATGTGCTGTGCGAAAAGCCGATGACGATGACCGTGGAGCAGGGCGAGGAGATCGTGAAGGTTGCCGCGAAAGCCGGTAAAATTTGCGCTGTGAACTATTGTTATTCCGCCTATCCAATGGTGCGCGAAATGCGCGAAATCGTGCGCACGGGGCAGGTCGGCAAGGTGCGTTTGATCGTGACGAACTTTAGCCACGGGCATCATGGTGACGCGAGCGATGCAGATAACCCGCGGGTAAGGTGGCGCTATGATCCGGCCATGGCGGGCGTATCTGGCCAATTTGCCGATTGTGGAATTCATGCGCTGCACATGGCGTCGTTTATCGCAGGCGACCACGTGCGCAAGCTGTCGGCAGATTTCGCGTCGACCATTGGCAGTCGCACGCTGGAAGACGACGCAATGGTCAACTTTCGGCTTGAGGGCGGCACGGTTGGGCGGCTTTGGACCAGTTCGGTCGCGATCGGCCGCCAGCACGGGTTCGACATTCAGGTGTTTGGTGAAACTGGCGGGATGCGTTGGGCGTCCGAGCAGCCCAACCAAGTCTATTACACGCCCGTTGGCGGGCGTACGCAGATCATGGAAAAGGGCGAAGGCGGGCTGTCGGATGAGGCATCGCGCCTGTCGCGTGTCGCGATTGCGCACCCCGAAGGATTCCCGTTGGCGGTGGCCAATATCTACGTTGATCTGGCCGCGTCGATCCGTGGCGAGGTGCGCGACGGGTTACCGACCGCCGAGGACGGATTGCGATCCATGGCGGCGGTGCATCAGGCGGTCGCATCGGCCAAGGCAGATGGCGCATGGGTGGACGCAAGACCGCCGATGTTTAGATGATCCGATGTTTCGGGAATGTCTCCGAAGCAATCTTATCTGCTGGCAATGTTATCGTTTACTAATAATAAGTTAAGGTTTTGGAACGGGGCGCAACGTGCCCCGTTCGACCATTTTGCAGGGGAACAGGCGGACCTCAGGATAGCGGTTGGGGTCATCCAGCATTGCGACGATAAGTTCGACGGACGAATGGATGATCTGTTCGATTGGCTGGCCGATTGTTGTCAGATTGATGTTTTCCCAGCGCGCCATTTCCATGTCGTTGAAGCCGATAATGCCGATGTCGCGCGGCACGTTCAGACCTGCGTCCGCAAGTGCAGAGAGTGCACCGATGGACAGCACGTCGTCGCCGCAAAAGTACGCCTCTGAGAGGTGAGCATCTGCGATGAGGCGCTGCATTTCAGCACGGCCTGCATCAAAAGAATAGTCGCTGGCGAACGAATGACGCCGCGCGACGTCGGGGTGTTTGGAGAGTTCTTGCGAGAAGCCGCGAAAGCGGTCTTGCGTCGACGTGGCGGTTTCTGGCCCGCCCATAAATCCAACAGAAGCGTACCCGCGCGCCACCAGTTCGCGCGCTGCCATGCGACCGCATTCAGAATTGTCGACGCCTACAACGTGGACGTCCGGTGTGGTGGAAAAGCGGCCGAAACTGTTGACCACAGGCACGCCCGCGTCGCGAAATGCCTTGGAGAAGTCTGGCGGCAGGGTTGAGGACGCAACGATAACGCCGTCGACGGAATATTGTTTTAAGCGTCGAACTGCGGTCAGCGCGTCTTGTTCATCGCTCAGGTTCATCAGCAGCGGACGCAGGCCTTTGTCCTGAAGTTTGCGGGTGAACAGATCGAAGACCTGCAAAAAAATCGGGTTGTGAAAGTTGTTGGACACCAGCCCGATCAATTTGGTGCGCCCGGTGGTCAGGGACGAGGCCAAGGCGTTGGGCGAGTACCCCAAGTCTGACGCGGCCTTTTCAACTTTGCGCCGCATCTTGTCGGACACTGACGCACCATCGGTAAAGGTGCGCGACACGGCGGAGGTTGAAACGCCCGCGCGGGTGGCGACATCTTTCAAGGTGACGGGTCTTGTCATCATTGGCATTGGTTTATTGGTCCATTTTCGCAATCGGTCCCGCAATCGGTTCCACCGTGTTTATCCAGCTTTCACGGGGATTGCAGCCTGAACTTTGTAACTTCTTTTTGCAACCGGTTGCAAAAAGAAACGACTCATGCTTCAATCTGCCTACGAGGGGGAGTGTGATCCCCCTTTAAAGTTCAGAATTGAAATTCCTTGGGAGGAAAACATGAAATTTTCGAAAGCCACGCTCTTTGCGACGGCTGCGATCTTTGCGGCGCCATTTATGGCGAGCACTGCGATTGCGGACGGCCACGGCGATGATTTGACCTATATTTTGGTCAGCCACGCACCTGATTCGGACAGCTGGTGGAACACTGTCAAAAACGGCATCGCCCTCGCGGGTGAGCAGATGGATGTGAACGTTGAATACCGTAATCCGCCGACAGGTGATTTGGCCGATATGGCCCGTATCATCGAGCAAGCGGCAGCATCCCAGCCAGACGGTATAATTACGACGCTGGCCGATTATGACGTTCTAAGTGGTCCAATCAGGGCTGCTGTTGATAGCGGTGTTGACGTGATCATCATGAACTCTGGCTCGCCTGCGCAAGCACGTGAAGTTGGGGCGCTGATGTATGTTGGTCAGCCTGAATACGATGCTGGCTTTGCGGCTGGTCTGCGGGCATCCGGTGACGGCGTTGGGTCGTTCCTGTGCGTGAACCACTACATCTCAAGCCCGTCGTCCACTGAACGTTGCCAAGGTTTCGCAGATGGTCTTGGCATCGAACTGGGCAACCAGATGATCGATTCTGGTCAAGACCCGTCCGAGATCAAGAACCGTGTTATGGCCTATCTTTCGGCCAATCCGGAAACTGATGCGATCCTGACACTTGGGCCAACCTCGGCTGATCCGACGCTTCTGGCGCTGGATGAAAACGGCATGGCTGGCGCGATCTACTTTGGTACATTCGACCTCGGTGAAAACATCGTGGCGGGCATCAAAGCGGGCACCATTGAATGGGGCATCGACCAACAGCCGTTCTTGCAGGCCTACCTGCCGGTTGTTGTGATGGCCAACTACCACCGCTATGGCGTTCTTCCTGGCAACAACATCAACTCTGGTCCGGGTTTTGTGACCGCTGACGGTCTTGAGTTGGTCGAAAAGTTCGCTGGCGAATACCGCTAGACTTAACGTCTGAACAAAGTATCGGCGGCCGTGGCAAGCGCTGTGGCCGCCTTTTTTATCTAATTTTTCTCAATCTGACTAAAGGAAATCCCGATGTCTGACGTCTTAGATGGTGACGAGAGAATCAAAGCAACGTCGAAATTTCGACAAGCCCTGATGCGCCCTGAATTGGGCGGCATGGTCGGTACGGTCGCGGTTTTTGTGTTCTTTGGTTTGTTTGCTTTCGATAGCGGCATGTTCAATTCACAAGGCGTGATGAACTGGTCTGTGGTGTCTGCGCAATTCATGATTATCGCCGTGGGTGCGTGTCTCTTGATGATCGCGGGCGAGTTTGATTTGTCCGTCGGATCGATGATTGGCTTTGCGGGGATGATGATCGCGATTTTCGGGGTGACGCTGGGCTGGCCGATGTGGGTCGCAATTCTCATCACCTTTGTGATCTGCATCGCGTTCGGGGCCTTGAATGGCTACATCGTTGTGAAGACCGGATTGCCAAGTTTTATTGTAACGCTGGCGACATTGTTCATCCTGCGCGGCTTTACGATTTTCATTCCGCAAACGCTGGAACGCAAAACCATTATCGGTGGTATCCGCGAGGCAGCTGAAGGCGACTGGCTGGCACCGATTTTCGGGGCTGAGATCGGTGGGCCAATTTTTGTATGGTTGGGCGACAGGGGCATTATCAATGTTTTTGAACGCGGCAATCGCGCCGGCGAACCTGTGGTCAACGGCATCCCGATGCTGATTGTCTGGGCGCTTGGTCTGGTGATTGTCGGGCATTTTATCTTGACCCGCACGCGGTTCGGCAATTGGATTTACGCCGCTGGTGGTGACGCCGATGCAGCGCGCAATGCGGGCGTTCCGGTAAACAGTGTGAAGATCAGGATGTTCATGTTCACAGCCTTTTGCGCCACGGTTTTCGCGGTCTGTCAGGTGATGGAATTCGGGTCCGCAGGTGCGGATCGTGGCATCCTGAAAGAGTTCGAGGCGATCATCGCGGTCGTCATTGGCGGTGCGTTGTTGACGGGTGGGTACGGGTCAGTGATCGGGGCGGCCTTGGGCGCGTTGATCTTTGGTGTCGTGCAGCAGGGGTTGTTCTTTGCCAACGTCGAATCAAGCCTGTTTCGCGTGTTCTTGGGTGTCATCCTTCTCGCGGCGGTTATCCTGAACACCTATATTCGTCGCACCATCACGGGGGAGCGTTGATATGTCTGATCCTATTATCCAGATGAAGAATATCGAAAAGCATTTCGGCAGCGTGATTGCGCTGGCGGGGGTGTCCGTCGATATCCAAGCGGGTGAATGTCATTGCCTTTTGGGTGACAACGGCGCAGGAAAATCGACGTTCATCAAAACCATGTCGGGCGTGCATAAACCTACGAAAGGCGAGATCGTGTTTGAGGGGGAGGCGATGAATTTCGCCAACCCGCGCGATGCAATAACCGCGGGAATTGCCACAGTCCACCAGCACCTCGGGATGATCCCGTTGATGAGCGTGAGCCGGAATTTCTTTATGGGCAATGAGCCGATCAAGAAATTCGGACCGATCAAGATGTTTGATCATGACTACGCCAATGACGTCGCCATGGCCGAAATGCGCAAGATGGGCATCAACCTGCGCGGCCCCGATCAGGCAGTTGGCACATTGTCGGGCGGGGAACGCCAGACGGTGGCGATTGCCCGAGCAGTGCATTTTGGCGCCAAGGTGCTGATTTTGGATGAGCCGACATCCGCGCTGGGTGTGCGCCAGACGGCGAATGTTCTGGCGACCATCGACAAGGTGCGCAAACAGGGCATTGCGGTCGTGTTTATCACTCACAACGTGCGCCATGCGATGGCGGTGGGTGATCGGTTCACGGTGCTGAACCGTGGCAAAACGCTGGGCACTGCGTTGAAAGGCGAAATTACGCCAGAAGAATTGCAGGATATGATGGCGGGTGGCCAAGAGATGGCGACGCTTGAAGGGTCGCTCGGCGGGACTGTCTAGGCGATACTTCCCGACGTTAATCTGGCGATTGCATCGCGCTGCCGTTGCGCCCATCAATGGGAGGGCAGCCTGAGGGGATCAAGTGTGAAGACGAGGCAAATCTGTGCAGTTCTAAGTTTGATTGCGTTTTCATTGGCAGGACCTGTGGCATCACAGTTGTTGCCGGACGCGGCGGTGGACGCAGATTATAATGTCACAAACCCCGCAGAGGTTCGTTTGGGTCAATTGTTGTTTTACGACGCAATCCTGTCCGGAAATCAGAACATCGCCTGCGCGACGTGCCACCATCCGACGCTGGGCACAGCGGATGGGGTGTCTTTGGCCATCGGTGACGGTGGTATCGGGTTGGGACCGGACCGCATCGTTGATCCTGACAACCCGCCAGAAGAACGCATCCCACGCAACTCGCCTGCACTGTTTAACCTCGGGGCGCGCGAATTCACGGTGATGTTTCACGACGGGCGGCTTGAGGCCGATCCTGACCATCCAAGTGGCTTAAGATCACCGATGGACGCGGACATGGCCGCAGGATTTGCGTCCGTTCTGGCGGCGCAGACAATGTTTCCTGTGTTAAGCCGTGATGAAATGGCAGGGTCTTACAACGAAAATGATATCGCCATGGCGGTCCGGCAAGGTCGCATTGGCGGGAGTGGTGGTGCGTGGGATATGCTGGCGCGCCGTGTCGGGGATGTGCCTGCATATGCGGGGCAGTTTTCACAAGTTTACTCGCACATTTCGTCCGGCGATGACATCGCATTCACTGATATTTCAAACGCATTGGCCGCGTTCATGGCGTTTGAGTGGCGATCTGACACGTCGCCGTTTGATGCGCATCTTCGTGGGGGCGACGAGTTGAACGGCGCTGCTTTGGCGGGCATGGATTTGTTTTACGGGGAGGCTGGATGTTCTGCCTGTCACAGCGGCGCATTTCAGACCGATCATGATTTCCACGCCATGGGTGCGCCGCAAATTGGGCCGGGAAAATCTGCGACGTTCGAGGACCATCATCGTGATGAGGGACGGTTTAGGGTCACAGGCAACACCGATGATCTTTATGCTTTCCGCACGCCGTCGCTGCGCAATGTCGCTTTGACAGGGCCATACGGTCACGCGGGTGGGCATAGTGATTTAGCGGCATTTGTGGCCGATCACGCGGATCCGGTTGCGGGTTTGGTGCGGTTTGATCGCAGCCAAGTTGTGCTGTCAGCGTTCGAGGCGGATGATTTTACCGTCATGGACGACCCCGCACAGGTCGCGGCTATTGCCGCTGCCGTGCGGGTCGCTCCGGTGTCTTTGTCCGCAGGTGACATTGCGGAAATCGTCGCGTTTTTAGAGTCGTTGAGTGATCCGGTCACCGTGACAGGACGGCTCGGAATTCCAGCCAGCGTGCCAAGTGGACTGTCGTTGCCTTAGGGTTTGTTGATCGTGAAAGTCTGATTGGCGTGTTCCGTGTGGCTGCTTTGCGTGCCGTCGGGCCAGTCAATTGTGATGGTCGCAGTGTCAGCTGTGCCAAGCCCGAAGTGACGCGGCAAAAGCTGCCCGCCCGCATGGCCACCGCCGATGACATTCTGGATCGACTGCCTGCCTTGCGGTGTTTCAATGTGGATCGTCGCGCCAATGGCGTCGCGATTGCCGCCAGATTGCTGCAACGACACGCACAGCCAATTGCCAGTGTTTTCGGTGGTGTTTTGATAAAGCTCAAGCGGAGCGCGACGGTTTACCACGATCAGATCGAGCCGACCGTCTTGGTCAAAATCTGCCAGTGCCGCGCCGCGGGATCGGTCTGTCGTTGCGACGCCAGCGGTGTCGGCCATTTCGATGAATGTGCCGTCCACCGTTTGCAGCAGCAGATTGTTGGGGTCGCGCGTGGCCATTCCGGGCATCTGGTCGACGTTGCCTTTGGCGATGAACAAATCAGACCGTCCGTCGTTATCTATGTCGCCAAATTCGGCGTGCCATCCGGTGGATGGCCGCCCATCGTCGCCTACGTGCGGGCGCTGGGCGTAGGACCCGATGTCATAGGGCGCGGCGGTATAATGCCCGTTGGACCCCGCGATTTGCAGCAATTGATCGCCCATGGACGTCAGCATCACCTCATCCAGCCCATCGCCTGTCAGGTCACGGCTGGCGATGCCCATGCCCCAAAGGGATACCGTATCCCACCCGTCATCAGAGCCAAGAAAGCGGCGGTCTGTGATGTCCCACATTTGTTCGTACCCACCTTTGACGTAGTAATGGCGGTCGTTGGAGAGGCGCAAAGTCGGTACGCCGCGCGCATCATTGGCCGCGAGAATTGAGAGCGGGCAGAAGCCGGGGGAGAGGACCTGTGGCGTGTAGCCGGACTCCGTTGGCCAAAGAATTGCATTATCATCGCAGGCCTCGAACGGGCCATCGGGGTCTGTGCGATCCACATAGTTTCCGATTGCGAGAGTCGGGCGCGCGTCATCGTCCCACCACGCGGTGAACGCGGTGGTCCATGCGCCATCAGGAGGGATGCCCCAATCTGCGGTGGCATCGCTGAAGCTGCAATCGCCGTGACTTTGTAATACGACATTCGCGCCGGCCCGCATCACGAACAGATCGGTGTGGCCGTCCGCATTGATGTCGATGGGGTAGGCGCCCGTGACGGCGCTTAGGGTGGGGATGATTGAGTTTTTGAACGTAAAGTCGCCCGTGTTTATGATAAGTTTGGCCGGGTTGGCACCGCCAGCTGCAAAGATGTCGGGCAGGGCGTCACCGTTGCAATCAAACACCGCGACGCCGCCGCCGACGAAGTGGGTCCAGTCGCCGTCATAGACGTGATTGGGCAGCGCACTGGAGCGGTTTTCGAATGTCGGGTCGCCAAGCGCGGTTTGCCCGTAACAGGCCAGCGCAATCCAAAGGATTCTCATGGGGTGCGCGCCTCTCCACCGATCAGGGTGTCGGTAACATTTGACAATGCAAGCGCGGCAGCACCACGGGCCCAGACCAGATCGCCCCACGCATGAATCGCGATCTCGCAAGGTTTACGGCCTTCGTTGAGGGTCATTCTCTGCATCTCATCCAGCACGGTTTGAGCATAAAGGTAGTCATATTGCATGCGTTCGCCGGACAGGATGATCAACGCGGGATCAAATAACTGCACAACATTGGACAAACCAAGGGACAAGTAGCGCCCCGCACGTCGAAATATCGTCTCAGCGGCTTTGTGGCCTGATTTTGCCTGTTGATAGAGCGTTTCGAGCGTGGCTTGGGAGTTTTTCGACATCGTCGGATCATGATCCAGCGCGGTCGCCGCTTCGCGCGAGAGGGCGTAGTCGGCCAAATATGCCTCAAGGCAGCCGCGCTGTCCGCATCGACAAAGGGCACCGTCGAGTTGGACCTTGGTGTGGCCCAATTCCAGCCCCATGCCGTGGCCGCCGCGATAGAGTTCATTGTTGAGAACGAGGCCCATACCGACGCCACTTTCGATGGTCACAACTGCGAAATCGGCCATGGCGCGCCCTTGTCCAAACCAGAGTTCAGCCAGCGTCAGCATGTTGGCATCATTGTCGAGAACCATCGGTATATCAAACCGCTGCGCGAACGCCGCCCTGAGGTCCTCTTCGCGAGTTTGCAGCATAGACGACCAGACGACAACGCCCGAGTTGTGATCGATGATGCCGGGCATTCCAATGCCGATGGCGCGCACGTCAGATTGTGTTTTACCACCTTCTTTCAATAGTTTGCGGATAAGGAGCTCGATCTCATCTATAAGCTGTTCGACGGGACGGCCCACATCCGAGGACAGTAAGTCTGCATCTGCAATCAAGTTTCCGGCGAAATCGAGGAGCACTGCAATATGGCGTTTAAAGGCGAGTTTGATACCGATGACAAAGCCAGCTTCTGGGACAACTTGCAAGGCTACACGGGGTCGGCCACGGCTGCTTTCGCGGGTTGGGCGCTCCACCTCTCGTAGGAAGCCTGATGTAATCAGGTCGGCGGTCAATGTCGTTGCGGATCCAGCGCTGATGTTGAGGGCTTGGGTTACGTCGGTGCGGGCGGCCTGACCATGGGCGCGGACGAATTCAAACGTTTCTTGGCGCAAGGAGCGACCCGCTTTTCGCGCACTTCTGAGCAAGGGACCGCACCCCTCCGCGACGTCGTTCTGTAGCGTGAGTAGGGCATTGGACATTATTTTGGTCCCTGAAATTATAGGATTGGGTATGAAAGATATTGCCGTGAACTTAGCTAAAAGGTAGGGGCAAAATCCCGACTTGGCGATATAAAAGTGTGAAATATTCAATTTTTATTTTGACAGCTAAAATAAATTGCGCGAGATATGTATATCCGGTCAAACGACTCGGCCCTGTGTCGCTAAGACGTGGGATAATCTGGGAGGATTTATGATGAAGAAGTTATTTATGGCGGCAGCATTGTCTGCCACAGCACTTGGCACTAGCGTTTATGCAGACGGCCACGGAATCACGGTCGGCGTAAGCTGGTCTAACTTTCAAGAAGAACGCTGGAAGACAGACGAAGCTGCGATTGTTGCGGCCCTCGAAGCGGCTGGCGCGACATATATTTCGACAGACGCGCAGTCGTCTTCTGCCAAGCAGTTGTCAGACGTTGAAAGCATGATCGCTCAGGGCGTTGACGCGCTGATCATTCTTGCGCAAGACAGCGCAGCCATCGGCCCAGCTGTTGATGCCGCTGCTGCCGAAGGCATTCCTGTCGTCGCTTATGACCGTCTGATCGAAGATGAGCGCACATTCTATCTGACATTCGACAACGTCGAAGTTGGCCGTATGCAGGCACGTGCGGTTCTGGCGGAACAGCCAACTGGCAACTACGTTATGATCAAAGGCTCCCCGACCGATCCTAACGCAGACTTCCTGCGCGGTGGTCAGCAGGAAATCCTGCAAGCTGCAATCGATTCCGGTGACATCACGATCGTTGCCGAAGCCTATACAGACGGTTGGTTGCCTGCGAATGCACAGCGCAACATGGAGCAAATCCTGACAGCCAACGACAACATGGTTGACGCTGTTGTGGCATCCAACGACGGCACCGCTGGTGGCGCAGTTGCCGCCCTGACAGCACAAGGCATGGAAGGCATCCCTGTGTCGGGTCAAGACGGCGACCACGCCGCTTTGAACCGAGTTGCACTGGGAACGCAGACCGTGTCTGTTTGGAAAGACGCGCGTGAACTTGGTCGTGAAGCTGCCGAAATCGCTGTCGAGATTGCGATGAACAATGCCAAAGGCGAAGGCACTGCCATCGAAGGCGGCATGGAATGGACCTCCCCTGGAGGCACCACGATGAATGCAATGTTCCTCGCACCGGTTCCAATCACAGCCGACAACCTGTCTGTCGTGACAGACGCAGGCTGGATCACGGTCGAGTCCCTGTGCCAAGGCGTGACTGACGGCCCAGCACCTTGTAACTAAGGTCTAACGATTTCCAGCCCGCCGTTTGATTGGCGGGCTGGACCCCCCCCTCGTAATTCTTGAAATTTTCGTTATCGTTGACCGCAGTTTCCCAATCGGGCGACGCAGCGGCAGGAGATCCTTTATGTCTGATCAAACGGCACAAGCCCCCGAAGCGTCGCCAGCTTCGCCGCCCAAACGCAGCATATTTCAATCCCTTGAACTGGACGTCCGTCTGTTGGGAATGATTGGCGCGTTTTTTGTGATCGCTGCTGGTTTTCATCTTTATACTGGGTTCAGCAGGGCCGGCTTTTCGTTGGGGATGTTCACGGAAGGAACATTTCTGACGCCGCGCAACCTGTTTAACCTGTCAATCCAGACCGCATCGGTCGCGATCATGGCGACCGGCATGGTTTTCATCATTGTCATGCGCCACATCGATTTGTCGGTTGGCGCGCTGCTGTGTACCACGTCGGCCGTTATGGCGATGACGCAGACTTCGGTTCTGCCGGATATGTTCAATCTTCCGCTTGGTCATCCGATGATCCCGTGGATTGCGATTGTCGCGGGCCTTCTTGCGGGCGTGATTGTAGGGTCGCTTCAAGGTTGGTTGATTGGCTATCAATTGATCCCCGCGTTCATCGTGACGTTGGGTGGTTTTTTGATTTGGCGCAACGTCGGCTGGTTTATGACGGATGGGGCAACGATTGGCCCGCTTGATCCAACATTCCAGCTGTTTGGCGGGATCAGCGGCACCCTTGGCGAGAGCGGGAGCTGGATCGTTGGTGGTCTTGCATCAATCGCTGCGGTCTTCCTGTTGTTCAGTGCGCGACGCACGCGGGTGAGCCATGATTTCCCTGTGAAACCTATTGGCGCAGAAGTTGCGATTGGCGCGATTGTGGTCGCTGCCATTCTAGGCTTTATCGCCGTGCTGAACGCTTACGAAGTGCCAGAGCGGGTGATCGAGCGTGACTTTGCAGACTATGGCTGCACGACATCCGAGAACTGCACCGCCAGCTACGGATTGCCGATTTCGGTTATTGTTCTGCTTGTGGTGGCGATTGTTATGACGGTCATAGCGCAGCGTACGCGGTTGGGTCGCTATATCTTTGCGACAGGCGGCAACCCTGACGCCACCAAGCTGACAGGCGTGAACACGCGCCTTTTGACGGTTAAGATCTTTGCGATCATGGGCGTCCTTTGCGCCATTGCCGCAGTCGTCGCATCTGCACGCCAGACCTATCATACAAACGACATTGGCACGCTTGACGAACTTCGGGTCATTGCGGCGGCGGTGATCGGTGGCACGGCACTGGCAGGTGGAATCGGGACGATCTATGGCGCGATCATCGGCGCAATTATCATGCAATCATTGCAATCTGGTATGGCGATGGTTGGCGTTGATGCACCTTATCAGAATATTGTGGTTGGTGCGGTTCTTGTCCTCGCCGTCTGGGTCGACATTCAATATCGCAAACACACGGGAGCGAAATAACAATGGCACCTTTGGTAGAAATGAAGAATGTCTCGATCGCCTTTGGTGGCGTTCAGGCGGTAGACAAGTGTTCGATCACGCTGGAAGCGGGTGAAGTTGTCGGGCTGTTGGGACACAATGGTGCGGGAAAATCGACGCTGATCAAGATGCTGTCGGGCGCGTATAAAATGGACAGTGGCGAGATATTCATCGAGGGCGAAAAGGCGGTGATCAATTCGCCGCGTGACAGTCGCGACTATAATATCGAGACGATCTATCAGACTTTGGCGCTGGCAGATAACCTTGATGCGGCGAGCAATCTGTTTTTGGGGCGTGAGTTGACAACCCGTATGGGCTTTGTGGATGACGACCGGATGGAAGCGGAAACGCGCAAAATCATGGCGCGGCTGAACCCTAACTTTAAGAAGCTGAAAGAGCCTGTTGCGGCCTTGTCAGGTGGCCAACGCCAGTCCGTGGCGATTGCGCGTGCGGTTTATTTCAACGCCAAGATTTTGATCATGGATGAACCGACAGCAGCGCTGGGTGTGCATGAAACTGAAATGGTTGCTGATCTGATCAAAGAGCTGAAGGCGCAGGGGCTTGGTATCTTCCTGATTTCGCACGACACCCGTGAGATGATGGAACTGTGTGACCGCGTTGCCGTGATGAAAAACGGCAAGATGATTGGCATGGAACGCGTTGAGGACGTAACCGAGGATGACATCTTGTCGATGATCATTCTGGGTAAGAACCCGAAAGCAGTTGCGGCCTGATGTTCATCGGTCTTGATCTCGGGACGTCGTCGCTCAAGGCCATTTTGATTGATGAAGCACAGACTGTGCTGGCGGAACATTCCGTACCGTTGACCGTTCAGCGCCCGAATGATGGCTGGTCCGAACAAGACCCTGCGTCGTGGTGCGCGGCGGCTGTATCGGCGCTACGGGCATTGACGAAACAGGCGGATTGTTCAGGGCTGAAAGGCATTGGGTTGGCTGGTCATATGCATGGCGCGACGTTGATCGGGGCCGATGACGCCGTGTTGCGCCCGTGCATGTTGTGGAACGACACGCGCAGCCATGCGCAAGCTGCGGCGATGGACAACGATCCGCAGTTTCGCGCCATCACAGGCAATATCGTGTTTCCGGGGTTCACTGCGCCCAAGGTTGATTGGGTGCGCAAGAACGAACCGGATGTCTTTGCCAAGATTGCAAAAATCTTGCTCCCGAAAGATTACCTGCGGCTATTTCTGACGGGTGAACATGTGTCCGAAATGTCGGACGCGGCTGGCACTGCTTGGCTAGATACGGGCGCGCGCGACTGGTCGGATGATCTGTTAGCCGCGTGCCATTTAACCCGCAATCAGATGCCGTCATTGATCGAAGGATCGGCCGTGTCCGGCATTTTGCTTGCGGATTTGGCCGCTGAATTGGGATTGCCGCAAGCCGCCGTTGCAGGTGGCGCAGGTGACAATGCCGCTGCTGCGATTGGCGCAGGCGTTGTAAAGGACGGCACGGGGTTTGTGTCGCTTGGCACGTCGGGCGTTTTGTTTGCCGCCAACGCTGGGTATCGACCCGATCCGGCGACGGCTGTGCATACGTTTTGCCATGCCGTGCCGCAGACGTGGCACCAGATGGGGGTTATTCTGGCGGCGACAGATGCGCTCAACTGGTTGGCGAATTTGACGGGGCAATCAGCTGGCTATCTGACCAAAGATTTGGGTAATGTGGTTGCGCCAGGCAAGACATTGTTCCTGCCTTACTTGGGCGGAGAGCGCACACCACACAACAATGCTCAGATGCGCGGGCAGTTTCTGCATCTTGATCATGCGACCGATGCAAAGGCGGCGGCGCGGGCGGTTTTACAAGGTGTCAGCTTTGCATTTGCCGATTGTAAGGATGCGCTGGGTGCCACGGGCACAACGTTGACGCGGGCCTTGGCGATGGGGGGGGGGGCGAAATCTGATCACTGGCTGTCGATGCTGGCGAGCACGATTAATATCCCGCTCGACGTTCCGGAGGCGGGCGATTTTGGTGCAGCACTGGGTGCAGCACGTCTTGGTATGATGGCAGGCGCGGGGGCAGGAATTGAAGTTGCAACGCAGCCACCCCTTGCCAAAACGGTCGAGCCTGACGCGTCACTTATCGCGGCAATGGCAGATGGCCATGCTCGTTACAAACAGGCCTATCGCCTTTTGAAGGACCTTTAACCACACCGGCGTTTTCAAAATCGGGTAAGAATTGGCGCTGACTGGCGAAATCGGTCTGAGTTTGCTCAATCACAACGTATGGGTTTGATTGCAGGCTAGGTTGCACTCACAGAGGTGCCCGATGAAACACATCCAGATTGATGATCCAGATCTTCCGCTTGCGGCGCTGATGACCCAGTGGCCAGACACGATTACAGTGTTTGTGCGCCATAAGATGCTGTGTGTTGGATGCTTGGTGAACCCGTTTCATACGGTCATCGATGCGTGCGCCGAATATGGGCTGGACGTCGATGCGTTCTACGCGGAACTGGCGGCGTCGATCAAGCCTTCGAACCGGACAGAATAACGATCTGGTGGGGGTCGCGAACGATTATGCGTTTGCGCCCGCTTTCAACAAATCCCTGTTTCTCCCACGCGCTCATCATGCGGCTGACGGTGTGCAGCGTCGTGCCCGTCATCTCCGATATGTCCTGACGTGAGATTGGGAAATCAATCTCAATTCCGCCGTCCACCTTGCGGCCCGTCTGGTTGATCAGGCGCAGCAACGCACAGGCGATACGTTGTTCGACCTGTTGGGTGGCCATTTCGACGATGCGGGCGTTCATCTCACCAATGCGGGCGCCTACGGTCTGGTAAGATTCCGACGCAAAGCCGTCATATTGCGCGACAAAACTATCCCACAGACGTGTCGGCCAAGACAATGCGATCGAGTCTGTGGCGGCAATAGCAGTTGCCGGATAGGTATCGTGACCCAGCGCCTTGGCGATGCCGAACAACTGCCCGCTTGGGATGTGCAGGACGATGACCTGTTCCCCGTCTGCCGTGATCCGTACGACGCGGATATACCCATCGAGCAGCAGATAGAACCGTTCCGCGTCGTATCCTTCTTCGAATACAGACGCGCCAACTGCGTAACGGCGTGAACTGGCGAGGTCCAATATCGTGCGGATTTGTTTCGGGTCGAGCTTGGAGAAGGGCGGAATGCCATTCAAAAGGCTTTCATCCAAGGAACCGTAGGCGATGGGGCGCTTTGCTTTTTGCATGGCGATCACTTTGGCACATTCATGCCGCCACGGTCACGCAAATTGATTCAGATCAACAAAACAGGACCCTTTAGGTTGTCCTAGCGCAAGGAACTGCGCTGTTGGCGGGCGTATTCAGGTGCCAACAGAAAATCGAAAGGACATGACATGTTTCGAACTCTTGCTTCCACACTCGCCTTGACTGTTGCCTTGACAGGGGCTGCACATGCTGAAGATTTTGAAGTGCAGATGCTGAACCGCGGCGATGCAGGCACCATGATTTTTGAACCCGCATTCTTGCGCGTTGCAGCCGGTGATACTGTCACTTTCCTTGCGACAGATCGCGGCCACAACGCTGAATCCATCCCTGAGACGACACCCGAAGATGCGGCGAGTTTTGAAGGCGGAATCAACGAAGAAGTTGCAGTGACGTTCGACACCGAAGGCCTTTATGGCATTCGCTGCAAGCCACACTTTGCCATGGGCATGGTGATGACGATTGCAGTGGGTGACGTGGCCGAAGTGCCTGACGATTTCCTTGCAGGACGTATCCCGCGCGGTGCCAAAGCCCGTTTCGAAGAACAGCTGAGCAATCTTTGACCCCCAAACCCCCTCGAAAGGAGAAGACCATGATCAAGCAATACAATCCGGGCCTTATGCCAACCAGCCGCCGCAACGTTTTGCGTGGAACCGTTCTGGCGGGTGCCGCCGCGATGACAGGTGCGGCCGCAATGGCCACACCGCGCCGTGCCCCCATTCCAAACATGCAGCCCCCGTCTGCGCGTTTCATCGAAGCCGAGGCGCAAGCCCAAGTGCAGGCTGATCCCGTCGATCTGTCCCGCTACACCCGTGTGAAACAAGAACTGGTCGCGCCACCTTTTGCGCCCGTCCATGAACAGGTCGCCACAGGTGGGCCGAAGCTGATCGAAATTTACATGGAGACCAACGAACGCCTGATCGTTGTCGATGAAGACACCGGTGCGAGCGTTTGGGCCCTGACCTTCAACGGGTCCGTCCCCGGCCCGCTGATCATCTGTCATGAGGGCGATATGATTGAGTTGACCCTGCGCAACCCTGTTGACAGCATGATGGAGCACAACATCGACTTCCACGCAGCAACCGGTGCACTTGGTGGTGGTGGTTTGACCCATGTGTATCCGGGTGAAGAAACCGTGCTGCGCTGGAAGGCCACAAAGCCGGGCTGCTTTACCTATCACTGTGCCCCCGGCGGCGCGATGATCGCCTATCACGTCACCCACGGCATGAATGGGGCCGTCATGGTGCTGCCCCGCGATGGTCTGAAGGACGGTGAAGGAAATGCGCTGCCCTATGATAGCATCGCTTACATCGGTGAGCAGGATTTCTACCTGCCGATGGATGAATTTGGCGACTATAAGACTTATGCGGCCGCTGGTGATGATTATGCTGACAGTCTGGACGCCATGCGGACACTTCGTCCGACACATTGTGTGTTCAACGGCGCGGTTGGTGCCTTGACGGGTGAAAACGCCCTAACAGCCCCCGTCGGTGAAACCGTTCTTATGATCCACAACCAGTCCAACCGCGATAGCCGCCCCCATCTGATCGGTGGCCATGGTGATTACGTCTGGGAGACATCGTTCAGCACGCCGCCCCTGACGGGTGTTGAAACATGGTTCGTGCGTGGCGGCACCGCTGTGGCATCCATGTACACGTTTGAGCAACCGGGTGTGTACGCCTACGTTAACCACAACCTGATCGAGGCTGTCTTGCTTGGGGCGACTGCGCACTTTGTCGTTGAAGGTGAATGGAACAACGCCTTGATGGAACAGGTCGTGGCACCTCGTACTTTTGAGGCCTGACCGGAAACCATCATGACAATCGCCATGCCCTAAAAAGCAATTTTTGGCCACGTGTTCCCTAAGTGGTTGTTGATTTTGCTGGTGGTGGCGGTTCTGGTTGGGGTCGCGTTTAAGGCGCGGCCCCGATCTTTTTGTGGGCCCTGTAATGGCGCACAGCCCAGTGGTTTTGCCAGATGGCACGTGGATCTATGTGCAGAAATACGAAGTCACTGTTGCTGAGTGGAATGCCTGCCAAGCGGCAGGTGCCTGTACGTTGGCCCTGCGTTCGGTCGGTGATCGCAGCCAAAAAGTGATGCCCGCAACGGGGCTTTCGTTTGATGACGTGGCGCAATACGTAAATTGGATAAACGGTGATGGGCCACACCTACCGATTGGCAACATTGCAGGAATGGGAGTTCATGGCGGCCGAGGTTTTGCCTGAGACACCTGATTCGATTTTTACTGATCCTGACCTGACATGGGCATCTGCCTATGTGTTGGAACCCCAAACAAATCGTGCCCTCCGCCCGCAGGGATAGTTCGACACAACATCCTAAGGCATCGTTGATCTAAACGGCAGCGTTTGGGAATGGACGCGGGAGTGCTACGCGGGTGCGGCGGGCGTCCAGATGTCGTCGGACCGCTGTCCTGGATTCTAAGTAGGCGGGGAACATATCGCAGTTATGTCGTACTTGGTCCGTGATCCGGCCCGGGGTGGTTGGGCCGTCGGGACACCGCCTGCACATCTTGGCATGCGGCTTGTTTCGGATCGTACGCTTTAGGCCGGCATTGTTCCCGTGATCCCATGTCTGGAGTCAATGCGGTCGTCCGCCCCGACCTTCAATAGTCGATGATCGGTCTTGGTCGCTCAAGAAAATACCCCTGCACAAAATTACCCAAGGCAACGCGAATTCCGCAATGACGCAATTGGCAAACGGCATGCACGGCGTTTTTGGCGTTTTGATCAACCACGGTTTCAAACTATTTAAAAACTATCTGGTCATGCGTTGACCGACTCAATCATCTTGATAGCCAGTTTCTACGCCATGGTGGAAAGAACGGCCGCATCGTGAGGGTTCAACCCTGACGCGTGGCGCCATCTGAACAGGCGACCAAAACGGTGTGATGGCAATCTCTGATTGATGTTCGATCTTGACCAATTGGACGGTACTTTGGGCACATTTGCAGCATCCACACCCGTCGCGCGACCAACCAAGTCATGTGATCTGGGCTAGATACTAGTGGTTTTAGAACCACGATGCGGGCGGTGACGACAACCTTTTGGCCTTCGAAATTCTGGGCGTCTAATTCGCCTTAGTGGCAATATTTCTTCATAGATACAAAACTTTAATGTTGTTTCAAGACACCACAAATAGACGTCAAGAAGTTGGCAGTGATCAGTTTCAGCGTTGCCACAGGGTTGGAAAGATCTTCTAATGTGCACGAGAAGTTGCCGTGTGAAACGGTTAGGGTTTTACAGGTATCATCCATTTCAAGCTCGATTGCTGGAATGAATGTCTATCTTGGAATTGCTTAAACCGAAACGGCAAGCCTTGTGGGATCTCCACGAAATCGTCAAAAAATCGACCTGCTCCACTAAATACTACACCCTAAGGTATACCTCACACTCACCTTAAACGCGCGTTATTTTAGGATGCATAAAGGTATCTTTTGATGGATATGAAAAATTGGACGTTGGTCTATCGCGCTAAACCCCGGTTTAGATGGGTGTCGCTAATTGGTAATCCGCCTTCGATTTTGAGCTAACCAAAGCGGCTCAATTGGATTGTACTTTGGTGTTTATAAATTGGATCGCGACGGCGCATTTGAAACTTTTAATGTGTCCAGTCTTGCGAGCGGTGATTGAGACATCGTTAGAGATGTTTCGGTTATTTGATCAGACGATGCCTGATGGGTGGCAAATTGTTCGCCCCTGGGATGTTAAAATAGACGGTGTTAAGCTTCCTTTGATCAGGATAACAGGATGCGACAATGGGCTTCTCCTGCGCCCGTATTTTTGAAAGCCCGAACACCCGATGTCTGATCCGCGCATGAAACTGGTCTTGGTGACGCCCGAAATTCCGTACAATACCGGTGCGATCGGTCGGACGTGTGTGGCGCTGGAACTGGAGCTGATCCTGATCAGACCTTACGGGTTTTCGCTTGACGAAAAGGCGGTGCGGCGTGCTGGACAGGATTACTGGAAGCATGTTCAGCTCAGCGAGTATGACCGTTGGCAAGATTTTATGGATGATCGAAAGCCACCGCGAGACAGTTTGTATTTCTTTGAAGATCACGGCGCACAGAGCGTTTACACGCCCGACTACCAGCATGATGCGTATCTGGTCTTCGGGTGTGAATCCAAAGGTCTTCCTGCGACTGTTTTGGATGGCATGGATGATCGCGTCTTTCATTTGCCGATGCGCAATCCGCTTGTGCGGTCCCTCAATCTCGCAAACGTGGCCACGGCCGTGATCTATCAGGCGATGCGCACCCAGTTGGGCGGTTGAGGCCTGGTCGTCACTGATTGGACCGCAAAAATGACCCGATGCTGAGAGTCTGGTGCCTGATTTGTCGGCAGTCGGTATTTAAAGTGGCGCTAAAGCAAGCATATCCACCCCAGCCACCTCAAATAGAGATGCTGCAGTTGCAAACACGGCGCTTGGCGCTGAGGTTACCCTTGCCTTTAAGATCGAGGCGATGAGTGCCACGCGAGGGCGTGATCGTGGAAGAAAACAACCCTCGCATGGCTGCAACAATAAGCTGCGGTAGTCCTAATATCATGATGATTGCGCCAAGAATAGGCGGCATTTTGATGTGACCCGCAGTTGAACATCAATGGGGGACGTATCCTTGAAACTGTCGAAAAACCTTTTGTCTACACTGTCTGTAACCACGCTGATTGCTGCGGGTTCCGGCGCTGCCGCACAGGACTGCATCATCAAAGTTGGTGTGCTGCATTCTCTGTCCGGTACCATGGCGATTTCTGAGACGACGCTGGCTGACACGATGCAAATGCTAGTTGAGGGTCAAAACGAAGCTGGCGGCCTGTTGGGCTGTGACCTTGAAGCGGTCGTCGTAGATCCCGCGTCCGACTGGCCGCTGTTTGCAGAAAAGACCCGCGAACTACTGACTGTCGAAGAGGTCGATGTGATTTTCGGTGCTTGGACGTCGGTGTCGCGTAAATCCGCGCTGCCGGTCCTCGAAGAATTAAACGGACTGATGTTCTATCCGGTTCAATACGAAGGCGAAGAATCCTCGCGTAACGTTTTCTATACCGGTGCCGCACCAAACCAGCAGGCCATTCCGGCTGTCGATTATTTCCTCGAAGAGCTGGGCGTCGAGCAATTTGCGCTCTTGGGGACGGACTATGTCTATCCTCGCACCACCAATAATATCCTGGAAGCCTACCTGATCGAAAAAGGCATCGCTCCAGAAAACATCTTCGTCAACTACACGCCGTTCGGTCAGTCCGACTGGGCAACGATTGTAAGCGATGTTGTGGCCTTGGGTGCGGGTGGCAATCAGGTTGGTGTCGTGTCGACCATCAACGGTGATGCGAACGTCGGTTTCTACAAAGAGCTCGCCGCCGCGGGTGTATCTGCAGATGATATCCCCGTCATTGCGTTTTCTGTGGGTGAGGAAGAGCTGTCAGGCTTTGATACGTCTGAATTGGTCGGTCATCTGGCAGCATGGAATTACTTTATGTCTGCTGATACGCCTGAAAACGAAGCGTTTATCGAACAATGGCATGGCTATACTGGCGACGACGCCCGCGTGACCAATGACCCGATGGAGGCGCATTACATCGGCTTCAATATGTGGGTAAACGCAGTGACTGAAGCGGGTTCCGTTGATGTCGATGCGGTTCGTGCCGCAATGTATGGTCAGGAGTTCCCGAACTTGACAGGTGGCACTGCCGTCATGCTCCCCAACCACCATCTGTCCAAGCCAGTACTGATCGGTGAAATTACAGCTGACGGTCAGTTTGATATCATCAGCCAGACATCCGAAGTTGAAGGCGATGCATGGACAGACTTCCTGCCAGACTCCGCCGTCCTGACATCAGATTGGAAAGACCTCGGTTGTGGGATGTACAACACCGAGACCGAGACTTGTGTGCAGCTGACGTCCAACTACTAAGCTGCTTTTTATCGGCAGACGGGCGGGGCAGTGTGCCCCGTCCGTTTCCAAATGACGTCCAAGATATCCCTATGAAAGAAGACCCGTGATGCTGCGCTTCATGCTCGTCTGCCTTTGCCTGATTTTTGTGGCCCCCATGGCCCATGCCCAATCCCTTCAATTCCTGTTGCAAGACAATGTCGACGCTGTCGCGAACCCGTTGCGCAGCACGGTTGACACAGTTGTCAGCGCGCTGGTGGCGGCCCCGCTGGAGGGCACGCCTCGGTTTCTCGAGGATTGGCGCGACAAGGCGATCTGGATGCGATTGAGCGACGGAGTGTTCTTTAACGCAGCTGAGGATGGTGACGGGTTGGTCCTGACGGATCTGGACACTGGCGCGCAGACCACGGTGGCCGATGACGCCGGTTTTGATCAAATCAGACCCAACGCAGGTGTGCGCCGCGTAATCAACGCTGCCCTTGTGCAATTTCAATTGTCAGACGCCGACGTGACCCGCCGGATTGCAGCACTAGACGCGATCAGCCGTGATCCCGCAGCGGACCAGCTTGTGCCGCTTCGGGCCAGCATCGAAGGCGAACCTGATTCTGCAATCTTGACGCGCAAGATACAGCTTGAACGCCAATTAGCCGCGCGGTTTGACGCAGATGCGACCGTGCGTATCGGCGCTATTGCCGATCTTTCCGGCGATCTGAGCGTCGAGGTACGCGGCGTGATCAGCCAAATCCTGACGACGCGTCAATTCGTCGACATCTCAATTCCCGAAAATACCAACGTGGCGCACATCTTAGAGATCGGGGGCGATCTGGACGAAGCCGAGGCCTATCAACTGTTGGTCAACGCTGACCTTGCGCCCGCAACGGTCACGCTGGATGATATTGTAACGACACTCACCGCGCAAATCGAAGGCGGGAGGGTGGCAGGCGTCGATGTGTTGACGTTGAGCACGGATGCTGCCCGCCTCGCCGCTTATGACATGCTGGTCACAAGCGGTGATGCTGCGCCGTTTATAACCCCCGAAGATCGAGCGTCGGCCCTTGATGCCCACATATTCTACCTCGTATATACTGAGGCAAACGCCGAAATCACCGCCGCCGCCGAAGACGCTGAGGCCGCGATTGCCACGCAGCTGAATGTAGGCAAAACCCTTGATCTGACGTTGGATGCACTGTCGCTTGCGTCGATCTATTTCTTGGCGGCGATTGGTCTTGCGATCACATTCGGGGTCATGGGCGTTATCAATATGGCGCATGGTGAATTCATCATGATGGGCGCCTACACCGGCTATGTGGTGCAGCAGATCGTGCCGGATTACACCCTGTCGATCATCATTGCCTTGCCGATGGCCTTTGCCGTCACTTTTGCGGCTGGGGTGGCAATGGAGCGGCTGGTGATCCGGCATCTTTATCACCGTCCGCTTGAAACATTGTTGGCGACGTTCGGTATCGCCATCGTTTTACAACAGCTCGCCAAAAACATCTTTGGCACGCAGGCCCGCCCGCTGACGTCGCCCGATTGGCTGGCAGGCGCGTGGGTGGTGAACGATGTGGTCCAGATCAGCACGATCCGCATCGCGATTTTCGCGCTGGCGCTGCTGTTTCTATGCCTCATCCTGTATATCCTCAAACGCACACGGCTTGGGCTTGAGGTCCGCGCGGTGACGCAAAATCCCGGCATGGCGGCGTCCATGGGGATCAATCCTGACCGCATCAATATGCTGACCTTCGGATTGGGGTCGGGCATTGCGGGCATCGCTGGTGTGGCGATTGGGCTCTATGCAAAAGTCACTTCTGAAATGGGCGCTGACTACATCGTGCAATCGTTCATGACGGTTGTCGTTGGCGGTGTCGGTAACGTCTGGGGGACGCTGGCGGGTGCATCCCTGATCGGGTTTACGCAAAAGGGGATCGAGTTCTTCAATCCATCCAACACGCTGGCGGCGCAAACCTACATGATTTTGTTTGTGATCCTGTTCATTCAGTTCCGACCTAAAGGCATCGTCGCCCTCAAGGGTCGGGCGGCGGGGGATTGATCATGCGCAAGTCTTTCATCGCCCAAAACCCGTCTGTGTTGTGGTTCCTAGCGGGCCTCGCGATCTTCACCCTTGGTGTGACATTCATGAGCGAAGCCGCAGGTGTCGACATGATCTCGACCTCGTTCCTCAAAACGCTTGGAAAGACGCTATGCTTGTGTCTGGCTGCCATCGCGATGGACGTGGTCTGGGGCTATTGTGGTATCCTGAGCCTTGGGCATTTCGCGTTCTTTGGCATCGGTGGCTACGCCATTGGAATGTGGTTGATGTATGCGCGCACAGAAGGGATCGTGGCGACGTCGCTGGAGTCCGCGCCATTGCCCCCGACGCCGCAAGAAATAACTGACGCGATTGGCAGTCAGATTTTTGGTGTGGTTGGCAGTTCGGACTTTCCGGCGCTCTGGGCGTTTTCCCACAGCTTGCCGTTGCAATTGTTGGCTGTGGTTTTGGCCCCCGGTCTCTTGGCGCTGGTGTTCGGCTGGCTGGCCTTTCGCAGCCGCGTCACTGGCGTTTATCTGTCGATCCTGACGCAAGCCATGACCTTGGCCCTGTCGCTGTATTTCTTCCAGAACGACACCGGATTGCGCGGTAACAACGGGCTGTCGGGCCTCCAAAACATCCCCGGGCTTGAGGCGCGCGGCCAAGCAGTGGTGTCGCTGTGGTTCTTCTGGGCGTCCGCATTGGCGCTGGGCATGGGCTACATTTTGTTCGCCTATGTTGTGTCCGGCAAGTTCGGATCGGTCATCCGTGCGATCCGTGACAACGAAGCCCGCGTACGGTTTCTTGGCTATCATGTCGAGCATTACAAACTGTTCATCTTTACGCTGACGGCCATGGTCGCAGGCATTGCGGGGGCGCTGTATTACCCGCAGGCGGGCATCATAAACCCCGCCGAAATTGCGCCTATCGCGTCAATTTATCTGGCGGTCTGGGTGGCGATCGGTGGCAGAGGGCGGCTGTATGGTGCGGTGATTGGCGCAGCGTTGGTGTCGCTGATGTCGTCGTGGTTCACAGGTGGATTGGCGCCCAACATTAATCTTGGGTTCTACGAGATCAAATGGACGGACTGGTGGCTTGTTCTGCTTGGCGTGTCGTTCGTTTTGGTCACACTTTATTTCCCCAAAGGCGTTGGTGGTATATTCGACGCGCTCGTCCGTAAGGCATCGGTTGACCGGCAGGGTAACTATGGACCTGACAAGGGTGCTTGGCGTGACGACGAAGGGAAACCATCATGACCACCCTGTTAGAAGTCTCTGGCGTGTCTGTCACATTTGATGGATTTCGCGCGATCAACAATCTGTCGATCCAGATCGCAGAACCTGAATTGCGGGCGGTGATTGGCCCGAATGGTGCGGGCAAAACGACATTTATGGATATCGTGACTGGCAAAACCAAACCCGACGAAGGTCGTGTGATATTTGGTGAAAAATCGGTGTCGTTGCTGGGTATGTCCGAAAGCCAGATTGCGCAGGCGGGCATTGGTCGTAAATTTCAGAAACCCACAGTGTTTGAGGCGCAAAGCGTGCGTGAAAACATTGCAATGGCTTTGAAAAATACCCGTGGGCCGTTTGATGTTTTGTTAGGGCGCCGCGCGGACAACCGTGAAAAACGCATCCGCGAGGTGAGCGATGAAATCGGCCTGACCGATGCGCTTGACCAGTCGTCAGGCGCGTTGTCGCACGGGCAAAAGCAATGGCTCGAGATCGGGATGCTGCTGGCGCAAGACCCACGATTGCTGCTTGTCGATGAACCAGCCGCTGGCATGACGCCTGCTGAACGCGAACACACCACCAACCTGTTGGTGCGCGCCGCCAAAACCCGCGCGGTGGTTGTTGTGGAACACGATATGGAATTTGTGAGTCGATTGAACTGCAAAGTGACAGTGCTGCATGAGGGCGCTGTTTTGGCTGAAGGCAGCCTTGATCATGTCACCAAAAATCAAGACGTCATCGACGTCTATCTAGGACGGTAGCGATGCTGGAAATCAATGATCTGACCCTGAAATATGGCGAAAGCCAAATTCTGAACGGGATCAGCCTGACCGCAAAACGCGGCGAGGTGACGGCGGTGATGGGCACCAATGGTGTTGGAAAGACCTCCCTTCTCAAGGCTATCGCGGGGCGTCATCCGTCTGCGAGTGGCACGATCACTGTTGACGCTAAACCGCTGGGGTCGAACGCGCCCGTCAATGCGGCCAAAGCGGGGATCGCTTATGTGCCACAGGGACGCGAAGTGTTTCCGATGATGACCGTTACCGAAAACCTTGAGACTGGATTTGCCTGTCTGGAGGGTGGTGGCCACACAGTTCCCGATCACATTTATGATCTGTTCCCTGTGTTGCGCGAAATGTCGAACCGGCGTGGTGGCGATTTATCGGGTGGGCAGCAACAGCAACTGGCCATCGCCCGCGCGCTGATCACCAAGCCGAAGGTGCTATTGCTGGATGAGCCGACCGAAGGCATTCAACCCAACATCATCCAACACATTGGCGATGTGATCGCCAAATTGCGTGAAAAGGGTGAAATTGCGATTGTATTGGTTGAACAGTATTTCGATTTTGCCTTCGATCTTGGGGATCGGTTCGTGGCCATGAACCGTGGCAGCATCACGCTTGATCAACCGTCTTCAAAGGTGACGCGCGGAGAACTGTTGGAACTGGTTTCAGTGTAGCGCCAGATATTAGTGCGGGCTCACCCTACGGAAACGCACTCGGCATTGGTGTCTTCGGTAATTAGGTGAAATTACCCTTGGACAAGTTCAGTTTGGAAAGAACCTCTTTGTGATCGCTTAGAAATGGCACTTGTGAGCGAGCCTCGGCTATGAGGCCGAGATTTAGGTCAGCAGAGATCATTGCTTCCGCTTTTCCCGCGCGGGCAAGGTCAGCGCCGTAGGGATCGACAATGCAACTAAGTCCACTGAACCTGTGGCCGTTTTCCGTACCGCAATAATTGGCATAGACCATGAAGACGCCGTTTTCGTAGGCGCGTGATGGGATGACGAACTTTGGCACTTGTTCCCAATCTTTGCCGCCAGCCGTCGCAACGACTACGACGTCCGCCCCACCTAATGCTACATTCCGCACGATTTCTGGGAATTCGCATTCATAACAGATCACCATAGCAACAGTTGCGCCACCAAAGCGGAAAAGTGAGAAACCAGACCCAGTTGCGAACCAGTCATGCTCATGCCCAAGCGGCAAGACCGTTTTACGATGGTTCGCCAATGTCCGGCCTTGTTCGTCGATAAGGATGAGCGCGTTGTAGACCTGTTCGCCTTCTCTTTCAGGGTATCCGTAGGCGATAGCGACGCCGAGTTCTTTCGCAAGCGTTTGGATGCGTTTTGCGAAGGGGCCGTCTTGCGGTTCGGCGTGCCGGTGCAAAGCTTCAGCAACATTATATCCGGTCAAATACAATTCTGGAAAAACCACAAGGTCGACGCTCTCCTTGGCAGCTTGTCTCACGCGTGTTTCGAGCCAGCTAAACCGATTTTCAGATCCTGCCAAACTTGCGTCAACCTGTACAACTGAAACTCTCATCTACTCGGTGTCTCCATGACAATATGGGAATGACAGGCCGCCTCTAAGCGACCACAATTACGAGGGTTTTAACCTGGGACTGTCGCACGTCGTTCATTTTAGATTGGCGCGAAAATCAACTCTTTTAACGCACCCAATCCCTCACCACGGCCCAGTCGACCAACTGCTTTTTCCAATGCGTGCGCTCGGTTACACCCCAATTTTGGTCGTGCATATGCATGAAATTTTGCTTTGACTTCATCTTCCGTCACAGGGTTTTCTGGGTCGCCAAGTGCTTGTGTGTCACCAGAGCTGAGTTCTTGGCCATTTTTTAAGGTCAACGTGACATTAGAAATCCGGTGAGCTGGGAAGGCCGCATTATAAGTGTCGCTCTCCACCACGGTCATCCCCTTGGCAAGTCGTCTGATCTCTGGGTCGTTGAAGCTTTTCTCCATCACATCATCAGGTGAAACGCGCCCGCGCACCATGGCAACGGCGGTCGGATAAGCGGTGGAGTATTGCGCCTCTTCAGTTGTGGCTGGGACGCGTTTTGCGAGCCGCTTAGATTGGTGAAACGTCGTGATTTCGATCCTTTCAACATCCTCTGAGCGCAAGTTATGGGCCTGTCTGAGATCAAGAACAGCCTGCACAGATGGCTGCGCCCACCGGCAAATAGGGTAGTGTTTGTAATACTGTTCGGCAATTCGCCACGTCCGACCCAAATCATCCCAGAGATCAGTGACGTCATCCCCTTCAACAGTAAGTGCAGGCGCGCCCGTAAACCCATCAGCCGCAAGGTAGGCCGCTGAAACACCCGCCATTGCACCCCAACCAGACCCGTCCTTAACCATGGTAGGATTGTCGATGACACGCATCATTTGGCTGCGCGGGCCGTGATACTCGGCAATGCCAATTGCTTCACGGGTTCTAGTTGTATCCAACTTCATTGTCCGTGCACCAAGTGCAGCCGCTGCGATGGCGATCCAAGCGCCAGACGTATGGTAGTCACAGGCGGTGCGATGCAGCGCGATTCCGGCACGTGTCCCGATCTCGTAGCCAACGACCAAAGAGGCGAGGAACGATCTGTCATCGGTCAACTGCTCGGCTTCGGTGAACGACAGCAGAGCAGGAAGCACTCCGCACCCGACATGGCCTTTTGTCAATTTGTGCCCGTCATGGGCATCCAGCGCGTCAATTGTAACGCCCCCTGCAAGCGCCGCGCCCCCTGGGCTGACCAGCCGACCATCAAAGAGCATCGCAACCTTGCGTTGGCCTGGGGCAAAATGCTCCGCAGAATGATCACGGATGATGCGCGACATCGCAGTTTCTGTTGCCCCTGCCGCAACCCCAAGAAGATCCAGTAGCCACTTTCGGCCAAGTCCAAGCATCTCCTCTGGAATACTGTCCGCATCGGCTGAATGTAGAAAATCGACAAATGCGTGTGACATCTCAATGTTCCTTTGCAAGGCGACTAAAGGTTAGTAAATGACGTGGCAGATTGTGGTACTGAGACAAAACCGACACAAACCGTCAAAACTACCAATGCGCAGTGCTTGTTCATCAAGAATACGTCCTTAACCTAAATCTTGGAATTTTCAGGAATGTGGTATCTTCAACCACTAGGGTGAATTGCAGCATCGGTAGAAATGGGCTCGTTGCTGCCCTTCCCTACGAATGTCATGACGGTCTGCTGGGGCCAAAATTTAGGGAGTTATTCTATCACTGCCCTCGATCCCGGATATTCGCATGGCGCAGAAAAAGTCAAACTGGCCACGAGGCGAACGTCCTGACGTACATGACATCGACGCTCCATTCTTGGGGATGATCTGCCCCCGACATAGCCGAAATCTTGCCAAAACCTTAACAAATACTTTTGTACAAAAACGTCAAATCTGCTTTGAATTTTGTACAATACCCTTAAAATTTCGGTTTTTTGCGCGTCGTGGGATTTTGATCTGCTGACACAAGGGTGTCAGTATGCCACCCTTTTCGCACTTGCCAGACGGACCCCAAACGCGTCATTTAGCCAGATGCAAAGCCGCGCCTACCTTTTCATCCTGATGACCCTGACGATTGACGCGATCGGCATTGGCATTGTGTTCCCGATTATGCCTGATCTGATGGAACGTGTGGGCGCGTCCGGTACCGGTGAGGGCGCGTTGTGGGGCGGTATCCTGATGGCGTCCTACGCGGGCGCTTTGTTCATCTCCGCGCCAATTATTGGAAGTCTTTCAGACGCTTACGGGCGCAAACCGGTGTTGCTATTCGCCTTGGTTGTGCTGGCTGTGGATTATGTGATCATGGCGCTGGCAGGGGTGTTCTGGGTGCTTCTGATCGGGCGCATCCTCGCGGGTGTTGCGGGCGCGACCTACACCACGGCGACCGCCTATATCGCGGACATTTCCACCCCGAAAGAGCGCGCCACGCGGTTTGGCATGGTGGGGGCTGCCTTCGGCATCGGTTTCGTGCTCGGACCCGCGATCGGGGGCATCGCCGCTGAATGGCACATCTCTGCTCCGTTCTGGATTGCCGCAGTGCTGTCGGCGTCTAACGTATTGTTCGGAATCATTGTTTTGCCTGAAAGCCTTGCACCGGCCAAACGCCGCCGCTTCGGTCGTCGCGACCTCAACCCGTTCAATGCGATCTTTGCCGCGTTCAAAATTCCCGGCCTCGCCATCCCGCTGATCTGCCTGTTCGTGTTTGAATTTGCCAATATGGTCTACCCAACCCTCTGGGCATTTTTCACCCGCGAATTGTTTGACTGGTCGACGTTGTTGATCGGCGTGTCGCTGGCAGGATATGGAATTTTGCTGGCAGGAGTCCAAGGCGGCCTGATGCCTGTCCTGATCACCCGTTTCGGAGAGTTCCGTACCCTACAGCTCGGCTTATTATCCGCGCTGGTTGGGTTCATCGGCTTTGGTCTTATTTCAACCGTGACGGGACTGATCATTGTGTTGGTGTTTGCGGCCCTGTCGGATTTGTCGCCGCCGATGATGACGGCTATGGCGTCCAACATGGTGGACGAAAACAAACAGGGGTTGGTGCAGGGCGTGATCGCGTCGCTGGCCTCCATCGCAGCGTTCCTCGCACCGTTGGTTGTAACCGGCGTGTTTGAGGTTTTTGTCGACGACAATGGCCTCTATTTGCCTGGCGCGCCGTTCTTGATGGGGGCAGTTATGATGCTGTTGCTGATCCCACTTATTATGCGATTGCGGGGGCACGCCCAATCTTAGCCCAATTAAAAGAATGGGTTGCCACAAGATGGGGTTATTTCTTCCGCCTTTTGCCTCTATCATTGGCGGTCGATGGATATGGTTCCTGCAGGCCGGCGGTAAAACATGAAAAGACTGCGAAATCATTCGATTGGAGTGGATCACGGCGATGTGGTCCTGTTTTCCGATTTCGAAGATGACGGGGTCATGTGGACGGGCGACTGCGCGCGTCAGACACGTGCGCATGGCGAGTTTTCTGAAAGTTTCCGCGCAGCGCCTATCGTACAGGTCAATTTGTCGATGTGGGACATCCCAAGCCAGAGAAGCGCCCGCGCTGACGTTCAAGCCGAAGATATTTCAGAGGACGGCTTTGTCATTGTGTTTCGGACGTGGGGCGACACCAAAATTGCCCGCGACCGCGTTGCATGGCAGGCGATCAGTGAATTGCGGCAAGCGGTTGAGTGGGGATTGTACTAGGCGTTTGCCATATGCGGACGGACTAAACTACAGGCCCGAATACATGCCCTCATAGATTGGCTGCAGTGTTTTGTGATCAAACAGTGACGACACCGATGTCCCGTTCCACGTGTTCAAAATTGCCTGCGCAAAGATGGGCGCCGTCGGTACAATCCGAATGTTTTTACATGCCTTCACGGCGTCTGTCGGCTGGATCGTGTCGGTAATTACAAGGTTTTTCATAACCGAATTACTGACCCGTTCAATCGCTGGTCCCGACAATACGCCGTGGGTGATATAGGAATGCACTTCTTTAGCACCATGTTCCATCAATACTTCAGCCGCTTTGCACAGCGTGCCAGCGGTGTCGACGATGTCGTCCACGATCAGACAAGTGCGGCCCGTGACGTCGCCAATAACCGTCATTTCAGCGACTTCGCCAGGTTTGCCACGTCGTTTGTCGACAATAGAAAGTGGTGCGCCAATGCGCTGCGCCAAATCACGCGCCCGCGCCACACCGCCAACGTCAGGTGAAACGACCATCACATCATCCATCTGGTCTTTGAAGTGGTGCATCGCATCCAGCGCAAAGATTGGGCTGGCGTACAGGTTATCCACCGGAATATCAAAAAAGCCTTGGATCTGTGTTGCGTGCAAATCAAGCGTCAGGATCCGTTCAATCCCGGATTCGACCAGCATGTTCGCGACCAGTTTTGCGGTGATTGGTGTGCGGGCCTTTGATCGACGGTCTTGGCGGGCGTATCCAAAATAAGGGATCACAGCGGTGATACGCGACGCAGAAGAACGGCGCAAAGCATCAGCTATAATTAACAATTCCATTAGGTTGTCGTTGGCAGGATTCGATGTGGGCTGGATGATGAACATATCCTCGCCACGCACGTTTTCGTAGACTTCAACGAAAATCTCACCGTCGTTGAACCGTTCGACCCGCGCTTCGACCAATCCGACGTTTATGCCGCGGTGCATGGACATTCGCTTTGCGACGGCCTTGGCCAAAGGCAGGTTTGCGTTGCCGGAGATGAGTTTCGGTTCGATCAGGTTAGGCATGTGCAGCAGGTCCCAATGTAATAGAATCGCGGAAGTTGACACGGAGTAGCACGTCCGTAGGGTCGCTCCAACAAACCAGCGCGACTTTAGGAGGGCCAAATGCCGCATATCGACTATTATTTTGCGACGATTTCCCCGTTCACTTATCTCAGTGGCACCCAGCTTGAGTCGATTGCGCAAAAACATGGCGCGACGATCACATATAAGCCCGTCGACATTATGGGGCTCTTTGGCCGCACGGGCGGAATTCCCCCCAAAGACCGCCACCCAAACCGCCAAGAGTATCGTCTGCAGGATATGCGTCGCCGCGCCATTGTTGCTGGTCTTCCGTTGAACCTGAAACCAGCATTCTGGCCGACCAACCCCGCACCGTCATCGTATGCAATCATTGCCGCGCAGGCGGCTGGCGGCGACGTGGGTAAACTGGTCAATGCGTTGACGCGAAATTGCTGGGCAGATGAGAAAAACGTCGCTGAAGACGGCGTGATCCGCGCCTGTTTGGAGGAGGCCGGATTTGATCCGGCATTGGCGGACAGCGGCCTGTTGAGCGGTGCTGAAACCTACAGCGCCAACCTCGAAGAGGCCGTTTCAAAGGGCGTGTTCGGCGCGCCGTTTTTTATTACGGACACGGATGAGCGGTTCTGGGGCCAAGACCGTCTCGACGATCTGGATCTCCATCTTGCAGGTGATTTCTGATTGCTGCATGACGTTGCAGGGCACAATATTTGGGTGGTTGAAAAAGGTGAGGCCGACACCGCGCGGCTATTCATACACTGTTCGCTTGCCCATCATGAAACGCTAATGCCTCTGGCGGCAAAACTGTCGCCAGCAAGCGATGTGTTTTTTGACTTGCCTGGCCATGGTCGCAGTGCGGCGTGGGCTGGCACCGACTACCATTCGGATGCAACGGCAATAGCGGCAGCACTTTTACGCGGTCCGGCGCACATTATTGGCCATTCGTTTGGCGCAACTGTCGCTTTGCGGCTGGCAGCTGAACGCCCTGACTTGGTGTCACGTGTGACCCTGATCGAACCTGTGATGTTTGCGGCAACCATTGGCACGGCGGCTCACGCGGCCCATCAAGTTGCTACGGAACCTTTTGTCGCCGCATTGGACGTGAATGACCGTACCGCCGCAACGCAGATATTTCTGGACATGTGGGGCAACGGGCGCGCGTGGGGTGATCTGTCGGACCGCAAGCGTGCGACTTTGACAGCGCAGATTAATCTGATCCCTGCCGCAGCCTCCACAATCGAACATGACATTCACGGAGTTCTGGAACGTTTGGGTGACATCACATGCCCCGTTGATCTGATCGAGGGCGGCGATAGTCAGGCGATTATGCCTGCGATAATGAGCGGGCTCGCGGAGCTTACGCCTCGCGCGCACCGACATATAATTGCAGGTGCGGGGCACATGGTGCCGTTGACCCATGTTGATGAAGTCGCGTCAGTTATTAAGGGCCGCGAGAAACGCATCCACACCGTCAAAGCCAACGGACCAATCGCACACCAAACGGCCCATCACAGTTTCGTCGTCGTCCCCGTCTAGCGATCCCATGACGTAGTACTGCGCGCCTGCCGCTTGCACCTTTTTGTGCAAACCGCGCGGGGCTTCAAAGAACATCAAGTTGGCTTCGGGTTCAAACGGGAACGTCACAACATTGGACTTGCGCAACCCGTCGGCCAAACGCTGGCCGGATGCGTTGGCCATGCCCGCCAGTTCATGCCAAAGATCGCCTTCAAGATAGGCTTCCATCTGCGCCGAAAGGTAGCGGTGTTTTGACGCCAAATGTGCCCCGCGTTTGCGGCGCAATTCAAATTCCCAAGCATGACGAGGGTCGAAAAACACAACGGCCTCGACGCCCATCAGCCCATTCTTTGTGCCGCCAAAACAGACACAATCCATGCCAGCTTTCCACGTCATTTCCGCAGGTGTGCAGCCCAGCGTGATGATTGCATTGGCAAAGCGTGCCCCGTCCAGGTGGGTCGCAACGCCAAATTCTTTCGCAACAGTTGTGAGGGCTTCCAGTTCAGCAATCGTATAAACCGTCCCTTTTTCAGTGACTTGTGTGATCGACACGGGGCCACGTTGTGGCCCGTGGACACCGCGGGTTTCTTCTGCCGCCATCGCCGCGCGCAAGGTCGCGGGCGTCATCTTGGCATTTTTGTCTGCCACCATCGTTAGTTTTGCACCGCTGTAAAATTCGGGCGCGTTACATTCGTCTTCGTTGATATGGGACAGCTTGGTGCAAAAAATCGTTTCCCAAGGCTGCGTCAATGTTGCCAAAGCGATCGAATTCGCCGCGGTGCCTGTGGAGACCAGATAAACGGCCGCCTCCGGTGCCTCAAACAGATCGCGCACCATGGCGCGGACGCGGTCCATTTCGGGGTCCGCACCATAGCCAAATCGATAGCCACCGTTGGCGCGCATCATGGAGTCCATCACTTTTGGATGGGCAGGGCCGGAGTTGTCGGAAGCGAAAAACATTTAGAGTGGCTCCTCAATGATGTGATCTTCCCATTCGTCGTCTGGGATGCTTGCCTCACTCACCGTGAGGCCTTGGACAGACACGCCCGCGTCATGCACGGATTGCGCATTCCCCGAAACCAGTGGATGCCAGTGGAACAGATTTTTTCCCTCAAAGACAAGGCGGTAAGCGCATGTCTGTGGCAGCCAATACATGTTATTTTCAATGGTTTTTGGTGTAAGCACGATACATTCAGGGACGTAATTGTGCCGCTTCGGGTAAAGGCTGCATTGGCATGTCGAATCGTCCAGCAATTTGCACGCGACTCGGGTCATGACGACGTCGCCGGTGTCCTCGTCCTCAAGTTTATTCAGGCAGCATTTACCGCAGCCATCGCACAGCGCTTCCCACTCAGGCTTTGTCATTTTTGACAGCGGAACATGGGACCAGAATTCGGCCCGAATGTCGCTGCGATCAATTGAATCAGACATTGGACAGGATCCCCCGTGCGCGAACGCAATCGGCGTCCATTTGGGTGATCAGTGCCTCTATCCCATCAAATTTCTCTTCACCGCGCAGGTAGTCGACCATGGCAACGCTGAGCTGGGTGCCGTATAGATCGCCCGAGAAATCAAATAGATAGGTTTCGCAATTGGGCACATTTACCCCAAACATCGGGCGCACGCCGATGGAGGCTGCACCATTATAGCTGCCTTTGTGCGGACCTTCGAGCACGTCAACTTTCACGGCGTAGACACCGAATTTTGGCGGATGCAGCCCGTCGATCGACATATTGGCCGTGGGATACCCAAGGTCACGCCCACGCTGCTCACCGGTGATGACCGGCCCGTCGATGCGGTGCCAGTGGCCGAGCATTTCAGCCGCGATGCGCGGGGTGCCATCGGCAAGTGCTTTGCGGATTGCAGTGGAGGACACATCGCCCGCAGCCGTCGCGAGCATCGGCGCGATGGTGACGCCGAAACCCATTGCCGACCCAAAGGCCTGCAATTTGGTTGCATTGCCAGCGCGATCTTTGCCAAAACAAAAGTCAGAACCAACGACAACATGGGTTAATCCAAGGCGATCAACGATGATTGTTTGCGCAAATTCTTCTGGTGTCAAAGCAGCGAGAGCGTCGTTGAATGGTACCTCGTACAAGCGTGAAACCCCCAGTTTTTCAAGGCGATTGGCCTTGGATGCCGCATTCATAAGACGGAACGGTGTGGCGACTTGATCGGACATTTGAGCGAAGTAGTCGCGTGGATGTGGTTCGAACGTCAGGATGCCCAAGGGTGCGCCGTTCGCGACGCTGCGGGTCAGGTCGATAACGGCTTGATGGCCCAGATGAACGCCGTCAAAATTACCGATGGCTGCCGCCGCACCACGGTCGTCTTGTGCAATGAAATCTGGGTCACGTATGATGCGCATGGGCTTGCGTAGCCCGCCCGCGCGCAAGGTTCAAGCCAGCCCTGTTATCAGTCGAATTTACGCGACGGCGCCATAACGATTGCTTCGCCCTTGAGAACCTTTTTGCCGTCAATTTCGCAATAGGTTTCCATCGTGACACGGCGCTTTGCGATGTCCATATCGGTGACGGTGACAATCGCCTCAACCATGTCGCCAGGACGCACAGGGGCCAAGAATTTAAGGGTCTGACCGAGGTAGACGGTGCCATGACCAGGCAGTTGTTCACCAATCACGGCAGAGATCAGACCCGCCGTCAGCATGCCATGGGCGATGCGACCCTCAAAGATGGTGTCGCGGGCGTAATCGTCATCAAGGTGGACTGGATTGTGATCGGTCGAGATTTCAGCAAACATTTCGATATCGCGGTAGGTGATGACTTTGCGCAACGACCGCGTCATGCCGATTTCAATGTCTTCGATGCAGATGGTTCCGCGGGGAGTATTATCGAGCACGCTGTCATCCATCAGGTAATAAAAATTCTCCTACACTACATAAGTTGTAATTTTATTACTTTGCGGATGCAGTGTAAGTCAAGACATTCTTGACCTATCGCAGAAAGCCGATCGAATGGGTTGGTGTCACTTTTTCTGTTTCAATATAGATACTTAATGCTGTTACGTCCGGCTGTGTGACGGTCTTGGTTTCCGCTGCCGCCAAGCCGCCGGTGATGAAAAGGCTGCGGATGTCTTCTTGTTGCGCGCCGAGGATGTCGGTGCGAATCCCGTCCCCTATGGCGATAATACGCGGGTCCGACATCGAATCCGTTAACGCAGCGTACCGTCGGCGAGCGAGGTCGTAGATCGGCGGATGCGGCTTGCCGAAGTACAGGCTTTCACCGCCCATTTCGGTATACAACGCGGCCAATGCGCCGGCGCACCATTCACGGCTTTCGCCACGATCCACGATGATGTCGGGATTGGCGCAAAGCAGTTTCAGACCCTTGGTTTTAGCATACAAAAATTCGGGCCGGTTCACGTCGAGATCGGCTTGGGTGTCAAAGGGGCCACAGCACACAATTCCGTCGGCTTGATCCAGCGGGACCTTTTGGATGACCACTGGATTGTCAATAATACTCAACGGTTTAAAGAAATCGTCGTCGCGCGGTGTTTCTCCCATGAACCAGATTTTCGAGCCGACAAAGCCGCGAAACATTGCGGCGCGGGCACTGTCGCCACTGGTCGCGATGGCATCCCAGCAGGGCGCCATTCCCATGTCCAAAAGCTGCTGTGCAACACTGTCCCACGGACGCGGGGAATTGGTTACCAACACCACTTTACCGCCACGTTCGCGGTAACTTTGCATCGCGTCAACCGACGCCTGAAACGGCGTGATACCGTTGTGCATGCAGCCCCAAAGGTCCACAAAAGCCACGTCATATTGGTCAGAAATGTCAGCGAAGGTGTTAACGATTGAGGGCATGGGTTTACCTATTCTTAAGTGTCAGATCGCAGGCACAAGCTTTGCACACCGCGTACACACCCTGTACATACCGCAGCCGCAGAAAAAAAGGGCGCCGGATCAGATGATCGGCGCCCTTTTTACGAATTTCTAACGATTAGACCTTAAGAGCAGGAATGATCTGTTTCTTACGGCTCATCACGCCAGGCAGGATGACGTTGTCGCCGGAAACGGCCACGCCAAAGGATTTTTCCGCGACGGTCTTAGTCAGATCATTGGGGATTAGCATCGTGGCCTGTTCGTTGAGGATATCGACCACAAAGAGGAGGACTTGATCAACGCCATCTTCGGACGCCACGGTTGTCATTGTGTCCATGATCGACGCTTTGCGGTCCAACACAATTGCAGGCGCGGTGGTTTCCAGAACCGAAACGCGGAACTTGGTGCCGTCTACGGTGAATTCTTTGCTGTCCATGCGCAGCAGTTCCGCGTCGGAAAACGCAGAGACATCGGATTTAGCGGCGAACATTTCAGCCGAGTAATCTGCGATTGCAAGGTTCAGCTGACCTGCAAGCGCCACTGCCAGATCGCGGTCGGTGTCCGTCGTCGTTGGGGAGCGGAACGCGAGGGTGTCCGATAAGATACACGACAGCATCAGGCCTTTGATGTTGTCGGGCATATGTGTGGCGTGATCGCCCATCAGGGAATGCATCAAGGTTGCGGTGCAGGCGAGCGGGCGGATCGTGATGTCAATCGGGCCTTTGGTTTCCAGACCGCCGACCAGTTTGTGGTGGTCAATGATCGCCGTAATGTTTGAGTTGTTGATATTGGCGGGCAATTCGGCGGGGTTGTTGGTGTCCACGATCACGCAAGGCTGGTCGTCAGCAACGTCTGCGATGATGTCAGGCTGCGCGAAGCCCCAACGCTCTGCGACAAACACGGCTTCTGTGTTGGGTGTGCCAAGCAGTTTTGCGGCAGCGTCGATGCCGGTGTGGTTCAGGAACCATGCCCAGATCAGCGCGGAACCAAGGGAATCAGTGTCGGGGGCCTTGTGGCCAAAAACGAATGTGGTCATGTCAAAACGCCTATCAAAGGTTGGATTTGGCCGCGTTATAAACGCAGGTTTGCGCCTTGTCACCACCAGCAAACGCATGGCGATTATGTGGTTTAAGGGGGGCACAGCCCCAGTTCTCCGCGCTTTTTCTTGGTGAGGGACGCGACGGCCATCGCGTGCGAATGGGTAATGTGGATCTTGAGTTCGTCGCTCGACAGGCCGGGACTGCGGGTGTCTTGCAGCCATTTCATGCCGCGCGATGCAAAATAAGGCGCGGGGCGTACTCCGCCCATGTCGGGCAGCACTTCGAAGGCAATGGGCGAGGCTTTAAACGTCACTGCAGGTTTACTGCCGTTCCAGCCGCAGACCGCGAACAATTTGCCACCAACCTTCCAGACATCCGAATTGCGCCATTGGACCACGTGGGTCGCACGGGGCAGGGTCGCGCAAAAGGCGTTTATGTGATCGCGGGTCAACATGTCCGTCATGATGCCAGTTTGCTGGCTTGGTTTGGCCGTGTAAATGTTGTTATCCTGCACGCCATGAGCAAACCGCGCGAAGCAGATTTATACGGCCCCGTGAAAGCGCATCTGACGCGGCAGGGTTACGCTGTTAAAGGTGAGGTCGGGGCGGCGGATGTTGTGGGGCGGCGCAGCGATGATGTGGTGGTGGTCGAGCTGAAGCTGGGGTTTTCGCTGGCGTTGTTTCACCAAGGAATTGAACGGCTTGCGGTGACGGATACGGTCTATGTCGCGGTGCCTGCGGGCGGCAAGGATAAGGCGCTGCGATCCAACGTGAAACTGGCGCGCCGGTTGGGGCTGGGCGTGTTGACGGTGCGTTTGCGAGATGGTTTTGTCGAGGCGCTGGCCGATCCGGGGCCCTATGCGGCACGCAAGTTAAAGAAGAAAAAAAAGGCATTGCTTCGGGCATTTGATCGCCTTGAGGGAGATCCGAATGAGGGAGGTGCCACGCGCCACGGTATCGTCACCGGCTATCGCCAAGACGCGCTGAAATGCGCGCGGTTTCTGGCGGTACATGGCGCAAGCAAGGGCGCGAAGGTTGCCGAATGGACCGAGGTTCCAGGTGCGACGCGGATCATGGCGGACGATCATTACAAATGGTTCACGCGGGTTGAGCGCGGTGTTTACGGGCTGACGGCAGCGGGCAAGGCCGGTCTGGCTGATTGGGGAGACGCTTAGGTCACGATTAGCGGTGGGTGATGGTCCAGCCGTTGTCGTCAAGCAGGCTTAGAACGCCCTGATCGCCGATCAAATGCGCCGCACCGAAGGCAATGAATATCTGGTCATGGGACGCTGCCGCGTCCTCGATCACCGGAACCCACGCGCGATTGCGGTTGTTGAGCAGGGTTTCTTCAAGTTCGGCCATTTGCGCGTCAAACAGCGCAGGGTCCCTGTTGGGCATATGTTCGGTCAGGTAGCTGCTGATGTGCCAGCCATACGCTGTGTCCTCAGCAAAGTAGGACTCGAGGAGCGAGGTGATCAGGGCGTCCTGAATGTCGGGATCAATCAGGCTGTAACGCAGCGCATCAATCTGTTCATCAAACGTACCCGATGACAGCAGCGCCAGCATATCCTGCCACGGTTCAAGCGCCATTACGGGGACGTTCAGGGCGGCTGCGTCTTCTATCAACAATCCGTCCAGTCCCAGTTCGCCAGCCATCATCGACCCCATCGCACAGGGCGCAATCGCCAATGTCATTGACAAAAACCACGGTTGCATCTTCGCGGCGATAAAGCCGGGCACGCCGCGCGAGGCTGAGGCGTCGCGGATCTGTGCCCATGTGTCAGGGTCCAGTCGGTCTGGCAGGGTTGGGCCGTCGTTGATTGTCATCATTTCGGGGTTTTGCGCCATATAGACCTGCATCGCGTTTTGGTCGTCCAGCGTCGCTTCGACCAGTAATAAGTCGGCGCGTTCGAGTTGCGGCGCTGCGCGTGCCCGCAGGTTGGCGTGGCGCGGATCGGCCAGATGCATCGTGCCGATGATGGACAGTTCAACGCCGTCTTTTTGCGCCGACCAATAGAGGCCTTGGCCATACGGTGTGGTGGAAGCGCCGTCGTTAAGCTCTGCAAGATCGGCAGGCGCCATGAGCGTTTCGAGTCCCTCTGCGTTGCACAGGGCATGGGACAGGTTCGGGACCAGCATCGTAAGGGCGATTAGGGTTGGGCGCAGCATTGGGGCCTCTTTCTTGTCTTGCGAAATTGTCGCTTTCATAATGTAGGGTTGGACGTCTTATGCGCAAGTGGAGCGGCCAGCCCGCACATTACTGCCTGGGCTGGCCTAGGGGGTATTTTGCACTGCCAATCAGGGCCGTGCCGCAAGCAATGAGGCGTTTGCCGAGCCAGTGGTGCAGACTGCGCCGCGGCAGTTGGATCACGACGGGCTGCGCCGCGACATCGCGCAAAGAGGGCAGGTGGCTGAGCAGGTTGTAGCCATCCAGTCCGGTGCCGACGTGGGGCGGGGCCAGATTAAGCCGTGTCGGTTGGTTACGTTTGACGACCGAGCGGACGCCAAGCGTACGGGGGGGGGTCCACCACTTTGTGCGACCCTAGTTTTCGAATTTTCGAAAAAATGCCATTTTTCTTCGTTCG
>Ga0307488_10000009_pt1 | contig 169160 bp, 176 predicted proteins | sample SB02metaG_FD_202248 | JGI IMG/M metagenome (GOLD analysis project Ga0307488, IMG submission 202248) | Sea-ice brine microbial communities from Beaufort Sea near Barrow, Alaska, United States - SB 0.2 | ecosystem: Environmental > Aquatic > Marine > Coastal | place: USA: Alaska | collected...
TGTTAAGATCTGTTTCTCTTGATCTCACCAAGTTTTCTGCTTTTACAGATTGTTGAGAGAAACCAATAGATTTTTTATCTCTTTTAATACCTAAGGCGGTGACTACTATTTCATCTAATACTTCTCCTCCTTGAACAAGAGTTACGTTTATGATGCTAGCACTACCCACTTTTCTTTCACTAGTGGTGTACCCTAAGTAGCGAAAAACAAGAACATCACCGGTGGTTGCTTCAATGGAATACTTCCCATCAAAATCTGTATCGGTACCTGTTGTTGTTCCTTTAATTAAAATGTTTACACCTGGTAAACTGCCAGATTGGTCTGTAACTACTCCAGATACAGTCATCTCTTGTGCAAACGAAACCTGCACGACGAACGCTAATAATAGCGTTAAAATTCCATTAAACTTTGTCTTCATTATATAATTATTTGAATTAATTACGCCAAATATCTCAATTATATGTTAAAAAAACAACAAAAAAAGTTAAAAGATGTTAATATATTGAGTTAAACAATATTTATTAACATTTTTTTCTTAAAAAAATATGATTTTTAAATTTTTTTAACTTTTTAGAAATTACTGGTCCAATTAAGTATGAGTTTAGATCTTTCGAAATCAAATCCGGTGTTTGAGCTCCTGCCAATAGCCGAACTAATTCGAAAGGTATTGTTCTTTTGTTGAAAGGAATACCCAAACCCAATTCCTAATAAAAACTCATCTCGGCTTGTTTGTTTAGGGGTGTAATATCCAAAGTCTGTAATAGAAAATAAATAGGAGCTAGGCGCTGTTCTATAGCGGTACTCGGTATTAAAGAACGTATAGGAAGCAGTAAAGATGCTTTGTTCGTTAAATCCTCGGATGCTGTTGGCGCCCCCAATTCGAAATAGTTCATTATCTAAGAAATTATCGGAATTTAAATACCCTGTGTTATTTTTGACGAAAATGCGATTGCGGGCGTTTAGATTCCAAAGAAAGGAAGTGTTTAGGTTTATTTTAAATTGATTGGTGCTTTTAGTGTTGTTTGTTCTACTTCCAAAACTTGTAGCGATAGAAAAGTAGTATAGGTGTTCAAACAAATTATTCTCGTGAGGAACCTCATAAGAAAAGCCAAGACCGAAAAATGAATTCTCAAAATCTTGAATGTTATTGATTGCGTTTTGTAGCAGCTTTTGAGAATTTTCAGCATCATAGGTAAGAAATAGGTTTGCTTTTGGTGCTATTGGATATGAAAGGCTGCTATGAAAGCTGGTGCTTAAAAACGTGGAATCTTGTTTGTAAAGATTAAAAGACAGTTTGGGGGTAAAGGGCGTTGCAAATACATACGGAATTCTTGTGGAAATTCTAAAATCTTGTGCTTCTTGTGCAATGCTGTTCCAGAATAGCTCAAAATTTTCTCCGCTGTCTAGGATATTGTTTAATTTTAAATCGATATGGCCGTTAAATAATATTCCCCCAGTTTCTTTTGAGGTAAAATTCACCAACCCATCAAAACTGCTGTTGGGTTCCTTTTTTAAATAGACATATAATAAGGTAGAGTCCTTGGCAAATAATATTTCTGGAGGCTTTATTTCCGAAACAAATTTTAAACTCTTCGTGTTCGCCGATATTTCAATAAGTTTTTTTTGAGTAAAAAGTGTTTCTTGATCAATTCGTAGATGATATTTTATATACGTTTTTGGAAATGCGCTATACTCCTTAATAAGCACCTTGTTAATTTTTCGTTGCACTGAGGCTACTATATGTAAATCGGCATAGAACGTCTTGTTCTTAATCTGTAGGTTTCTTAAACGAACTTCAGAAAATGACTTACCTTGGTTGTCTAGATGAAGTGTAATTAACTTGAGGGTGCTTTCAATTTGATCAATCTCGATCTCGATAGAATCTTTTTGTAAGTTTATTTGGTCAAGGAGAACATCGATTCCTTTGGGAATTCGAATCACCGCAGTTGCAATCTTCATTCCTAAGCTAAAATACGCAACAAAGTGGCTGTCTTTTTTAGAAATCGAATCAAGGCTGTGGAAAAAATAACCCACCTGCTTTAAATAGTCCGAGATATTTTCTACTTCCTGGTTAATGGTTTTCTCATCACTGTGGTTTTTTTGATAATCGACTTTTTCTAAAAAAAGGCGATCATCGGAGTTTGTTGCCGATACTTTTAAAGTGAGGTTTTGACCCACGAGCACATTGTGTGCCGAAAGTAAAATAAATAGGTATAGATATGAGGTAAAAAATTGTTTCAAAATGGCGCAAAAATAATGGCGAAGTTAGATTAAAATATAAATAAAACTCCTTGAAAATAAATACTTTAAAAAAATAGTTCACGGATATTTGTTTCGCTATAAATAAGTTGTACATTTGCGAACTCTTATAAATAGAGGTAAAGTTTAATTATAAACGAAAAATAGTAATAATTAGTATGCCAACTATACAACAATTAGTTCGTAAAGGAAGAGTCAAGATTACTAAGAAGAGTAAATCGGCTGCTTTGTCGTCATGTCCTCAAAGACGTGGTGTATGTACACGTGTTTATACTACAACACCAAAAAAACCAAATTCTGCGATGCGTAAAGTAGCCAGAGTAAGGTTAACAAATGGTAATGAGATAAACGCTTACATCCCCGGAGAAGGACACAATCTACAAGAGCACTCGATAGTATTAGTAAGAGGCGGAAGGGTAAAAGATTTGCCAGGAGTTAAGTATCACGTAGTTCGTGGTGCTTTAGATACAGCGGGAGTTGAGGGAAGAACTCAACGAAGATCAAAGTATGGTGCAAAACGCCCAAAAAAGTAAAATTTTAACTTTTTTAATGTAAAGACATGAGAAAAAGAAGAGCGAAAAAAAGAGTCCTTTTACCAGATCCAAAGTTTAACGATCAGTTAGTAACCCGTTTTGTGAACAACTTAATGTGGGCCGGTAAAAAGTCAGTAGCTTTCAAAGTGTTTTACGATGCACTAGAACTCGTAGAAGAAAGAAAAGGAGAAGAAGAGAAATCTTCTCTAGAAATTTGGAAAGAAGCGTTATCCAATGTTATGCCGCACGTAGAAGTGCGTTCAAGACGTGTTGGAGGTGCCACTTTTCAAATACCAATGCAAATTAGACCAGATCGAAAGGTGTCTATGGCTATTAAGTGGATGATTTTGTATACTCGTAAGAGAAACGAAAAAACCATGGCGCAGCGTTTAGCAGCAGAAATTTTAGCAGCAGCTAAAGAAGAAGGTGCCGCAGTTAAAAAGCGTACAGATACTCATAAAATGGCAGAGGCGAACAAAGCGTTCTCTCACTTTAGATTTTAATAGAAATGGCTAGAAATTTAAAATACACAAGAAATATTGGGATTGCAGCTCATATTGATGCTGGGAAAACAACCACTACAGAGCGTGTTTTGTATTATACCGGAGTTTCTCATAAAATTGGGGAAGTTCATGATGGTGCAGCTACGATGGACTGGATGGAACAAGAGCAGGAAAGAGGGATTACCATTACTTCAGCTGCAACTACTTGTACTTGGAAGTTTCCTATGGAAAATGCAGAACCAACTCCTGAGACTGAAGGCTATCATTTTAATATTATTGATACTCCTGGTCACGTAGATTTTACGGTGGAAGTAAATCGTTCTTTACGAGTGTTAGATGGTTTAGTTTTCTTGTTTAGTGCTGTTGATGGTGTTGAGCCACAATCGGAAACGAACTGGAGACTAGCTGATAACTATAAGGTGCCTAGAATTGGTTTCGTAAATAAAATGGACCGTCAAGGTTCAGATTTTTTTAACGTAAACAGGCAGGTAAAAGAAATGTTAGGTTCTAATGCAGTGCCTATTGTTCTGCCAATTGGTGAAGAAGGAGATTTTAAAGGAATTATCGATTTAGTAAAGAACAGAGCAATTGTGTGGCATGATGATACACAAGGAGCAACGTTTGATGTCATTGCTATTCCAGAAGAATTAAGAGAAGAAGCAAAAGAATATAGAGCTTTATTGATTGAAGAAGTAGCGAGTTACGATGAGAACTTGTTAGAAAAATTCATGGAAGATGAAGATTCTATTACAGAAGATGAAGTACATAGTGCGTTAAGAGCAGCAGTAATGGATATGGCAATCATACCTATGATTTGTGGTTCTGCATTTAAAAATAAAGGAGTACAGTTTCTATTAGATGCGGTATGTCGTTATTTACCTTCACCTTTAGATAAAGAATCTGTTGTTGGAATTAATCCAAATACAGAGGAGGAAGAAAAAAGAAGACCAAATGTGACCGAGCCTTTTGCGGCCTTAGCATTTAAAATTGCTACCGATCCTTTTGTGGGACGTTTAGCTTTCTTTAGAGTATATTCTGGTCGTTTAGATGCAGGTTCTTATGTATTGAATAACCGTTCTGGTAAAAAAGAACGTATTTCTCGTATCTACCAAATGCATGCCAATAAACAGAATGCAATCGATTATATCGAAGCAGGAGATATTGGTGCGGCTGTAGGATTTAAAAGTATTAAAACGGGTGATACCTTATCGGATGAAAAGCATCCAATCGTTTTAGAATCTATGGATTTTCCAGATCCAGTAATTGGTATTGCCGTTGAACCAAAGACAAAAGCAGATGTTGATAAGTTAGGATTGTCTTTGAATAAATTAGCAGAAGAAGATCCTACTTTTCAAGTGCGATCGGACGAATCTTCTGGACAAACCATTATTTCTGGAATGGGTGAACTTCACTTAGATATCATTGTAGATCGTTTACGACGTGAATTCAATGTAGAGGTGAATGTTGGCCAACCACAAGTAGAATATAAAGAGGCGATTACTGCTGCTGCAAATCACAGAGAAGTGTATAAGAAACAATCTGGTGGACGTGGGAAATTTGCCGATATCGTATTTACCATGGAGCCAGCAGATGAAGGGATTCAAGGTTTGCAATTTAGTTCTGTAATCAAAGGAGGGAACGTTCCTAAGGAATTTATTCCATCTATTGAGAAAGGATTTAGAGAAGCAATGAAGAATGGTCCTTTGGCGGGTTACGAAATGGATTCAATGAAGGTAACATTAAAAGACGGATCATTCCACGCAGTGGATTCAGATGCCCTATCTTTTGAGTTAGCTGCAAGAATGGGGTATAAAGCTGCTGCAAAATCTGCAAAAGCAAAAATCATGGAGCCGTTAATGAAAGTTGAAGTGTTAACTCCTGAAGAAAACATGGGAGATATCGTTGGAGATTTAAATAGAAGAAGAGGTCAAGTGAATGACATGAGCGATCGTGCCGGATCTAAAGTTGTAAAAGCAATTGTTCCATTATCTGAAATGTTTGGGTATGTAACTGCGCTAAGAACGATGTCTTCTGGTAGAGCTACTTCAACAATGGAATTTTCGCACTATTCAGAAACTCCATCAAATATTTCTGAAGATGTAATTGCGAAAGCAAAAGGGTAATTTACTAAATAAAGAAACGATGAGTCAAAAAATTAGAATAAAATTAAAGTCTTACGATTACAATTTAGTAGATAAATCTGCTGAAAAAATCGTAAAAACAGTAAAGAGTACTGGTGCCTTAGTAAACGGTCCAATTCCTTTACCAACCAATAAAAAGATTTTCACAGTTCTACGTTCACCACACGTAAACAAAAAATCGAGAGAGCAATTTCAATTATCTGCTTACAAAAGATTATTAGACATTTATAGTTCTTCTTCTAAGACTATTGATGCCCTAATGAAACTTGAGTTACCAAGTGGAGTTGAAGTTGAAATTAAAGTATAAGAAGTTGATTTTTAGAGACCCTAGGTCTGCTAAAAATTTTAGAACACTAGATCCCAATGACAGGTTGGGATCTATATAAAATATCCTAAAGTAATTTTAGGATGCTACATATCCTGAGGGTTTCGCGAAGGAAAAACGGTTAAACATTTATTCAGAGTTGAAAATGTTTTAACGCTGTTTTTTTTTGAACGATTTTTAAAGGATAGATAATAAGTATAATTAATAATTAATAATAATAAAACATGTCTGGGTTAATAGGTAGAAAAATTGGAATGACCAGCTTATTTGATGAAAACGGGAAGAATATTCCTTGTACAGTAATCGAAGCAGGTCCTTGCGTTGTTACCCAAGTCAGAACCGAAGAGGTTGACGGATACAATGCGTTACAATTGGGTTTCGATGACAAAAAGGCAAAAAGCTCTAATAAAGCTTTAGATGGTCACTTTAAAAAAGCGGGTACATCAGCCAAGAAAAAAGTCATTGAATTCCAAGGATTTGAAAATCAGTATAATTTAGGAGATTCTATAACCGTAGCACATTTTGCGGAAGGAGAGTTTGTAGATGTAACTGGTATTTCTAAAGGAAAAGGGTTTCAGGGAGTTGTAAAACGTCATGGTTTTGCCGGAGTTGGTCAAGCCACTCACGGTCAGCATAACCGTTTAAGAGCACCGGGATCTATTGGAGCAGCTTCTTATCCTGCAAGAGTTTTCAAAGGAATGAAAATGGCAGGTAGAATGGGAACTGATAAAGTAAAAGTTGAAAACTTAAGAGTATTAAAAGTAGTTCCAGAAAAGAACTTACTTGTTGTTAAAGGAGCGATTCCTGGACACAAAAACTCTTACATAACTATTCAGAAATAATGAAAGTAGCAGTTTTAGACATCACAGGAAAAGATACTGGAAGAAAAGTTGAACTTTCTAAAGAAGTATTCGAAATAGCGCCAAACAATCATGCAGTTTACTTAGATGTAAAGCAATTTTTGGCAAACCAAAGACAAGGAACTCACAAATCTAAGCAGAGAGCTGAGATTTCTGGAAGTACAAGAAAAATCAAAAAACAAAAAGGAACTGGTACTGCCCGAGCGGGAAGTATTAAATCTGGTGTTTTTAGAGGTGGTGGACGTATGTTCGGACCCACTCCAAGAGATTATTCTTTTAAACTAAATAAAAACTTGAAACGTTTAGCACGTAAATCTGCTTTAAGTATTCAAGCGAAAGACAAGAATGTAGTGGTTTTAGAAGACTTTGAATTTGATTCGCCAAAAACGAAAAATTTCACTAATGTATTGAAGGCATTAGGGTTAGAAACTAAAAAATCCTTGTTCGTGTTGGCAGAGTCAAATAATAATGTATATTTGTCGTCTCGTAATTTAAAAACATCTAAAGTTTTAAAAGGTTCAGAATTAAGTACTTACGGCATCTTAAATGCAGGTACTTTAATCTTAACTGAAGGTTCTTTAGAAGGTATTCAATCTAATTTAACAAAATAGGCAGACAAAATGAGTATTTTAATAAAACCTATTATAACGGAAAAGGCAACAGCGAATAGCGAATTGTATAATCGCTTTACATTTGTTGTTAATAAAAGAGCTAATAAACTAGAAATAAAAGGAGCAATTGAATCAGCTTATGGAGTTTCTATTTTGAGCGTAAAAACTTTGAACTATCCAATAAAAAGAAATACTAAGTTCACCAAAAAAGGTTTGGTAACGGGTGTTAAAAGTGGGTACAAAAAAGCAATTGTGCAGTTAGCAGAAGGAGAAAGTATTGATTTTTATAACAATCTTTAAGAAAAGACAAACATGTCAGTTAGAAAATTAAAACCAATAACACCAGGTCAGCGTTTTAGAGTTGTAAATGGGTTCGACACCATAACAACTGATAAGCCGGAGAAAAGTTTACTTGCTCCGAAAAAACGATCTGGAGGTCGGAACAACCAGGGTAAAATGACCACACGGAATATCGGTGGAGGCCATAAACAAAAGTACCGTATTATCGATTTCAAAAAAGATAAATCGGGTATCCCTGCAACAGTAAAAACGATAGAGTACGATCCAAATCGTACAGCATTTATTGCACTACTAAGTTATGCTGATGGTGAGAAACGTTATGTGATAGCACAAAACGGATTAACAGTGGGTCAAACAGTGATCTCAGGACCAGGCAATGCTCCAGAAATTGGAAATGCAATGTCTTTAACTGAAATTCCTTTAGGATCTACTATCTCTTGTATAGAGTTACGTCCAGGTCAAGGTGCTGTAATGGCTCGTTCTGCTGGATCTTTTGCTCAATTGTTAGCAAAAGAACGTAAATATGCAACGGTAAAATTGCCTTCTGGAGAGATTCGATATATCTTGTTAACCTGTATGGCAACTATCGGTGTGGTTTCTAATTCAGATCATCAATTGTTAGTTTCTGGTAAAGCGGGAAGAAGCAGATGGTTAGGTAGAAGACCAAGAACAAGACCAGTAGTGATGAACCCAGTAGATCACCCAATGGGAGGTGGTGAAGGTAAATCGTCTGGAGGACATCCAAGATCAAGAAATGGAATTCCTGCAAAAGGATTCAGAACGAGATCTAAGACGAAAGCTAGTAATAAGTATATTTTAGAACGTAGAAAGAAATAAGACATGGCAAGATCACTAAAAAAAGGACCTTACGTTCACTACAAATTAGAGAAGAAAGTGTTAACTAACGTTGAGGCAGGAAGTAAAGCAGTAATTAAAACTTGGTCTAGAGCAAGTATGATTACACCTGACTTTGTTGGTCAAACAATAGCAGTTCATAACGGACGTCAATTTGTACCTGTGTATGTTACAGAAAACATGGTAGGTCATAAATTAGGCGAATTTTCACCAACACGTTCTTTTAGAGGACACGCAGGTGCAAAAAATAAAGGAAAAAAATAATAAGACATGGGAGTTCGTAAACATAACATGGCAGAACAGTTAAAAGAAGAAAGAAAGCATAAAGCTTTCGCTAAACTTACTAACTGTCCTACATCACCAAGAAAGATGCGTTTAGTAGCAGATTTGATTAGAGGTGTTGAAGTTGAAAAAGCTTTACAAATCTTAAAATTTAATCCGAAAGAAGCATCTATAAACTTAGAGAAATTGTTATTGTCTGCTATTGCAAACTGGCAAGCTAAGAATTTAGAAGCTAGCATCGAAGATGCTGGATTATTTGTAAAAACAATCTGTGTAGATAGTGCAGGAATGTTAAAAAGATTAAGACCTGCTCCGCAAGGTCGTGCTCATAGAATTCGCAAGCGTTCTAATCACGTAACCTTAGAGTTGGGAAGTAAAAATAAAAGTAATTAATCGTAGATATGGGACAGAAAACAAATCCAATAGGAAATCGTTTAGGAATTATCAGAGGATGGGAGTCGAACTGGTACGGTGGAAATGACTACGGAGATAAAATTGCTGAAGATTACAAGATAAGAAAGTATATTAATGCTAGATTATCTAAAGCAAGTGTTTCTAGAGTAATTATAGAGCGTACACTTAAACTTGTAACCGTTACTATCACTACGGCAAGACCTGGTATTATTATTGGGAAAGGCGGACAAGAGGTAGACAAGTTAAAAGAAGAGCTTAAAAATATTACTGGAAAAGAAGTTCAAATTAATATTTTCGAAATTAAACGCCCAGAGTTAGATGCAAAAATTGTTGCAGTGAGTGTGGCGCGTCAAATTGAAAATAGAATTTCTTACAAGAGAGCTGTGAAAATGGCGATTGCGGCGACAATGAGAATGAATGCTGAAGGAATTAAAATTCAGGTTTCAGGACGTTTAAATGGGGCAGAAATGGCCCGTTCAGAACACTACAAAGAAGGTAGAATTCCTCTTTCTACTTTTAGAGCAGACATTGATTACGCACTTGTTGAAGCGCATACTACCTATGGAAGATTAGGAGTAAAAGTGTGGATTATGAAAGGTGATGTATATGGTAAAAGAGAATTATCTCCTTTAGTTGGGTTGTCTAAAAAGCAAGCCGGTGGAAATAAAGGTCCAGGTAATGCTAAACGTCCACAACCTCGCAGAAGAAAATAATTTTTAAAATTAGAAATTAAAAATGTTACAGCCAAAAAGAGTAAAATACCGTAAGGTACAGAAAGGCAAAGGAAATATGAATGGTATTTCTGGTAGAGGTAATCAACTTTCCAATGGGATGTTTGGAATTAAATCTTTAGATCAGAACTTACTAACTTCTCGCCAAATTGAGGCAGCTCGTATTGCAGCAACGCGTCATATGAAGAGAGAAGGGCAGCTTTGGATTAAAGTATTTCCAGATAAACCTATTACCAAAAAACCTTTAGAGGTTCGTATGGGTAAGGGAAAAGGAGCGCCAGACCATTTTGTTGCAGTGATAAAACCAGGTAGAATTTTGTTTGAAGTTGGTGGAGTATCAATGGTTATTGCAAAAGAAGCCTTGCGTTTAGCAGCACAAAAGCTTCCTGTAAAAACGAAGTTTGTAGTCGCAAGAGATTTTGATCACACCGCTTAATTGTAAAGAACATGAAACAATCAGAAATTAAAGAATCAGCAACGGCCGATTTACAAGAACAATTTGGAACGTTGCAGAAAAATTATACCGATCTTAAGATGGCACATGCCATAACTCCATTGGAAAATCCAATGCAGTTAAGAATCTTAAGAAGATCTGTAGCAAGAATTGCAACAGAGTTAACTAAAAGAGAATTACAATAATTCTAGTCAGTTTTAAAGATGGAAAAAAGAAATCTTAGAAAAGAGAGAATAGGTGTTGTGTCTAGTAACAAAATGGAGAAATCTATTATTGTTTCAGAAACTAAAAGAGTAAAGCACCCAATGTACGGTAAATTCGTATTAAAAACGAAAAAGTACGTTGCACATGACGAAAAGAATGATTGCAACGAAGGAGACACAGTTAGAATCATGGAGACTCGTCCTATGAGTAAAACTAAATGTTGGAGATTAGTAGAAATCCTAGAAAGAGCTAAATAATATGTTACAGACAGAATCAAGATTAAAAGTCGCAGACAACACTGGAGCAAAAGAAGTTTTAGTGATTAGAGTTTTAGGAGGAACGAAAAAACGATACGCAAGAGTAGGAGACAAAATTGTGGTATCTATTAAATCTGCTACTCCTAATGGAACTGTAAAAAAAGGACAAGTATCTAGAGCCGTAGTGGTTCGTACTAAGAAAGAAATGAGACGTAAAGACGGGTCTTATATCCGATTTGACGATAACGCTTGTGTCCTTTTAAATCCTACAGAAGAAATGAGAGGGACTCGTGTATTTGGTCCTGTTGCTCGTGAACTTCGTGATAAGCAATTTATGAAAATAGTATCATTAGCACCTGAAGTGCTTTAAACCCTAGATAAAGATGAAGAAGTTCAAAATAAAGTCAGGAGATACGGTAAGAGTCATTGCAGGAGATCATAAAGGATCTGAAGGAAAGGTCTTACAAATCATCAAAGAGAAAGATAGAGCCATTGTAGAAGGTGTGAATATGATTTCAAAACATACCAAACCAAGCGCTCAAAGTCCTCAAGGCGGTATTGTAAAAAAGGAAGCTTCACTACATATTTCTAACTTATTATTAGTAGAAGATGGAGTTGTAGTAAGAGTTGGTTATAAAGTTGATGGAGGTACTAAAACTAGAATCTCTAAAAAAACTAAAAAATAAATATAATCATGAGTTATATACCAAGATTAAAAGAAGAATATAGAAGTAGAGTAATAAATACTCTAACGGAAGAATTTAGTTACAGTAATGTAATGCAAGTTCCTAAACTACAAAAAATTGTAGTAAGTAAAGGAGTGGGTGCTGCAATTGCTGATAAGAAACTGATAGATTATGCTGTTGAAGAACTGACTAGTATTACAGGTCAAAAAGCGATTTCTACATTTTCTAAAAAGGATGTTGCTGCATTTAAGCTTCGTAAAGGAATGCCAATTGGTGTGAAAGTTACCTTACGTGGAGATAAAATGTATGAGTTTTTAGACAGACTTGTAACAGCATCTTTACCAAGAGTAAGAGATTTTAACGGTATCAAGGCCAATGGATTTGATGGAAGAGGGAATTACAATTTAGGAATTACCGAACAAATCATTTACCCGGAAATTAATATTGATAAAGTGAATAAAATTGGTGGGATGGACATTACCTTTGTAACTTCTGCTCCAACCGATAAAGAAGCAAAATCATTATTAACAGAATTAGGCTTACCATTTAAAAAGAATTAAGATATGGCTAAAGAATCAATGAAAGCCCGCGAGCGCAAAAGAGAAAAAGTGGTAGCGAAGTATGCGGAAAAAAGAAAGGCTTTAAAAGAAGCTGGAGATTATGAAGCATTACAAAAGTTGCCGAAAAATGCTTCTCCTGTTCGTTTACATAATCGTTGTAAATTAACGGGAAGACCAAAAGGGTATATGCGTCAATTTGGTTTATCTCGTGTAACGTTTCGTGAGATGGCAAATTCAGGGTTAATTCCCGGAGTTAGAAAAGCTAGCTGGTAAAATAGAATTAACGCTGAATAATAAAATTAGATTGTGTACATTTGCACGCTCTATTTTTTTGAGTAAATAAATTTTAACTGATTTAAGGTTTAGTAGTCACAGAGAAATCTGTAGCATAAATAGAGACTATTAAAAACCAAAATCGCAATATTAATAAATATGTATACAGATCCAATCGCGGATTATCTAACTAGAGTTAGAAATGCAATCGCAGCAGGTCACAGAGTTGTGGAAATTCCGGCTTCTAACTTGAAGAAGGAAATAACAAAAATCTTGTTTGACCAAGGTTTTATTTTAAGCTATCAGTTTACCGATGACAAAGTACAAGGTGCCATCAAAATTGCCTTAAAATATAACAAGGAAACAAAAGAATCAGTAATTAGAAAAATCCAACGTATTAGTACGCCAGGTTTAAGACAGTACGTAAGTGCTACTGAAATTCCTAGGGTATTAAACGGTCTTGGTATTGCTATTATTTCTACATCGAAGGGTGTAATGACTAATAAACAAGCACGTCTGGATAATGTTGGAGGAGAAGTAATTTGTTACGTTTACTAAAAGCCGAAAGAAATGAGTAGAATAGGAAATTATCCAGTAGCCATTCCCGAAGGCGTAACAGTCGATATTAAAGATAATATCGTAACTGTAAAAGGTAAATTAGGAGAATTGACGCAACCTTTTGATTCTGTTGAAATCAAAGTAGAAGACAACAACATTATGGTAACGCGTTCTTCTAATTCTAAAGAACAAAAATCAAAACACGGCCTATACAGATCATTGATGAGCAATATGCTTGAAGGTGTAAGTAATGGGTGGACTAAAAATCTAGAATTAGTTGGTGTAGGTTATAGAGCTTCAAGCCAAGGTCAGAAATTAGAATTGGCTTTAGGGTTTTCACATAATATTGTTTTAGAATTAGCTCCAGAGGTTAAATTGGAAACAGTTTCCGATAAAGGAAAAAACCCAATCATTAAATTATCCTCGTTTGATAAACAATTAGTGGGTCAAGTAGCGGCAAAGATTAGATCTTTACGTAAGCCTGAGCCATATAAAGGAAAAGGAGTTAAGTTTGTAGGAGAAATATTAAGAAGAAAAGCAGGTAAATCTGCATAATTTATATAGTTATGGCATTATCAAAGCTTCAAAGAAGACACAGAATTAAGAACAGAATCAGAAAGATTATTTCTGGTACATCAGAGAAACCTAGGTTATCTGTTTACAGGAGTAATAAAGAAATATATGCTCAAGTTGTAGATGATGTTGCAGGAGTTACATTAGTATCTGTATCATCAAGAGACAAAGAAATTGTATCTAAAACTAAATCGGAAGCAGCCCATGCTGTAGGAAAAGCCCTAGCAGAGAAGGCTACAAAAGCTGGTTTAGCAACAATTGCATTTGATAGAAACGGATATTTATATCACGGAAGAGTAAAAATATTAGCGGAAGCTGCTAGAGAAGCTGGTTTAAAATTTTAATAAGTTATTATGTATAATAAATATAAAAACGTAGAGAGAGTTAAACCCAGCGGTTTAGAGCTTGTAGATAAGTTAGTAGGAGTACAACGTGTTACGAAAGTAACCAAAGGTGGTAGAGCGTTTGGCTTTTCGGCAATTGTAGTTGTAGGAGACGGTAATGGAGTAGTGGGTAACGGTTTAGGGAAATCTAAAGATGTTGCGTCAGCTATTGCAAAAGCCATTGAGGATGCTAAAAAGAATTTGGTTAGAATTCCTATTTTAGCAGGAACCTTACCTCATGAACAAAAGGGTAAATTTGGTGGTGCTAAGGTATTCATCAAACCAGCATCTGCGGGTACTGGAGTTATTGCTGGTGGTGCTGTACGTGCCGTTTTAGAATCAGTAGGAGTTCATGATGTATTATCAAAATCTCAAGGATCTTCAAACCCTCACAATGTGGTAAAAGCAACCTTTGATGCGTTGTTACAATTACGTAGCGCTGCAGCAATTGCAAAACTAAGAGGGGTTTCTTTAGAAAAAGTTTTTAACGGATAAACCTAGAAAGATGGCAAAAATTAGAGTAAAACAAGTTAAAAGTAAAATAGGCCGTCTTCAAAGTCAAAAAAGGACTTTAGAAGCGCTAGGTTTACGTAAGATGAACCAAGTTGTTGAACACGAGGCTACTCCCGCAGTTGTTGGGATGGTAAATACAGTTAAACACTTAGTTTCTTTTGAAGAAATTAAATAAGACATTATAATAAAATGAATTTACATAACTTAAAACCGGCAGAAGGTTCCATTAAAAGTGGAAAAAGAATTGCAAGAGGTGAGGGATCTGGAAAAGGTGGTACTGCTACAAGAGGACACAACGGTCAAAAATCACGTTCTGGTTATTCAAAGAAAATTGGATTTGAAGGTGGTCAAATGCCACTTCAAAGACGTGTACCCAAATTTGGTTTCACGAATATAAACCGCAAAGAGTACCAAGGAATTAATTTAGATAAATTACAATCTTTGGTAGATAGTGGAAAAATCACAGATACAGTTACTTTAGATATTCTTGTTGCAAATAGATTAGCAGGGAAAAATGACCTCGTTAAAATATTAGGTAATGGAGAGCTAAAGGCAAAATTAAACATAACTGTGCATAAATTTACTGCAACTGCAAAAACTGCTATCGAAGCAGCAGGAGGAGAAGTAGTTACTTTATAAGATACCATAAATGATGAATTTTATTAATAAGGTAAAAGATATTTGGAAAATAGAAGAATTGAAAGATAAGATTCTTCTTACTCTCGGTTTAATTGCGGTATATCGTTTTATGGCTCAAGTTCCATTACCTGGAATTGATCCATTACAATTATCGGCGTTAAAAGATAGTACTTCATCGGGTCTATTAGGATTATTGAATGCATTTACGGGAGGAGCGTTTTCAAGAGCATCTATTATGGCTCTTGGGATTATGCCTTATATTTCTGCATCTATTGTAGTTCAGCTTATGGGAATCGCGGTTCCTTATTTGCAAAAATTACAAAAAGATGGTGAAAGTGGTAGAAAGAAAATTACTCAAATTACAAGATGGTTAACAATTGCAATCACCTTATTGCAGGCGCCAACCTATATTACTGCGATTAAAACGCAATTTGGTTTAGGACCAGAAGCGTTTTTAGTAGGTGGTATTACATTTTGGGTATCGTCTATCATCTTATTAACGGCAGGAACTATTTTTGCAATGTGGTTAGGTGAGCGTATTACAGATAAGGGGGTTGGTAATGGAATTTCGTTATTAATTACGGTAGGTATTATTGCAAACTTTCCTTCTGCATTTTTACAAGAATTCGTTTCGAAAACAACCAATGCGGGTGCTGGAGGAATTATGATGATTCTAATAGAAATTATTGTATGGTTCTTGGTGATTCTGCTTACTGTTTTATTGGTAACAGCAGTTCGGAAGATAGCTGTGCAGTACGCAAGAAGAACGGTGGTTGGGGAAATAAAGAGTGCGTCTGGTTCAAGAGATTATATTCCCTTGAAATTAAATGCCGCAGGTGTAATGCCAATTATCTTTGCACAAGCAATTATGTTTTTACCCATTGCATTGGCACAGAGATTTCCAGCAATTAGCAGTTTACAAGATATTAACGGCTTGTGGTATAATCTTATCTTTGCTTTTTTAATTGTTATTTTTAGTTTTTTCTATACTGCAATTACAGTGCGTACAGATGAAATGGCACAAGGATTAAAAAGGAGTGGTGGATTTATTCCAGGAATAAGACCTGGGAAAGATACTGCAGATAGATTAGATACAGTGTTATCTAGAATCACCTTTCCAGGATCGTTATTTTTAGCAGCGTTATCAATATTACCGGCAATCATTTACCAATTTGGAGTACAACAAAGCTGGGCAATGTTTTATGGGGGAACTTCACTAATCATTATGGTAGGTGTAGCAATTGATACCGTGCAACAAATTAATTCTTATTTGTTAAATCGTCATTATGATGGATTAATGAAGACAGGAACCAGTAACAGAAAATCATTAAAATAATATGGCTAAACAATCAGCAATTCAACAAGATGGTACTATCACGGAAGCATTATCAAATGCAATGTTTCGGGTAGAACTTGAAAATGGGCATATTGTAACAGCACATATTTCTGGTAAAATGCGTATGCATTACATTAAGTTGTTACCCGGTGATAAGGTGAAATTAGAGATGAGTCCTTACGATTTATCCAAGGCAAGAATTACTTACAGATATTAATAAAAAAACAAACAGATGAAAGTTAGAGCATCAGTTAAGAAGAGAAGTGCCGACTGCAAGATAGTGCGCAGGAAAGGTAGATTATATGTGATTAACAAACAAAATCCTAGATTTAAACAAAGACAAGGGTAATGGCAAGAATAGCAGGTATAGATATTCCAAAGAATAAAAGAGGCGTTATTGCGTTAACTTACATCTTTGGTATAGGGAACAGCAGAGCTAAAGATGTTTTAGCAAAAGCAGAGGTTGATGAAAGTGTTAAAGTTCAAGATTGGAACGATGACCAAATCGCAGCGATTAGAGAACAAGTTGGATCTTTCACTATTGAAGGAGAATTGCGTTCTGAAGTTCAAATAAGCATTAAACGCTTAATGGACATCGGATGTCAAAGAGGAATTCGTCATAGACTTAGTCTTCCTTTAAGAGGGCAAAGAACCAAGAACAATTCTAGAACCAGAAAAGGGAAAAGAAAAACTGTAGCTAACAAGAAAAAATAAGATTAGTAGTTGTCTTTAGTACTTAGAAGCTTTCGATAGGAAGTGCTAACGAATGAAAGATGAACAGCTAAAAACTATATTATTATGGCAAAAGCAAGTACAAAAAAACGTAAAGTAATCGTGGAGTCTGTTGGACAGGCGCACGTAACGGCATCTTTTAATAACATCATCATTTCCTTGACAAATAAAAAGGGAGATGTTATTTCTTGGTCATCTGCGGGAAAAATGGGTTTTAGAGGCTCTAAAAAGAACACCCCTTATGCAGCGCAATTAGCTTCTGAAGATTGTGCAAAAGTTGCTCATGAAGCAGGGTTGCGTAAAGTAAAGGTATATGTGAAAGGACCAGGAAATGGTAGAGAATCTGCTATTAGATCTATTCACAATGCAGGAATCGAGGTAACAGAAATTATTGATGTTACGCCTACCCCTCACAACGGGTGTCGTCCACCAAAAAGAAGAAGAGTATAATTAAATATTTTAACTAAGTAGGATTTTTAGATTATCGAAGGAGAAAGCCTTAATTCATAATCCCTGCTTTAATAAACAAAAAATGGCAAGATATACAGGACCAAAAACAAAAATTGCTCGTAAATTTGGCGAAGCAATTTTCGGAGAAGACAAAAACTTCGAAAAAAGAAATTACCCACCAGGACAGCATGGAAATGCAAAAAGAAGAGGTAAAAAATCTGAATATGCTACTCAGTTAATGGAGAAGCAAAAAGCAAAATATACCTATGGTATTTTAGAGCGTCAATTCAGTAACCTATTTAAAAAAGCGCAAAGTGCTTCTGGTATTACCGGTGAAATTTTATTACAATTGTGTGAATCTCGTTTAGATAACGTTGTATACAGAATGGGAATTTCTTCTTCAAGAAGAGGAGCACGTCAGTTAGTGTCTCACAGACATATTACCGTAAACGGTGAAATTGTAAACATTCCATCTTATAACTTAAAAGAAGGGGATGTAATCGCGGTGAGAGAAAAATCCAAGTCCTTAACGGCTATTGAAGATGCGTTAGCTTCTAGCAGTAGCGTTTATGAATGGATTACTTGGAATGCTGATAAAAAAGAAGGAACTTTTGTAAAAGTACCAGAAAGATTACAGATTCCAGAAAACTTCAAAGAACAATTAATTGTAGAGTTGTACTCTAAATAATCTTAAACTTACTATGGCAATATTAAACTTTCAAAAACCAGACAAAGTAATAATGATCGAATCTACAGATTTTACGGGTAGATTTGAATTCAGACCTTTAGAGCCAGGTTTTGGTTTAACTGTAGGTAATGCGTTAAGAAGAGTTTTATTATCTTCTTTAGAAGGTTTTGCAATTACTTCATTAAGAGTGGATGGAGTAGAGCATGAGTTTTCTACAGTTAAAGGAATTGTAGAGGATGTAACCGAAATTATCTTAAACCTAAAACAAGTTCGTTTTAAAAAGCAAATTGAAGATTCTGATAAAGAAACTGTCTCTGTGGCTATTTCTGGACAAGATCAATTAACTGCTGGAGATTTACAAAAATTTATTTCAGGTTTTCAAGTGCTAAATCCAGATTTAGTGATTTGTAATATGGATAAATCTGTAAAGTTAAATATGGAATTAACCATCGAAAAAGGTAGAGGTTTCGTTCCTGCAGAGGAAAACAAGAAGCAAGGAGTACCGGTTGGAACCATTTTTACAGACTCTATTTACACACCGATTAAAAATGTGAAATATAGCATTGAAAACTTTCGTGTAGAGCAAAAAACTGATTATGAAAAATTGGTTTTCGATATCGATACAGACGGGTCTATTAATCCTAAAGAAGCATTAACAGAAGCTGCAAAGATCTTAATTCACCACTTTATGTTATTTTCAGATGAGAGAATTACATTAGAAGCAGATGAAATTGCTCAAACTGAAACATATGATGAAGAATCATTGCACATGCGTCAGTTGTTAAAAACAAGATTAATCGATATGGATTTATCTGTAAGAGCATTAAATTGTTTAAAAGCAGCAGAAGTAGACACATTAGGAGATTTAGTGTCTTTTAACAAAAGCGATTTAATGAAATTTAGAAACTTTGGTAAAAAATCATTAACGGAATTAGAAGAGTTAGTGATTAATAAAAGCCTAAGTTTTGGAATGGACTTGAGTAAATATAAATTAGATAGAGATTAACCTTTCATATTTTGCTCCTCATAATGAGTTGAGCAAGATGAAAGCATAAAACAAGGTCATGAGACACGGAAAGAAATTTAATCATTTAAGTAGAAAAACGGCGCATAGAAAATCGATGTTAGCAAATATGTCTTGTTCTTTAATAGAACATAAACGTATAAATACTACCGTTGCAAAAGCGAAAGCTTTACGTATGTTTGTGGAGCCATTAATTACCAAATCGAAAGATGACACCACGCATAATCGTAGAATTGTGTTTAGTTATTTAAGAGACAAATTTGCAGTTACAGAATTATTTAGAGAAATTTCTGTAAAAGTAGCAGAGAGACCAGGAGGGTATTTACGTATCATCAAGTTAGGAAACCGTCAAGGAGATAACGCTTCAATGGCAATGGTAGAATTAGTTGATTATAACGAATTGTACAACCCTAAAGGCACCAAAGCTAAAAAATCTACTCGTAGAGGAAAAAGCAAAAAATCTGAAACTCCAGAAGAGGTTGTAGAAACTACAGCAACTGAAGAAACTTCAGAAAAATAAGATTAGATTCTTCTAATAAGGTTAAAAAGAGTAAACAATTATTGTTTACTCTTTTTTTTTGGGGTATTTTTATTCGAAAAAGTGAATGAAACGAAAATACCTATATTTAGTTCTTATAATTCCGATTCTAATACTTTATTTTAATTCATTCCAATATGATTTTATTGCTATTGATGATGGTGGGCAAGTCTTAGAAAACACAAAACTACATCGGTTAAGTTTTGGGAATCTAATAGAAATATTTTCTTCTGCAACCGTTGGTATGTATCAGCCATTAACCTCTTTATGTTTTGCATTTATTATTGCGTTATTTGGATTTAAAACGGCATTTACATTCCATATATTTAGCTTTTTACTACATGTTATAAATACATGCTTGATCTATTTTTTGGGTAAAAATATTTTACATCAAAAGATAAATCCTTTTCTGCTACCTTTATTATTTGCTTTGCATCCGCTAGCAGTGGAATCAGTTGCTTGGGTTTCAGCAACGAGTACCCTGCTTTTTACCTGTTTTTTTCTTTTAGCTACTTTACAGTATTTAAAATATCTAAAAACCGATAGCCAAAAAAGCTATGTATTATGTTTATTCTTTTTTACTCTAGGCTTAATTAGTAAAGCTCAAATGTTACCCTTTGTTGGAGTCTTATTTCTAATGGATTATTTAAAAGATAAACCATTATTTAATAGAAGACAGCTTTTACAGAAAATCCCATTTATAATTATTGCTGCAATCTTTGTTGTAATTACCTTACATTTTAGAGGAGATCAATTTGGGGTTTCTCATAATAATTTTAATCCAAACTATCTCATACCCGTTCAGTTTGTTTGGTATGTCTATAAAACCTTTTTGCCCTTAAATTTAGGAATCGTTTACGATTGGCCTACCGAAATCTTAACAATAAAATTTCTGTTTTCATGTTTGTTTTTGCTAGGGTTTCTTCTTCTGTTCTATAAAAAAAGGAAAAATAAACTATTTGTATTCGGTGCACTATTTTACCTATTTAATATTGTTTTACACACTTCGTTATTTTCAAGTTTTTTAGGACCCTTTGCAGATAGGTATGCGTATCTGTCTAGTTTAGGAATTTGGTTTATGTTGATTAGCTTGATGACAACAAAGAAGTCATTTGAATTTAATTTGATAGGATTTATTTTTGTAGGCTTGTTATTTTTTGCCGCTCATTTTCAATTAAAAAATTGGGAAAATACGGTGAAGTTATGGTCAAATAATTTAAAGCATCAAAAATCAACTTTTTCGAACGGGATGCGTGGAGCACTGTATTATGAGCAGAAAAAATATAAATTAGCGAGCGTTGATTTTGAAAAAGTAGTGAACAAGCCCGATTTGAGATTCGAACCAGAAAAATACGGGTACATATATACGGCCCTAGGAATGATGACTACAAGCACCAATCTTCAGCAATCTTCTCAATATTTTTTAAAAGCGGCACAATATTCCCCATCGCTAGAATCTTTTGAAAACGTTGCTATTGCTTACCAAAAAGAAAATAATTATAAAAAGGCAGAAGAATTTTATATAAAATGCCTTGAAACAAGCGAGGAAGCTAGGTTTTATATCCGTCTTGCTTCCTTATATTATACTACAAAGGAATATCAAAAAGGAATTCGCTATTTAAGTAAAGGGATCAATAATGGCATAGAAAACCCCATGTTTTATAAAATGAGATGTTATTTTTATTTAGAAGAAAAAGCTTATAATGAAGCCCAAAAGGATTACAATAAGGTTTCTCTGTTACTTGGAGATAAGGCAATAACCGATAATGATTTAATGTCATTAAAGATAAAACTACAAAACAAAAGCACCATTAAAGAATAAAAGGCCAACAATTGTAAGTCTCTTTTTTAACGTGAACGAAATACTATAACTTTCAGAGTTATTAAAAATAAATAATCGTTATTTTTGTCGAACCTTTTTAATAAATTTATGAAATACCAACAACGAAAAAAAGCATTAGTTTTATTAGCAGACGGAACCGTTTTTCACGGAAAAGCTGTTGGAATTGAAGGAACGGCAGCGGGTGAAATCTGTTTTAATACCGGAATGACAGGTTATCAAGAGATCTTTACAGATCCTTCATACTTTGGGCAATTAATGGTCACCACGAATGCACATATTGGTAATTATGGCGTGAATGAGGATGAAAATGAATCAGATGGAATTAAAATTGCGGGTTTAATCTGTAAAAATTTTAGTTATACAAATTCGAGAGTAGATTCTGATGGAACACTCTTGGAATGGTTTCAAAAACATAACGTCGTGGCTATTTCAGATATAGACACAAGGGCATTAGTTGCTTACATAAGAGATCATGGTGCGATGAACGCTATTATATCTACTCAGGTAAATGATCTTGAAAGCCTCAAGTTAGAATTGGCGAAAACACCTAAAATGGAGGGTTTAGAGCTTGCTTCTAAAGTTTCTACAAAGGAACCCTATTTTGTTGGGAATAAAAATGCCAGTTATAAAGTGGCCGCGCTAGACATTGGAATCAAAAAGAACATCCTACGTAACTTGGTAAAAAGAGATGTGTACGTTAAGGTGTTTCCTTATGACGCTAGTTTTGATGAATTAAGCTCTTTTAATCCCGATGGATATTTTATTTCAAATGGTCCTGGAGATCCAGCACCTTTGATAGACGCTCAAAATGTAGCAAAAGAAATTATCAAAAGAGATTTGCCTTTGTTTGGAATCTGTTTAGGGCATCAAATTATTGCTTTAGCAAATGGTATCTCTACCTATAAAATGCATCATGGCCATAGAGGAATTAATCATCCTGTTAAAAATTTACTTACAGGAAAAGGTGAAATTACTTCGCAAAATCATGGTTTCGCCATTAATAGGGAAGAAACGGAAGCACATCCAAACCTAGAAATTACTCATGTTCATTTAAACGATCATACAGTTGCCGGTATACAAATGAAAAACAAAAACTGTTTCTCTGTGCAATACCACCCCGAAGCAAGTCCAGGTCCTCACGATGCAGAATATTTGTTCGACCAATTTATAGAAAATATTCAAAAAGTAAGAGTAGCCATATAATGCTGAAATCGTTTTCGTAAGAATCTGAATTAAAGTCTCCTAAAGATTTACAGATTTTGTAAATTGCTCTCGTTTAAATAACAAAAATAAAATATATGAGCATTATAATTAGCGTTCACGCGCGTCAAATCTTTGATTCAAGAGGAAATCCTACCGTTGAAGTAGATGTTGTTACAGAGAACGGAGTTTTAGGAAGAGCTGCGGTTCCTTCTGGGGCATCAACCGGAGAGCATGAAGCTGTTGAATTGCGCGATGGTGGAAAAGCCTACATGGGAAAAGGAGTTTTAAAAGCGGTGGGAAATGTTAACCAAATAATTGCCCAAGAATTGTTAGGGACTTCTGTTTTTGAACAAAATACCATTGATAAATTAATGATTGATTTGGATGGAACACCCAACAAATCAAAGTTAGGAGCTAATGCAATTTTAGGTGTTTCTTTGGCCGTTGCAAAAGCAGCAGCAAGCGAGTTAGGAATGCCTTTATACAGATATGTAGGGGGTGTTTCCGCAAATACTTTGCCGGTACCTATGATGAATATTATTAATGGAGGTTCTCATTCCGATGCACCTATTGCTTTTCAAGAATTCATGGTAATGCCAGTAAAAGCAGAAAGCTTCTCTCAAGCAATGCAAATGGGATCTGAGATTTTTCATCATTTGAAGAGTGTTTTACACGAAAGAAACTTATCTACAGCCGTGGGTGATGAAGGTGGTTTTGCGCCTACTTTAGAGGGTACAGAAGATGCTTTAGAAACAATTGCTTTAGCCGTAAAAAATGCCGGTTATTCTTTAGGAGATCAAATTATGATTGCTTTAGATTGTGCTGCCGCAGAATTTTATGTGAATGGTAAATATGACTATTCTAAATTTGAAGGTGAAACGGGGAAAATTAGAACAAGTAAAGAACAAGCAGATTATTTAGCAGAATTAGCAGCCAATTATCCAATTATCTCTATCGAAGATGGAATGGATGAAAATGATTGGGAGGGATGGAAATATTTAACCGAAAAAATTGGAGATAAAGTTCAATTAGTTGGGGATGATTTATTTGTAACCAACGTTGAGCGTTTATCTAGAGGAATTGAAAACGGAATTGCCAATTCAATTTTAATCAAAGTGAACCAAATTGGTACTTTAACAGAAACCATTGCTGCTGTAAATATGGCTAAAAATGCAGGGTACACTTCTGTGATGAGTCATAGATCTGGTGAAACAGAAGATAATACCATTGCCGATTTAGCAGTTGCTTTAAATTGTGGTCAAATTAAAACAGGTTCGGCTTCACGTTCAGACAGAATGGCGAAATACAACCAATTATTGCGTATTGAAGAAGAATTAGGCGACGTTGCTTATTTTCCAAAAGAAAAAGCATTCAATCTCTAATAGAAATAAATTTCATAAAAAAAGGCTTTATAATTTATTATAAGGCCTTTTTTTATGAATTATTGAAATAATAGTTACCTATTTTAGGATATCAAAAATCTATCTCTTCCTATTTTTAAATCCTCTAAATATATGTATCTTTGAGGGAAACCTAATATTTAAACCAGAGAAAGATAATGTCAGAGATAGCAAAGCTACAAATTGGGAGTAATTCTTACGAATTTCCACTAATAAAAGGTACCGAAAACGAAGTTGCCATAGATATAAAAACACTACGAAGTGCAACAAATGGAGTGGTTACGATAGATCCAGGATTCAAAAACACAGGGTCTTGTACTAGTGCAATTACTTTTTTAAATGGGGAAGAGGGCATTTTGCGCTATCGCGGATATGCGATTGAAGATCTTGCAGAAAAGGCCGGTTTTTTAGAAGTTGCTTATGCTTTAATTTTTGGGAACTTACCATCAAAAGAACAATTAGAAAAATTTCATAAAGATATTAATGATCAAGCAATCGTAGATGATGATATCAAGAAGATTATAGATGCTTTTCCTAAATCGGCCCATCCAATGGGTGTGTTGTCATCTCTTACAAGTGCTTTAACTTCTTTTAATCCAAATTCTGTAAATGTAGATTCTGAAGAAGAAATGTACAACGCAATTGTGAAGATTATGGGAAAATTTCCTGTCTTAGTTGCTTGGACCTTGCGTAAAAAACAAGGGTTGCCTTTAAATTATGGTTCAGATTCATTAGGTTATGTTGAGAATATCTTGAAAATGATGTTTGAAAAACCAAACAATGAGTACAAAATAAATCCAATAATAAAAGATGCTTTAAATAAATTATTAATCTTACATGCAGATCACGAACAAAATTGTTCTACATCAACTGTACGAATTGTAGGCTCTTCTCATGCCGGTTTATTTGCTTCAATCTCTGCTGGAATTTCTGCTCTTTGGGGCCCTTTACACGGGGGTGCAAACCAAGCGGTTTTAGAAATGCTAGAGGATATTAGAGCAGATGGTGGAGATACAAAAAAATACATGGCCAAGGCCAAAGATAAAAATGATCCTTTCCGTTTGATGGGATTTGGACATCGAGTTTATAAGAATTTTGATCCAAGAGCAAAAATAATTAAAGCGGCAGCAGACGAAGTTTTAAACGATCTAGGAGTTGAAGATCCTATTTTGGATATTGCAAAAGGATTGGCACAGGAAGCCTTAACCGATGATTATTTTGTAAGCAGAAAATTATATCCAAATGTAGATTTTTATTCAGGAATTATCTATAGAGCCATGGGAATACCCGTGGAAATGTTTACCGTAATGTTTGCCTTAGGCAGATTGCCTGGATGGATAGCACAATGGAGAGAAATGCGTTTGGGAAAAGAGCCAATTGGTAGACCACGTCAAATTTATATTGGAGAAACTTTAAGGGAATTTGCTCCTTTAGAAAAGAGATAATTAATTTAATAAAAGAAAGCTTCATAATTCATGGAGCTTTTTTATGTCTTATTATTATGAAAATTAACGTACAAAACGAAACCTCAAGATTACGAGCTGTTATCCTGGGAACGGCCGTTAGTAATGGCCCTACACCAAACATTGATGAGGCCTATGACCCAAAGTCATTAGAACATATTTTGGCAGGTACCTACCCGCTCGAAAAAGATATGATTCCAGAAATGGAGGCGGTTGCCAAAGTATTTGAAAAATATGCGATTCAGGTGTTTAGACCACAATTAATTGAAAATTGCAACCAGATTTTCACCAGGGATATTGCCTTTGTGATTGATGATACATTAATTAAAGCCAATATTTTACCGGATAGAGAAAATGAGCTAGACGCCATTCAATACATCGTAGATAAAATAGATCCAAAACAGGTAATACGCCCTCCAAAGGAAGCTCATATAGAAGGTGGAGACGTAATGCTTTGGAACGATTATATTTTTGTTGGAACCTACCGTGGTAATGATTACCCAGATTATATAACAGCAAGAACAAACAAAGAAGGAGTCGATTTTATTGCCAAAACATTTCCAAATAAAAAAGTAAAATCTTTTGATTTGGTGAAGTCTCAAACAAATGCAAAACAAAATGCCTTACATTTAGATTGTTGTTTTCAACCCATTGGAACAAACAAAGCTATTTTGCACAAAGAAGGTTTTAGAGAAGAAGAAGAGTACAATTGGTTGGTTAATTTTTTCGGAAAAGAAAATATTTTTGAAATTACGAAAGAAGAAATGTATAATATGAACAGTAATGTTTTTTCTATTTCAGAAGAAGTGATTGTTTCAGAAAAAAATTTTACACGATTAAATACTTGGTTACGTAAAAATGGATTTACCGTCGAAGAAGTGCCTTATGCAGAGATTGCAAAACAAGAAGGCTTGTTGCGTTGTTCTACCATGCCTTTGATTAGAGATTAATACAGATAATATACAGTTGCTAAAAACCGTCTTTTACAGACGGTTTTTTTAGTTATAGGTAACCCAGAGCGTGAATTATATTTTGTGCCTCAGAGCCATGAAGGACAGATTATATTGTAGAGGGTCTTGTTTATTTCAATAGTTTTTTTTCTAACTTCTTTGCTAAGCGCATGATTTTTTTCTCCTTTTTAAAGGGGCTAAAAAACAGTTCAGCTAATTTGTTAAAATTTTTAGAAGCATGTAAATAGCAAGTGCTAAAAAAGAAGTAATTTTGTTCTCTGAAAGATAAGAATATGATACAGACTACAAATACCATTTTAATGATTCGTCCAATTAACTTTCGGATGAATGAGCAAACTGCTGTAAATAATTATTTTCAAGAAGCTCTTGATTTAAAAAATGCAGAAATCAATAAAAAGGCACAAAAAGAATTTGATGATTATGTGATTAAATTGGGCAGTTTTGGGGTGCATGTAATTGTAATTTCCGATACCTCAGAATTTGATACTCCAGATGCCATATTTCCAAATAACTGGATTTCTTTTCATCAAAATGGAACAGTGGCCTTATATCCTATGTTTGCAGAGAACAGAAGGTTTGAGCGAAGAGAAGAGATCTTGGAAGAACTCGAAAATCAAGGTTTTTTAATTGAGAATATCATTGATTATACAGCGGCGGAAAAAGAACATGTTTTTCTAGAAGGTACTGGAAGTCTTATTTTAGATAGGCAAAATAGCAAAGCATATTGTGCGTTATCTGCAAGAGCAGATGAAGATTTGCTGATAGAGTTCTGTGAGGATTTCGAATATTCACCCATCATTTTTAAAGCGTATCAAACATTTGAAGAGCGCAGAGAACCTATTTATCACACCAATGTAATGATGTGTTTGGCAGAAACGTTTGCCGTAATTTGTCTAGCATCGATTGACGATAAAAAAGAACGCAAAAATGTATTAAAAAATTTAAAAGAAGACGGTAAAAAGGTCATCGAAATCTCTGAAGATCAAATGCACCATTTTGCAGGGAATATGTTACAAGTTCGCGGTAGGAATGACGCTTTGTTTTTAGTGATGAGTCAAGCCGCAAGAGATTGCCTAACGAAGCAACAAATAGATCAAATAGAAAATCATTGTGAAATTATTTCTAGTTCTTTACAAACGATAGAAACTTGTGGAGGAGGAAGCGCGCGTTGCATGATGGCAGAGGTTTTTTTGCCTAAAAAATAGGGCACAATGAATTTGTTTTTGCTAGCTATAGTGCCAGTAATCATTGTTGTTGGGTATATTTATTTCAAGGACACCTTTGAAAAGGAGCCCATTAAACTAGTATTCATCAATTTTCTTTTGGGTGCTTCGGTAAGTGTCTTTTTAACTCTCAGTTTAAGTCTTCTGGGTTCAGAAATAGTGGTTTCTTTAGATGAAAAAAATTTATTTCAAATATTTTTTCATGCTTTTATTACCATTGCTTTGGTTGAAGAGTTTTCTAAATATATAATTGTAAGATTTTACGCGCAAAAAAACAAAGAATTTAATGAACCTTTTGATGGTATCGTTTATGCAGTGATGGTTTCAATGGGCTTTACCGCTGTAGAAAATGTGTTCTATGTTTTCCAATATGGCGCTGAAACCGGAATTACTAGAGCGTTTACTGCTGTTCCTGCACATGCAACATTTGGAATTTTAATGGGCTATTTTATGGGAAAAGCAAAGTTTTCTAAAAACAGAATTGTTTTAAATTTATCAGGATTGTTTATCGCAATTGTTTTTCATGGAGCGTATAATTTCTTTTTGTTTCTAAACTTTATTCCAGGATTGGCTATTGGGGCATTACTCTCTTTAATTCTTGGGATTATTTTATCTAGAAAAGCAATAAAGATTCATCAAAAAAACTCGAAGTTTAACCTTTGATAAATGTTTTTACAAAGTTTTTTTGTGCATCTAATTGAATTTTTAAATAATAAATTCCTGGTGCTAATTTAGAAACATCAATTGTTTTTTTTGAAGAAACTTGCTTGAAGACTTCTTCTCCTAGAGAATTAACAATTAAAAGAGAGACAAAATCTTTCGTGCTTTTTATGTTTAATTCATTTGCAACAGGGTTGGGTTCAAGCCAAAAATAATCTGTAAAATTATTTTTATGTAAAGATAAAAGAGGGTTGCTTTTATCGTAAAATTGATAAAGTTTTTGTGAGAAGATAAACTCGTTTTCGCCAATATTTACGCTAAAAAACTCTCTAGAAAGATAATGATGCCCTCCTCTGTTTAAGTTGGTGATTCCCTCAATCTGGCTTCCTTGTTCAAGTTGGTCTGCTAATGAAATCTTTAAAAATCCAGAAGAAAATAGATCATCTCCTGGCGCTCTGTTGTGGTCTATATAAATTAAGAAAGGAACCAAAGTGGTATTATATCCACAAAGAAAGAAACTGTCATTTTCTTTATCATAGGTTGCTCCAGTGATGAGGCCTTCTGCATGAGCAGTACTTATTTTAATTGCTGAGTGATGACCAACTGTGGCTTGAATTTTATAGACATTGGTTTTTAGATCTGCCCAATTCTTTGTGAAAATTAAAAAAAATGAATTGTAAAAAACAATGGCCTCGGCATCAAAATTATGGGCATTGGGTTGGGAAGTAAAATCACTTTGATTCTCATAAGAAAAAGAAATAATTTCAGCGCTAACCGAATTAGAACGTAAATAGTCAGATTTTAAAACGCTGTATATTTTTAAATCTGTTCTATTTCCATTATTATTCCCAATATCGGCAATATAAATATGAGTTTCGTCTTGAGTAATATCTTCCCAGTCAACATTTGTTGCATTTACTATAGAAATTGTCCTTGTTAAATTTCCAGATATACTGTCAATTTCATATAATTTTGGGCCATCTCCAGAATCATTATGAGTAATAATTTTTCCATTTAAAAATAGCAATCCAGAAGTTTCTTTTACTTCTTCTGGTAAATTGAACTTTTCTTTAAATGCGCTGATTTGCCCAGAAATAGTGATGGTTAAGAGCAATGTCGTAAGGAGTAGATAATTTTTCATCTGTCTTTTTATTTATACCCGCTTTTAGCAGCCTGGTGAAACTTCCATAAAGTCATCAATAGGTGTCCGTATAACTTATTTTGGAAGCTTTATGAGTAATAGTTTTTTATTCTAAAATTTCGGTAATCACTTTTCCTGTAGTTCCATTAGGAGCTTCAATTTGCAATAATTGGGCAATCGTAGGAGCAATATCTATGATTTCATATTTTTTGGAAGAAGAGCCCTTTTTGATGCCGTTTCCATAAAAGATCATGGGTATGTGCGTATCGTAAGAATACCCAGAGCCATGACTAGTGCCCGTTCTTCCCCCATTTAAAGTAGCAGGATAAGGAATCATAAGTACATCCCCAGATAACTTTTGATTGTATCCATTTTGAAGTGAATTTAAAATACCGTCAGAAAAATGAGTACTTTGTAAAGTTCTTGCTGTGACGGTTTTATAAATTCCCTCGAAACTAAGTGCTTCATCGGCTAATTTTTGAGCAACCTTATACACCTCTAATCCCAAAGATTCAATTACTTCCTTGTTTAAAAAAATTTGAAAATTTGATACATTCTGAATGATTTCATCAGAATGAAAATATTTTTCGCTAGTTTGTAAAATAAACTTTTTTAATGCGGAACTATTTAAATAATGTGCTGGAATTTTTAACGATTGTAAATAGGCAGGAACTTGAACAGCAGCGTGATCTGCAGTTAAAAACACCACATAATTATCTTTTCCAATTTGAGTATCTAAAAATGAAAATAGTATTCCTAAATCTTTGTCTAATCGCAAATAAGTGTCTTCTGTTTCAATCGCATCTGGACCATATTTATGGCCAACGTAATCTGTGGACGAAAAGCTAATCGCCAAGAAATCGGTGTCTTCAGAATTCCCTAAATTTTCTTCAATAATGGCTGCTTTGGCAAAATCAACTGTAAACGTATTTCCCGCAGGAATGGATTTGATTAAATTATTTTTTCCGTTTTTTTCTTTTAACGCCGGAATGTTTTTTGGGAAAATAGGTTTTTCTTCTCCGGTAAACAACCCTTCAAAGGCATTGTTGTCTGATAAACTACTTGTATACGTTTTTATATCATACAGGGTTTCCCATGGGGTGTTTAGATGTCTTTCGATGTCTCCGTTTTTGTTAAATTTTATCACCCAATCGGGCAGTTTTTCTTGATAAAATGAGCTAGAAATCCAGCTCCCATCAAACCAATACGCTGCGTTTGCCGTATGGCCTACAGGTAAAATTGCAGAACGATCTTTTAAGGCAATACCAATCGTTTTTCCACGCATATTTTGTGCCAAATGTAATTGATCTGTGATAGTTGTGGTAAACATTCTACTTGGCGATTTTTGTCCGGCATCTCCATTATCTCCAACCGTTTTATATTTAAAATCATCTACGCAATACACCGATTTTTTCTCAAATTTGTCATACCAGGTGTTGGATATTATACCGTGATTACTTGGAGTCGTTCCGGTATAAATAGACGCATGACCTGGGGCTGTATAAGTGGGAGTATAATTATAATGGGCATTTTCAAGCGAAAAGCCATTATCTAATAACCGTTTAAAGCCATTTTCTCCATACCTATTGGCAAATCGAGTTAGATAATCATAACGCATTTGATCAATAACAATGCCCACGATTAATGTTGGTTTCTTTTTAACAAATTCTTTTTGTGTACACCCAGAAAAAAGGATTACAAATGTAAATATTATATAAGGAACGATCTTTTTCATATTCTATTTTTAAAGATCCACAAAAGTAATTATTTTTAGGTTTCATCTTGCTTATTTACGTGTAAGTTAATGTTATTTTAATACTTTTACAGAAAAAAACTTGAATGCTTTATCTTGAACATATCGGAAAGTATTTTTTTATGCTTTCTCAAATTTTTAAAAAACCACAAAGAGGAAGGGTTTTTAAAGAAGCTTTATTTAGAGAGATTGACGATTTAGGCTTAAAATCTTTAGGTATTGTGATGTTTATCTCTTTTTTTATTGGAGGGGTTATTGCTTTACAAACAGCTATAAATTTAGATTCTCCTTTTATTCCAAAATCTTTAATTGGTTTCGCAACAAAAAGATCTATTATTTTAGAATTTGCCCCTACTTTTTGTTCGATTATTTTAGCAGGTAAAGTAGGCTCCTATATCGCTTCTAGTATTGGTACGATGAGGGTTACAGAACAAATTGACGCTTTAGAAGTAATGGGAATTAATTCTTTGAATTATTTGATTTTTCCAAAAATTTTAGCCACCGTTTTCTTTTATCCTTTTTTAATCATTTTAGGAATGATTATAGGGATCTTTGGCGGTTGGGCTGCTGGAATCATTTCTGGGCTATTTCCCGCTTTTGATTTTGTTATTGGTGTGCAAACAACCTTCGACCCATTTCTAATAAGTTACGCAATGATTAAAACGGTTATTTTTGCTTTTTTAATAGCCACGGTTCCTGCTTATCACGGTTATTACGTGAAAGGGGGTTCTATTGCTGTGGGGCAAGCCAGTACCCAAGCGGTAGTTTGGACCACTATTTTAATTGTAATTTTTAATTATCTATTAACCCAAATGCTGTTAACATAATATGATTGAAGTAAGAAATCTAAGAAAAGGCTTTGATGGAGTAGAAGTTTTAAAAGAGCTTTCCGCAACTTTTGAGGCAGGAAAAACCAATTTAATTATTGGGCAAAGTGGTTCTGGAAAAACAGTTTTTTTAAAATCATTAATCGGTTTGCATACTCCGGAAAGTGGAGAAATATTATTTGATGGAAGATTAAGTACCGATTTTGATGAAGAGCAGCGAAGAGTATGGCGGCAAGAAATAGGGATGGTTTTTCAAGGAAGTGCACTTTTTGATTCACAAACAGTAGAAGAAAACGTGATGTTTCCTTTAAAAATGTTTACCAAACAGCCCGTTGAAAAAATGTTAGAGCGGGTGAACTTTTGTTTAAAAAGAGTTGATTTGTTAGATTCAAATAATAAATTACCCGCAGAATTATCGGGGGGTATGCAAAAGAGAGTGGCAATAGCGAGAGCCATTGTGATGAATCCAAAATATTTATTTTGTGATGAACCAAATTCTGGTTTAGACCCTCAAACTGCTATTTTAATAGATAACTTAATTAGTGAAATTACTAAGGAATATAATATAACAACGGTCATAAATACCCATGATATGAATTCTGTGATGGAAATTGGAGAAAAAATTATTTTTTTAAAGGATGGAAAAAAAGCTTGGGAAGGAACCAGTGAAGAGGTCTTTAAAACTGACAATGAAGCTGTTGTGAGTTTTGTTTATAGTTCTAATTTATTTAAGAAAGTAAGGGAGGCATATTTAAATGAAACAAAGTAACGAAAAAGGTTGTTTTTTCGTAATATCCTTATATATTTGCACCCGCTAAGAAAAGGATGACCTGGTAGCTCAGTTGGTAGAGCATCTCCCTTTTAAGGAGAGGGTCCTGGGTTCGAGCCCCAGCCCGGTCACAAAAAACTTCTCATCTTTTTGAGAAGTTTTTTTATTTTTTGGGGAGATACCAAAGCGGCCAACTGGGGCGGACTGTAACTCCGCTGTCTTTCGACTTCGCAGGTTCGAATCCTGCTCTCCCCACTTTATTTTTTCGCACTATTTCTTTTCTTTTCGTATCTTTCCTACAAAAAATGTTATACTTACTTAGATTTAATTCCTAATGGACAAAAAAGAGCCATACAACAATGTTGAGGAATCAAAAAAGAATGTTCAAAAAGATGCAAGAGGCCTCTTTGTAAGCATCAAAAAATTTTTGGTTGAACTTCTAGACTTTCGTGAAGACACAGATCATGAAGCAACTATCGCAGCCATAATTGCAGACATCTCATTTAAAGGGGCTACGGCTTGGATTCTTATTTTCGCCATCTTTGTGGCCTCTATAGGATTAAATGCTAATTCTACTGCGGTTGTAATTGGAGCCATGCTTATATCGCCTTTAATGGGGCCTATATTAGGAATTGGTATGTCTATTGCAATTAATGATATTGATACCTTGAAAAAGTCATTAGTCAATCTGGCGATCATGATCGTTTTAAGTTTACTTACCGCTTTCTTATTTTTCTATATTTTCCCATTAAGTGAGGATAATTCAGAATTATTAGGGAGAGTTCGCCCAGATATTAGGGATGTCTTAATTGCCTTTTTTGGTGGATTGGCCTTAATGGTGGCAAGAACGAAAAAAGGAACGGTAGCCTCTGTGATTTTTGGAGTTGCCATTGCTACAGCTTTAATGCCGCCGCTTTGTACGGCGGGTTATGGTTTAGCTCAAGGCAATTGGAGTTACTTTTTTGGAGCCATGTATTTGTTTTTAATCAATACAATCTTTATTGCCTTAGCCACATTCTTGGTGCTAAAGCTGTTGAGTTTTCCCATGTTAAAATATGCGAATTCAGCCAAAAGAAGAAGAACCTCACAGTTAGCATCTGCAGTCGCTGTGATCGTTATGATTCCTGCTATTTTTACATTTATAAGGGTTTTTAATGAGAATAAAGTGAATACCCAAGTTTCTGCTTTCATTAAAAATGAAATAAAGGTAAACGCCTCTTTTCAACTATTGGACTCTGAAACGGATTTAGAAAATAAAATAATTTATGTAAATTTTTTTAATGAAGTAAATGAGGCATCAGAAAATGATTTAAAAAATGAACTAAAAAACAATAATTTATATGTTTATCTTAAGGATTTTGAATTAAAAATTAAAGGAAGTGATACCAAGAGTTTTGAGCTCATTACAACAGCTTATCAAGACAAAAAGCAAGAATTAGAAGACAGTAAAATTATTATTGAAGGTTTGCGGAATGAAATTAAAGATTTGAAAAATACGATTTCAAATTTAACTCAAAATATCGAACAAAAGGCCGCTTTAAATAATGAAAAAGCAATAGCGTTTAACAGTATTGCCAAAGATGCAAAAATTAGATATTCTAACTTACAGCAGATTAGCTTTGCCAAAGTATTATCTTCTAAAGATTTTATAAGGATAGACACAATTCCCCTTGCTACGGTGAAATGGGACAAAGCATTAAATGACACTATTTTGCTGAAAAAGCAGGCAGAACTTAGAAGTTGGCTTCAAATGGAAATGAAATTAGATACCTTATTTATAAAAAGAGATTAACCAAAAAGCATCCAAATTTGGATGCTTTTTTAATGGAGTTCTAAACGTAATCTTCGCCAAAAGTATCTTTTACTTCTGTGACAATTTGTTTAATATCTTGTTCGTCTTTTTTAGGGCATATTAAAATTACATCTTCTTTTTCAACAACAATAAAGTCTTTTAAACCTTGAATAACAACTCTTTTGCCCGATTGGGTTTTAATCATATTTCCATGAGCATCTTTAAAAATGGTATTCGCTCCAACAACCGCATTTTCGTTGATGTCCTTGTCTAATTTATTGTATAATGAACCCCATGTTCCTAGGTCGTTCCAGCCAAACTCAACGGGTAAAACATGCACGTTAAGCGCCTTTTCCATAATGCCAAAATCGATTGAAATATTTTCTGATTTAGAATAGTTGTCTCTTATGAAATTAGCTTCTAAATCGCTATTATACACCTTGTTTTCGGGGGTGAACAAAGCCATCATTTTTGGTAAATGATTCTGAAATGCCTTTAGTATGCTTTTTACAGACCAAACAAAAATTCCTGCATTCCAAAGATAATCACCACTGGCTAAGAATTGTTTTGCCGTTTCTAAATTAGGCTTTTCTGCAAAGTTTTTCACCTTTTTTATGGCAGATGAATCTTGGTTGTATTGAATATACCCATAACCCGTGTTTGGAGAGTCTGGTTGAATACCTAAGGTCATTAAAAGATCTTTCTTAGTACAAGCATCGAATGAAGTTTGAATGGTCCTTATAAACTCTGGTTCGTTATCGATCCAGTGATCTGAAGGAGCAACTAACATAATGCCATCTGGATTTATATCATGAATTTTTAAGGCGGCATATAATATACAAGGAGAGGTATTTCGCATGGTAGGCTCCAATAAAAGCTGATCTTTAGATGTTTTTGGAAGTTGCTCTAGGACCAAATTTTCATAGCGCTCATTGGTTGCAATCAAAATATTTTCTGCAGGGACTAATTCATTAATTCTTTCAAAAGTTCTTTGAATTAAAGATTGACCAGTGCCTAACATGTCGTGAAATTGCTTTGGAAACTCTTGTGTACTAACGGGCCAAAACCTTGATCCAACTCCGCCAGCCATAATTACCGCATAATAATTTTTATTATTCCTCATAAATTTTTACTTCTGTATTTTGATTGAATAAGTAGGACTTTTTATTGAACGTATTTAAACATTCATGCCTTGTTCTGTGTTTTACCCCTTTTTTATAAATGGTGCTTTTAAACTCAAACAATTGACCAAAAGGAATATCAAAGATAAAACACTTTCCCGTTTCTGCCACATTCCCTTTTAAAACTAACGATAGTTTAACATCAGAGTCGGTGCTAGCTTTTGGGTTTTTTAAATAATTAGCTAAAAAAGGTAATATTGGTGCAGGGTATATTTCTGGATGTATAAAAGGCAACATTAAATGTTGAAAAATAGTTTTCCACTCTTTTCCATGAGGTTTTACTCTTCCAAATTTTTGATGGGTTACGTGATGCGCAATTTCGTGCACCAAGGTTAATAAAAACTGGTGTTTATTAAGGTTGTTATTCACCGTTATTTGATATTTCCCTGAGGCTAGTTTTCTAAAATCGCCATGTTTGGTATTTCTTTGATTTACTATTTTTAGGGTGAAATAGTGTTCTTCAAGTAAGAATTGAACAAACGGAATCGCTTTTTCTGGAACGTATTTTTGATAGTCTTTTTTCACATTTTACGGGGTAGAGCTAGAAACTTGCAAGACTTTTCCGTTGTAGAATTTATTTCCTGTAAGCGAAAAATTCACAATATAAGCTGCCATATCATCTGCAGAAAGAGGTGCCTGATAATCTGGAAAAGCCTCTGCTAACATTTCGGTTTGAACAGCGCCAATAGCCAACACATTAAAAGAGATGCCTTGTTCTTTGTATTCTTCGGCTAAAACTTCAGAGAGGGTAATCACTGCCCCTTTTGCAGAACTATAAGCTGCTAAACCAGGAAACTTCATGCTACCTTGTATGCCGCCCATACTGCTAATGGTAACAACGTGACTTTCTTTTTGTAGAAACGGAATCATTGCTCTTGTTATGGAAGCAACGCCAAAAACATTTACTTTATACACTTCTAAGAAATCGTCTGAAGACAAATTTTCAAAAGGTTTATTAATGAGTTTTCCTGCGTTATTGATTAAGATATCTACAGATTTCCAATGCAGCTCTACAAAATTTACGGCTTTTTGAATGTCTGAATCAATGGAAACATCAACGGAAAGGGTGTGAATGTTTTTATGATTAAAATCGTCTAGAGGTTTGGTGTTTCTAGATAGGGCTAAGACCTTGTGATTTTCCTTTGCAAATTGTTTTGCCATTTCAAAACCAATTCCCCTACTTGTTCCTGTAATTATAATATTTTTTGTCATTGTTTTATTTATACTAAATCAAAATCTAAAAAGTCATGGGTGCTGTCGCCTTTAGCAGTATCAAAATCATTATAGGTAACTTGCTGAATTGCATTTGTATCTATATAACCGTCAATTTCTGCGAACTTAAAAAAGAATTTAAGCGTTCTCATCAGTACCCAAGGGGTTGCAATTCCTAGAGTAAATAGGATTAAAATCCCGTTGATAAACAGCAATTCAAAGACATCCGCAGTTGTTGCTTTTAACTTAAAATTCACTGTTTTTCCGTCTTGTGTAACGGTAGTGTTATCGGCATAAAAATGCCATAAATTTTTAAAATACCAAAAAGAGTAAATTCCGAGCGTAAGATAAAAGAGCAGAAAGAATTTAATAGTTATCCAAAATAAATCTACGCCTTTGCCTTTAAAATTGAAGGATAAATTCCCAAAACGTATATGGCTAAAGAGATATTTTCTGAGGTCTACTTGAAACCAAGAACTATAAATACCTAAGGTAAGAATGGTTAATGAAATTCCCTTTAAACACATCCAGAAAAACTCGCTTCTACTTCCTAGATATTTAAAATAAATGCCTCTCCAGGAGCTTTTTGTAGCATAATAACGCACGCATCCGTGAATTGCGAAGGGAATAATTAAGATTAAAAACAAATAAAAAACAGCTAAGGATATAAAAAGGAAAGTATCGTTTTGTGTTTGACTTCCATAGAGAATAAAAGCGTAGAGTAAAATAATAGGGGCGTAAATTTTAATAAAACCCTTAAAAACTTCTTTTCCTGTGCCATCGAATTGAAACCTATATTCGTTTAGTTCTGAGGATTTATAGTGATAATTTAATACTGCAACTTTTGCCCAAGGGTAGTAAAGCCCTAAAGTAAAGAGTGTTAATAGTAGGTTTTTAAAGAAAATAAGCGCAAATTCAATGCTTTTTCCATCATATTTTATAGCTGTAGAGGGATGCTTATTTTCAGAGGTAATTTCCATTATTTAATTTTTGATAAGTTCCCTCAAAAGTGCGATTTTATTTTTGCTTTTACAAGCTCAGTACCTATTGTTTGGTTAAAAATAGATACATTTAGCAAAATAAAATGAATACATATGAAAAAACTAGGACTCTTTGTTTGCTTTGTAATGATGGTAGCGAACCTTTTTGCACAAAAAACATATCTATATTGTGGGAAATTAATAGATACAAAATCGGGCAAAATTGCTTCAAATAAAACAATTATTATTGAAGGAAATACCATTATAAGCATCATGGATGGCTTTGTAGAAATCAATAGTAATTTGGATGTTTCAATTGATTTAAAAGACAAGGTAGTGCTGCCGGGGTTGATAGATTTTCATGTGCATATTGAGCAGGAATTTACAAGAAATACCCGATTGGATAGATACATTTTAAACGAGGCTGATATTGCTTTTAATTCAACTGTTTTTGCAAAAGAAACACTTTTGTCTGGTTTTACTACCGTAAGAGATTTAGGAGGAACAGGGGTGAATATTTCAATTAGAAATGCTATAAATGAGGGAAAAGTAGACGGTCCAAGAGTTTTTACGGCGGGAAAATCATTGGCAACAACAGGTGGGCATGCAGATCCAACTAACGGAAGTAGTAGGGTTTTATTGGGCAATCCTGGCCCCAAAGAAGGAGTGGTAAACTCTATAGAAGATGCCAGAAAAGCAGTGCGCCAGCGATATAAAAACGGAGCCGATTGGATTAAAATTACCGCTACTGGAGGTGTTTTAAGTGTGGCTAAATCCGGAGACAATCCGCAGTTTACTATAGAAGAGATTAAAGCTATTTGTGATACAGCCAAAGATTACGGCATGCACGTTGCTGCCCATGCACATGGTGATGAGGGAATGCGAAGAGCGATTATAGGTGGTGTAAAAACCATTGAGCATGGTACCTATATGAGTAATGAGACGATGGAATTAATGATAAAGCATGAGGCTTATTTAGTACCCACCATTACAGCAGGAAAAGAAGTAGAAGAAAAAGCAAAAATTAAGGGTTTTTATCCTGACATCGTAGTGCCAAAAGCTTTGGCGGTAGGTCCTCAGATTCAAGGAACATTTGCAAAGGCCTATAAAAAGGGTGTTGGAATAGCCTTTGGAACCGATGCAGGTGTTTTTAAACACGGAAATAATGGTAAAGAGTTTGGTTTTATGGTAGAAGCTGGAATGCCTCCAATGGAAGCACTTCAAGCGGCTACTATTACCAATGCAAAATTATTACAAATGGAGAATAAAATTGGGCAATTAAAACCAGGTTTTTTTGCAGATATTATTGCGGTAAATGAGGATCCAACAAAAAATATAGCGACCATGGAAAAGGTTGTTTTTGTAATGAAAGACGGAAAGGTATATCGGGGAGTTGAGTAATGAGTTTATGTTTTGTCTAGCTCAATTAACCCCAACTTACCCAAGGAGGGTTTGATTAAACGATTAAAGCTGCCATTCTTTTACTCTAAGAGTTTCTGCCTAATTTATTCAAGTGCCCTAAGAATCCCCTTTAATCAAAGTTTATATGCTGATAGGCGCCAATATCAGGTAAAGATGTCCTATTTATTTCTAGAATATCAAGTGGGAAAAGAGCTGCGGCATTTAGATCGGCTTTATTAATGGCATCACTCTTTTGACCAATAATAAAATCGTTTAAAGCCGTGTTTTTAAAATTTGAAAACCCGTTTATAATGATGTTTTGATAATTGGAGGTGGTAAAATCTAGCTCTTCAACACCGATAAAATTATTATTGAGATCATTAAATTGAATCATACAATTTTTGAGGTTGTAATGAAATAAACTTCCATCTACTTTGTCTAAAACAAATTCAATATTGTTGCTGCCATCGATGATGCAATTTGTGAAATTTGCAGCTTTTAAATCGCGGGTTTCGGTAATCTCTTGGTTGTTGCCGTTTAAATAGGTAAAATGATTGTTTACAATGACCGTTGGCAATGGGCGCGAGCTATTTGCCCAATAATTGGCAAAAGTGCAATGTGTAAAAGTATAGGTTCCGCCAATGGTTGCTGCCAAAGAGGCCTGGCCAGCATCTCCAATCACTAGATTACTAGCTTCAATATGGCTTTCTCTTGCGAGGAGACCATAGTTAGAATGATTGTAAATTTCGGTATTTTTTATCAATAAGGTGGGGGTAGAGGGAGCTCCAATCGAATCAATGAGAATTCCTATAATTCCGTTTTTGATTATTGCGTGATTTATTTCGTGGTCTTTACTGCCAGCTCTCAACCAGATGGTGCCCCATTGACCTGGAATTTTGCTGAAAGAATGCTCTAAGCGATCACTTTCGAAAATTACTTTTTCTGCCAGCGTGCCATTTACTTTTAAGCTGGCATTATCATCCACAATTAAACCAGAGTTGTTGTGGAAATAAATTTTAGCACCTGGATCAATGGCTAGTGTTTTGTTCGATGGGACAGCTGCATACCCATAAATTACGGTTGGTTTTTGGTTGGTGAAATTTAATTCAGAATCCTCTAAAAAACGCCCTTTAATGGTGGTAGGATTTCCGTCTAACGTTAAGCTTTCAATTTCCATAGAAATCGGGTTTCTGTCGGGAAAAATAAAATTGGCATCTTGTACCAAAGTAACTAAGTCTATATCTTGTTGGTTGGGGCCAAGGTCAAACAGAATTCGGTCGGTATATAGCGGATTGGTAATCGAATTAAAATCGATGGTTGTTTCTATAAATACGAACAGACTGTCTTTGGCTAAAATATCTATATTGTTAAAAGTTTTGCCTGCAATCCCGTCAACATTTAATCGATAGTTTGAGGTAAGGCCGTTTTCTAATTCTATTTTCGGAATTGTAATTGCGTTGCTACTTTTGTTGTATACTTTCAAGTTGTAGGTAGCAGAACCAATATTTGAAAAAATGGTATCTAGAAAAACGGTGTCTTTTGAAAAACTCAAATTACCAAAACTGGGCAGTGTGTCGAAGTCTTTTCTGCAAGAAGTTACAGAAAAAAGGAAGATTAATAAAAAAAAGGAACCGAAATATTTCATTAAAATGGGGTTATGTAAAGGTCTTGCTTACGCTTGGCCAAGTAAGTAGAATAACTCTAAAATAGCGAGTTTATTGCTTTTTTATTAATTCTATTTCAAATAATTTTCCCCAGTGTTTTCCGGTAACAAATAAGCGATTGTTTTGGGCGTCGTAGGCAATACCATTTAAAACTTCATCCTGATCTGCTAATTTTTGGGTTTTTTCCATCTCCTTTTGTAAGCCAGTTAAATTTGCAATTCCCTCTACGGTACCGTTCGAAGGATTTATAATGGCAATCAATGGGTTTTTCCAATAATTGGCATAAATTTTTCCATTTACATATTCAAGTTCATTTAAGTCTTTAATGGTTTTGCTATCGGTATATACTTGAATTGCCCTTTTTTCTTTTTTTGTAATGGGGTCTAGAAACCAAATTTTATTAGTGCCATCAGATTTTATTAATTCAGAATTATTATGGGTAAAACCCCAGCCTTCTTTGCTTTTCGAATACGAAAATTCACCTTTTTTCGTAAAGGTCGCTAGGTCGTAGATAAATCCTTTTTTGTTTTGCCAAGTCAGCCAAAATATTTCATCATTAAAAATGGTAATTCCTTCTCCGAAATATTTTTTGTCTAGGACTATTTGTTGCAGTACTTCTCCTGTTTCAATGGCTACCTTCCTTAAGGTAGATTCACCTTTTTTTCCAGTGCTTTCATAAAGAAACCCATTATAATATTCTAAACCTTGTGTATATGCTTTTGGGTCATGTGGATATTCATTTATAATTTTATAGGTATAAATATCATACGCTTTCTCTGCGAATACTTCAAAAGAGTTATTTACTTTTTGGGTTCCTTCTGGGTAAAAAACCATGGCGGAAATTAAATGTTTACCAATGCCAAAATCATTGGTGTACACGGTGGTGTTTTGGTCATTGCTAATAATTACTTTTCCGTTAATAAAAAACTGAACAGAATCGATCACTTTCTCGTTTTTTTCGGAAACAGCAATTTGAATGGTGTTGTTTAACGTGGTTTTTTTAGGTGTTTCGATCTTAAATTTATAGTTGGCGCCACATGAAGTAACGATGAATAACATCGATAAAAAGGAGATTACTAGGTTCATAAATTTCATGGAGTAAAGTTTTAGCCAAATTAAAACAATTTATTTGTTTATAAATAAAAAAATATCGTTAAATTTGCAGCCTCAAATGGCTAAACGATAGTTATTGAGTATTTTAAGATTAAAACTTTACCAATTTTATTCTTAGCTGATAAGTAAAAACAATCTATTTAAAAAGTTTATAAGATGAAAAAAGGTATACACCCAGAAAATTATAGAATGATGGCTTTTAAAGACATGTCTAACGGCGATGTTTTTTTAACGCGTTCTACCGCAAATACAAAAGAAACTTTAGAGGTTGATGGAACTGATTATCCACTAATTAAATTGGAGATATCAAGAACTTCTCATCCTTTCTATACAGGAACTTCTAAATTAATTGATACCGCAGGTCGTATTGATAAATTTAAAACCAAATACGCAAAATTCAAAAAGTAATTTTTTAGAATTTTCATTTTATTTAAATCGCCTCGAATTTTCGAGGCGTTTTTTTTGCGCCTATTTTTTTTTGCAAAATAAAAAGCTGCGTTTTTCTATTGCTTTGAATGTTTATGCACAACAATATACACTCAAAATCAACGTATTCCTTTAGTTTGTGATGGCTCAGTAAAAATTTAATTTGAAATCGATTTAAAGCGGGTAATTGATTGGTAGAACTTTGTTCATAACCCTTTAGCGCGTCTTTTATTCATTTTTGGATTTTCTTAACCTATTCTTTGATATTCGCTATAGGTGTAAGCGTTTGATTTTTTACGGTCTATCGTTGTAGCTGCTTCAGAATCATGTTGGCCTATTCGCAAGGTGTTCTCTGTGAGACGATATATCGTTGCAATATTTGTTTCTCCTTGAATTGTGAGTGTTAGATGTTCTTCATCCAATACATAGGTGCCATTCAAGTTGTATTCTTCTTCACAGTTTCCGTTTATACACTCAAATGATTTAAGGGTTAACTGGCCATTCTTAAAAAATCGGAGGCTTCCCTTTTTCGTGCAAGTATCAAACAGATCTACTTTTTCGTTTCCCTCAGCGTCAACTGCGACTCTTTTTAAAGGAATCCAACTTCCAATTATTACTGGCGTCTTCACGTCTTTATTATGATCTTTATCGGAGTATGTTGAGAATATAGTGATGGCCATTATTGGTATATTAAACATTTTTTCAAAGCTTTTTTATGAATTCCATACTAAAATTAGTTTATTTATTTTTGTAATCAAAGGAAATATTCTTTTTAACAGTTTTAAATTACGGGGTAGAACTCCATTACAAATCCCTTTCACTAATTTGTATAAAGCCTAGTTGGCGATTTCAGTGCATTAGGCAATAGTCAGACGGCTTGTTATTGAAGAATTTGCGAAGTGACTAATTTTTAAATAACAGAAAACTTCACAAAAAGAGGGGCTTTAAAGCGTGTTCTTTTATGTGACATCGGTGATTCAAAATATAGAGGAGTAGGAGGAGAACGATGTTTTTATATAGCAAAAGCGGCTTAGGATACCTAAGCCGCTTTTTATTTTTAAGTCATAAGTACCCAAAGGATACCTTTCTAATCTATATAATCTTCGATGGGGTTGCAAGAGCAAATTAAATTTCTATCCCCAAAAGCATCGTCAAGTCTTCTCACTGTTGGCCAAAATTTATTCTCTGCAAGATAATCTAACGGAAAAGCAGCTTTTTTTCTAGTGTACGGAAAATTCCATTCATCATTGGTTAGCATCGCTTGTGTATGCGGGGCGTTTTTTAAAGGATTGTTTTCTTCCTCTATGGTTACCTCTGTAATTTCTTTTCTAATTGCAATCATGGCATCACAAAAACGATCTAATTCAGCTATGTTTTCAGATTCTGTGGGTTCAATCATCATGGTTCCTGCCACAGGAAATGAAACTGTAGGTGAGTGAAAACCATAATCTATTAACCGTTTTGCGATATCCACCACTTCGATCCCGTTTTGTTTAAAATCTCTACAATCAATAATCATTTCGTGCGCAGCTCTTCCTTTTTCACCTGTATACAGAGTGTTAAAATGACCATCTAAACGTTTCTTGATATAATTTGTATTAAGAATCGCCATTTTTGTGGCATCTGTCAAGCCTTTAGATCCTAACATGGTAATGTAACCATAAGAGATTAAACAGGCCAAGGCACTTCCCCAAGGAGCTGCCGAAATAGCCGTGATTGCTTTCTCTCCACCCATTTTAATGAATGGGTTGGTTGGTAAAAAGGGTACTAATTGTGGGGCAACACAAATTGGCCCAACGCCAGGTCCTCCACCGCCATGAGGTATGGCAAATGTTTTATGCAAATTTAAATGACAAACATCTGCACCTATGGTTGCTGGGTTTGTTAAACCAACTTGTGCGTTCATGTTGGCACCATCCATATATACCTGTCCGCCGTGGTCATGAATAAGTTGGGTAATTTCTTTAATAGCACTTTCAAAAACACCGTGAGTGGAAGGATAGGTAACCATTAAGGCGGCTAAATTTTTTGAATGCAAGGTTGCTTTTTCTCGTAAATCTTGCACATCTATATTTCCTTTGTCATCTGTTTTGGTAACCACTACTTTCATTCCAGCCATAACAGCAGAAGCAGGATTTGTACCGTGTGCCGAAGACGGAATCAAACAGATATTTCTGTGAGCATCTCCATTGTCTTGATGATACGCTCTAATAGTCATTAAACCGGCAAATTCTCCTTGCGCACCAGAATTTGGTTGCAAAGAAGTACCTGCAAAACCAGTGATGATATTTAATTGGTGTTCTAATCTTTTTAAAATTTCTTGATACCCCGCTGCTTGATTTAAAGGCACAAATGGATGAATGTTTCCCCAATTAGGATAACTCAACGGCAACATCTCTGATGCGGCGTTTAGTTTCATCGTACAGGAGCCCAAAGAAATCATTGAGTGATTTAAGGCTAAATCTTTTCGTTCTAATTTTTTTATATAACGCATCATGCCTGTTTCAGATTGATACGAGTTAAATACTTCATTTTCTAAAAAAGTAGTATTTCTTGTGATGCTTTTTGGAATTGCTTCAAAAGCAATATCCAAGGTGGAGGCATACGTTAAAAGATCTTTAGAATTTAGTGTGCCTTTTAATTCATTGAAGATATTTAACAAGGTATGAAAGTCACTTTCAGTGGTTGCTTCATTTATTGAAATAGAGATGTGTTGATCATCGACATAATTAAAATTAACTTTTACAGATTCAGCTATTTCAATTATTTTTCTCGCGTCAACCTCTATTAAAAGCGTGTCAAAATAGGAGGAGTTCTTTTGTTTAAACCCGTTTTCTTTTAAGAACTTATCGAGTGTTTTTGTTTTATTATGCACGCTATCGGCAATATACTGAATGCCATCTTTTCCGTGGTAAACCGCATACATCCCTGCCATTACAGCGAGTAAAACTTGCGCTGTACAAATATTAGAGGTTGCTTTTTCGCGTTTAATGTGCTGCTCTCTCGTCTGCAAGGCCATTCTTAAGGCTCGTTGTCCATTTCTATCTTTAGTAAGCCCGATGATTCTTCCAGGAACACTTCTTTTGTATTCTTTTTTAGTGGCAAAATACCCAGCATGAGGACCGCCGTAACCTAAAGGTATTCCAAAACGTTGCGTGGTTCCAACAACCACATCGACTCCAAATTCTGCCGGTGCTTTTAATTTTACTAGAGATAAAATATCTGCAGCAACCGCAACTTTGATGTCTTTTTCATTGGCTTTTGAAACAAAAGAAGCATAGTCAAAAACTTGCCCGTATTTTCCAGGGTATTGTAAAATTGCGCCAAAAAAGTTCTTAGAAAAATCAAATTCTTTATGGTTTCCAATCACTAATTCAATTCCGATAGGGGTAGCACGTGTTTGTAAAACAGATAATGTTTGGGGTAGGATTTCTTCAGAAACAAAGAATTTATTCACTTTATTTTTCTTTTGAGCTCTTTCTCTCACATCAAATAAAAGAGTCATGGCCTCTGCGGCGGCGGTAGATTCATCTAGCAAAGAAGCATTTGCCAATTCCATCCCAGTTAAATCGCAAATCATTGTTTGAAAATTCAACAAAGCCTCTAATCTTCCTTGTGCTATTTCTGCTTGATAAGGCGTATATGCGGTATACCAACCTGGATTTTCTAAAACATTTCTTTGAATAACACTGGGCACCATCGCTTCATGATAACCCAAGCCAATATAAGTTTTGAAGACTTTATTCTTTTCGGAGACTTCTTTACTATGTGCTAAGTATTCATATTCACTCATCGGACTTCTTAATTCCAACTCTTTGGGAAGGCGAATATCGTCTGGAATGGTTTCAGTAATTAATTGCTCTAAAGAATCAACTCCAATTACAGATAACATTTTTTGTTGCTCTGCTAAACTTGGGCCAATATGTCTTCTTTGAAAGGAATTTGTATTCATGTATATATGCGGTTAAAGGTGTTGTGTTATTCTTGAGAAATTGCACTTTTTAATGAGCCACAAAAATAGCGAAAATAGCAGGTGATTTAGCTATAATAGGAGAAAAACAATAATAATTATTGACTTATTTAACAGGTTATTAACAGAAAGGTTATTTTTGTAAAATGAGGTATCTAAAGACGCTATTTAATTTTTATATCAACGCTAGTTTGCACGTAGCTTTGGCAGTGTATTCTTTTGTGAGAATTACAGAAATTTATTTTGAATTGGAATACAACGAGCCACTAAATTATTTTATTTTTTTTGCAACTATTACAGGGTATAATTTTGTCAAATATGCAGGGGTCGCCAAACTACATCATATTAGTTTAACAAAGAATCTAAAGGCCATTCAAGTTTTTTCATTGCTTTCTTTTCTATTGATGTGTTTTTATGCCTATTTATTGCCAAAAGGAATTCTTTTTTGGGTTCTTCCCTTTGCTCTTTTAACGCTGTTGTATGCAATTCCGTTTTTAAGCGGCTTTAAAAGAAACCTCAGAAATATTTCGCATTTAAAAATTATAATTATTGCCTTAGTTTGGGCCGGAATAACGGTGTTATTGCCTATTTTGGATAGTCATAAACAGATTGATCTTCAAACGGTCTTGTTCTTTGTTCAACGATTTTTAATTGTAATGGTCCTTGTATTGCCTTTTGATCTAAGAGATCTGAACTTCGATGCAATTTCTTTACAAACCATTCCCCAAAAAATTGGCGCTCAGAAAACAAAAAAGTTAGGCTTAATATTACTATTGTTTTCATTAATGATCGAATTGCTGTTTTCAACCGAAATAACTATTAAAAATGGGTTTATTTTTATGTTTTTTATTATTTTGATTTTTTTGATGAGAGCAGCGAAAAACCAATCAAAATACTATAGCTCATTTTGGGTGGAAGCAATTCCTTTTTTCTGGTGGATATTACTTTTAGGAATTCTAAATTTTTAGGCACTATTTTGGCGATTATTTAATGAAAATTCAAATTCTCTGATGATAAGTAAAAAGTTCTAAACTCCTTGCTTTTTCTTCACTTAATTACTTTTTTACTTCGTATTTTCGTTTGCTTATTGGACCAATATAATTAAGATGAATGCCATAAAGAGGAATTACGTTTTTGATTTTGACAGTACCCTAACTAGTGTCGAAGCGCTGGACGTACTGGCAGAAATTACCTTGCAAGGAAATCCGAAAAAAAATGAGATTATTCAAGAAATTATCAAAATCACCAACTTAGGAATTGATGGAGAAATTTCTTTTACAGAATCCTTAGAAAAACGAATTGAATTGCTAAATGCAAAAAAGGCAGATTTACCTCTTTTAATTAAGGCGTTAAGGCAGAAAGTATCGCCATCTATAGAAAGAAATAGAGCATTTTTTAAAGATTTTTCGGATGATATTTATGTGATTTCGTGTGGCTTTAAAGAATTTATAGACGATATTGTAAAGGAATACAACATTCCTTCAAGCAAAGTGTTTGCAAATACTTTCAAGTTTGATAAGAATGATAATATTATTGGTTTCGACAGTAACAATGTACTGTCTGAACACAACGGGAAAATTCAATGTTTAAAAGATATGAATTTAGACGGTGAAGTGCAAGTAATAGGAGATGGTTATAGTGATTATGTGACAAGAGAAGCTGGAATTGCCCATAAGTTTTTTGCGTACACAGAAAATATTTCTCGCCAAAAAACAACAGAGAAAGCAGATTATATAACTCCAAATTTTGATGAATTTTTATACGTAAACAAGTTGCCAAGAAATATTTCATACCCCAAGAACAGAATAAAGATTTTATTGTTAGAAAATGTGCATCCAGATGCGTTTGAAAAATTGTCGAAAGATGGATTTTCTGTAGAAACCGTTTCGGGAAGTTTATCGGAAGACGACTTAATAGCGAAAATTAGGAACGTACACGTTTTAGGCATTCGTTCTAAAACTCAAGTCACTAAAAAAGTCGTTGAAGCGGCACATAAATTAATGGCCGTAGGGGCCTTTTGTATAGGAACCAAACAAATTGATTTAGATACCTGTAAAGAAAACGGTGTGATCGTTTTTAACGCGCCTTATAGCAATACGCGCTCTGTGGTTGAATTGGCTATTGGAGAAATTATTATGTTAATGCGAAGTGTTTTTCAGCGAAGCACAGAATTGCATAATGGACAATGGAATAAAACCGCACAGGGTTCACGTGAAGTGCGCGGAAAGAAATTGGGAATTGTGGGCTATGGAAACATAGGAAAACAACTTTCTATATTGGCAGAAGCTTTGGGAATGAGTGTTTATTATTATGATGTTGAAGATCAACTGGCTTTGGGAAATGCCACAAAAGTAGAAAAATTAGAAGATCTATTAGCGCTTTCCGATGTGGTTACTTTGCATATTGATGACAATAGTGCAAACAAAAATTTTATTGGGGAAAAGGAGATTTCCCAAATGAAAGATGGCGCTATTTTAGTAAACCTCTCTCGTGGGTTTGTGGTAGATATAATTGCCTTAAAAAATGCCTTAGAATCTGGTAAGTTAGCAGGTGCAGCTGTAGATGTTTATCCCGAAGAACCGGCAGGAAATGGCCAATTTCACACCGAATTAAAAGGGTTGAAAAATGTTATTTTAACGCCTCATGTAGGTGGAAGTACCGAAGAAGCTCAAAAAGATATTGCAGATTTTGTGCCAAATAAAATTATGGCATATATCAATTCTGGAAATACCGTAGATGCGGTAAACTTTCCAAATATTCGTTTGCCAAGGCAGCAAAACGCGCATCGTTTTCTGCACATTCATGAAAACGTGCCGGGTGTTATGGCTAAAATTAATAAGGTGTTAGCAAAATACGACATGAATATTACGGGGCAATATTTGTCTACAGATTCAAAAGTTGGCTATGTGATTACAGATCTAGACAAAGAATACAACAAAGAAGTGATCGAGAAACTAAGAAAAATAGAAAGCACTATTAAATTTAGAGTCTTGTATTAACTCTTTTTCTTAAAGACCCTTTAAATCCTCTCAATGTAAAGCATTGAAAGGATTTTTTAGTTGTAAAGAAGCATCTCACCTAATTGAAAATACTTGCTTTAATCTTTAAAAGTATCTCTAAAAGTATCTTTTAAATGAATAATATTTTTGTCGGCAACTCCCAAATATCTCCTACTTCCTAAATACCTGTTCTTATTAAATTCATCATAATTGGGCTGCGTAGAATCCATCGCGCTAATGTGCACATTACCCGATGCGTGAATAAATTCCATCTTGTTGTTTCCTAACCAAATACCCACATGCGTTGCGCGCTGCTTTTTCTCTTCCGTAGCCTTCTCCCCAAAGAACAGGAGGTCTCCTTTTTCTAAGTCTTTAAAAGTAAGGACTGTATCTACTTTTTTTCCTGAAAAAATTTGTTGTGAAGCATCTCGTGGAATGATAAACCCATTCATTAAATACACCATTTTTGTAAATCCGCTACAATCCATTCCTTTTGATGAGGTTCCCCCCCATAAATAAGGAACTCCTACAAAGGTCCTGGCAAACGCTTCGATACTTTCTTGATTTGCAGCATCTCTCTTTAGCCAGGAATCATAAATAACGGCTTCCTCCTTTTTAATAAACCCCATTCTTCCATCGGGATACATGACTTGATAGAACGAGTGGTCTTCAGAGATAAAGGCTACTAATGCGCCAAAAACAATATCAGAGACTACGGGAGATTTTTCATTCTTGTGTAAATAAACGGTTCCAAAATTTTCAGTAAAAAATATTTTTCTTTTTTGATGCCATTTAGAAAACGCTTCTTGGGTCATGAGTTGAATTCCACCTTTATCTACCCAAGAAATATACTTATCGGGCGTTTGTACTCTGTAAAAATCGCCTTTTTTATCCAACACCTTTAAAGACATGCCTAATAAGCCTTGAGTGCCTAATTCTGCCGAATGTTTTGGTTTTGAACGAATATTTATCACCGAGTTATTTCCAACGGCATAAATATATTTTTCAACAGCCGTATCTGGCAAAACCCGCACCTTATTTATCTGATTTTTAGTTTGTGCTTGTATGCGATCTAGGAGTTCATCTAAAGCCGTTTTGTTATCGGTTTCGCCTTCAATAAGGAGCGTGTCATTGCGCATACTAAAGCGTATGTCGTAAATAGCTACCCGTTTGTCTGGCGCATATTTATGGTCTATTTCAGTGTTAATTTCTCTTAGATTGTGTATTATATTCGCGTCATTTTCACAAGAAATAAAAAGAAAAGAAAATAAGAATACAGATAGTTTTACAAACTTCATTGCTTGGTTTTTTTGCTAAAGTACAAAATTGAGAAAATACCGTTTAAAACTTAAAGATTATTTTATCTTTGGGGATAATGATTTTTTATTAATGAAAGATAAGAATACTATAGAGTTCGCAAGACAATTAGATATGGAAGATCCGCTGGCTTCGTATAGAGGACAATTTCATATTCCTAAAGATAAAAACGGAAATGACTGGTTGTATTTCACAGGAAATTCTTTGGGTTTACAGCCAAAAGCGACACAACAATACATTCAACAAGAGTTAGATGATTGGGCGAAATTTGGGGTGGAAGGTCATTTTGATGCCAAAAATCCTTGGTTAGACTACCACCAACTATTAACCGATAAAATGGCTAAAATTGTGGGCGCAAAACCGTTGGAAGTAGTGGTGATGAATACTCTAACGGTGAATTTACACTTGCTTATGGCCTCGTTTTATCAACCTTCAAAAACAAAATATAAAATTGTTATAGAAAGTGATGCTTTCCCGTCCGATCGCTATGCCGTACAATCACAATTAAAATTTCATGGTTTTGATGAGGTAGAAGGTCTCATCGAATGGAAGCCTCGAGAAGGAGAAGATACTTTAAATATAACCGATTTAGAAACGATAGTTGCGGAAGAAGGAGATCACATAGCTCTTTTGCTCATCGGAGGGGTCAACTATTATACCGGACAATATTTAGACTTACAACGAATTGCTGAAATTGGTCATAGAAAAAATTGCTTTGTAGGAATTGATTTAGCGCATGGAGCAGGAAATATTCAGCCCAATTTGCATGAATCTGGCGTTGATTTTGCAGCTTGGTGTTCATACAAATATTTAAACGCAGGTCCTGGAAGTTTGTCGGGCGTTTTTGTACACGAAAGACATGCCGAAAATAAGGATTTACCTCGCTTTGCAGGTTGGTGGAATCACAATAGAAATACGCGTTTTAATATGCGTCAACCCTTTGACGTAATGGAAGGTGCAGAGGGATGGCAATTGTCCAACCCACCCATATTATCTATGGCAGCCGTAAATGCATCGCTAGATCTCTTTGAAGAAGTTGGTATGCACAAGTTGAGAGAAAAATCAATCAAATTAACAGGGTATTTTGAGTTTTTAATTAATGAAATACCGACCGATGCGCTTAAAATTATTACCCCTAAAAATCCAGAAGAACGAGGGTGTCAATTGTCTATTCAGTTGAAAAATGCCGATAAGAGTTTGCATAAAAAGCTTACAAAAAATAATATTATTACCGATTGGCGAGAGCCAGACGTGATACGTTGTGCCCCAGTTCCGCTATATAATTCGTTTGAGGATGTGTATCGGATGGTTGAGGGGTTAAAAAAATTTTTATAAAGGAAAGCTCCGTCTCTTGCAGCGTTCCCTCAAATTTGTGATTCCCTAAAAGGAAGGAGACTTTAAAAAAAATATTAATAAATAATCTTCCAAAACACTTTGGGAATAAGGGTTTAAAAAAATGAACAAACAAGACAAAGTAGTAATTATTGGTGCCGGATTATGTGGGAGTTTATTAGGACTTCGATTGGCGCAAAGAGGCTATAAAGTTGAACTGTATGAAAGCAGACCCGATTTACGAAAAGTAGCTATTTCTGCAGGCAGGTCTATAAACTTAGCTTTATCAGATCGCGGATTTAAAGCCTTGCGTTTGGTTGGTATGGAAGAAAAAGCAAGAGAAATTTGTATTCCTATGTATGGCAGATTAATGCACGACACCCAGGGAAATACTTTTGCATCTAACTATTCTGGAAGAGAAGGCGAGTTTATTAATTCAATTTCGCGTGGAGAGTTAAATGGCATTCTACTCACAGAGGCAGAAAAGCATAAAAATGTAACCATTCACTTTAACAAGCAATGTAAATCGGTTGATATTGAAAATACCATAGCACACTTTAAAGATTATAAAACACACGAGGAATTATCTGTAAATGCAGACGTGCTCTTTGGAACAGATGGTGCGGGTTCTATTTTGAGAAAAAGTTATTATTTAGAGCGCAAATTTTTATTTAGTTTTGCTCAAAATTTTCTTAACCACGGGTATAAAGAATTAGAAATTCCTGCAGATAAAAATGGAAATCACCAAATAAGTAAAGGGCATTTACATATTTGGCCTAGAGGTGATTTTATGTTAATCGCACTGCCAAATTTGGATGGAAGTTTTACCGTAACTTTGTTTTTAAGTTATGATCAGGGCGAATTTAATTTCGAAAACTTAACCTCCGAAGAAAAAATTTCAAGCTTTTTTGAGAGAGAATTCCCCGATGCCTTAGCATTAATTCCAAATATAAAAGAAGAATTCTTGAACAATCCAACAGGGCCTTTAGGAACTATAAAATGTTCTCCTTGGAGTTACCAAGGAAAAACCATTATTTTAGGTGATGCTGCACATGCAATTGTGCCGTTTTACGGACAAGGAATGAACGCTTCTTTTGAAGATGTGGTGGCCTTGGATGAAACTTTAGACTTGGACCTTGCGAATTGGAATACAGTGTTTAAAACTTACGAAAAAGGGAGAAAAAAAGATACAGACGCCATTGCAGATTTGGCTATTGATAATTTTCATGAGATGAAAAACCATGTGGCAAACCCTATTTTTAAAGAAAAAAGAAAGATAGAAATGGACTTGGAAAAACAGTTTCCAACCGAGTATTTTTCTAAGTATTCTATGGTTACTTTTAATGAGGGTATCGGGTATCTTGAGGCGATGAAAAAAGGAAGAGCGCAGGACAAGGCGTTGTTGCATCTTATTGAAGATGCTCATATTTCTACTTCACTCGATATGACAAAACAAGAATTAGAAGTGGTATTAAGAAAAGTACAAGAACAAACTAAGGAGATTTTGGAGGAGGATCAAATGGGGGGCTTATAGACTAATATGGCATTTACGAAAGAGGAATCATGAGTTTATGCCTAAAGTAATCGTTGAAGATGTTGATTTTATAGAATGTACAAACCCATATTCAAGTGGAAATATGGTGCTGGCCTTCGAAGCGAATCAATCAAAAACAGTAATAGGAAAAAATTCAGAAATTTTCTTTAAGTTTAGATATCATATTCCTGTTTAAGGAGGCACTATTATCGTATTAAAAAGAGCCATTAAGAAGTATCCGTTTTCAAGAGAGAATGAAATAAAAATAGGCTTTGCTTCAATAAGCAGTTGGTCTAGCTCTGTCAAAAGAGTGATAAGAGTTCCTTTTAATTTGCGAGTGCTATTCGTGTAGGAAGGAATATAAACAGAAAAAAAAATATGAATTCCCTTTAAAGGGAATCACAGAAAAATTATGGAGAAAAAAGTAAGTCCTAGAGGCGCCTATCCTCACGTAAAAGTAGTGGGCGATTTTATTTTTGTATCAGGAACCAGTTCTAGACGAGTAGATAATACCATTGCAGGGGTCGATATTATTGATGAAATGGGAACCAAACATTTGAATATAGAGACCCAAACTCGTGAAGTTTTACAGAATATCGATAAAAACTTACAAACTGTTGGAGCCAATTTAAAAGATGTGGTTGATGTTTCTACGTTTCTAGTGAATATGAATGATTTTGCGGGGTATAATAAAACGTATGCTGCATTTTTTGATAAGGAAACGGGACCAACAAGAACAACCGTGGCGGTGCATCAATTGCCTCATCCAGATTTAGTGGTGGAAATTAAAGTCACCGCGTATAAGAAAAGTACTTAAAAAGACAATGTAGCGGTTTGTCTAAAAATGAGTATGTTTATAGGCTGAAATGGTTGGTTCTTTTTATCTAGGTAGAAAAGCAGGCATCATAACGATCATTCTTGGTATTTATTTGGCCTAGACTTTGCGCGAATTTGCATAGATAGATTTAAAAAAGATAATTTGAAAATCCAAAACTACATCAATGGAGAATTTTTGTCTCCTGTTAAAGACAGGTGGATAGATAATTGGAACCCTTCCAATGGAGAGATCTATGGTCAAATTCCAAATTCTACCAAAGAAGATGTAGAGAAAGCGTACAAAGCTGCAGCAAAAGCATTTTCATCATGGTCAAATACCACCTTAGCGGCAAGAAGTGAAATTTTATCTAAAATTGCCCATTTAATTAAAGAAAAACTATCCTATTTAGCGCAAGTAGAAAGCAAAGACAATGGCAAGCCCATTCATTTGGCAAGCCAAGTGGATATTCCAAGAGCAGCTGAAAATTTCCAATTTTTTGCCCATGCAATTACTCAGTTTTCATCAGAAGCTCACGAAAGTAGCGGTTTAAACGCCGTTAATTTTACGCTTCGCCAGCCTCTAGGGGTTGTGGGCTGTATTTCTCCGTGGAACTTACCTATGTATTTGTTTACCTGGAAAATAGCTCCTGCAATTGCCGCAGGAAACTGCGTGGTAGCCAAACCCAGTGAAATTACCCCAATGACCGCCTTTTTATTGGGTGAAATTTGCACAGAAGCTGGTTTGCCAAAAGGGGTGTTAAATATTGTGCACGGACTTGGAGCTACCGCTGGTCAGGCGATTGTAGAACATCCAAACATCAAAGCCATTTCGTTTACAGGGGGCACAAAAACAGGCGCTCATATAGCCAAAGTTGCAGCGCCTATGTTTAAGAAATTATCCTTAGAGTTAGGAGGGAAGAATCCAAATATTATTTTTTCAGATTGTGATTATGAAAAAATGTTAGCAACCACGGTTCGTTCTTCTTTTGCCAACCAAGGTCAGATTTGTTTGTGTGGAAGTAGAATTTTGGTAGAAGAAAATATCTATGAAAAGTTTAAAGTAGATTTTATAAAGAAAGTAAGCGAGTTAAAAGTGGGGCACCCCTCGGAAAGTAAAACAGATGTTGGTGCTTTAGTTTCAAAAGAACATTTAGAAAAAATAGCCTCTTATGTGAAGATTGCAGAAGATGAAGGAGGAAAGATTTTATGTGGGGGTTTGAAACGAACAATTCCGGGATATGAATATGGTTATTATTTTGAACCAACGGTTATTGAAGTTACAGATAACCAATGTCGCGTAAATCAAGAAGAAATTTTTGGACCCATTGTAACCATAATGTCTTTTAAAACCGATGATCAGGCCTTACAACTAGCCAATGAGGTAAAATATGGATTGTCAGCTACTTTGTGGACCAATAATTTGAACAGAACCATGCAGTTCTCTAAGCAATTACAAACAGGAATTGTTTGGGTGAATACTTGGATGTTACGGGATTTAAGAACGCCTTTTGGCGGGAAAAAAGCAAGTGGAATGGGCAGAGAAGGGGGGTTTGAAGCTTTGCGCTTCTTTACCGATCCAAAAAATATATGTATTCAATATGAATAAAATACGCAAGATAAAGGTTCACGGAAAATAAATAATGACAGAAAAAAATGGAACTAAACTTACAAAATAAAAATGCATTAGTTTGTGGAAGTACTCAAGGAATTGGGAAAGCAACAGCTATTGCCTTGGCAGAAGAAGGAGCAAATATTACGTTAATTGCTAGAAATGAAGAGAAATTGAAAGCGGTTTTGGCTGAATTGCCCAATAGCAATCAGACTCATCATTATTTAGTAGCAGACTTCTCAAAGCCATTAGAATTAAAGGCACAATTAGAAAGCACCGCATTAGAGTTTCATATTTTGATAAATAATACGGGAGGGCCCTCAGGCGGCCCCATTTTTAATGCAAAAACTCAAGAATTTGAAAGCGCTTTTACGCAGCACTTAATATGCAATCATATTTTGGCGCAGGCCTTAGTTCCTTTTATGAAAACAAAATGTTTTGGTAGAATTGTAAATGTAATTTCAACTTCGGTAAAACAGCCATTAGATGGTTTGGGCGTTTCTAATACCATTCGCGGTGCTGTTGCTAGTTGGGCTAAAACATTGGCAAATGAATTGGGCGAATTTGGGATTACCGTAAATAATGTCTTACCGGGCGCTACAGGAACATCGCGTTTAAATGAGATTATTAAAAACAAAGCAAGCAAAACAGGAAAGTCCTTTGATGACGTAGCAGAAGGTATGAAAAATGCTTCTCCAGCAAAACGTTTTGCCCAGCCCACAGAGATTGCTGCAGCCATTGTATTTTTAGCAAGTGAAAAAGCCAGTTATATAAACGGAGTTAATTTGCCTGTTGATGGAGGAAGAACAAAATCTCTATAGATTTCGCTAAACTTCCCCAAAAAACAAATTTAATTTCGAAAATATGAGTAAATTTATGATTAGAACAGCGTAGTTTATATTATAATTCAATATCTCGCGTTAGGGATTGAAGCGTCATCCTTTTTATGTTCGTTCTTTTGGTTTATTTTGAATTGAAAACGAAAAAATAAAATTTCTAGCCTGCTATATAGGGTACCGAGAATAAATAAAAAGATATAGCGTAAAGCCCGACCTTTAGGGAACGCACAAAAAAAAATGAATACTATGAGTAATTTAGTACAACCTTTAAATTTTAAAAAGTGGATTGATGAACATCGTCATTTATTAAAACCTCCTGTAGGGAACAAACAGGTTTGGGATCATGGTGAATATATTGTGATGGTTGTTGGGGGGCCTAATAATAGAAAAGATTATCATTATAATCAGACCCCAGAGTTTTTCTACCAGTTAGAAGGGGATATGATTTTAAAAATTATTGATCATAAAGGTGAAATGATTGATGTAGCAATTAATGAAGGAGATATTTATTTATTGCCATCAAAAGTGCCACATTCTCCGCAGAGAAAGGAAGGTACTGTTGGGTTGGTTATAGAATATCCGCGTGCAAAAGGAATGTTAGATGCGCTAGAATGGTATTGTGAAAATTGTGGAAATCAATTATATCGAGAAGAATTTGCTTTGGATAATATAGAAACAGATATGCCTAAAATTTTTGCTGCTTATTATTCTGACACAAAAAAATGTACCTGTAAGAATTGTGGAACGATCATGGATGCTCCCAATAAAATAAGCAGTTAAAAAGTGGTGGTTTACACTAAAAAATAAATTTATAAAAGTTCTGTTTTCACAGAAATAAGCGATATTATGGAAAAACGCAAGCTACGTATTAACGGTCATTCACATTTATTACCTTATCCCGAAGAAATTCCGCAGTTTATGAAAGACAAAGGAATTTTTTGGGTAGATAAAGATCGAAAGTTTATGCTGCAAAAAGATTGGAGCAGACCAGTAACCGATTCTAGTTTTTTCTTAGATGAAAAACTAGAATGGATGGAGCGCTTTAAGATTGACCATGCTGTGGTTTTAAACCTGTCACAATTATATGGTAATGGTTTGCGGGTAGAAGAGATGAAGCAAGCCTTGCGTTTTCAGAATGATTTTAATGCGAAGATTCAATTTGAAAATCCTTCAAAATTTACCAGTGGCTTTGTAGTCCATCCAGGCTTTGTACGCGGAGCTTGTTGGGAAATAGAACGATGTGTAGAAGAATTGGGAATGCGCTTATTGTGCTTACCCACACACTATATGGATACGATTGGAACGTGGCGTTGTATTTTTGATGAAGAAAATGAGCCTATTTTTGAATTGGCAAGTAAATACAATTTAGCCGTAGAAATTCATCCTTACGACGGAGAGAAATTTATTAAACTAGAAAATACTTCTTGGCGTTTTCATTTAATTTGGATGTTAGCCCAATGCGCTGATGCGTATCATTTTTTAACCTTAAACGGTTACCAAGACAAGTTTCCAGGAATGCGCGTTTGTTTTGCACATGGAGGTCAATTGGCACAAATAAATTTAGGGAGAAGAATTCAAGGTTTCGACGGAAGACCAGATTTATTTGAAGGAAAAACACATCCCAGAAAGGCAGTGGGTCATAAAAACATCTTTTTTGACACCTTAGTGCACGATACAGGAGGCCTGCATTTGTTGGTTAAAAATCAAGGATCTAAACAAGTTATTATGGGCTTAGATGATCCATATCCTCTTGGGGAAATGGAAAGTGATAAACAATCTTCGTATCCAGGAAAAATTTTGGATTTAGCCAAAGAACAGGAAATTTTAACCGATAAACAATGTGATGCTATTTGGGAAGATAACGTATTGCAATGGCTTTATGGGGATGATGAAAAGGGAAAAAAAGAATTAATTGATAAGATTTTGCGCTCATAGTCTTGTTAAAAGCGTTGGCAGCAATTATGAAAGGGGTTTAATGGCTATGAGGAATGTGACAGTAGCTTTTATCTTCCGGGATTAAATTCTAATTTTAATTGTCATGCCTTTGTGTAAGGTGAATTTTGCGTCTTTATATTTTGGGGGTCCCATAAAACCCTTGGCATTATTAGAACAGCCATAATTTTCCTTTGGAATTCCAAAGAAATTGGTATCCATTTTATTGTTGTCATTTTCATCATGAACAATAGAAACGGCGTATTCTGCTTTAGACAATCCTTCAATAGTATAAATGGTTTTATTGTCTTTAATTTTAGAGGTGCCGCTCTTGTATATTTTTTTTAAGAAACTTTCTTCGTCATTATAAAGACCAATGAGAACTTTGCCTTTATTGGACGTAAACCCTGAAATTTCAATGGTCAAGTTAAACATTGCTGTTTCTTGTGCATTGCTAATTGATATAGTTAGCAATAAAATGCTGCCGATTACGATGAGATTTTTCATAGTGTTACCTTTCATTTTGCAAATATCTATTCTTTTTTCTTAGGGGAAACAAAATTCTTACTCAATTATAATTATTTATTGTATAGTTGTTAAAAAGAAGAACTGATTCGTGCTTTTATTATTGTACGCGTTTCTGGAAAAATTTAGAAAAAAGGTCTTGTTAATCGTTGGAAAATGTTGAAGAACTCTTTAGGTCATAAAAAGGCGATGCAATATGAATGCAAAAATCTACGATGTGTTTATTTTCTGGATGATTTTTTGCGTTGTTATAGTAAATTTCAAAAGGAGCGGGAGGTTCTTTCTTGAAGTCCTTTTCTATCATTCAGGCAAAACTGCCTTCCCAAGCTTCTTGAAATTGAGAGGCTTTAATTTTAAATCTAGCAACGATACATCTTCTTGCTTTCATGGTTTGTAAGCTCACTTCTTTATTTACAGAAGTCCTTTTATTCAAGAGGATACAAGCACTCATTCGGGTCTTATTGAGATGGGGATTCTTTGGACTGTTATGATAGATTTTGATCATTTTTAGATCGGTATCATCTAGCAATCCTTTTGGTGTTGCTCATTTTAGTAAAGTGTTATAGGCCGTTTTAATCACTTCCATTTTTACTTTGTGCAAAACATACACAATATTCATTGCGGCTAGGTGCTTTATCTCGATCGTTTTTATATTCATATAAAATGGTATTTACTCGGTTGATAGTCTATCCATAGAATTCATCGCTTTTATTTATGTTGTTTTGAATGTGATTTTTCTTCTTGTATGGTCTTATGATTAACCGTGTTTCTCTATCGAAACGAATATAATTATATACCCAATTCATAAAAATAATTATTTTATTTCTAAAGCCAATGATAGAAAACAAATGAACAAACATCCAGACATACCAAGCAAAAACACCTTGAAATTTCCAGTTAGGTAAATCTACAACCGCTTTATTTCTTCCCACAGTGGCCATAGAACCTTTGTCGTTATAAGTAAATGCTTGCTGAGGTTTTCCCTTCATTTTCGCTAGTATGTTTTTGGCTAATAACTTACCTTGTTGCAGGGCAGGTTGAGCCATCATTGGGTGTCCTTTAGGGTTTTTGTTAGAAATCATACAGGCAATATCACCAATAGCATAGATATTGGGGTACCCTACAATTTTATTAAATTTATCTACTTTTATTCTGTTAGTGCGTTCAACAATGTATTGCGATTGTATGCCGTTTATGCCTTCGCCTTGAACTCCTGCGGCCCATATTACAGTTTCAGCTTTAAAAAAATCGGTGGTGTTTGTGGTGATTGTCTTTCCGTCATAATCTAAAACACGCAAGTTTTTCCAGACATTTACTCCTAAATGAATTAAAAAATCTTCTGCTTTTTTAGAAGCTTTTTCGCTCATTCCCATTAAAAGACATTCGGAGCCTTGTATCAGATTGATTTGCATTTGGCGAATGTCTAAATCTGGATAATCTTTAGGTAATATGTCTTTTTTCATTTCTGCCAATGCGCCAGCCAATTCTACTCCAGTAGGTCCACCACCCACAATTACAAAATTCATCAAGGCTTGTCTTTCTGTTAAATTTGAAGTGAGTAAGGCTTCTTCAAAATTCTCGATGATTAAACTTCGTAAGTCTAAAGATTGAGGAACAGATTTCATTTCCATGGCATATTTCTCTATATTTTTATTTCCAAAAAAATTGGTAGTAGCGCCGGTCGCAATTATTAAGGAATCATAGGTTAAGGGACCAATGGAGGTTTCTATTTCGTTTTTTTCTGAATAGATTTTGTCTACTTTTGCTAGCCGAAAGTAGTAATTGTCTATATCGTTAAAAATTTTCCGCATCGGATATGCAATTGAATCGGGCTCCAATCCACCCGTGGCAACTTGGTAAAGAAGTGGTTGAAAGGTGTGATAATTGTGTTTGTCAATTAAAACAACTTGTAATTCCTGTTTTTCTAAGCCCCTTGCTACTGCTAAGCCAGCAAATCCGCCACCGATAATAACAATCCTTGGAAAACTACTTTGTGGAATATTCATATAGAAAAGATAGATTATAAGGTAAATTTACTGAAAAAGAATTTATTGTTGTTCTCTTTTAACTTGGAGTAAGGTTTTGTTTGAGTGGATATATTCTAAAATAATATTTTTACGTAAAATGGCAATATCTTCTTCAAAATAGGTTGCCCATTTTTCTTCTTTTAGCAGAAGTCTTATTTGTTGAACTTTTTTTTGGGCTTCAAGCGAAGTAAATAAAAAGACATTTTCTTGAGTGCCTTTGTACTGAAAATCGACGATTTTTTTATCGAAGTTAACCACAATATAAAATTGTTTTTCCGTTTTATTTAAGGGATGAAAATCGATCCATTTTGCATAGCCTAAATAATACTCTTGGCTTTGGTGTTTTTGAGCTGTTTTAATTTTCCATCTGCAATTGGCCACTCTTCCCCAATGATTTGAATATCTATAAACCCCTTCTTCGGTATAAGAATAAGAGCTAGCTGCTTTACTTTTAAAATGAGTAGGGTGTTGGGTTAAAAAAATTTTGTCAATTTCTGTAAACTCGCAAAAAGTATGTTTAAAGAAATTATTTTTATGATAGGTTTTCAATGGAATTTAAATTGAATTAAAAAACGCAACCAAGTTAATGATTGCGTTTTAGTATTTAGAAAGAAACTTAAATTTCTTTTGCTGATTCTCTGACTCAAGAGTCCGGATAGTCTACTTTTTTAGAAGTCTATCCTACAACTTCGTTCAGAACAGGCTACTTAACTTCTTCGAAGTCTACGTCTTCAACATTATCTCCCTGTGCTTCATCTTTCGATTCAGGTTGATCTTGTTCTTCTCCTGCACCTGATTCTTGTTCAGCTTTGTACATTTCTTCAGAGGCTACTTTCCATGCTTCATTAATAGCGGTCATTGCCGTATCAATTTGTGCAATATCTCTAGCTTCGTGTGCCGCTTTTAATTCAACCAAAGCAGCTTCAATAGGAGCTTTTTTATCCTCAGATAATTTATCTCCGTATTCTTTTAATTGCTTTTCTGTTTGAAAAATTTGAGAATCTGCTTCATTTATTTTTTCTGCAGTTTCTTTTGCCACTTTATCAGAGTCAGCATTTTCTTCTGCTTCTTGACGCATTTTTTCAATGTCTTCTTCAGACAATCCAGAAGATGCTTCAATTCTAATTTCGTGAGATTTATTCGTTCCTTTATCTAAGGCAGAAACTTTAATAAGTCCGTTCGCATCAATATCAAAAGTTACTTCAACTTGTGGAATTCCTCTTTGTGCAGGAGGTAATCCATCTAAGTGAAAACGACCAATAGTGTTATTATCTGCAGCCATCGCTCTTTCACCTTGTAAAACATGAATTTCTACCGATGGTTGATTATCTACTGCTGTAGAGAACACTTGTGATTTTTTCGTTGGAATCGTGGTGTTTGCATCAATTAATTTGGTGAACACATTTCCCATTGTTTCGATTCCTAAAGATAAAGGGGTAACGTCTAACAACAATACATCTTTTACATCACCAGATAAAACGCCTCCTTGAATTGCAGCTCCTAAAGCAACTACTTCATCAGGATTTACACCTTTACTGGGGGTCTTTTTAAAGAATTTTTCAACGGCTTCTTGCACTGCAGGAATTCTTGTAGAACCACCTACTAACACAATCTCATCAATATCTGCAATGGTTAAATCAGCATTTTTTAATGCAGTTGCACAAGGCTTGATGGTACGTTTTACTAAATCATCAATTAATTGCTCAAATTTAGCTCTTGACAATGTTCTTACCAAGTGTTTTGGTCCACTAGCTGTAGCGGTTACATAAGGTAAATTGATTTCTGTTGATGCTGTAGAAGATAATTCAATTTTCGCTTTTTCTGCAGCTTCTTTTAAACGTTGTAAAGCCATTGGGTCTTTTCTTAAGTCCAAGCTTTCTTCAGCTTTAAATTCTTCTGCCAACCAGTTAATAATTTTTTCATCAACATCATCACCACCTAAATGTGTGTCTCCATCGGTTGCTAAAACTTCAAAAACGCCGTCTCCTAATTCTAAGATAGAAACATCATGTGTTCCTCCACCAAAATCAAAAACTACAATTTTTTTATCATCATGAGATTTATCTAAACCATAAGCTAATGCTGCTGCTGTTGGTTCGTTTATAATTCTTCTTACGTTTAAACCTGCAATTTCACCTGCTTCTTTGGTTGCTTGTCTTTGTGCATCGTTAAAATATGCTGGTACAGTAATCACTGCATCAGTAACAGAAGTTCCTAAGTAGTCTTCTGCTGTTTTTTTCATTTTTTGTAACACCATTGCAGAAATTTCTTGTGGGGTATATAAACGCCCATCAATATCTACTCTTGGAGTATTATTGTCTCCCTTTACAACTTTGTAAGGAACTCTTTTTATTTCTTGAGAAGATTCCGAAAACTTGTTACCCATAAAACGTTTAATAGAATAAACTGTTTTTGTTGGGTTTGTTACTGCTTGTCTTTTAGCAGGATCTCCTACCTTTCTCTCGCCACCTTCAACAAAGGCAACAATAGACGGTGTTGTTCTTTTTCCTTCTGAATTTGGGATTACAACAGGCTCATTTCCTTCCATTACGGAAACACATGAGTTTGTTGTTCCTAAATCAATTCCAATAATTTTGCTCATAATTGTTATTTTATATTTTTAATAAAAGTGCTCTTTTCAATTGCATATTACGGGACTACCATGGGCAATTTGTATGCCAATGGGTTTTTGGCTAAAAATTGGCAGCATTCAATTCTTTTTTGAATCTATTTATGACAGGATGTCATTTTTTATTGAGAGAAAGAGAATAGAATGTGGAGGTATAAAAGATGCCATAATGTGTTTTCCGTTGCTCTTTGCTCTTGGTTCGTTGCTCTTTGTACGGTGTTTATTTACTTCGACGATCTCAGTGCAAATGTTGTGGTTTTGATACACGAGAATCAATATTCGGGATGCAGTTTATTTAGCTGTTCGAGGCATCTTATGATTATTTAGCAGTCAAATTGGTCGCATTTCATCTTGAAAAAGAGGCAGAGTCACCCAGTAATTAGGAAATAAAATGTGCATTGAGAATAAAATATTTGTGGGGTATGTTTTACTTGATTATTTCTTTATATTTGGAGGGTCTTAAAATAGGTAGAATAAAACTTAACAGAGTATTTAAAAACCAAATCATGAATAAATTTGACGAGAAAGTAGCGCAGTATGCTAAATTTATGAGTGAAAAGGGTTTAAAATACGACCCTGCTTTACTCACAGCAGTAACCAAAGGTTTGGGGCCATCCATTTATAAAAGTGCGTCAGAAACCGTTTCGGGTTCTAACGCTAAAGAATTACTTACTATTAAGAACAATTTTTTAACTAAAAAATTGGGCTTAATCGATGATCTTAAATTCGATGCAGCAATTCACGGTGTGCTAGAAGCAATTGGAAAAGTTGAAAAATTAAAATATAGAGCGGTGGTCTACTATCTTTTGGTAGTGAAATTTGGAAAACAAGCTATTTACAAGCAATAGTTATTTTTAATAAATAGCGAAAGATATCCGCTCAGTCAGGTTGAATTTTTTACATTTGCACAATATAATAAATGATAATTACGAATGTCACAATTTATTAGTGTTTTTGATATGCTCAAAATTGGTGTTGGCCCATCAAGTTCACATACCTTAGGTCCTTGGCGCGCAGCACAACAATGGATTTTAAAACTTAAAGAACAAGAGCGTTTTTTATTGATCGATGAGATTAAAATCGACTTATACGGGTCTCTTTCTCTAACGGGAAAAGGCCATGCTACAGACAAAGCCATTTTATTGGGTTTATATGGTGCCGATCCTGAATATATTCCTATAGAAACGATTGAGCCCATTATTAGTGAAATAAAACAAACTGAGACCTTGTTTTTTAATAAGGAGAAAAAAATTCCGTTTTTAGTTTCTAATATTCGTTTTAACAGAGAGTTTTTACCGCTAAACCCCAATGGAATGACTTTTACGGGGCTTTGTAACGGAGAAACTATTTCGGAAGAAACCTATTATTCTATTGGTGGTGGATTTATTATACAAGATGATAACCTGTTGGCGGAAGAAAAAGAAATTACCAAACAAAATTTCCCGTTTCCTGTCAATAAGGCCCTTCAATTAGAAGAATACTGTGATAGAGAAAATACGGTAATTTCTAATATTGTCTACCAAAACGAATTAGTTCTTCATACCGCGGAGACCATTGATATTGAGTTGAATAGGATATGGGAGACTATGTTAGAGTCTATGTATACGGGCTGTCACTCGAAGGGGGTTTTACCTGGCGGATTAAACGTAAAACGCCGTGCTTTCGAAACTCACGAGAAGTTAATAAAAGACACTCCCTATAACAATTCGAAAGAATGGATTGCGGCCATACGAAGTACCGATGTTAAGTTTCGAGAAATTTTAAAATGGGTAAGTTGTTTTGCGCTTTCTGTAAATGAAGTGAATGCAGCCTTAGGGAGAATTGTTACTGCACCCACTAATGGAAGTGCTGGGGTAATTCCGGCAGTTTTAATGTATTATATGGTGATAGAAAATCATAAAGCCGATTTCGAGCACATTAAAAAATTCTTATTAGTTGCAGGAGAAATTGGAAGCCTTTTTAAGAAAAACGCAACGATTTCTGCAGCGATGGGAGGTTGTCAGGCAGAAATTGGTGTATCTTCTTCTATGGCTGCTGCTGCGTTAACAGAATTATTAGGAGGAACACCCGCGCAATGTTTAGTGGCGGCAGAAATTGCTATGGAACATCATTTAGGTTTAACCTGTGATCCTATAGGGGGGCTCGTTCAAATTCCTTGTATTGAAAGAAATGCTATGGGGGCAATTAAAGCGATTAATGCAGCAGAAATGGCTTTAGATACCAATCCAAAAGAAACAAAAGTACCTTTAGATAAGGTTATTGAAACCATGTGGGAAACGGCAAAAGACATGAATAAGAATTATAAAGAAACCTCAGAAGGTGGTTTGGCCGTAACCGTTAGAATGGTTGATTGCTAAGATCGGGTTTTTAATTTTTTAACCTGTTTAGTTTTATGTCTAAGTAGTATAAATTCCCTTTATAGTCAATAAAATTACTTCTGAAATAAAGTGAAGAACAGGTATTCAATTCTTAAGTGAAACCAATTAGCTTAAAATAAGTAAAAATTAAAGTCCCAATTTAAATATTTGGGACTTTAATTAGTTATTTTATTTAGTCTTTAGAACTTTGTACAGCTAAACTGTAAACTACTAGTCCAAAACCAATTTTATTAATCGCATCCCCAATATTATAAATAATATCCATATTTAAGGTTCCGTTAAGGCTATCGTACCAACCTGGTGTTCCTGCCATATATCCTAAAGGATAAATTGCCCATCCAACTAAAACAAACCAGCAGAGTGTTTTGTGAGCTTTTAATACAGAGCCTCCAGCCTTTACTGCTAACTTTTTTGCGTTTCCTAACCAAATGTCGTATACAATTACAAAGTAGGCAAAACCAGAAATTAAACCCCAGAACCAAGCGTTATCTCTATCAACTGCTTCTCCAAAATACCCCGTTACTAGCATAATCACAGATAAAAAAATTAAACGCCACATTAACGATTTTTTTGCGCCAGCTACTTTTAAAATTAAGTAAAACTCAACACACATTAAAGGCACTGTTAATATCCAATCTACGTAACGAAAGAAGGTTGGAGATTCTCCATTGGAAGCCCAATAATCTCTCATGTACCAATAATGAACGGCAGCAATAAATGTAATAAGGCCAGAAACTATAAGTGAAGTTCGCCATTTTTTATCAACACTATTTATTGATAAAAATAAAAATACAGATGCAGCCATCATAGCCATACATCCAACAAAAAATGTAAATCCAACATAATCATCTGGAGCCATTTTAGCAACCGATAAAAAATTTATTGATAAATTCATAATAAAAAAAGATTAAGTTAATAAAAATTGTTTAACATTTTAACTAATGCATTCAACAAAAATACGAATAAAATTGATAACTTTGGAAAATGGAAACGTTTTTAAAGCAGAATTATCAAAATTTCATGATTTTCTTTACCTTTTTCTTGCTTTGGTTCAGTATTCAGTTTGGGAAAGTAGTAGAAGATTCTGTAGCTTTTGTTCTAATTATTTCGATAGGGGTCTTGCATGGGGCAAACGATTTGCTTATTTTATCTAAAGGAGAAAAAAAGAGATTTAGATTGGTAAAGTACTTCATCGTTTACCTAAGCATTATTGTATTGTGTATTTTAATTTATTTGCTTAGTTCTTTTTTAGCGATTATATTATTTGTCTTACTAAGTTCTTATCATTTTGGGGAAGAATATTTTGGAGAAAAAGTAGTGGTAAATAAAATCTTTAATTCCATGTATTATTTGGCTTATGGGGTATTTATTTTTTCAATGCTCTTTTATAGTTCAACAAGCCAAGTTGATGAAATCATGAAGGAACTCGCAAATAGGACATTTACAACGTTTCAAATAGAACTGGCTTTACTTCTTTCTTTATCGATTTTTTTAGTAAGCAATTTATATCTTTTTCTATTAAAGAGGAATACTGCAGAAATGCTTTTAAAAGAAGTTTTTTACTTAGGACTACTTTTCGTAGTTTTTCAAACATCTTCACTTATTCTTGGTTTTGCTATTTATTTTATTTTTTGGCATTCTATCCCTTCCATCATACATCAAGTTGAGTTTATTTCTGGAAGCTTAACCAAAAAAAGTGTGGCTCACTATATTAAGAAAGCATTTATTTATTGGGGAATTAGCGTTGTCGGTTTGATCACTTTATATCAAATGGTTCCTCAAATAAAATTATTTTCTACCCTTATTTTTGTAGTGTTATTTGCCGTTACGGCCCCACATACCTGGGTAATGCATAAAATGAAATCTTAACGTGTAAAAAACAATTCGGTGTCTGAAGACATTTCCTCAGAGTAACGGTATTGATCAGTATTAAATCCTTTTAACTCTTCGATTGTTTTTACATTGTGATCGATGATATATCTCACCATTAATCCCCGTGCTTTTTTGGCGAAGGTCATAATGGTTTTGTATTGACCGTTTTTAAAATCTTTAAAAACAGGGGTGATCATGGGGACTTTTAAAATTTTTTGATTCACCGCTTTAAAATATTCTACACTGGCCAAATTAATTAATAATTCATCGGCAACTAATTCTTCATTTAAAGCGTTGGCGAGCGCATCATTCCAAAATTTATATAAATTTTCGGTGCTACCCACTTTTAATTTTGTGCTCATTTCTAAGCGATAGGGTTGAATGAGATCCAAAGGTTTTAAAAGGCCATACAAACCAGATAAAATGCGCAAACTATTTTGTAAAAGTGGAAGTTTGTTGCTTTCTAAAGTTTTAACATTAATCCCTCTAAAAGCTTCCCCCGTAAAGGCATAAATAGCTTGCTTTGCATTTTCTTGGGTAAATGGTGTTTGCCAATTTTGATTTCGTTCGTAATTTAGCGTTGCCAAATCTTTTGAAATTAACATTAATTCTGATAATTTATTTTCTGAAAGAGTTTTTAATTTTTTGTGCAATTTTTTAGAGCTTTCTAAAAAAATAGGTTGTGTGTATAAACTTGTAGGTACTTTGGTTTCAAAATCTAATGATTTTGCGGGAGAGAGTATGATTTTCATTGTTTTGAAATTAAGTGTAAATTTATGAGATTGTAAAAATACAAATCATTGTATGAAGTTTCAAAAGATCCCCTCCGTTTAAATACATAATGCGATATGTAAAATTGATAGAATCACCTCAAGTTAATTTTATTTCTATATTTACATCAAACTATTTTGGTTTCTCTAGGTCAAAGTATAGAAACGAACCAACAATTACTTGAATAAAGATATAGAACTCGTTAGCAAGCTAAAGAATCCTGCACTAAAAGATATTGCTTTTAGTGAGCTGGTTGACGTCTATCAAGAGCGGTTGTATTGGCATATTAGAAAAATTGTGATTACTCATGAGAATGCCGACGATGTATTGCAAAACACCTTTATTCGAGTCTATAAAAGTATGACCGGTTTTCAAAGTAAAAGTAGTTTGCATACCTGGATGTACCGCATTGCCTATAACGAGTCTATACGGCTTTTAGAAAATAATAATAAAAAAGCGCATCATGCCTTGGCTGAGGTGCCAGAAAGGTATTTAGAGATGCTCTTTGAGGATGCTTATTTTGACGGAAATGACTTGCAAAAGAAGCTGCAAAAAATTATCAGTGAATTTCCCAAAAAACAACAAGGTATTTTTCAAATGAAATATTTTGATGATCTGAGTTTTCGCCAGATTTCAGACATTTTAAAAATAGCCGAGAGCACCTTAAAGTCCTCATACTATTCGGCGGTAAAAATTATTGAAGAAAAAATTTTACAATAAATTCAAACTATTGATCCAAAGAAGGGTCTAACATAATACGTATGGAAAAGTCTACAGAAAATAATGAAAACGATCGCTTTTTAAAGGAAGGTGGTAACCATAGGCCTTCTCAAATGCACGGTGATTTTTTGGGAACAACAGTGCCTGAAGGTTATTTTACACAATCAAAAATTTCAATCTTAGAAAAAGTTAAACATCAATCCCAAGAAAAGAAGAAGCCTAAGATTTTTTGGATGCAGCCAGCTATAAGATACGGTGTGGCAGCTTCGTTGGTTTTTGCACTCAGTATTACGCTTTGGTTAGAAAAGGTGAATAATAGTGATAGGATAGATAAGAATGCATTGGAATTATTATCGTTTTCAGACGATGTATTAGTTAACTCGTTATTTATTGATGAGGCAGACTTGGACGATTTTACCAAACGAACTTTAATCAATGAAGTGGTTCTTCAAGCAGAATTGTCTGAGCAACATTTAGAAGATATCCTTATTAACTCGTTGTTTATAGAAGACTCTTTATTGGATAGCTATACCAGTGATCGTTTGTTAGAAACTATTATTTTATAAAACTTTTCAAACTATTTTAGGAAAGGAGGTTCTAATAGATAGAAACCATATAAAAATGAAAAATTTATCACTTATGAAACAAACAAAATTATCCGGAAAAAGTACATCCACTAAGAGGTCGCTTTTCTCAGTCACCCTATTTGCACTTGCTACTTTATTATTCTCTTCTTGTGCAGAAGATTCAGAAATGTTAACAGATGACAGCGCTTTAATAGAGAAAATAGACACAGCCTCAAAAGAAGATGTTTCTCTAAACAACGTACCAAGTACCAATGCATTTAGCGGAGATTTAGCAGATAGTTTTGCGGAAAGCGCAGAATTTGCCGCCGGCTTAGGTTATAAAGTTGCTATTAATACCGATAATGCCGAGCGAGCAGAGGCCAAAACTGCCGTTTATTTTAATTTAAGGGGAGAATTGCTAGAAGACCGAAGAGAAAAAGCGAAAAAAAGAAGACATCGATGTTTTAAATTTCAATTGCCAATCACGTTTTTTATGCCCGATAGCACCAGCATTACGGTAAATGAGAAAGGAGATTGGGTTTTGCTAAAAGAATGGTATGTGCAACATCCTGATTCAACAGAACGTCCAAGTGTTATTTTTCCCGTGAATATTATATTAGCAGACACCACTGTGCAAACCTTATTAGATATCGATGAATTAATTGAAGTAAAAAAAGCCTGTAAGGAAGCACGTGATAAAATAAAATGTTTTAGTTTAGTGCTCCCCATAAGTTATACGATGGCAGATGCCACCACAATCACAGTGACTACCAGAGATGAATTTCATTTGATTAGGGAATGGCATATTGCAAATCCTGCGATAAGAGAAAAGGGAAGTTTAAATTATCCTGTAGAGATTTTGTTTAAAGATGGAACAACAAAAGCCATAAACGATGCGGTAGAAATGCGAGCAGAGAAGGAATCTTGTAAGGGGTAATCAATAGGTTTTAGTGAAGATAATAAGCGTAAAAATTAGAAATCAGATGGGTTTTAGAATAGGTTTATCGAAAATTATGGTCATGAGTATACTGCTGATGAGTGCCTCAATTTTTTCTCAGAATTCTAATTATGAGCTTATTACCAAGGCGCTTAGTAAAGAACAAAAAGCTTTGTTGCAAAATGAGCGCGAAGTGATGAAGGCTAATAGAGACACTTTTAAAGCCTCGCTATCTAAAGAACAAACGGCACTTTTAAAAGATCAAAGCATCTCTAAATCTGAAATTAAACAACGCTTAATGTCTAGTTTTTCTAAAAGCCAAAAGGACTTAGTTAGAAATCAGCAAGTGCGCTTAAGGAAAACCAGGGATCGCTTTAGAAAATCATTAACCAAAGAGCAACGCACTATGCTGAAAGAGCGCATAGATAAGATAAGAGCGGCCAAAGATCGAGGTGAACTCAAAGGGGGGCTAAGAAAAGATAAGGCAAATGAGGGCAATAGAAAAAGAGTAAAAGGTAATTAATATTCAAAAAAATATGATCCCTCTTTTTCAGGAGTTAAAGATTACCATAAAGTTTTGGAGGTTGCTATTGTTTACCATAGCGACCTCTTTTTGTTCTTATGCGCAAGAGAGAAGTGAAGCAGACATCGATGTGCTCTTAGATGATTTGTTTTTTAGTGAGCAGCAATTTGTGGACGAATTAGTAGAAAGTGATAAGAGTTATCAATTTTTATATAGTTCTGTGGCCTATAGCAATAACACTTATTTTTCGGGCAGAGACGCTGGGGTAGATCAATTTAGTATCATTCCACAAATTTCTTATTATCACTCTTCGGGCTTTCACGCAAGTGTTTCTGGTGTTTACTACGAAAGATTTTCCCCTAGTTGGGATTTTACCAGTGTCTCTTTAGGCTACTTTAACAGTTTTGGAAAGGATAAGAGCTTTACATATAATGCAGCATATACTCGGTATTTATACAGCGATGGCTATGATGCTTTTACCAATTCGTTAGAGGCAAGTATCGGCCTGAGAAACAAAAAAAGAACCCTGGGTACTTCTTTGATCCTGTCTTATTTGTTTGGCACCGATAGCTCGTATCAGCTCGTTTCAAGTAGTTATGTCAATATCAACCTCTTTAGAAAGGCTGCACAGGCCTTTCGAATTAGACCCACTTTAAACATAATTGCAGCCAAACAAGATTTTACCTTTTCAAAAGTTTTGATGGTAGCTGGCAAGCGTCAAATAAGAACTTATATGTTTGAAACTTTCGATGTTTTAAATACTCAACTTGCTATTCCACTTTCTTATGCGGTTAATTCATGGGATTTTGAATTGAGCTATACACTTAATTTCCCCAATCCCATTGCCAATCAAGGGGCCTTGCCTAATACAAGCTTTTTTGCTTTTTATGTGGGCTATCTGCTTGATTTTAGTAAATAATTAGTTTTTTTTCTGTAAAGTTGGCTTATTGTATTTGTGACTGCTTTTTTAATAAGAGACAGAGAATATAAGATTATGGAAAGTGGTAAAATTTAATAACCCTATTTTTAGTCTTTTATAAATAATTTATATTCAGATAGTAAACAAAAGCGTAATTTTGTATCAAAATAGCATGAAAAAGTTACTGTATTATTTCTTATTTTTGCCTATAGTTCTTTGTGCTCAAAGTAATAAGAGCGATACACTTAGAGTAAAAACAAGTCTCTCTGTTACGGGCTTTTATCAATCAGGAAATGTGGATGCCTTAATTTTTAGAGTTAACTCGACGCTTCGTTTAAAACTAGTAGAGAACTGGGTCTTTAAAACCAAAAACTCTTATGTCTATCAAGAGTTTGGCAAGAATAAGGCAGATGAAGATATTTTAAGTTTAAACTTTTTATATTTTAATCCCGACCAAAAAATATACCCCCTCTTATTGGGTTTTGTAAGTACCAATTTTCGAAGAGAAATAGCGTTGCGCTCACTCTTTGGCGCAGGAGTTATGTATCAAGTTTTGAACCATGATAAATATTGGCTTAAATTGGCCATTTCAAGTGAATATGAACAGACCCGTTTTCGTAGGGACGCCTTTAATCGATCGGCATACGATGGAAACCAAGCGATCAACACCTTGCGAGGAACCATTTGGATAAATGGGAACTATCATTTATTTAAAAAGAAAATAATTCTAAAACACGAACTGTATTTTCAACCCTCTCTTGAGCAAAGCAATAACTTTCGCTGGCAAGCAGATGTGAGTATAGAACTACCTATTTGGACCTTTTTAAGCTTTCAAATAAACTACCTTCAGATGTTTGAAAGTATAGTGATCAAGAATCAGAAGCAGGAAGACCGGTTTCTCACTTTTGGTCTTAGCTTAAAAAATTATTGACCTACTGCATACGGCCAAAGTTAGATGTTTTTTTTGCACTTTATAAACTACTGCCCTAAGAGAAAAGGGAGTTCTGCTTTTTGACGTAGCTATTCCCCTACCTTAGTTAGCTAGGGGTAGGTAGCAGCGTCTTTATTAAATGACTAAATCTCGTCTTTAGAATGGGCAGAATACACGCGCCATTTCTCTAAACAGTCTAAAAGATCTTGAGGGACATCTGAATTAAATTGCATAAATTCTCCTGTTGTAGGGTGCGTGAAGCCAAGCGTTTTAGCATGTAGGGCTTGTCTAGGTAGTACTTTAAAACAGTTGTGTACAAACTGTTTGTATTTTGTAAAGGTGGTGCCTTTTAATACGTCGTTTCCACCATAGCGCTCGTCATTAAAAAGCGTGTGTCCAATATGCTTAAAATGCGCTCTAATTTGATGGGTTCTTCCGGTTTCTAATTTACATTGCACTAAGGTGACATACATAAAACGTTCTAAAACTTTATAATGCGTAATGGCATGTTTTCCAAAATCGCCTTCTGGAAAAACATCCATTTGCAGTCTGTTTTTTAAACTTCGTCCAATATTTCCTTCAATTCGGCCCTCGTCCTCTTCCATATTGCCCCATACTAAGGCGTAATACAAACGCTCTGTTGTTCTATCAAAAAATTGTTTAGAGAGATTGGTCATGGCAGCTTCGGTTTTTGCCACCACTAACAATCCACTGGTGTCTTTGTCTATGCGATGAACCAAGCCGGGTCTTTCATTGCTGTTTGTGGGAAGGTTTTCTATATGATAAATTAAGCCATTGACTAAAGTTCCCGAATAGTTTCCATGTCCTGGATGAACCACCATGCCTGCCGCTTTATTTACAACCATGACGTCATCATCTTCATAAATAATGTCTAATGGAAGGTCTTCGGCAACCAGTAGTTGCTCGTGGGGGGGGTGTGTTAAGACCACACGAACCTCATCATTCGGTTTTACTTTATAGCTCGATTTTACCGCAATTTCATTCACCAAAATATGCCCTTCTTTTGCTGCGTCTTGAATTTTACTTCGTGTGGAGTTTTCAATAAAATTCATTAAGAACTTGTCTACCCGCAAGGGAATTTGCCCTTCAGCAGCCACAAAACTGTGATGTTCATATAAATCTTGGTCTTCTGTCTCTAAATTTTCACTTTCCTGCATGATCGGTAATCCTGTTTTTTTTAATAAAATATTATTTGATTGAACGTTAATTCCCATTTCCATCACCTAAAACCAATTCAATAATTGAATTTTGAGGTAATTTGTCTTTTGTAAGAATTATTTTTCCATGATGTTTGAGGCCTCTTACCACATCTTTTCCAATATCATTTACATACGTGAATTTGGTGCCAATTTTAAATCCAATAGAGCGCAATTGCGATATTGCCTGTCTTTTTGTGCGCCCAATTACATCTGGAATGGTGACGTCTCGGTATTTTGAAGGGTTTAATGTTAAGTAAATTTTTCGTCTTTCTTTAACAAAATCACCTGGTTCTGGATCTTGCTCTATGACAGACCTCTTTGGATAATTAGGGTTGTAGCTTGCACTATCTATTACAATAAAGTCTAAATTTAATTCACTTAATTTTGAACTGACATTGGTTAAAGACATCTTTTCCAAATTGGGAACCTCTATTTTTTGCTCGTGATTGGTGGTCGCAGCTAACCAAATTTTTAATACGAAAACTACACCGAAGACACCTATAATTGCAAAAGCAATTTGTTTAAAAAACTGCTTACTTTTAAGAAACTGAACGATACTCATTTTTTTACTTTTAGAACATTCAAAGATATAAAAACTAAACGGGGGTTTTTCTATTTATATTTTGATAAATTTGTTTTTATTATTTCTGATAAATGAGACAAAATATAGCCATTATTATGGGCGGATTTTCATCCGAAATTGCCATTTCTTTAAAGAGCGGGGCTGTGGTCTATAAATATTTGGACAAAGAAAAATACAACAGTTATCAAGTTCATATTTTAAAGGAGAAATGGGTTGCTATAGACGATGATTTAAAGGAGTATCCCATAGATAAAAACGATTTCTCGGTGGTTATTAACCATCAAAAACTAAATTTCGATTGTGTTTTTAATGCCATTCATGGAAGTCCTGGCGAAAATGGAGAGATTTTAGCGTACTTTGATTTAATTGGTCAAAAGCATACTTCGGCCCCTTTTTATCAAATGGCACTTACATTTAATAAAAGAGATTGCTTAAGTATTGTAAAACCATATGGTATTAATACGGCAGTATCCGTATATTTGAACCGTGGAGATTTTATAGATACTCAGAAAATTATAGACGATGTAGGGTTGCCATGTTTTGTGAAACCTAACAAGGCGGGTTCTAGCTTTGGTATTTCGAAAGTGCATACCGCAATAGCCCTAATTCCTGCAATAGAAAAAGCATATAAGGAAGATTCTGAAATTTTAATTGAATCTTTTTTGAAAGGAACCGAGGTTTCGGTGGGGGTTATTGAGTACCATGGAAAAATTAAAGTGCTACCCATTACAGAAATCGTTTCAGAAAATGATTTCTTTGATTATGAAGCAAAATATGAAGGAAAATCAAAAGAAATTACGCCTGCAAGAATCTCAAGTCAAGAGCAAAAAAGGGTAGAAGAGGTTGCAGAAAAAATATATAAGATCTTAAATATGAGTGGCTTTTCTAGATCGGAATATATTTTGGTCAATGGCGAACCTCATTTTATAGAAATGAATACCGTGCCAGGTTTAACAGAAGAAAGTATTTTGCCGCAACAAGCTAAAAAAGCACATATTGAGCTATCAGCATTGTTTGACAATGCCATACAATCTGCATTAAAATAAAAAAATGAGAAGAGCCGTTTTTCCAGGATCATTTGATCCATTTACTTTAGGACATTTCGATGTGATTAAACGCGGGGTTCATTTATTTGATGAACTTATCATTGCGATTGGAATAAATGCCGATAAAAAATACATGTTTTCTTTAGCCCAGCGCAAAAAGTTTATTGAAGATTCGTTTATAGATGAACAAAAAGTAAAAGTAGTAACCTATAAAGGGTTAACCGTTGACTTTTGTAAGGAAAATAATATTGATTTTATTTTGAGAGGGTTGAGGAATCCTGCAGATTTTGAGTTTGAAAAAGCCATCGCGCACACCAATAGAGATCTAGCAAAAATTGAAACAGTTTTTCTGCTAACCGCGGCAGCTACCTCATATATTTCTTCCTCCATAGTGCGCGACGTGATTAGATATCATGGAGATTATACAAAGTTAGTTCCTAAGGCAGTGAGAATTAATAAAGAGGGTTAAATAACACTTTGGAATGAGAAGAAAAGGACTGGTTATTTTTGTTTTTCTGATGATCTGTACTTCTTCTTTTTCGCAAAATGAAGTCAATGTTGGTGATACCATCTACTATAAAAATAATCGGTTTTCATATTACAAAACCCAAACTTTTGTTATTATAAAACAAATAAATGTTAACAATCATTTTGAGGTTGATAAATATCAGTTTGATTCAGATTTAAATAGGTTCATTTTAATCTCTAATTTTACTTCCATTGGATTGGCAGAATTAAGATCGGATGGCGTTTATACCTCGTTTTTTAAGAATGGAAAGGTGTCAATTCAAGGAGACACCTTTAATGGTAGCCGTGAAGACGCTATTTGGACGTACTATTATAAGAATGGCAATAAAAGATCTGAAGAAAAAATATATAAAAATACCATTCTTAAAAAGGTAAAGAATCCATTAATTATTTCTTTTTGGGATGCGTCAGGAAGACAGTTAGTTGTAGGCGGAGATGGAGCTTATCAATGGACCGATGAAAAGAACATTACCTTAAAAGGCACCTTAAAAGACGGGTTTAGAGATGGTTTTTGGATTGCTACAAAAAACAGTCAAAAAGTTTATGAGGATGAGTATAATAAAGGAAAGTTTGTAGAGGGGTTTAGTTGGGATTCTAATGGAGAAAAATACAATTATAAGAAAATCTATACGCGTGCCTTTTTTAAAATTGGTGGTATTGGTATTGTGAGGAATTATGTTGTTGCCAATTTTAATCCAAAAATTTCAGGATCTAGTGGTACGTTAAAAATTTCTTTTAAAATTGGTGAAAACGGAGATATTTTTAATGTACAAATAATTGAGCCGTTATCTCTTTTTTACAACAATGAAGTGAAGAGAATTATTAATAAAATGGAACCGTGGAATCCTTCTACATTGCGAGGTCAATCTACCGAGTCTACTTATTCTTTATCCCTTCACTTTAAATAATATACATGAAACATTCTTAACTAAATTTTCGATCCCCAAGGGAATGATTAAATGAAAATAACATGCCTGGTCTGGGCGAAGTCGAATCGCGACCACTGGCCCGCTAAGGCAGAAAAAAAACAACTATAAACACATGAAAAAAAATATCGTATTTATTCTTTTGATCACATTATCTTCTTGCCAAAATTCAATAAGCCATGAACAAGATTTTACAACCCTGTTTGAAAAATCAAAAGGAATAGAGACCGCAGAATATAAAGATGTAATTTCCTATTATAAAAAATTGGCAGCGGTTTATGACGAAATCTCCTTATTTTCTTTTGGGCAAACAGACTCTGGAGAACCCTTGCATTTGGCAGTTTATACCAAAGGCGGAATTTTTAACGTGGATGAAATTAAAAACTCATCAAAAACCACCGTTTTAATTAATAATGGCATTCACCCTGGAGAATCAGATGGCATTGATGCTTCAATGTTGTTATTTAGAGATATTGTTCAAAGTGATTCTTTGCAAGAAGTTTATAAAAACACGTTAATTACTGTGATTCCCGTTTATAATATTGGAGGTGCACTCAATAGAAATTCAACCACAAGAGCGAATCAAAACGGACCAAAAGTGTATGGCTTTCGTGGAAATGCTAGAAATTTTGATTTGAATCGAGATTTTATAAAGCAAGACACGAAAAATGCCGCTGCTTTTGCTGAAATTTACCATACCGTTAACCCAGATATTTTTATTGATAATCACGTGAGCAACGGTGCTGATTATCAATATGCAATTACACATTTATTTACACAGCACAACAAATTGGGAGGAGAAATGGGGTCGTTTTTAGAAACAAAAATGCGCCCAAGTTTAGAAAGGTCTTTGGAAGAAAAAGGCATTATAATTACTCCTTATGTGAACGTTTGGGGAGATAAACCAGAAGCAGGTTGGGAACAATTTTTTGATTCGCCTAGATATTCTACAGGGTACACAACCTTGTTTAATACCTTTGGTTTGATGGTGGAAACACATATGCTAAAACCTTATAAAATTAGAGTTGAACAAACCTACGAGTTATTGTTGTCTGTACTTGATTTTGGTGAAAATAAAGGTGGTGAAATTAAAAAATTACGTAAAAATGCAGTGAAAGAGACCCTGGAAAAACAAAGGTATCCCATCCTTTTTAAAGCAGATAAAGAGCATCCTACGACACTGCAGTTTGCTGGATATGAAGGAGAGACAATAGAGAGCGAGGTAACCAAGGGGAAAAGACTGTTTTATGATCAAACAAAGCCCTTTACGAAACCAATTAACTATTACAATAATTTCATAGCAACTAAGGAAATTACCATTCCTAAAGCCTATGTTATAACACAAGGTTGGCATCGAGTTATAAGCCGATTGAAAAATAATCAGATTCAATTTACACGATTTAAGAAAGACACCATTATTACTGTTGAAGTAAATCATATAGAAGCTTATCAAACGAGTACTTCAGCGTACGAAGGACATTATTTACACTATAACACCTCGGTTTCAAAATCAACAGAAAAAATTTTATTTAACAAGGGAGCTATTTATGTTCCAACAAATCAAAACGGGGTTCGTTATTTATTAGAAACTTTAGAAGCGGAAGCAACCGATTCCTTTTTTAATTGGAATTTTTTTGATACTGTTTTACAACAAAAAGAAGGGTATTCGGCCTATGTCTTTGAAGATGTTGCAGCACAATTTTTATTGGATAATCCGGCAATTAAGAACGAATTTGAGAAGAAATTAAGCTTAGACGAAGAATTTGCCAAAAATTCAAGAACGCAGCTCAATTGGGTGTATAAAAAATCGGCACATTATGAAAAAGCGCACCTGCGCTTGCCCGTTTTTAGAATTCATTAAATGATAGCAAGATGAAAAGAGGCTATTTGTTACTGGTTTTCGCACTAGTAGTTGCTTGTAAAGCAAATGAAAAGACCCCAAAAACCAGAGAATTTCATAGCGATGTTTCTTTTTATGTTGGCAGCTATACCGGAAAAGAAAGTAAAGGAATCTACAAATACGCCTTGCAAAAAGAAGGCGTTTTAAAAGAAATGGGCTTGGTTGCAAAGACATTAAATCCCTCCTTTTTAACGAAAACAACAAATAAAAAAACTTTATTGGCCGTAAACGAAATGAATGAAAACGGAACGGGAAGTATTTCTTCTTATTCTATAGAAAAAGATTCTTTGCGTTTTATTAGTCGGCGTAAAACGGGAGGTGGGCATCCTTGTTTTGTTGCTGTAAGTGAAAGCGGTTTTGTTATTGCTGCAAACTATACAGGCGGAAATATTGGTTTATTAAAGGTTGATAATAATGGGGAACTGTCAGAATTATTAGATGTTCAGCAACATTTTGGTAAAGGAACAACCGAAAGACAACAAGAGCCCCATGCACATTCAACGTGGTTTCATCCAACAAAAAGGAATGAAGTTATTTCGGTTGATTTAGGTACAAATCAATTATGGTTTTCTGCAATTGACACCAATAATAACGAATTTGTTTTCAGTAATAAGCAAACATTAAAAATGGCAAATGGCGCAGGGCCAAGGCATCTAAGTTTTCATCCAAACAATAAATGGATTTATGTTTTAAACGAACTAAATAACACTGTTTCTTTGTTAACCACAAAAAACGGAAACTACGTTGTTGGTTCATCCATGTCAACATTACCAGAGGATTTTAAGGCTTATAGCAAATCTGCAGATATTCATATTTCTAACGACGGTAAATTTCTGTATACTTCTAATCGGGGTCACGAATCTATTGCTGTTTTTGAAGTAAACCTTCAAAATGGAAGCTTAAAGGTTGTTGAATATCAACCTGTTTATGGGAAAACACCACGTAATTTTTCTTTATCTCCAGACAATAATTTTTTATTGGTTGCTAATCAAGATTCAAATAGTATTGTTTGTTTTAAAAGAAATTTTTCTAGTGGAAAACTTCAGTTTGTGAGCAAAATATATGCGCCAAAACCTGTTTGTATTTTGTTTTAGACTCCTTTTAATATAAGGATTATGGTGCGTTAAAAGCTTATCCAAATCGAAAAATAGCAAGGCTAAGTTTTAAAATTGCATGAGTCTTAGTGAGGTTTTTTTTGAAAGAAAAGAAACCGATATCTAGTTTAAAAGAGGAAATTCAGCTTAATTATAAAACACGCGAAATATTTATCATTCTAACTTTGAATATTCATCTAAAATCGGATCTTCTATTAAAGATTTCTGATGTAAAAGGAATTATTTAGTTGATTTTAAAAAGCCTATAATGTTTCCTGAAAAACACGAATTTATTAGTTTTTAAATTTATATTCAGATAAAGGTTTTGGAAAGTCTTCTGGATTTGCAGCTAAATAATAACGAGGATCATCGATGTCTTCTTTGATTAATCGATGAAATTTTTCGCTTGCTTTATATAACAAAACCTTACAATCTTTACTTAAATGTTTTAGGATAATTTTTTTTCCTTCTGCTTCGTACTTTTCTACTAGGTTAGAGATGGCCTCTAGTGCAGAATGATCGGAAATACGCGCCTCAACAAAGTCAATTTCGATATGTTCAGGGTCATTTTTTACATCAAACTTTTCATTAAAAGCAGTAATGCTTCCAAAGAATAAAGGGCCCCAAATTTCGTATACTTTTGTTCCATCTTCTTTAAATCGTTTTCTCGCTCTAATTTTTTTGGCATTTTCCCAAGCAAAAACTAATGCAGAAATAATTACCCCAACAAAAACGGCAATGGCTAAATCAAATAAAACCGTTACGGTAGAAACAATAATTAATACAAAGGCATCTGATTTTGGTATTTTTCTTAAAATTCTAAAACTAGACCAAGCAAAAGTTTCAATAACCATCATAAACATAACACCAATTAATGCAGCAATAGGAACTTGTTCTATGTATTGATCTGTAAAAAGAATAAATGTTAATAGTGTTAACGATGTAACAATACCAGAAATTCTTCCTCGTCCGCCTGCATTAATATTAATTACGGTTTGTCCAATCATACCACAACCACCGGTTCCACCAAATAAACCACTTAAAATATTCCCAGATCCCTGTGCTATACACTCTCTATTTCCGTTGCCTCTAGTTTCTGTTAATTCGTCTACTAAATTCATCGTCATTAAAGATTCTATTAAACCAACACTAGCTGCTAAAAAGGCATAGGGTAGTATAAATAGAAAAGTGTCTAGGTTTATGGGTAAGTTCTGCCAAAGCGCTAGGTTAGGGGTTGGAAATTCACCAGACAATCCTTTTCCTCCTCCTTCAATAATATATGATCCAACGGTGCTCACGTCAAGGCTCCAAAAAATAACAACACCAGTAGTGACTAAAATAGCCGTTAAAGCTGCAGGAATTTTTTTAGTTAATTTTGGTAATAACCAAATAACGAGCATCGTTAAGAAAACTAATCCAAGCATGATATACAACTCTTTTCCTTGCATAGAAATGTCTGAATAATATTCTAATCCACTTTCCGATACTTCTAATTTTTTATGAGAAAACATTTTTACTTGAGCAATAAAAATAACAATAGCTAAGCCGTTTACAAATCCCATCATTACAGAATGCGGAATTAAACGAACAAACCGCCCCAGTTTTAATAAACCAGCGCCAATTTGAAAACAACCCATTAAAATAACTGCTGCTAATAAATAGTAGTACCCCATATTGTCTATAGGAGTGTCTAATAGCATGCCTTTTTCGTGCCCTTGAGAAATCATGGTTACGAAAATAACTGCAACAGCTCCTGCTGCGCCCGATATTAATCCCGGTCTGCCGCCAAATATCGCAGCAATAAGACCAAGTATAAAAGCACCAGAAAGTGCTACTAAAGGGTCTATTTGAGCAACAAAAGCAAAGGCAACAACTTCTGGAATCATTGCTAATGATACTGTAATACCAGCTAAAACATCATTTTTAATATTCTTTGTTTGTTTTCTGATAAATTCGGTCATTCTTTTTGAATCTTTTTTGAAGTGGGCAAAGATAGAATATTATTTGGTTCTTTCGAATTCATTGTAGACTAAAAGGATGTTAGCATAAGAATTCTTTAGGGCTTTTACCACCTCAATTTTATTCTTGAAAATTGCTTTTGTAATTCCTTCTTCTAATTGTGGAACTAATTTCCCTTCAAAATCAGAATTCATTAAAAACCATTTTGTTTCTTTGAGGCGTTTCTCTTTGTTCTGATAAAAATAATGATAGGTAGTTATTAAGAATTTATTAATAACTAAGTTAGAGATGCCACATTCTTCTTCAACTTCTCTTAGTGCAGTGTTTTCTATGGTTTCACCAATTTCAATTCTACCTTTTGGCAAATCCCATTTGTGGTCTCTGTAAATAAAAAGAATTTCATTTCTTTTATTTACAACCAATCCACCACCCGCTGAAACTACTTTAAAACGTGACAGAAAACGTCTCCAGTCTTCTTCTAAATAATTAGTATACAGATAGATTCCCTCTATATTACTTTCTTGTAGTTGGGTGATTACTTCTTCTAAAGTGATGTTTTTAAAAAAGTATTTCGAAAAATTATTTTCTTTTTTTAATGAATCAGTGAAAATAATAGGTTTATCATTTACAAAAACTTTATACATTTGCATCATGAATTTAGACAAAGATACAGCAAAAAAAACTGCTGAATTATTGCTTCAAATAAAAGCAATTAAATTAAGCCCTAACAGCCATTTTAGTTGGGCTTCTGGATGGAAATCACCTATTTATTGTGACAATAGAATAACGTTGTCATATCCATCTGTTAGATTATTTTTAAAGTCTGAAATGGCAAAAATTGTTGAAAAACAATATGGGAAACCAGATGTCATTGCTGGTGTTGCAACAGGAGCAATTGCCATTGGAATTCTAGTGGCACAAGAATTAGGGGTTCCTTTTGTATATGTAAGACCAGAAGCTAAAAAGCATGGAAGACAGAATCAGATTGAAGGCTATTTGGAACGTGGCCAAAATGTGGTGGTTATTGAAGACTTAATTAGCACAGGCAATAGTAGTTTAAACGCAGTAGCTGCTTTGAAAGAAGCTGGAGCAGTTGTGAAAGGTATGGTTGCCATTTTTTCTTACGGATTTGATATTGCCACTGAAAACTTTAAACAGAAAAATGTGCATTTATCTACCTTAAGCGATTATGAATTCTTGTTAGAACAGGCCTTAGAAAGCGGTTATGTTTCTAGTAAAGAGTTAACTATTTTGAATGAATGGAGAAAGAACCCAAGTAATTGGAAGCAAAAAGAATAGAATATGAATATAGATGGAAATAGTGTTTTTGTAAAAAAATCGGCCAAAGAAACTTTCGAATACCTGGTTCAAATGTCGAATTTTGAACATTTGATGCCAGAAAATACGCAGAAATTTGAAGTGGAAGGAGATTCTTTTTTATTTGGATTAAAAGGAATGCCAGAAATTAGATTAGTTCTAAAAGAAAAAATCGAATTTTCAAAGATTGTTTTGGGGGCAGCGAGTAGCAAGTTACCTTTCACATTGGTTGCCAACATTGAAGAAATTTCGAAAAATGAAAGTAAGGTGCAGTTAACTTTTGAAGGAGATTTTAATCCAATGATGACCATGATGGTAAAAAAACCATTAACAAAATTTATGGATGCATTAACAGGGAACCTAGGGAAAATTTAAGCAAAAGATACTTCTTTAATACCAAATTCTTGAATGACATCATTTTCTAATAAAATTTGAAGCTTTCCATCTTTAGAGACTCCTTTAATAATTCCCATAAATAATACATTTTGAGGGCCTTTAAAAGTAGTGGGGATGTTTTTTCGGTATAATTTTTTTAAATATTTTTTCTCTAAAAGGTCAAATTCTTGGCTCTCAAAAAGCGCACTATTCTCTTTTATTTTTTTTAATAAGAGAATTAATAATTCTTCTAAATTAGTATCTTGTTGAATACTATTTCTTATGGAAGTCACATTTGTAATCTCTGTAGGAAAAACTTCCTGATTTACGTTTAAGCCGATGCCTATAATTGTAGCGTGTAAGAGATTTTTTTTTATGCTGTTTTCAATTAAAATACCACCTATTTTTTTGTTTACTGACAGAATGTCGTTTGGCCATTTAATACTTAAATCCTTCACTTTTTGATCTTCTAATACCTCATAAATGGCTAATGAAATAGCGAAATTTAAATAGTTTCGGTAAATTAGTTTGCTGTTTTTAAACTTTATAAAAACACTGAACGTTAAGTTTTTACCTTTTTCAGAGAACCATTCGCTACCCCTTTGACCCCTGCCAGCTGTTTGCTTTTTAGCAACAACAGTAGTGAAGTTTTCGAGCATAGAATTTTCAGACAAGTCTTTTAAAAAAGAATTGGTAGAATCAATGGCATCAAGTTTGATTATTTTCAACTGTTAAATAAAGTGTAAAGTAGTTCAATATTACACAATTTACTCGCAAAAAAATAATAACTTTGCTAAAAATAAAAAATTTTTGATGACAAAAGAAAAAGAAAGCACAGATGTGTTGGTGTCTTTTATAATTAAAGGGATTGATGATGTTAAAGGAGACAATATTAAATTATTAGACTTGCGGGAGATAGAAAACACAGTTTGCGATTATTTTATAATTTGTTCTGGTAATTCAAATACACAAGTAAATGCCATTTCTGGTTCCATACAAAAAACCGTTAGTAAAGCATTAAAAGACAAACCTTGGCATATAGAGGGTCAAACTAATTCTGAATGGATTTTAATGGATTACGTGAACGTAGTTGTTCATGTTTTTCAAAAGCAAATTCGAGATTTCTATGATTTAGAAAGCCTCTGGGGAGATGCGAAAATTACAGAGATTACCCAAAACAATTCTTAATTTACTGAAAGAAAACACCATGAGTGATTCAAATAAAAAAGATAACAAGAATAAATTAAACGTGCCAAAATTAAAGTTCAGTCCGTACTGGATTTATGGAGCCATTTTTTTAGCATTAATACTCTTTAATTTCCTGAATTCTGGTTCATTGGTATCAAAAAACATTTCTGCTAATAAATTTACCAAGATTTTAGAACAGAATGATATAAAGAAAATTGCTATTGAAAACGGAACGGTTGCACAAATTTTCATTAAAGAGGATATTTTAAAAACAGACGCTTATAAAGAGCAAATAAGTTCTTCTTTTTATAGACCTGGTTCATCCGTTTTTGAATATGATTTTGGAGATAGACAAAATTTTGAAAATAAAATTAATACAGCAAAGCTTGAGAGAAATTTAGATTTTGACATTGAAAATGTAGAATCCACTAGTTTTTTAGATCAAATATTTAACTTTTTACCCTTTATTTTATTAATTGTTATTTGGTTGTTTTTTATGCGAAAAATGTCTGGCGGCGGCGCTGGCGGCGCTGGCGGTGGCGGTCAAATCTTTAATATTGGAAAATCCAAAGCAAAATTATTTGATAACGACACAAAGGTTAAAACATCTTTTAAAGATGTAGCAGGTTTAGAAGGAGCAAAAGAAGAAATACAAGAAATTGTAGATTTCTTAAAAAATCCAGGAAAGTATACTGCTTTAGGAGGGAAAATCCCGAAAGGAGCTTTGCTTGTTGGTCCTCCTGGAACAGGGAAAACATTATTGGCAAAAGCCGTAGCCGGTGAGGCAGGTGTGCCATTTTTCTCTTTATCAGGGTCAGATTTTGTTGAAATGTTTGTGGGAGTTGGAGCATCTCGTGTGAGAGATTTATTTAAGCAAGCCCAACAAAAAGCACCATCAATTATTTTTATAGACGAAATTGATGCCATTGGTAGAGCACGTGGGAAAAATAGTATGACTGGTGGAAATGATGAAAGAGAAAATACACTGAATCAATTACTAACAGAAATGGATGGCTTTGGTACAGATTCAAATGTCATTGTAATCGCAGCAACAAATAGAGCCGATGTCTTGGATAGCGCATTAATGAGAGCTGGTCGTTTTGACCGTCAAATTTATGTTGATTTGCCTAATATAAATGAGAGGAAAGAAATTTTCGAAGTTCATATAAAACCATTAAAATTAGCGGAAGATGTAAAGATTAAATTCTTGGCACAACAAACTCCTGGTTTTTCTGGCGCCGATATTGCGAATATGTGTAATGAGGCTGCTTTGATTGCTGCAAGAAGTGATAAAAAAGCAATACATCATCAAGACTTTTTAGATGCCGTTGATCGAATTGTGGGTGGATTAGAAAAGAAGAATAAGGTCATTACTCCAAAAGAAAAGAAAACGATTGCTTTTCATGAAGCTGGACACGCAACGATTAGTTGGATGTTAGAACATGCCGCACCATTAGTGAAAGTAACTATTGTTCCAAGAGGTCAATCTTTAGGAGCTGCTTGGTATTTACCTGCAGAAAGATTAATTGTTCAAACAGAACAAATGTTAGACGAAATGTGCGCTACTTTGGGTGGAAGAGCAGCCGAGAAAGTGATGTTTAACAAGATTTCTACAGGAGCTTTATCAGATTTGGAAAAGGTAACCAAGCAAGCGAGAGCAATGGTTACTGTATATGGTTTGAATGAAGAGGTTGGGAATATTACGTATTACGACTCTTCGGGAAATGATTCCTTTGTAAAACCTTATAGTGAAGAAACGGCAAAAACAATAGATAAAGAAATTTCTAAGATGATAGAAGCTCAGTATTTAAGAGCAATTAAAATTTTAGATCAGAATAGAGATAAATTAACTACACTTGCAGAATTATTATTGGAGAAAGAAGTAATCTTTAAAGATGATTTGGTTACTATTTTTGGGAAAAGACCTTTTGATGACCAAAATCAATTTGACGAAAAGGAAGAATCAGAGACCGAAATTATAGCAGATCAGAAAGAAAACAGCCTTAATACTGTAGATGAAAAACTAGAAAAAGAAAACAGTACTAATCTAGATTCTGAGACTAAAATTTTGGAATAACACATTATAATCGTTGACTTTTGTTACATGAGTTTTTTAAAAAAAATATTAAAAAGATCTTCAAATAAAGAAGAAGAAACTGGAACGCAAGAAATTTTCACCGCTTTAGATGAATCTTTTGTTCATCACTTCATTGAAAAGGGTGGGAAGTTTTTATATTGTGCATCCATTAAGGAGGTGGTTACAAATCTGTCTAAAATACTTCATGAAAATGTTTGGACAGAGATTACCGCCTTAGATTATAATTTGTCAGGTTTGCTAAGAAAGACGGAAGCTTCTAGGAAATTAGTATTTAATAAGGAAACGCCTGTTTTTACAACTTGTGAACATTTAATTTCCGATAATGGAGATATTCTATTTTCTTCAAATCAATTAAATAGTTATAGGTTAGCAGAGTTGTCAGATAACTTTATTGTGTACGCAACTACAAGCCAGTTGGTTAGAAATACAGGTCAAGGTTTAACAGGCATTAAAGCAAATTTCAAAGAAAATATTCCCACAAATATTAGCGCTATAAAAAATTATTGTATAAAAAAAAACGATGATAATTTTTTAAACTACGGCAACACTAATTCAAAAAACTTATATTTGCTTCTTTTTGAAGATTTATAATATGAGCAACCTTTTAAAAAGGATATTTTCGGGACTTATTTACATTATTCTTTTTATAGGTGCCATACTCTATTCCCAAGATTCATTTATTGCTTTAATTTCGTTTTTCGCAATAGCTTGCATTTGGGAGTTTTCAAAATTAATTAAACTAAAAAATCCTATTCCATATTTAGTTTTTGCTCTTTTTGTTTTTTTTATGTTAAAACACAAAAACTCAAATGCCGTTTTAGTTCTTTTAGTAACTACTATCATCTCATCATCTCAATTTATTTATAAACTTTATTTTAAGAAAGAAATTAAATCAGAAAAGACCAGTAGTAAGCTTTTTCTATTAATTAGATATGTTGTTTGCTCTTTGTCTTTTTTAATTCTTATTCCCTTTTTAAACGATATTTATACTCCAAGTATTTTAATTGGGATATTAATACTGATTTGGACGAATGATAGTTTTGCTTTTATTATTGGTAAAAAGATAGGAAGAAGAAAATTATTTGAAAGTGTTTCTCCTAAAAAAACGATAGAAGGTTTTATTGGAGGATTCGTTTTTGCGATTTTGGCAAGTTATTTAATCGCGAAGCAAACTCAATTATTTTCTACATTAAATTGGTTGATCATTGGTACAATCATATCTGTAATTGGCACTATCGGAGATTTAGTAGAATCGAAATTTAAAAGGCAAGCAAAAATAAAGGATAGTGGAACCGTTATGCCGGGGCATGGTGGCTTGCTAGATCGTCTTGATAGCTTGTTATTTGTTGCACCCTTTGTATATTTATATATTTATTATATTATTTAAGCTATGATTCGTTTTCACAAAGAAGGATATAAAATTATTTCCCTAGCTTTTATCTTTGCAATTACTGCAATTATAGTTGCTGATAAATTCATTGAAATTGTTTGGTTGTTAAAGACAGTTCAAATTTTTGTTATCCTATTTTTACTAATTATTTTACAGTTTTTTAGAAACCCTAAACGTATAACTACGTTAAATAATCATCAAATTATTGCGCCTGTTGATGGTAAAGTGGTGGTTATTGAAGAGGTAGAGGAACCAGAATATTTTAAAGATAAACGACTGCAGGTTTCAATCTTTATGTCGCCAATTAATGTGCATGTTACAAGATATGGTCTCGGTGGAACCGTGAGATATAACAAATATCATCCAGGAAAGTTTTTAGTGGCTTGGCATCCAAAATCATCTACAGAAAATGAAAGAACAACTGTTGTTATTGAAAATGAAATATTTGGTGAAGTGCTATATCGTCAAATTGCAGGGGCTTTGGCAAAACGAATTATAAATTATGCCGCGGTAGGTGACGAAGTTGTTCAAGGTGCGGATGCAGGATTTATTAAATTTGGATCAAGAGTAGACTTGTTTTTACCACTTGGTACAAAACTAAATATAAATTTAGGAGATAAAGTGACTGGAGGTTTACAAGTAATCGCTGAGAAATAAGAAGACCATGGAGCGCTGATTTAGGTGGCCATTTTAAATTGTTTTATAAAAAATAGTTGTTGCAGATCTTTTACTCATAGTTTATGTTATTGCATACAAATATTATCTATATATTTTGATTGCCTTCCACTTAAAAGTATTTACATCTAAATACGGCTTATTTTTTTCCTGATTGATGACAGAAAGCAGGGTTAGACGGTCGCTTAACTTTTTTGTTATCGGTAAAATTCTAAAGCGATGTCTTTATAAGACTTTTATTTGGTCTTTTTTTGCTGGTTTTTTCCTTGATATAATACTTATATCAGCCAATTATTTCCCTAATTTCTTTATGAAAATGCTTGAAATGAGTCCGTATTATTAAAATAGGTAAATTTTTCTTATTTTATATATAGGGCATATTTTTAACTAAATAATTAATATTTAGTTGTTTAGGATTATTTATATTCTTTTTTTTAGCTACCCTATTTATGGTATAAATGAAATCTCACTATAAATGGTGTAATCGAGTCTGAAAAATTCATTCTATATTTACATAAGTATTTACACTTAAAATGAGATACATTATGAAAACTTCGAAAATAATTATTAGTACAGCGATATTGTTTCTTGGATTTGTTTCAACAGTACATTCACAAGATTATGCTATGGTTAAGGCCCCAACATTGGCTTTAAATATATACAATCATACTAGTGCTGACGTAGATGTGGATTATTCACAAAATTCTATATTAAATCATAACACCTATACGTATGAGTATAAAGGTGAAGAAGTGATTGTTGTTTTTAATAATGATGAGCATATAGAATATTATAATGATAAACAATATTATATCAAATCTCAATTAACTTGGATAAACAAGGATGAGTGTTTGATTACCATCATAGAATCTACTGTACCCGGTGTTCCATTTAATGCAGGAACTGAATTAGCCATGAAAGTGATAAAAACAAAAGGCGATTATGTCTATTATGAATCTACATTGGCAGGAACAACTTGGGATGGGAAAATGAAACTAAGCAATTATAACAATCACTTTTAACGATTTCAAGTATACTGTAAATTGACGTTAAAATAAAATAACTCCTTATATATATCATAAGGAGTTTTTTTATTGTGTTTTTTTCTGACGGTTTCGCAATTTTTTGATAAAATAGCACTTCATCATAATCTTTTACTATCGTTTTTCTAACATAGTTAACCCCACTTAAAACTTCATTTTAATAAGTCTTACGGCCGTTAATATAATTTTCTTTGGATTACACGAAGTACTACAAGTACGCTTTAAAAAGGTACTTAGAGCTAATTATTCGTCTAAAGGTAGCTTTGTTAACAAATGAAGAGAGTTTTTTAGAAAAACTTTACGATTATCTCATCTAATGATACTGTTTGGAGTTATAGGAGTGCTTTTTATAACCATTTTTACCGATGGAGATCCTGTGAAAATTAGCTAATGAACTACAATTCCTTAAAAGTAAATTAATTCGCAGGTGTTCTCTGCTTCTAAAAAGTTGTCCTAGCCTGCAGAAGTAGTATTTCGACAACCAATTGACTCTCTTTTTGATTAACATAGATTAAGAAATGTGTTTTTGTTTTTCTTTTCAGTAAATCTGCTTAATTATTTAGTTCACTATATTACATAATTTAGGTTCGTTTTTGTATTATATTTTGCCCCCCCTACTTATAGTATCATTTAAATTTCACTATAAATGATGTACTGAGATGTTGGAGATTCCTTTTACATTTACATAAGTATTAACCCCTAAAATAATATAAATTTTGAAAGCACATAAAATTATTATGAGTACTGCTTTATTATTATTTGGATTTGTTTCAACACTATTCTCACAAGATTACGCTATGGTTAAAAACCCATCAACGGCTATAAACACTTACCACAATAACAACTTTGATACAGAGAGTTCTGTCTTAAAAAGCAATACTTACACGTATGAGTATAAAGGGAAAGAGGTGATTGTTATTTTTAATAATGATGAGCACATAGAATACGATAATAATAAGAAATACTTTATTAAATCTCAATTAACTTGGAAAAACAAGTATGAGTGCTTACTTACGATTATTGAATCAACCTTTCTAGATGTCCCGTTTAGTACAGAAACTGAATTAGTTCTGAAAGTTATAGAAACAAAAGGCGATTTTGTCTATTACGAATCTACCTTGGCTGGCAGAACTTGGGAAGGAAAAATGAAAATAAGTAATTATAATATACATTTCTAAAGACTATTCGTAATCTGCTTTAAAACAAATATAACCTTCTTATGAAGATCTATAAGGAGATTATATTTTATTACCAAGTACACTATATGTTAAGCATTTACGAAGTACCATTCTAATTTTTAAAAGCATCATTTATTTATCTTCTATAAAAATATTTTCAGACCTACCTTATAATTTTATTCGGAAAAACAACGGTGCTTTCGTGCCCGTTTTTACCTACAGCCGCCACTCCAAAGAAAAAATTATCGATTACAATGCCGTCTAAAGTGAATTCGGTGGTGTTCTCTACATACCTAAAATGGTCCCAAGTTGGAGAAGTGGTCTCTCGCCAATAAATTTTATAGCCTTTTGCACCAGGAACTTTATTCCATTTTAATCTTGCCGATGCTTCCACAATTCCGCCAATTTCAACCGTTTTCGGACTTGGAGGAGCCCAAGCTAAACTCGCTAAATTTATGGCATTTACTGCGGTTAGTTTTTTAGCATATTCAAAATTTACAAACTCAAATTTATCTCCGTAATGAATGCCGTTTTCTGTTCTAATATCTTGATGTTGTTGGGTGTAATTTTCGTGAGCTTCCATAATTCTAATTCCAGCAAAACCTAAATCGTTAAAAGGTCTATGATGGCCACCTCGACCAAATCGATCTAATCTATAGATCATCATGGGATTCATTTCTGGCATATATATGTTCGTTGTTTTGTGAATATACCTTGCTAACTGACGCGAAATTCCATCAACTTCACCGCCATAATAGCGCCTTGCTTTTCTTTGAATATCTGTTTCATTTGCTGGTACAGGCTCAGAAAAAATTCTAAAAGTTCTATTATCAATAACCCCGTCAACTCCGGTAATATTTCCGATCATGTCATTATTAAAAACGCCAATAATTTCCCAATCGTGTTCTTTGGCATAGGCAGCTAGCCCTGCGCCTCCAAACAATCCTTGTTCTTCTCCGGAAAGGCCAACGTAGAGAATGCTGTTCTCGAATTGATATTTGCTTAGAACTCTAGCAGCTTCCATTGTACCCGCCATTCCAGAAGCATTATCGTTGGCGCCAGGAGCATCGGTTTTAAAGTCCATTGCATTACTCGCGCGCGAATCAATGTCACCACTCATAATTATATATCTATTGGGGTGTTTGCTTCCTTTTTGCACCGCAACAACATTAACAACCCAAGCGTCGTGAGGGACTCTTCGGTTTCCTTTTTGGGTAACAAAATCTTTTTGATAAAAAACGTCTAAACAGTTTTTACAGTCTTTGGAAATGTTTTCAAATTCAGTTTTTATCCAACGACGTGCCGCACCAATTCCTCTTGTAGTAGAAACCGTATCGGAGAATGTATTTCTTGTGCCAAATTCAGTAAGTGTTTTTATAGATGCTTGAATGCTATCGGCGGAAATGGAATTAATAATATCGTAAATTTTTAGATTTGTTTGTCCAATTGTGAGATTTGTTGCAAATAAAAATAAGATGATAGAAATTTTTTTCATGATATAAAGTTAGGCAACTAAGCTACAAAAGAAAAGAGAATAAATTTTTGCAAATTTATTCTCTTTTTAAAAGGTACTAAGGGAAAGAAAATTAGACTTGGTAATCTAATTTTTTCGTTTGTTTGAAGCCAATGAGTAATGCCACTCCTGCGCAAATAAATATCGAAGCCGCATAAAACACTTCAGAATTTATATAGTTATCTGGTCTGTTTTCCCAAGGGCCATTGTATGCAAAATTGTAACTTAATAAAGTGGCCAATAAAATCCCCACGCCAACGCCTACTGCTAATAGTCCTAGATTTAAGATTAATACTTTCCAAAAAGGTGCTGTTTTTCTGTTTACTTGTCCTTTCATAAAAATAGTGGCATCAGTACCTTTTTCTATTAAAGCCAATCTTTCTTTGTTTCGAGTGGAATAGAATAAATAAAAGATTCCAAAAACTACTGCGAACAAAAACATAAATACAATTGCTACTTCCATAAGATTACTTTTTAAATGATTAATTTTATTGTGTATGTAGCTTTGACATCATTATTTGTGTAAAGGTTACAGAAAAGGTATTTTTTTTATTTTTATAAATGCTGTAACCTTTTAATTCATTAAGCAGTCATACAAGTAATGATCACAACCAAGGACCAAATAATTATTGATAAAGTGTTGAAAGGCGATACAAATGCTTTTTCAGAACTGGTTAATTTATATAAGGACTTGGTGTTTTCATTAGCCATAAAAATGACAAAAAATAGAGAAGAAGCGGAAGAAATCTCTCAAGACACTTTTATAAAGGCGTATAGAAATTTATCGAAATTTAAAGGAGATGCTAAATTTTCTACTTGGTTGTATAAAATAGCCTATCATGCATGTTTAGATCGCTTTAAAAAGAACGAAAATTTATATAAAACAGATTCTATTGATTGTTTTGTTTCATTTGATCTATCATCTGCTGATGACACGATGCAATCGTTAGAAAGAAGTCAAAGAGCCGAGATGATGTTTTCTTGCATGCAAGAGTTGCCAGAAGAAGAACGAAGCGTTCTATGGTTTTTCTATTATAAGGAGTTAAGTTTAAAAGAGATTATGGAAATTACCTCTTATACTGAGGCAAACTTAAAAGTAAAATTACACAGAGCTAGAAAGCATTTGTTGAAAATTGTTCAACAACGCTTTGAGCCAGAAATAATAGCGCACTATGGAAAAAAATAAAAATAGTTTTAGAGAAGAAGATTTTGTTAAAAAATATTTACAGGAGCTTCCATTGGAAGAAACTTCAGAAAAATTCACCGCTCTTCTTATGGGGGTTATATTAAAAGAAAAAAGGCTTAAAATATTTCAGAATCAACCTTTAATTTCTAAGCCGTGGTGGTTGGCAATTACTGTATTTGTTAGTGCTTGCTTATTTGTAGTGTTTAAATTTTCAGAGAATAATTTTTTAACATTTTCGTCGCTAGATTTTAATTTTTTGCAAAAAATAGCACTTTCAAATTTATTTGCTAGCTTCTCTATTTCTTCGTCTTTGGTGTATATTTTTGGCTTTTTTACCTTGATGATTTTTGTGCAACTAGTTTTCTTGAAAAATTATTTAAACAAACGATATTCCCTTTAAAATGAGTATTGTATTCGCTTTTATAAGTGAAAGAAACATTCGTTGTTTTAAAGGAAATCGAAAAAAGAGCAATCGCTATAATGGGGGTTGAATTTATGAGAATTGGAATTCTAAATATTTCATAGTAGTTCAAGTAGCTTTTAATATTTTAAATACAAAATATGATTTGGATTATAATGTGTTTCTGAAATTTTAAAGTTATAGCTGCCCACTATTTGAAAAGCCATTTTTTTATAAAAGCCGATGGCTCTTTCATTTTCTGTCCAAACCGCTAACCAAATTCCTTCTTGCCGGTGTTGTTTTGAAACATCCATCGTAAAATGAAATAATGCACTGCCCAAATTTAAACCATAGAACTCTTTTAATAAATACAAACGCTCCATTTTAGTAATGTTTTGAGCCTTTATATGATTATTTGGTGAATTAAATACGATTTTTGAATACCCAGCAATTTTATTTTTATAATATATCAGATAATATGCGTTCACAGGGTTTTCTAATTCTTTTTCAAAAATTTTTTCTGTAAAATGTTTCGAAATATACTTGTTAATATCGTCTTTTGGCGCGCTATGCCCATGCGCAGGTAGAAAAGATTCAACGCTTATTTGTGATAATAGTTTTGCGTTTTTGGAAGTGGCTTTTAGTATTTTTATCAATTTTTTATTTTCATTAATGAGGATAAATATAATTTTGTTGATCTTAAATTTTTATGAGCAAATAAAATAGGTTTTTTACTGTTTGTAGATTTAACTATGCGCATACAATTTACTATATAAAAATAAATAAGTTAAAAAGGGCTATTTGATATTATATAATTTCAGCTAAAAACACTACTTAAATGAATGCAATTCATTCTTCGTTTTTTATTGTTTTATCCATTAAAAAATTCACCAAGATTAGAAGCTCTTCATAGTATACTCAAAACCATTGCAAAGATAATTCTAATATTTCTATTTTTAGTGTCTTCGTTTTTCGCATTCTTTTTTTTACCTGTAAAGTTTTCTGAATAATAGTTTCCGTAGTATAAAAATAGTAATGAACGCAAAACCTCATCATCAGCCCTAAAATTTTGGTTTAGAGGTGTAGCTTTTTTTAATCGAGTTGCGTGAAAAACAGTTGTTAAAAATAGCACTATTGTGGCTTATCACTTGTTTAGGGGTTTCTGTAATGGAGTTCTTGTCTTATGCCGTCTATTGCTATACACTGCTTAATATCTTTGCAAGCGCTTATAAGGGGACTTTTATTTATCATCTCTAGGTTTGTGAGTAGCTAGGATGATCTATTCAATGGCTTCATAATTTAGATTTGATAGAGGTAGTTCTAAAAGTTAATATTTATGCTATTATAAAAGTAAAGGATATGAAGATATTTTAAGGTTTTAGGAAATTGGTTAAGTTATTGGTTATATTATCGTTATATTAGATAAGTAGATTAATTAATAACATGAAAAATGTAACCCTAAAGCAAATTGCGGAAGAATTAAATATTTCCATTACTGCAGTATCAAAAGCTCTGAAAGACTATCCTGATGTAAGTAAAGTAACGAAACAACGCGTATTGGATTTAGCAAAAAAGTTAAAGTACGTACCTAATTCTTTTGCGGTTAGTTTGAGGGTAAAGCAATCTAGAACTATTGGTGTAATTATTCCGGCAACCGTTCATCATTTTTTTTCTAGCGTAATTCAAGGCATTCTAAATGAAGCAGAAAAAAAAGATTATTTGGTTATACTATTGCATTCGAATGAAAATTTCGAGCTCGAAAAGAAACAAGTAGATTTACTTATTAGCAAAGGGGTGGATGGAATTCTAATTTCCTTATCTAATAATACCAAGAATTTAGACCATCTTAAAAAGATTATTGACTATAAAATTCCTCTCATTCTTTTTGATAAAATTGCTAAATCAATCAATTGTTCTAAGGTTATTATTGATGATAAGCAAGCGGCTTATGATGCCGTTCGTCATTTAATACATAAAGGATATAAGCGGATTGCTCATTTTAGAGGTGATTTAAATCCTCAAAATTCAATTGATAGATTTTTGGGATATAAACAGGCTTTATTAGATTGTAATATTTCATATGATTCATCTCTAGTGTATCTTTGTAATAATAATTCAGATTTTGAAGATGGTTATAACAATGCAAAAAAATTACTAGATGATCATGGTAAGAATGTCGATGCTATTTTCGCAATTACCGATGTTATTGCTGTAGGTATTATAAAATACTTTACAGACCATAATATTAGAATTCCTGAGGATGTAGGATTGATTGGTTTTAGTAATTGGTTTATGTCGTCTATAACGAGTCCAAGCCTTTCTTCGGTGGAGCAACATGGATATGAAATGGGCGAGAAATCTGCCGGATTGTTGTTTTATGAAATTGAATGCAAACTCCAAAATATATTCACAGCACCTCAGGTATTTGTTCTTCCCGCTAAATTAGTAATTAGAGAGTCTTGTTGATTCATGATATGATGAATCTAAAATAGCAATGCTTTTAATGAGCTTCACGGCATGAAAAATTTCATTAAAATGAATTCATGTAAAGTTGCCTTAGAACATGAAATTGACTTTATTAAGGACTTTCTTTCGTTTTTGTTTGCTATTCCTAAGAAATTACAAGGGTTTTCGTCACTGTATTTTTTGATTTATTAGTGCTTTAATCTTGTTCCTTATTTTACAATAGTGATGAATAATACTATGTTAATATTGTGTTAATATGGTTTGTTTTTATCTATTCTTAATAGTATTACTATTATATTTGTGTAGCGAAATATTCTTTTCGAGATTTAAACTGTTAAATTATGAAATATTCATTATTTGCCTCGTTCGTGTTTATTACTAGTATCTTTTTTTCACAAACTGATAAGGTTGAATTTCAACCACTAAATCATTCATTTTTTGATTCTAATATTGAGGAAAGACATTATTTGCTAAATAGAAGTGAAAATATTAAATATAAATTTGAAGAACTATTAAGAGTAGATTTTCCTACTTCTATAAACAACTCTGAAGGAAAGTTTGCTACTTATGATAGGAATCTAGGAACTTTTTTAAATGCTTCAAACGAAATTAAGACTAGAAAGGTCTTTCATTTTTCTCAAGAAAAAATACGACAAGAAAATATTTATTCAATGGTTGCCGATATGACGTTCAATAAAAAGACAAGTAAGGATTATAAAGAATACTATGCCATTGCACAGATTCCTAGTAACAGGGTCGAAATTATGTTAGGTGGTCTAAAGACATCCCTTAATAGAATGTTTATACAGGTAATAGACCTTCCGATGCAAAACAGTCTTAATTTATTAATTGTAAACATGTAAATAAGATTATACACAAGAATATATTGTTTGAATTAATTGTTCTTTTGGTTGAAATTGGCATTCTAAGTAATTAGGTGTCAATTTTTTTTACGGCTACTTTTAACAGTGATTTGTGTAAAAAATAAATCAACACAAAAACTTTATTCTTTAAAAGGTATAAAGATTAGGAAGCACCTATGAGCTGTGAATTATTGGTGAAAAGCGCTATACATACTAAGCGCATATAGTAAGGGAGTACAACACCCAATTAATTAAATAATTGGGTGTTGTACTAATACTATTAAAAATAAAGGAAAGAGTTGTTTCTATAATCCACTTATGACATTACCATATGGATCTTTAAATTTAGTTCCTTCTGCAAACCTGTATTTGCTTAGTTTTTTATATTCAACCAATGCCCACAGTACAAATTCTTTAACAAAATAGCTTTCTTGTTTTCTTGTATTTGACTGATGTTTCTGCAATAAATTCTCTAAAGGCGAAACCTTGTCAATCTTCGTTTTATATTCTTCTTCGTTAATTTCGTTTAAAATTTCAAAATCTTCATTCGCATTAAAAAACCATGAAATAATTTCGTCGTATGAATTTTCATCTTCTTGTTTTTCTAGTTTTTTAATTTCGGGAAAAAATGTTGGAAATAAACTTTTAATTGCTTTGCCAATCAAGCTTTCCGCTACAGATGAAGCACCTTCTTGCTCTCCTTCATAGACGAGCTCTACTTTACCGGTTATTGCAGGAATAATTCCGTCAAAATCACTTAAACGGATTGTAGTTTTATCATCTCCAGAGATTAATAATCTTCTTTCTGCGGTACTTAATAAATTTTCAAAAGCGGTAATACTTAAACGGGCACTTACCCCACTTTTTGCATCAATATATTCACTTTTTCTTGCTTCAAAAACAATTTGTTCTAACAGATCTTTAGCCAATTCGGGTACAAAAATAGTTTCAGATTGCCTTTTGTCTAATTTTGCTTCTTGCTGCGTAATACGTTTTGCTGTTTCTATATCTTCTGGATAATGAGTAAGAATCTGAGAGCCAATTCTATCTTTTAGAGGGGTTACTATGCTTCCTCTATTAGTGTAATCTTCTGGATTTGCAGTAAAAATAAACTGCATATCTAAGGGTAAACGCATTTTAAATCCACGAATTTGAATATCGCCTTCTTGTAAAATATTAAATAATGCTACTTGAATTCTAGCTTGTAAATCGGGCAATTCATTAATTACAAAAATACAACGGTTTGCTCGAGGAATCATTCCGTAATGTATCACTCGATCATCGGCATAACTCAACTTTAAATTGGCCGCTTTTATGGGGTCTACATCGCCAATGATATCTGCTACCGTTACATCGGGAGTTGCTAGTTTCTCTGCAAATCGCTCGCCTCTGTGTAGCCATAAAATTGGGGTATTATCTCCTTTTTCGGCAATTAATTCTTGTGCAAATCTTGAAATAGGATGCAACGGATCGTCATTTACTTCAGAACCTTCTACGAAAGGAATATATTCATCCAATAAATTTAACATCAATCTTGCCAAACGTGTTTTCGCTTGACCTCGTAAGCCTAAAAAATTAATATTATGCTTACTTAAAATAGCTCTTTCCAACTCTGGAATTACCGTGTTGTCATAACCGTAAATTCCTTTAAAAGCAGATTTTTTGTTCTTAATTGAGGTGATTAGATTCTCTCTCAATTCGTCTTTAATCGATTTTGATTGATATCCAAATTTCTTTAAAGCTCCTAGTGTTTTTATGTTTTCTAAATTCATTTGACCATCCCTAACCCTTTCCATGTGGAAAAGGAATTTTTGTGGGTTCTTTTATTATTAATGTTTTTATTTAGTTCGTTTTTTTTCAATAGTGCCATAATCTCGCATTGAGAATATTTATAGCGGGTACTATCCTTTAATTCGTTTTTTTCTATTGGTTTCGTAATCTTCAAAAATCATTTCACCCAACCCTTTTAATCCTGTATAAAATGCTTTTCCTTGATTGGCTTTTGTGAAGGCTCTTACAAATTGCATTAAATAGGGATCCTGAGCAATCATAAATGTAGTAATAGGAATGTGTAATTTCCTAGCTTGCTGTGCCATGGAATAGCATTTATTTACAATATAGTTGTCTAGCCCATTACTATTCTTATAATATTGACCATCCGGCAAGCGCAAACAACTTGGCTTTCCATCGGTAATCATAAAAATTTGTTTGTTAGTGTTTCTTTTTCTTCGAAGTAAGTCCATCGCTAATTGCAAACCGGCAACGGTATTTGTGTGGTAGGGGCCTACGTTTAAATAAGGTAAATCTTTAATTTTTATAGTCCAAGCATCATTTCCGAACACTAAGATATCTAAGGTATCTTTTGGATAGCGCGTAGTGATTAACTCTGCCAAAGCCATCGCTACTTTTTTAGCGGGTGTTATTCGATCTTCACCATAGAGAATCATACTGTGACTAATATCAATCATTAATACCGTACTCATTTGCGATTTATGCATGGTTTCCTCTACCACTAAATCATCTTCGGATAAACGAAAATCTCCAATTCCGTGATTAATCTGGGCATTTTTTAAACTTTCAGTGACGGAAACCTTACTTAAATCATCTCCAAATTGATAATTTTTAAAATCGCCTGCGTGTTCATCTCCTAAACCTGGAGATTTACTTTTATGATTTCCTGCCCCACTTCTTTTAATCTTACCAAAAATCTGATTTAAGGCTTGCTGGCGAATTGCTCGCTCTGTTTTTGAAGTGATTTTGTTTCCGCCAATTCCGTTGGCATCGATCTCTTCTTTAATAAAACCTTTTGCTTTTAAATCTTCAATAAAATCTTCAATGGTATAATTTTTATCGGTTAATTGATATTCTTTATCTAATTGTCTTAACCAAGAAATGGCCTCATCAAAATCACCAGAAGTATGTGTGATTAACTCTTTAAAAATCTCAAAAAGTTTTTCAAATGGCGATTGATTTTTAGCCTCATAAGGTTTGAAAATAAATCCTTTTTTTTTCATGCTATTTTTCTTCAGACCATAAAAATACGTCTTTTAAAAGGCCTTTTTAAAAAATTAACATTGCTTTAATAAATAATAGAATTGATTTCTGTTATGAGTTTTTATAAAACGGGGTCACAGATTATTTATCTTTACCTCATGACTAAAATTCTAATTACGGGGGGTACCGGTTTAGTGGGGACTCGGCTTACTAAAAGGCTAATGGAACTTGATTTTGAAGTGGCAATTTTAACGAGAAATCCTCAAAAAGAACACGAATTTAAGTGGGATCTTTCTAAAGGTTACATCGATGAAAAAGCTTTTGAAAATATTGATTTTATAATTCATCTAGCAGGAGCAGGAATTGCAGATGAGCGCTGGACAGAAAAGAGGAAGCAAGTTATTATTGATAGCAGAGTAATGGCTGTAAATTTACTTTTCACTAAAGTGATAGCATTGAAAATTCCCTTAAAAAAATTTATTTCTGCTTCTGCAACAGGTTTTTATGGCGCTGTTACGTCAGATAAAATTTTTACAGAAAAAGATGTAGCGGCAAAAGATTTTTTAGGTGATGTCTGTGAATTATGGGAAACGGCCACTAGTCAATTTGAAAAAGAAAATATAAAAACAACTATTTTAAGAACTGGAATAGTACTTAGTGAAAAAGGAGGGGCATTGGCTAAAATGAAAACACCCATCATTAGTTCAATAGGCTCTGGAAACCAGTTTCTTCCTTGGATTCATTTAGATGATTTGTGTGGGATGTATGTAAAAGTGTTGAAAGATGAAACCATGGTTGGTATCTTTAATGCGGTGGCTCCGGAACATCATACCAGTAAGTCTTTTTCAAAAATTTTCGCAAATAGTATTAAAAGAATTTTTATTCCTATAGGGGTTCCTCGTTTTTTGTTGAAATTAATTTTCGGTGAAATGGCGATTATCTTATTAGAAGGGAGCAGGGTTTCATCTGTAAAAATAGAAAAAACAGGATTTATCTTTCAATATCCGAACCTAAAAAGGGCATTAACAAACTTATTTAATTAAAGAATGATGACTGCTCGTAGAGCGCGATTCCTTTATTTCTTTTGAAAATAAAAAAACCTCTTTGTTTTTACAAAGAGGTTTTGGTTTAATAAAATACATCCGTTTAGATTACTTATTCAGGTGATTTTGGTTTACCTGCAATGCTAGTAGGATCTTTCTTTATTTAATCAATTCGTAAGAACGCTTTACAAACTTGGTTAACTCTTCACCGTGTAAAAGGTTTTGAGATAATTTTGCCAAATCAAATGCTTGCGAGATTAAATGTTGTTGTTTTTTAGCTGTTTTAGCGTTTAGAATTTGGGTGACTAATTCACTGTTCGTATTCACCACTAAATTATACATTTCAGGTAAATTTCCCATTCCCATCATTCCACCACCACCGGTTTGGCTCATTTCTTTCATTCTTCGCATAAATTCTGGAACGGTTATTTTAAATGGAGATGTGGCAGAATCCATTGCTTCCAATTGAACCGTGTAGGTTTGTTTTGGCACAGCAGCTTCAATGATTGGTTTTAATTTCTCTTTGTCTTCATCAGACAATTTAGAAATCACGGCATCGTCTTTCTTGATTAAATTATCAATAGAGTCGGCATCTACACGGGCAAACTTTACCTTTGGGTTTGCACCTTCTATTTTTTGCATTAAATGGGGTACAATTTGAGTATCTAACAACAATACTTCATAGCCCTTTTCTTTTGCATCTTGAATATAACTGTGCTGCGCATCTTTATGTGCTGCATATAATAGAATATGGTTTCCTTCTTTATCAGTTTGTGCGTCTTTTGTTTTTTCAAGTAATTCATCAAAGGTGAAATAAGTGTCATTAACTGTCGGGTATAATGCAAATTTCTTTGCCTTGTCAAAGAACTTATCTTCAGACAGCATACCATATTCAATAATCACTTTAATATCATTCCATTTTTTCTCAAAATCCTCACGATTATTTTTGAATAATAAAACTAATTTATCGGCTACTTTCTTGGTGATATACCCAGAAATCTTTTTTACAGCGCCATCTGATTGCAAATAAGAACGAGAAACATTTAAAGGAATGTCTGGAGAATCAATGACTCCTTTTAACATTTGTAAAAAGTCTGGTACAATGCCTTCTACATTATCTGTTACATAGACTTGATTTTGATATAATTGAATCTTATCTTTTTGCATATCCATGCTAGGACTTAACTTAGGGAAAAATAAAATTCCGGTTAAGTTAAATGGATAATCCACGTTTAAATGAATGTGAAACAAGGATTCTTCAAATTGTCTTGGATATAATTCTCTGTAAAAATTGGTGTAGTCTTCTTCCTTTAAATCGGCAGGTGCTTTTGTCCAAGCTGGACTTGTATTGTTAATAATACTATCTACCTCAATTTGTTTGTGTGGTTCTGTAGTTTCTTTTCCCTCTTTATCTTTGGTTGTTTTTGGTGTAAAAGCGGGGTCGTTAACTTTCTTTGTTCCAAACTTGATCGGTACTTGGTTAAAACGATTGTATTTGTTTAATAAATCTCCGATTCTTGACTCTTCTAAAAACTCGGTAGAATCTTCAGCAATATGTAACACAATTTCTGTTCCACGATCTTTTTTGTCGTGCTCAACTAAGGTGTATTCTGGAGAGCCATCACAAGTCCAACTTGCCGCTGGAAAGTCTTTATAAGATTTTGTAATAAGTTCAACTTTTTCTGCCACCATAAAAGCAGAGTAAAAACCTAAACCAAAATGACCAATTACGCCCGTTTCATTTTTGTCATCTTTGTATTTTTCTAAAAACTCTTCAGCACCGGAAAAGGCAATTTGATTGATGTATTTTTCAACCTCTTCTGCAGTCATTCCTAGACCTTGGTCTTTAATGGTTATTGTTTTGGCTTTTTTGTCAATACTTACTTCAATTTTTGAGTCGCCCAATTCAACGGTTGCTTCACCAATAGAAATTAAGTGCTTTAGTTTTGTGGTTGCGTCTGTTCCGTTAGAAATTAACTCACGTAAAAAGATTTCGTGATCAGAATACAAGAATTTTTTAATCAGTGGAAAAATATTTTCTACCGATACATTAATATTTCCTTTTGCCATTATTAATTATGTTTTTTAGTTTGATGATGTTAATTCAATTTATTTTTTATTTGTATATACGAGTAAGCGCTGCCAAGAAGTGAAAAAAAGTTGCTTAGCTAAGCTATCTAGAGAAAATTTAAACTACCATCGATTTTTATTTATGTGCAATACTATAGTCAAAAAAAATACCAAAAGAACTGTATGTGACAAGATGACAGCATATAAAAAAGGATGTTTCTAGATAAACACGGCCATCAATTCAAAAATCACTATTTTTGATAGGTACAAACAAACAAATAACTAAAAACAGCACGCACTAATTATGTATAATTCAAAAATAATAGGTCTTGGCTATTTTGTTCCTGATAATGTTGTCACAAACAACGATTTGAAAGAATTTATGGAGACTTCAGATGAGTGGATTGAAGAACGAACAGGCATTAAAGAAAGACGTTGGATAGATCCTAAGACAGGAGAAACGACCTCTACAATGGCTGCGAAAGCGGCTAGAATTGCTATAGAAAGAGCAGGCTTAACCAAAGATGATATCGATTTTATTGTTTTTGCAACCTTAAGTCCAGATATGTATTTTCCTGGTGGAGGGGTGCGAGTGCAGGAGATATTAGATATGCCAACAATAGGTGCATTAGATGTTCGCAATCAGTGCTCGGGTTTTATTTATTCGATGTCTGTAGCAGATCAATTTATTAAAACCGGCATGTATAAGAATATTTTAGTGATTGGCGCAGAAAATCACTCTGGTGGATTGGAGAAATCAACAAGAGGGAGAAATGTATCTGTCATTTTTGGCGATGGGGCAGGAGCGGCAGTTTTATCGAGAAGCGAGGAAAAAGGAAAAGGAATTTTGTCTTCTCATTTACATGCTCAAGGAAAGTATGCGCGAGAATTAATGTTGGAAGGTCCCTCAACCACACGTTGGGTGCCAGAAATTTTAGCAAAAAATGACCCAGAAGACCAAAGTTACTTTCCTTATATGAATGGTCAGTTTGTGTTTAAACATGCAGTTGTTCGTTTTTCTGAAGCAATTGTAGAGGGTTTAGAAGCTAATAATTTGAAGAGAGAAGATATTGATATGTTAATTCCTCACCAAGCAAATTTGCGCATTGCCCAGTTTATTCAGAGGAAATTTAAGCTCTCCGATGATCAGGTGTATAACAATATTATGAAATATGGAAATACCACGGCTGCTTCGGTAATTATTGCCTTAACAGAGGCCTGGGAGAAAGGTAAAATTAAAGACAATGATTTGGTAGTTTTGGCTGCTTTTGGCAGTGGATTTACCTGGGGAAGTGTCATTATTCGATGGTAGTAAAAGAACTGTTTTATAAAGTTTTCATGCCGAGTTTTTGATCTTCAAGTTAAAAATTATGTGTAAGTTACATGCCTATCGAAGCGTCACCAAAAAAACAATAAAATAAAAAAATCCGAAGAGACGTTGTCTGCTTCGGATTTTTTATGCAACAAATACCTATTGTTTTTAGAACCCTGCACCGTCATCTTTAATGTTGTCGTCGCGTTGTCTTCTTTTTTTAGCCTTATTTTTTCCGCTTCCAAAGCGGTAGTTAAAACCTAAATAAGCAGTTTGACTTTCCCAGTTGAATTTTCCATTTTGAACGAATGGGCTTGCTGAGTTAAACGCAAATTTCATTCCTTTAAAAAGATCATTTACTCGAAAGTTGATGTTTCCTTTTTCTTTTAAAATGGTCCAACTTACCCCCGTGTTTACCATCCACATATTTTCTACATTCCATTGAATGTCTTCTTGCGGTCCTCGGTACATAGCGAATAACTGCATGTTTACGTTCTTCGAAACTTTAAAACTGTTATTTATTCTTCCATTAAAAACTTGGTTGGTTACTTCAATGCGGTTCGGGTTATTCGTGTTTAAATTTATAATTCCGAATTGTTTTTGAGAATAGAAGTCCATGCTTGTGTTTATACTCCACCAATTAGCCACTTTATAATTTACAGAAAGCTCGAGTCCATAGGCGTTGGTATTCTCAAAATTGGTCCAAGAAATAATTTGTCTTCTTTTATTTGGGTCTAAATCATCTGCATAGGTAACTCTAGATATATTATCATTAATTTGTCTGTAAAACGTTCCAAATGTTACAGAACCACTTTTAATTTTTCTGGTGTAATTAATTTCAAAAGAATTGGTAAATTGAGGCAGTAACGCTGGATTTCCAATGGAAGTAACTAATGGTGTGCTCCATTCTCGAATTGGATTTACTTGATCAATTCCAGGTCTGTCTACTCTTCTACTATAACTTAGTTGAAATTGATTTTTATCGGATACTTGATAGGTGAAAAAAGCAGAGGGATATATACTAAAAATTGCGTCTATTACTTTTTCTGAAGCTTCTGCTTCTTGATTAAAGTTTCCTTCTATTTCATAGTGCTCCAATCGCGCACCTAATTGCATGGTTAGTTGATCGAAAGTTTTTCCGTAATTCACATAGGCAGCGTATATTTTTCGATCATAATCAAAGGAAGAACTGGCATTGCCATCTTGATTGGTTAGATTAATGTTTTCGGTGTTATCTGCTCTATATTCGATTCCCAATTCCACTTTTGTTTTTTCTGAAATAGGATGGGTATAATCTATATTCATCAAGAGGTTATCTCTATTGTTTTGGATCTCATTAAAGTAATTTAATGCGTCATTATTAGGCGAAATTCGATCTGAATTTCTAGCGTCTTCAGGACCATCAGTATTTGTGTAAGTTGCTTCGAACTCTATATTATGTCCTTCTTTTTCAAATTCTCTTTTGTAATTTGCGTTGTATGTTTCAGATTGGTTTTTTTGTAGTTGCTCAATTTTGGCGTCGCTAGTAATGGTGGTGTTTTCTGTAATTTTAACATTTCCTTTTCCATCTCCATCAAACCAATTTTGAGTGGTGTATATAGAGATTGTGTTTTTGTTGTTGATGTAAATATCTGCACCAATTTTAAATAAATGAGATTTATTATCATTGGTAAAGGTGAAATTTTGTTGGTTAATTCCCGGTCTATTTACATACCCGAAATTATAATTGTCTCCCCCGTTATAGCCATAATTTCCAAAGAAATTTACTTTACCGGTTTTGTAATTCATGTTTGTAGAGGCGTTATAACGCACATAATGTCCTGTCGTAATGCCACTATCGATAGAGGCATTAAAACCCATAGTAGCATTTTTGTTTAGAATAATGTTGATAATTCCACTCATTCCTTCTGGATTGTATTTTGCAGACGGATTCGTAATTAGTTCAACACTTTTTATAGATGTAGACGGAATTTGTTTTAGTAGTTGTGCTGTTGGAATATTTGTTGGTTTGCCATCCACCAATACACGTACGTTTTCGTTTCCACGCAAACTAATGGCTCCTGTTTGGCTGTCTACACTTACCGATTGCACATTGTTTAATAATTCTGAAGCTGTAGTTCCTGCAGCCGTTAAATCTTTACCAACATTAATTACTTTTCTATCTACTTTTTGAGTAACGGTTGAGGTTTCTGCACGTATTACCACTTCATCTAATAAAGCACTGCTTTCTTTTAAATAGATAGTGCCGAGTTCAATATTTCTAAGTTTATCTGTAATATAAATTTCTTTTGAATAGGTCTCAAATCCTATAAATTGCGCCTCAATAATGCTTTTCCCTTCGGGAATTTCGTTAATTGTAAAGTTCCCGTTGTTGTCTGTAATGCCACCCGTAATAATATTTTTCGCTAGGTCTTTTACAATAATATTTACATAGGGTAAGGGTTGTTCTAAAGTCTTGTCAATTACTTTTCCAGAGATAGATCCAGGTTTAGTGAGCTTATTTTTGGCTAATTGAGCATAAGCGTTTGCTGCAAATAGGAGTGTGAATACGAGTATTAATTTTTTCATTTTAAGGAACTTGTTTTTTAATTGATGCTATATAGACGCATCAATTTGTATCTTTGTTACCCTATTTATCATTTTTTAACGTAATCTTAACATAAATGAATAAAACAACATTGGTGCTAGGAGCATCTACAAATCCAGGAAGATATTCAAATATTGCAATTACTAGGCTTAGAGATAAAACTTTTGAGACCGTTGCTTTAGGATTGAGAAAAGGAAAAGTTAAAGACGTTGAAATTGATACCGAAAAAATAGCCTATCCAAATATAGATACAGTGACTTTGTATCTAAATGCGCAAAGACAGGAGGAATATTATCAATATATTATTAGCTTAAACCCAAGGCGTGTTATTTTTAATCCTGGAACAGAAAACAGCAGTTTTGTCAAGTTATTAGAAGCCCATGGGATTGCATCAGAAAATGCGTGTACTTTGGTTTTGTTAGCAACAGCACAATATTAATTTACAGAAAAAACCTTACCAGCTTCGGCCAATTCAACGTTTTCGAAAATTTCATTTGCTTCTTTTTTAAAAAGGGAAATATCTTTGTATCTGCCAGAATAATGGCCAACAATGAGCTGTTTTACATTGGCCTCTAGCGCTATCTGTGCGGCCTGTTTTGAGGTGGAATGTTTTGTTTTTTTAGCTAAATCTTCTCTATCTGCTAAAAAAGTTGCTTCGTGATATAGCAAGTCGGCATTTTTAATGATTGGAATAATATCCGGTTTGTAAACCGTATCGCTACAAAAGGCATAACTTTTTGGTTTTTCTGGATCGATGGTTAATTCTGCGTTTGGAATTACTTCTCCGGTATCTAAAAAAATGTCTTTCCCTGCTTTAATATTATGGTATTGTGACCGATCTATTTCTTGGTAATTACTAATGTTTTGCATATGTAATTTACGCGGTTTTTCTTTTTCGGTAAACAAATAACCATTCGTGTAAACGCGGTGTTTTAAAGGAATTGTTCTAACAGAAACCTTGTCGTCTTCAAAAATAAGTTCGCTTTTTGTTGCGCTTAATTCGTGAAAAACAAGGTCGTATTTTACATGAGATTTTGATAATTTTAATTGTAATAAGGTTACTTCTTTAATGCCTTTTGGACCAAAAACAACGAGGGGCTTTTCTCTGTTTAAAATGCCATATGTAGAAATCAAGCCTATTAAGCCAAAGAAATGATCGCCATGTAAATGGGAAATAAAGATGTGGTTTATTTTGGAAAAACCCACTTTGTATTTTCGCATTTGTCTTTGGGTTCCTTCTCCGCAATCAATTAAAAAATGACGGTTGTTAATTTCTAAATATTGGGCGGTTGGATGTGAATTTAATCGTGGCGTGGCAGAATGACAACCCAAAACGGTTAATTGTATACTCATTATTTAATAACAAAACGTTTTGAAATACGATTATTAGAATCTTCTATGGTGTAAATATACATTCCTGAAGGTAGGTCATTTTTATAAAATTGGATGTTGTTTTCGCCATTTAAAGCCTCGTATGTTTTTGTAAAGACCACTTTTCCCAAAACGTTTATAATATTTAGTATTACGTTTTGAGTTTTGTTTGAATTATAGGAAATAAAGGTGTAGTCGAAAAACGGATTTGGAGCCGTAGATAATTTAGCAATCGATTTCTGTTGCGAAAATGCACTAACAGAAATTAATAAAAAGAGTAAAAAAAGTATTTTTTTTAACATAATTGTTTGGGTTTAAAATCCTAATTCCCTTTCAATTGCTTCCATTTCTAAAAGATCTTCTGCCTCTTGCATAGTAGGAACTATATTAAATGTTTCTGGGAAATCATCTACACATAGATTTTGGGCCATAACTACAAAAGACCTGCCATTTTCTTTTTTTTCTATAGCATAATCCAAAAGTAAAGAAATTTTTCTTTTATCAATGTTAATATTTTCAGAAATTTCAAGAATAAGGTGTTGATTTTTAAAATTTTTTATTTCCTTTTGAAATGAAATAAAAAATTGTTGGAAAGAGTTTTCATCCGAAGTAATCAAGGTGTAGCCTGTTTTCTTTTCAATTTTCATTGGTTATCTTTTTATCTGTTCTGCCAACAAATAGATCACTGCCATTCTAACTGCAACGCCATTTTCTACCTGATTTAAAATAATTGATTGATCGGAGTCGGCAACATCGCTTGTAATTTCAACACCTCGATTTATCGGTCCTGGATGCATGATTACTATTTTTTTTCCTAGTTGATCTAAAATTTCTTTATTAATTCCAAAAAGTTGAGTGTATTCTCTAGTCGATGGGAAATAGTTGATATCCATTCTCTCGTGCTGAACTCGTAAAACATTGGCTACATCGCACCATTCTAAGCCTTTTTTTAAATTGGTTTCTACTTCAACGCCTAAACTTGTAATGAATTTTGGAATAAGGGTAGTGGGACCACAAACTTTTACTTTTGCACCTTGTAATTGCAGGGCAAAAATATTAGATAAGGCAACTCTTGAGTGCAAAATATCGCCAACAATAAGAATTTTTTTATTTTTTAAGGTTCCTAGTTTTTCTTTAATTGAATAAGAATCTAATAATGCTTGTGTAGGATGTTCATGTGTGCCATCACCCGCGTTGATGATTTTTGCATCCACGTGCTTTGATAGAAAGACACCAGCGCCCACGCTTGGATGACGTAATACCACAATATCAACTTTCATTGATAAAATATTGTTTACTGTATCGATTAAGGTTTCTCCTTTTTTTAAGGATGATTGACTTGCCGAAAAATTAATAACATCTGCAGATAGTCTTTTTTCGGCCAATTCAAAGCTTAATTTTGTTCTCGTACTATTTTCGAAAAATAAATTGGCAATAGTGATATCGCGTAAGGAAGGTACTTTTTTGATGGGGCGATTAATCACTTCTTTAAAATGATTGGCAGTTTCAAAAATAAGATCAATATCATTTTTGTTGAGATATTTTATTCCTAATAAATGCTCTACGCTTAACTGTTTCATTTTATTTTATTTCTAAATAGATTGCGTCTTTTTTATGAGCTTCTTGCCAGTTTACAACTACCTTTTCCTCATTTATTGCATCAACTTGTCTTCCTCTGTAATTTGGTTGTATGGGTAAATGTCTACTGAAACGTCTGTCGATTAAGACCAGAAGTTCTATGTTTTTTGGTCTTCCGTAAGATTGTAATGCAGTTAATCCAGCTCTTACACTTCGTCCTGAATATAAAACATCGTCTATTAAAACCACTTTTTTGTCTTCAATTAAAAAGTCTATTTCTGTCGAAGTTGCTTCGATAGGTTCATCTCTTCGTCTAAAATCATCTCGAAAAAAAGTAATGTCCAACAAACCTAATTGTAAGTTTTTAATATGGTAGTGGTTTTCTAGTAAATTAGCCAATCTTTTTGCTAAAAAAGTTCCTCTTGGTTGCAAACCAATTAAAACGGTATTTGTGAAGTCGTTGTGATTTTCGATGAGCTGACAAGCCAATCGATGCAGAATTATTTCTATTTCTTTAGAATTAAGTAACGTTTTTCTGCTCATATTTAAGCGTTCATAATTAGTATAATAGTTACCAACAAGCAAAATTAGTGTAAAAAAACAGGGTTTCAAAATTAATGGTCAAAACAATTTTATCATTTTTGTTAATTAAATTGTTAAAAACAATTCCATTTTTTATATAATTAAGCCAATACTTAGACTACTTTTAATATGAAATTCAAATTTATAGCCTATGTCTTTGTCCAAGTTTGAATCTATGCTAAAAACCAATAGCATATACTTTTTTGATTTAGTAGAATTTGAAGAAATTATTCTTTATTATTTGGATATAGGGAAACATTCTTTAGCAAAAAATGCAGTAAAGTTGGGCTTAGAGCAACATCCAACTTCTGTAGACTTAAAATTACTACAGGTAGAAATCTATATATTTGAAGATAAGCTAGATAAAGCTTCAAATGCATTAAAGAAAATTGAAATTTTAGAGCCTAACAACGAAGAAGTTCATATTCAAAAAGCAGCGATTCAAACCAAGAGAGGTGCGCATACAAAGGCGATCGAAAACTTGAAAATAGCATTGGGTTTTGCAGAGGATAAAGCGGATGTGTGGTCTTTGTTAGGAATGGAATATTTATATTTAGATGATTTTGATAATGCGCGGTTAAATTTCGAAAAATGCGTCGTTGTAGATGTTGAGGATTACTCTGCTTTATACAATATTGTTTATTGTTTTGATATGGAAAAAAAACATGAACAGGCCATCATATTTTTAGAGGCTTATATCGATGTAAACCCCTATTCCGAAATTGCATGGCATCAATTAGGAAAACAATATTTTGTTTTAGAAAATTACATAAAAGCACTGAGATCTTTTGATTACGCTGTTTTAATTGATGATCTTTTTATTGGTGGATATGTTGAAAAGGCAAAAACTTTAGAGGAATTGGGGAGGTTTGAAGAAGCTATTGAAAACTATTCTGTAACCTTAGATTTAGATGATCCAACGGCTTTTGTATATACAAGAATTGGAAAGTGTTATCAAAAGATGAACAAAGGGGATGCGGCTATTAGTTTTTATAAAAAAGCAGTACAGGAAGATCCTCTTTTAGATAAGTCTTGGGTTTTGTTAACCAATTTGTTTTATGAACAAAAAAATTATCGAAAAGCATTGTATTATGTTAGTAAAGCATTAGCAATTGATGAAGATAATTCGCTTTATTGGAGAAAATACACAGACATTAATTTAAAACTGAGTTTCTTTGAAGAGGCTGCAAAGGGGTTAAAAAAATGTTTATCTCTGGATGATGTTAAATTAGAGGTGTATGTTGGTTTGTCTGATATTTTATTGTTTTTAGGCGATTATAACGAAGCATTAGAAAATTTATTGGCAGCTAGAGGGGTGCACAAAAACTTTGCCGATATCGAATACAGAGTGGCGGGTTTATGGATGATGCTTGGTAATGAAAAACAAGGAATGGACCATTTAATATATGCTATGAAGGTGGATTTTAACTCTCATGTAATTGTTGAAGAGTTATTTCCTTTAGTTTTTGATAATTTAAAAGTTCAAAAACTACTGTCTAATTTCAAAAAAGCAACTGAATAAATGACTTTTTTTCTTTTCTGCTCAAAAAAAAACCTAAGATTTAAGTCTTAGGTTTTTAGTAGAATAAACTACGGGTTATTTAAAAATTAGTTATCTACACTTGCCGCTTGGACTCCTTTGAAATAACCATTTTCGTAAGCCTAATTATCGGCGAATGGGAGAACGGCGATCTGAGATGAGTTACTTAATTTCTTACAATTTCTCCACAACCAATTCTTGGTCCTGCCGCACCAGAAGGTTGAGAACTAAAATCATCGGGTCCTTGGTGAATGATAATTGCTTTTCCAACGATGTTTTTATCGCTATCATCACAACCAACACACCATAAATCGGTTTCTCTAGAAATACTTCCTTTTCCATCTTCGCCTACAACTAAATTCCCAATGTCTCCAACGTGGAAAGGTGCTACCATCCACTTTCCGTGATTTTCATTGGTAGGGTTCCAGTGTCCACCAGCCGATTTTCCATCAGGGGCAGAGCAGTCTCCTATGGCGTGAATATGAATGGCGTGATCTCCAGGCGATAGGCCTTCTAAATCTGCTTGCATGCTCACTTTTCCATTTGCTTCTTTAAATTTGATAGTACCTGTAACACTACTGTCGCTTTTTGCTTGAATAGCTGCTGTTGCCGAGTTCTCTTGCGGGCTGCAGGCATAAAAAAGAGCTATTGAAAATACGGCTAATACGATTTGTTTTATTTTTATCATTTTTATCATTTTTAATTTATTGTTTTATTGATACCAATTTAATTGTACTACTTCAATTTCAGAATTCCCTTTGGTTATTAAGGTTTTAAATTTAGCAATATCACTCATTCCGTTGGTGCCTCTGTAATGATAGGGATACACCTGTTTGGGTTTAAAATCTAATACCGCACTTGCAGCACTTTCTACAGTCATTGTATACGGTAAATTCATACAAACAAAAGCTTTGTCGATATTTTTAAGACTTCGCATTTCAGGGATGTCTTCTGTGTCACCAGAAAAATAAATGCGTTGGTTATTTATGGTTAATATATAACCATTTCCTCTTCCTTTTGGATGGAAATTTAATGCTTCTTCGCGCAAGTTGTACATAGCAACTGCTTCGACTTTTATATTATCAATAGTGGCTACATCTCCATTATTTACGACCATCATTTTCTTTGCGGTTAACGAGGTTAATTGGTCTATAACCGCTTTTGGAGCAACAATGGTGGCGGATGATAAATCTAAGGCTTCCAATGTTTTTAAGCTCATATGATCTCCATGAATATCTGTAATAAATATTAGCGTTGGATTTGTATAATTAGTGAATGCTTCAGCACCTCCAGTTGGATCAATATAAACAATATTTTGAGTAGAAGTTATCACTGTCGTTGCATGCGATATAGGGTAGATTTCTAAAGGACCTGGATTTGTTATTTCTTCTGTATTTGTATTGGTTTCTGTTTTTGAAGATTTTTCAATCGATTTTTTGCAATTGAAAATCAAAATAGAAAAACAGAATAGGAATAGCATGTTGTTTTTCATTAAGGTGTTTTTTTTAGAAAAATAATTATACCAAAGGTAATAATATTTTAACCACAACAATCCGAAAGTCGAAGTTTTAAAGAGGCTTTCGAATTTCTATTTTTAACGCTAAAAATAAAGACAATAGCTTTTTAGGAGTAAGATGCCTCTATCGATATAATACGAATGTGGTTTTGGGTTCTTCACGTCTCTAATGCTTACCATGCTCCTAAGGATACTAGGTCCGTTTAATAATTTTATATTATTGGTGTCAGAAAAAAAGGTATTTGATCATTTTTAATACACTTGTATAAAAAAGGGTGTGTTAACAAAAGTATTTCTCTTATATTTTTCTCAATTTCTTGTATCTTCGTTTTTTAAACAAGTAAAAAAATAATGAAAAGATCTGTAAAAGAATATCTTGTTATTGGCTTAAAAGGGATGGCAATGGGAGCAGCAGATGTTGTTCCAGGGGTCTCTGGTGGTACAATTGCTTTTATTTCTGGTATTTATGAAGAATTATTAAATTCTATAAGTGCGATTGATTTTAAGTTATTAGAAACGTTAAAATCTAATGGAATTAAAGCCGCTTGGAAGCAAGTAAATGGTCCTTTTTTAGGGTCGCTTTTTGTTGGGATTTTTATTAGTATTGTTTCTTTGGCTAAAGTGATAAAATGGTTGCTGGAAAATGAACCTATTTTATTGTGGTCTTTTTTCTTTGGATTGGTCTTGGCAAGTATTATTTATATTGCAAAACAAATTTCAAAATGGAGCTTTATTTCATTTTTGGTTTTATTTCTAGGGGCTTTATTGGCTTATTATATTACCACTTTGAATCCCTTAGTTGAAAATTCATCCACCTTATTTTTCTTTTTATCTGGAGCTATTGCTATTTGTGCGATGATTTTGCCCGGTATATCTGGTGCTTTTATTCTCGTTTTATTAGGGGCTTATAAACCTATTTTAGCGGCAGTAAATAATCGTGATTTTGTTGTTATTGCAGCTGTGGGATTGGGAGCGATTGTGGGTTTGTTAACTTTTTCTAGAGCACTTAAATGGTTGTTTGCCCATTATAAAAACATCACCTTAGCTGCTTTGACTGGGTTTATAATTGGTTCTTTAAATAAAATTTGGCCATGGAAGGAAACAATATGGCGTATGAATTCTCACCAAGTGGAAGTTCCTTTTAAGCAAGAGAGTATTTCCCCTTTTTCTTTTGATGGAAATCCACAATTTTTGTATACAATTATATTGGCAATTGTTGGTTTTTCACTGATTCTACTTTTAGAGAAATTAGCGGTTAAAAAAGAGTAATGCAACGAACAAAAACTTTTTTACAGAAAACTAGTCTTTTCTTAAAAGGCTTAGCAATGGGAGTTGCAAATAAGGTTCCTGGTGTTTCTGGAGGAACAGTATCTTTTGTTTTAGGTTTTTATGAAGAGTTAATTTATTCTTTTAAAAAAGTAAATTTAAAGGCACTGAAGCTTCTTGGTAGCGGAAGATTTAAAAGTTTTTATCATTATATCAATGGTCAATTCTTATTATTAATAATGGTGGGCAGTTTGTTTAGTTATTTTAGTGTTTCGTTAGTTTTGGATTACTTTTTAGCCCATTATGAACTATATGTTTGGAGTTGGTTTTTTGGAATGATTATTGGCTCAATTTATTATATTGGAAAGGGCTTTGGCGATTGGAACTTTAAGAATGCGGCCTCTTTAATTATTGGAATTTCTGTAGGAATTGGGATTAGTTATTTATCGCCAGCAAAAGAAAATGATAATCTTTGGTTTGTATTTGTTTGCGGAATTATTGGCGTTTCTGGAATGACGCTACCAGGACTTTCTGGGTCCTTTATTTTAATTTTATTAGGAAATTACGTGTTGCTTCTAGTAGATTCTGTAAACGTCTTATTTGGGGTGGTTACAAGTTTGGTTTCTGGGGATTTCGATGTTTTTACTAATGCTGTAAAAATTAGGTATTTAAAGATAATTGGTGTTTTTACATTGGGTTCGGCCTTTGGTTTGGTAAGTATTTCTCATGTATTAGGATATGTTCTGAAACGTTATCATCAAATGGTAACTGCTGTGATTATTGGTTTTATTACCGGTTCATTGGGCATCGTATGGCCCTGGAAAGAGAAAGTTTTTGCTCAAGATAAAGGGATGTTTTTAATAGATAAAAAAGGGCATAAAGTTATTGAGAATTTTAAAAGATATTTACCAGATTTTTCAATGCTAGAAACATGGTTTGCTATCTTTTTTATTCTTTTTGGAATTGTTCTTATTTTAGCAGTCGATTATTATGGAAGAAAAAGAAAATCAGTATAACAAGAAACTGTTTGGTTTATTAGGAAAGGATATTTCGTATTCGTTTTCCAAAGGATACTTTACAGAAAAGTTTAGAAATGAAAATTTAGACAACCACAATTATATCAATCTAGATCTTCCCGCAATTGAAGATTTTCCTTTAATTTTGGAGCAATATAAAAGCGATTTGTCTGGAATTAATGTAACCATTCCATATAAGGAAGTGGTCATTTCGTTCTTAGATGAGATTGATGAAGATGCCCGAAGAATTGGAGCGGTAAATACCATAACTATTTCGCCTAAAGGTAGGTTAAAAGGCTTTAATACAGATGTTTATGGATTCGAACATTCATTAAAACCCTTACTAGAGGATCACCATAAAAAAGCGTTGATTCTTGGAACTGGAGGCGCATCGAAAGCGGTTGCTTTTGCGCTGCATAAATTAAATATTGAGTTCTTTTTTGTCTCTAGAAATCCCCAAAAAAAGAACGAAATTTCTTATAACCAATTAACCGAAGAGCTGTTTTCTGAATATTCTATTCTTATAAATTGCTCTCCTGTTGGCACCTTTCCAAATGTAGAAAAATCACCAAAGATTCCCTATGAGTTTTTATCCAAGAAACATTTGCTATTTGATTTAATTTACAACCCCGCTGTGACTACTTTTTTATCAAATGGGAAAAAGCAAGGCGCCGTTATAAAAAACGGATTGCAAATGCTTGAATTACAGGCGGAAAAGTCTTGGGCCATTTGGAATTCATAAAAATGTAATTTTTATTCGCGTAGTTTTTTGTTGTTTTGTAAGACATTAGTATATTTATAGATAATTTAGTTGGAACCTTAAACATTGTAGACATGTTAGATAATAGTCAAGAAAAAGTAAAAAAAGCAAAAGATTCTTTAGAGAAATTTACAGAGGTTGAAAGTGATGTTGAACAGATAGCCGAAAAAACTGCAGAAATTATTGAGGAAACGACAGATAAACATGCACACGTTGTAGAAGAGAAAACAACTGAGACTATTGATGAAGCCGAGGTAGTGACAGATAAAAGTGATCATGAACTTGAAGAAGGTGAAGGAGTAAAAGTAGAAGAGGAAGCAGAAGATGAAGAGGATAAAGTAAACGAAGACCAAGAAGACGAAGAAAATGAAAAAGGAACCTTCAGCAAATCTGAGAAGAAATCTGATTATGAAAGTATGGATTTGCCAGTTTTAGTAAAAGAACTTAAAAAAGTTATTGAGAATAATCCGGCTCAAAAAATTAAATCTCAAGTAGATGCGATAAAAAATGCGTTTAATCCAAAATTTGGGGCCTTGCTGGAAGAAAAAAAGACAGCCTTTTTAGACGCAGGAGGTGAGTCTATTGATTTTCAATTTTCAAGTCCAATTAAAGCAGAATACAATCAGTTACTTTCTAAATATAAGGATGAAAGAGATGCTTATTATGCCGAGTTAGAAAGTAAATTAAAGGTGAATCTAGAAAAAAGAGAGGCTGTTATTGATAGCTTAAAAACGTTAATTGAGGAAGCCGAGCCTAACACCATGTACAAGAGGTTTAGGGAATTAGAAGATAAATGGCGTAAAATTGGGCCAGTTCCAAAGCAACTTTATAATGATACTTGGAAAATTTATCATCATCATGTAGAGCGTTTTTACGATCTACTTCACATGAGTAATGATTTTAGAGATATTGATTTTAAAAATAATTTAGAAGAGAAACTACAAGTCATTCTAAAAGCAGAAGCCTTACTTAAAGCGCCTAATATTAATGATGCTTTTAAAGAATTACAAGATTTACACAAACTCTGGAAGGAAGACATCGGTCCAGTAGCCAAAGAAATGAGAGAAGTAATTTGGCAAAAATTTAGTGAGGTTACTAAAGAGATTCATGATAAAAGACATGATTACTATAAAGACTTGCGTTCTAGATATCAGGAAATTATTATTGCTAAATTGGCAATTATAGCTCAAATTGAAGACTATGATACTGCTGAAATTAAAACGCATAATGATTGGCAAAAAGGAATTAAAGATATTGAGGAATTAAGAGAAAAATATTTTAGCGCTGGAAAATTGCCCTATTCAAAAAGTGAAGAAGTTTGGAAAAAATTTAAAGCGGCGACAAAAAACTTTAACAAAACAAAAAATATTTTTTATAAAGAAGAGAAGGGTTCTCAGCAAGATAATTTAAACCAAAAAATGGCTTTAATTGAGGTTGCTGAAGAATTGAAAGACAGTGATGATTTTGAAGTTGCCACCAATGCTTTTAAGAAAATTCAAGCCGATTGGAAAAATATAGGGCACGTTCCAAGAAAGTTTTCAGACACGATTTGGAAACGTTTTAAAGCGGCATGTAATCATTACTTTAATAGATTGCACGAAAGTAAAAATGCTGTAAATAAGGAACAAGAGGTTGTTGTGGTTGCTAAAAAGGCGTTTTTAGAAGAGGTGAAAAATACCACGGAAGCAACCTTAGATTCTGTTAAAGAGCTTATTACTAAATGGAATGATTTAGGAAGTTTGCCTCGGAATGTTCGACATTTAGAGGGGAAATTTAATAAACAAATCGATACCATAACAACGAAGTTCTCCATAGAGAAAGATGAAGTGGAAATGTTGAAGTTCTCTAATACAATCAATGGCTATAAGGAAGATAATGATGTTCGGAAATTAGAATCAGAACAGTTTTTTATTAGAAAGAAAATGGATGAATCCATTAAGGAAATTCAACAATTAGAAAATAATTTAAGTTTCTTTGCCAATGCCGATTCGAATAATCCTTTAGTGAAAAATGTAAGAGATAAAATAGATTTATTAAAAGAGGGTGTTGCTATTTGGCGCTTGAAATTAGATTATTTAAGAAAGCTGGAGTATTAAATTTTAAAGGATGCGCAGTCTTAAATCATAGATTTATAGTCGTGGAGAAAATAATTAATGAAACACTTACAAACTATCTTTGTAAGTGTTTTTTGTTTATAGTCCCTCCTTTTTAGTTTGCGTGTGCAGTTGATTCGGAGACAACAGGTAACTCCAGGTTTCAATACTTTTCGTGTGTTGCTATTTTTGGACAAGAAATTATAAGGCGTAAAAAAACTCGGATATTTATCCGAGTTTTTTATACTAATATTTGCGTTTAGGCAAAAATATTATCTATTTTTTCTTTTTCTTCATTCGCTAAAGCGGCATCAATTAATATTCTACCACTGTATTCATCAATGGTGATTTTCTTTCTGTTTGCAATCTCCAATTGAACTTGAGGTGGAATTGTAAAGAAAGAACCTCCGGCGGCACCTCTATCAATAGAAACCACAGCTAAACCGTTTTTTACCTTCGTTCTAATTCTGTTGTAAGCAGTAAGTAGGTTTTTGTCTATTAGTTTTGAAAATTCTTCAGATTTTTTATGCAATAAGGTTTCTTCTTTTTCTGTTTCTCTTAGAATTGCATCTAATTCTGATTTTTTATGCAATAAGTGCTGTTCTTGTTTCGCTGACTTTTCTTTTGTTGTGTCTATTACTTCCTTTTTTTGCTCAATTTTCAAATTATATTCAATGATTCTTTTATCAGCCAATTGAATTTCTAATTCTTGATATTCAATTTCTTTTGACAAAGAATCAAATTCTCTGTTATTACGAACTTTTTTCTGTTGCTCTTCATATTTTTTCATCATAGATTTAGATGCCTCAATTGCCAACTTTTTCTTTTTGATGTCTGTTTCTAAATTTGAAACATCTTCACCTAAATTTGAAATTCTAGTGTGTAATCCGCCAACTTCATCTTCTAAATCTTCCACTTCTAAAGGCAATTCACCTCGTACGTTTCTAATTTCATCAATTCTTGAATCAATTAATTGTAAATCATACAATGCGCGTAATTTTTCCTCAACCGTGATTTCTTTATTCTTTGCCATGCTTATAAGTAATAAATTGGGTTTGTACTTTTTTCTGATAAAATGACTGCGAAATTAGTGAATTTTTTTGTAAGATACTCAACCAAAAGGTTATTTGTAAACTGTTCACTCTCATAATGTCCAATATCGGCTAATAATATTTTGTTTTCTGCCTTAAAAAAATCGTGATATTTAAAATCTGCACTTATGTAAATGTCAGCATTTGAGCTTATTGCTTGGTTAATAGCGAAGCTTCCAGAGCCACCAAGAACAGCGATTCTTTTTATTTTTTTGTTAATACATTTCGAATGTTTAATACAGGCTGTGTTCATCGTCTTTTTTAAGAATTTTAAAAAATCAGCTTCTTCCATAGCTTCAGATAATTCACCAATCATGCCTATACCAATATTTTGGTGTGAATTATCTGTGGTAACGATCTCAAAAGCAACTTCTTCATAGGGATGGTTTTCATACAAAGCATTAATGATTTGTGTTTCAAGTCTACTTTCAAAAACAACAGAAATTTGTGTTTCATCTTCTGTATGATTTTTACCTTTTTCTCCTAGGGTAGGATTAGAATTTTCGTTGCCTTTATACGTTGCTTTTCCTTCCGCTGAAAAGCTGCAATTTTTGTAATTCCCAATTTCTCCAGCTCCCGATTCAAACAAAGAATTTCTTAGTTGATGTGCATTTTTTGTGGGAACCGACGTAGTTAGTTTTTTAATGATTCCCTTTTTAGGAATTAAAATTTTCGGATTCTCTACACCTAAAACTTCACATATTTTGTTAGAAACGCCCAAATGAGAATTGTCAAGCGCCGTATGAGTTGCGTAGATCGCAATGTCATTTTTAATTGCTTTTAAAACCGCCTTTTCTACATAGTTCTTTCCATTCAATTTTTTTAATCCACTAAATATAATGGGGTGAAAACTCACAATTAAATTGCAGTTTTTGGCAATAGCTTCTTCTACCGTTTCTTCTAAGGTGTCTAGCGTAACTAAAATGCCAGAAACTTCCAATTGGTAATTGCCCACAAGCAAGCCAACGTTGTCAAAATCTTCTGCATAGGCTAAAGGAGCTAATTCTTCAAGATAATTGGTAATCTCTCTTACTTTCATTTGAACTCATTTTGGAATCCAAAGTTAACATAATTAATGTATTTTTACCCAGATGAAAGTATTGAGATTTTTATTGTTTCCATTTGCTGTTTTATATGATATGGTGACAAGCATTCGTAATTTCTTGTTTTATAGTGGTTTTTTAAAATCGGCATTGTTTAAAACACCTACCATCGCGGTTGGGAATTTAAGTGTTGGCGGAACAGGGAAAACACCTCAAATAGAATATTTAATCCGTTTATTAAATGATACCTACCGGGTAGCGATTCTAAGCAGGGGGTATAAGCGAAAAACAACGGGGTTTGTCTTGGTAAATAGTGGTCATTCTTTCGAGGATGCAGGAGATGAGCCGATGCAGTATTTTAAAAAATTTAAGGAAGTGTCTGTCGCTGTAGACGCGAATCGAGTAAACGGGATTAAACAATTATTAGTGCAGAAATCACCTGAGGTGGTTTTGTTAGATGACGCTTTTCAGCATCGAAAAGTAAAAGCAAGTTTTTATCTTTTACTCACCAAATATGATGAATTATATACAGATGATTTTTTATTGCCAACAGGGAATTTGCGAGAAAGTAAAAGAGGAGCTAAGCGTGCAGATGTCATCTTAGTAACAAAATGTCCTTTAAATTTATCGGAAATAGCACAGCAGGAAATAGTTTTAAAAATTAATCCGAGGCCCTATCAACAAGTATTTTTTACTTGTATTTCATATGTAGATACGTTAAAAGGAAGTATGCAGGTTACTGTTGATGAACTAGTAGATTATGCAGTTGTTTTGGTTACAGGAATTGCAAATCCGATGCCATTATTAGATTTTTTAGGCGACAAAAATGTCCATTTTGAACACCTTTTTTTTCCCGATCACCATCATTTTTCTAAAAAAGATATTGATAAAATAAAGTCGAAATACCTCCAAATTGATTCGGTAAAGAAGATAATTTTAACCACCGAAAAAGACTTTGTAAGATTGTCTGAAAAAATCAAGAACCTTAGTTATTTAGAAATTGAAACCGTGTTTTTATCTGATCAAAAAAGGCTATTTGATAAAGAAATCCTTGGACTTCTAAAGTAAGTCTTACAGTTTGTTATAGTATAAGCTCTTTATTATTCCATCCGACAATCCAATTTTTGGAACATAAATAATTCTTGCACCACTCCATTTCATGGCAGATAAATAGATTTTTGCCGCGGGGATAATAACGTCTGCTCGATCGGGGTTTAAACTTAACTCGGAAATTCTTTCAGAATAACTCATATTTTTCAAAAACTGGTACTGCGCATTTAAATAAATATAAGAAATGGGCTTTCCTTCTGTTCTTCCAGACATTTTAAACAGTTTATTAATATTTCCACCAGAACCAATAAGCGCTATTTTTTTGAAGTCTTTAGAGTTGGTTTTAATCCAAGTTTCGACCTCTTTAAAAATCTTTTTATTGGTTGCTTTAGCGTTGTTTAAGAGTCGAACAGTTCCCATTCTAAAGGATTTTGATTTGATGATTTTTCCTTTAGAAAATAGTGTGAACTCTGTACTTCCACCGCCAACATCAACATATAAATAAGAAGCATCACCTTCTATTAATTTCGTTAAATCTGTCGATGAAATAATAGCGGCCTCTTCTTTACCGCCAATGATATCGATTTTTACACCGGTCTCGCTGAGTATTTTATCGGCAACTTCTTGGCCATTTTTAGCCTCTCTCATTGCCGAGGTTGCACAGGCTTTGTATTTTTCGACCCCATTTACCTTCATTAATAATTTGAAGGCATTCATTGCATCTATCATGCGTTGAATATTGTTGTCGCTAATGGTTCCAAGAACAAAAGCATCTGCTCCTAACCGAATTGGAACACGCACCAAAGATGATTTTTTAAACTGTGGTTCTTTGTTTTCTTCTTCGATAACATTGGAAACGAGTAATCTTATTGCGTTGGAGCCAATATCTACTGCTGCATATTTTTTGATGTTTAACAAAAGGAATTTATTTATGGTTTTTAGGAAATTCTTGCAAAATGGTTTTTCCTTTTTTTATGTTTTTCCAATGAAGGCTGTCAAACTCAATGCCTATAATACCACAGGTGGGTACATGAGCAATTGGTATATTGCCAAATTTATTTACAAAGGTATTAATACCATGATCGTGGCTAAAGATAATAGCAGAACTAAATCCGTCATCCAAGGCATTTACCGTCTTTACTAAATAACCATCGCTAAAACTATATAAATGTTTTTTGATTTGAAGGTTTGATAATGGATAATCCAAGTTTTCACAAAAGATTAAGGCGGTGTGCAAGGCTCTGTTGGCGCTACTTGAAATAAAAACATCGGGTCTTTTTATTTTTTCTGCTAAAAACTTTGAAATTAAACGAGCATCGGTAATTCCTCGCTCTTTTAAAGGTCTGTCTATATCTGAAACGCTGCTATAATCCCAAGAAGATTTTGCGTGACGTACAATGTAAAGTGTTTTCATTTAAAAATTTAAACTAAAAAGTAAATATAGAAATTACGGTGCTAATCTCTCAATTTTCCAAGAAAAATCTTTTTGCAAGGAATATCGGATTCGATCATGCATTCTGTTGGGTCTTCCTTGCCAAAATTCTATTGAAATAGGTTTTACTAAAAACCCGCCCCAATGGGGTGGACGTGGAATTTCCGTGTCTTTATATTTTTTTTCAAGGGCGGCCAGGCTTTCGGTTAAGATCCCGCGAGAAGGCACCACTTCACTTTGATTTGAAGCCCAGGCACCTAATTTACTTCCCTCCGGACGCGAGTCAAAGTATCCATCTGATAAATTTTCGGCTAATTTTTCTGCATTTCCTTTAATAATAATCTGTTGTTCTAAGCCTGCCCAAAAAAAAGACAGACAAACTTGACTGTTTTCTGCAATGGCTTTTCCTTTTTCTGAATTATAGTTTGTGTAAAAAACAAAACCTTCCCAAGTATATCGTTTTAACAAAACAACTCTGTTTTTGGGAAATCCATCTAGGCCAATAGCACTTATGGTCATAGCATTGGTTTCATCTACAATCTCAGATTCATCGGCATTTAAAAACCAAGTTTGGAATAATTCTATTGGATTTTCTGGGCAAGTGCTTTCTAAAAGTTCTTGTCTTTCGTATGATTTTCGGTACTTGCTTAAGTCTTTTTGCATTGCTTTTATTTAAAAAATAGATCTAATTATCTTTGATTTTCTTAACCTTAAATAAGATGTAATCTTATAAAAGGGATCGGTTGTTTCTAAAATGAAACCAACGTTTATAGGCCCTTTAAAAGGGAGTGTTTCTATTTGGAATGGAAGTTGAAAATGTGCTACGTTAAAATTTCGTTTATAGATCAACATATATAGGATGCGTAATGCGGCACTAGTATTGTCACGAACTTTTAATTTGGATTGAAAATGCGCTGAAAACTTATTATGACCATCAATTTCTGTACTAAATGACCCCGCTGCTTTCCATGGGGCAAAGGCAGTTATTAATTTAAATTGTAAAAAGAATAATGTTTCCATGTTTTACAAAGTTAAAGTAAAAAACTAATTTAACTTTTCTATTTTTATTATTTTCTTCGCTGTATCAATTTTATTATCTCATACCAAATTACAGAAAAGAAACCTGTTCCTATACAAATAAGTAATTGGGGGCCATTTAATTTTTTAAACTCAAAGAAAGTAGCCAAAGGTGTTACACAAATCATTAAACTTACTAGGGTAATTGTGATTGCAATAATATAGAATACTAGATTGTTTTTATATCTAAGTGTTGTTAGGATAGAATAATAGAATGAACGATTCACTAACGTGAGAAAAATATTGGCAGCTATTAAAACAGTAAAAATCATGGTTCTTGTTACTGTTTCACTATATCCGTTTTTTATGGCGTATTGAAAAACGAGTAAGGTTCCTAGCGTAATTATTAATCCTTGGATGATACTTGTTGTTAACTCTTTAAAATTAAAAAAGGTACTTGTTAAAGGTCTGGGTTTTTGTGCTAATAGATGTTTCTCTATCGGTTCATTTTCGTAGATAATAGAACATGTAGGCCCCATGATTAATTCTAAAAAAATAACATGAATTGGGGAGAAAATATTGGGGTACATCCAGCCTAAAGCTAAAGGAATAAATACGGTGAGTATAATTGGAATGTGAATGGATATTACATATTGTATGGCCTTTTTTAGATTTGTATAAATCTTCCTGCCCATGGCAACGGCATCTACCATTTTAGATAAATCGTCTTCAAGTAAAATAAGAGAAGCAGCTTGTTTCGCTATTTCAGTTCCTTTTTTTCCCATAGCAACACCAATATGTGCCGCTTTTAATGCAGGCCCATCATTTACGCCATCTCCGGTCATTGCTACAATTTGATTTTGGTCTTTCAGTGCATTTATAATTTTTAATTTAGCTTCAGGAAACATTCTTGTAAATACATTGGTTTGTAGCACACAAGCTTGTAGTGCTTTGTGCTCTAAGTTCATTAATTCATTGCCCGAAATGCTTTTTTCGCAGCCCTTAAAACCAATTTGTTTAGCAATTGCATTGGTGGTTTCTGCGTTGTCGCCAGTTATAATCTTTACGGCTATTCCAGCAGCATAAAAATCTGTTAATACCTTTTGGATATTTTTTTTGGGGGGATCATAAAAAGCGACAAGCCCTAAAAATGTAAAATTAAATGCTTGTTGATTCTTGGGGAAATTAGTGCCGTTGAAATGTGCTTTCCCTACTGCTAATAACCGATAACCTTCTTTTGCTAAACGGATGATTGCTTTTTCAATGCTTTGTTTCTCGATTACAGACAAATTCGAAACTTGCATCAATGCTTCAGGAGCCCCTTTTGCCGCGATAATTCTTTCTTTTATTTTATTCTCAAAAAGATGGGTCATCATGGGGGGCGTCCCTTCAAGGGGGTATTCGTGAATTAGATGAAAAGAAGGGCGTTCATCTTTTAAATAAAAATTGGCATAAGCTTGATGAAGCGAGACTTCCATTAGGTTGAAAGGAATAGGTTCGCTAGCAAACATGGCATACTTTATTAATTCCTTTTCTTCTTGAGTGCCCGAAGTTTTTAGATCGGAAATGTTATTTGAGGATAGTAAAAAAAGCTTGGCTAAGCTCATTTTATTCTCTGTAATTGTTCCGGTTTTATCAATACAAATTACCGTTGCGCTTCCTAGGGTTTCAACTGTTTTCATTTGTTTTACCACCAATCCCATTTTCATCAAGCGCCAAGCACCAAGTGCCATAAAAGTGGAGAAAGCAACTGGGATTTCTTCCGGTAAAATACTCATGGCTAAGGTGAGTGCTTTAAGCAGACTATCTAAAAAATCATTAGAATTAAAATAATTGGTAATCCACACAATCAAGAAAACGAAGCCTCCAATGATCATCATTTTTTTTACAAAATCACTTATCTGTAATTCTAAAGGAGTTTTTTCTTCTTGAATACTTTCTAAACTTTTTCCAATTTCTCCTAATTTAGTTTGATTGCTTATATGAGTAACCTTTACAATTGCTCGTCCAGTGGCCACAGTTGTTCCTAAATAAATATGATTGTTTTGTGTTTTTTTGTCCTTGAAAACAGGGAATGCTTCACCCGTTAGTATGGATTCATCGACAGAGAAATCATTCGACTGAACGATGATTCCATCAGCAGCAATTGAAAGTCCCTCTTCAACAATCAAACAATCTCCAACAACCACGTCTTCACTTTTTATGTGGATTACTTCGCAATCTCTAATTACTTTGCAATTTGGTTGTATAAAGTTTTTTAGTTTTTCTAACGCGTTTCGACTTCTAGTATCTTGATATAAGGAGATGAAAATGACAAAGATTATTGCGCCAGTAAGGAAAAAGCCATCACCGGGCTTTCCGCTAATAAAATAGATCGCAGCGGCCACTAATAATAAGAGAATCATGGGTTCTTTTACGAGACCTTTTATTGCTAAAAAAAAAACATTTTCTTTTTTGTAGACTAATTTGTTTTGGCCATGTATTTTTCTAGCAAGAATTACTTGCTCTTGGTTCAGTCCAGATATCTTAAAATTAGCTGAAGGCATTTTAAAAATAATAATAAAAAACGATACTATTCTTTTTTAAATAAATATAATCCAATAAAAGTTAATAATCCATTTAAAACTAATACAAAAAACCCGAAATTAAAGTCAAAATAATTAAGGGCTGCAGCGTTAATTAGATAGGTAAAAATGGGAGACAGCAGACAAATAATTGGCACCATGCGATCTCTTACCTTTAGTTTGGTAAACAGTCCAAATGCATATAAACCTAATAATGGGCCATAGGTATAGCCAGCAAAAGTGAATATTTTTGCAATAACACTTTGATCTGCAATAAAATATTTAAAAATTAGAATGGTTGCAATTAGGATAAACGAAAATAAGACATGCACCCTCTTTCTAATTTTTTCTTGTTCTAAAACCGATTTTTTTTTGTCTATTTCTAAAATATCAATACTAAAAGAGGTGGTTAATGAAGTGAGTGCAGAATCTGCACTAGAATAAGCAGCGGCAATTAAACCTAGTAAAAAGAATAAAGCAGTGGCCAAACCAAGACTCCCAGAGGAAGCAATCATAGGGAATAGTTGATCTTTGTGTGCATCAATACCGTTTTTCTGTGCATAATCCGTTAATAAAACACCTAAAGCTAAAAAGAAAAAATTAACGATCACCAACACCAGGGTAAACCAAAACATGTTTTTTTGTGCCTCTTTTAAGTTTCTGCAGGTTAAGTTTTTTTGCATCATATCTTGATCTAAACCTGTCATAACAACTGCAATAAAAGCCCCGGAAAAAAATTGTTTCCAGAAATAATTTCCCGCTTTTACATCTTCGAAAAAGAACGTTTTTGCTAATTTATTTTCAGAGATATAAGTAAATAAATTATCGATTTGGAGTTCCATTGAAATGGTGTAAATACATACACCCACGGCAATTAGCATAAATAAGGTTTGTAAGGTGTCTGTCCATACAATTGTTTTTATTCCTCCTTTAAAGGTATACAGCCAAATAAGTAAAATAGTGATTGAAACGGTAATCCAAAACGGAATTCCATAGGCGTCAAACAAGATGATTTGTAAAACATTCGCTACTAAAAATAGGCGAAAACTAGCCCCTATTGTTCTAGAAAGCAAGAAAAAACTTGCACCTGTTTTATACGAATATTCACCAAAGCGATCTTGTAAATAGGTGTAAATAGAGGTTAGATTTAATCGATAATACAAAGGCAACAAAACCAATCCAATAATTGCATAGCCTAATACGTACCCCAATACCATTTGAAAATAGCTCATAGAATCGGTTTCTACCCATCCAGGAACAGAAATAAAGGTAACGCCAGAAAGCGAGGCTCCAATCATGCCAAAGGCCACTAAATACCATGGAGAGGAGTTATTTGCTTTGAAAAATGTTTTATTGTCAGCAGATTTTCCGGTAATATAAGAGATGAAAATAAGTAGGCCAAAATATCCGATGATTAAAAGAATGATATGGATGGGTTGCATATGATTTTGATGTTCTGTTAGGAGTTACGAATATATGATTTTTTTGGACTCATCATATTCCTTTGACTGAATTTGAATTTCATATAATTTTCTATTATAAAATCATTCGAAGTGCTATGCAGCCAATTGAAAAACTGTAAATTTGCATTCATGGATTTTTCTTCAAAATTATTAGAAAACGCAGTAAACGAAGTGTCTCGATTACCAGGAATTGGTAAAAGAACCGCCTTGCGTTTGGTGTTGCATTTGTTAAAACAACCCAAAGAGAATACTAGCTATTTAACGGAAGCCTTGTTGCACTTAAAAAACGATGTAAAAAACTGTGTAAAATGTCATAATATCTCTGATACTTCTTTGTGTGATATTTGTAATAATCCAAAAAGAAACGCGGCCATTGTTTGTGTGGTAGAAGATATACGCGATGTGATGGCTATTGAAAGCACTTCTCAATTTAATGGATTGTATCATGTATTAGGTGGAAAAATTTCTCCAATTGAAGGAATTGGTCCTCAAAATTTACAGATAGATTCTCTCGTTCGAAAAGTGGAAGAAGGAGAAATTACAGAATTAATTTTTGCTTTGAGTTCTACAATGGAAGGAGATACTACCAATTTCTATATTTTCAAACAACTTCAAAAATTTAAAATTGTTACTTCTACGATTGCCCGAGGAATTGCTGTAGGTGATGAATTAGAATACGCAGATGAAGTAACTTTAGGAAGAAGTATTGTAAATAGAATCCCGTTTGAGCAATCGATTAGGAATTAATAGGAAAGTCATCCTCATTGGTCTCTAACTCTTTGTGTTCAGTTTTAGTGTCTTTTAAAACTTCTTTCTCGGCCTTTTCCCAGTTTTTCTTTGCGCGAATTCTTTTGTATAATTTAATTCCGATCATTAGTAATATGCCAAAAAGAAGAATTCCCACAACACCCCAGATCCAATTAATAGCACTTTTTAAGGTCACTAAAAAAACCACGGCAAATAAAATAATGGTAGAAACCTCATTAAAAATTCGCAGTCTAAAGGCAGAGAATTTAAGGTTATTTTTTTGCAATTGCGTATAGATTTTTTGGCAATATCCGTGATAAAAATACAACGCGAAAACAAATGATAATTTGACCAGCATCCATGGCATTTCTAAATAAAATGGGTTTTGATAAAGCATCCAAAACCCAAAGAAACTTGCCAAAATTGCCGAAGGCCACGTAATAATATACCACAAGCGTTTACTCATAAGTTTGTACTGGGTTTGTAAAATTTCTTTTGCGGGTTCTAGTTTGTTTTCTGCTTCTACCTGGTAAATAAACAAACGAACAATATAAAAAAGGCCCGCAAACCAGGTTACAACAAAAATAATATGTAAAGCTTTTACGTATAAGAAATCCATGTTTTATGATTTATAGGTTCTGAGTTTTGGGTATTGAAAACTGCCTTGCGGCCGTTAGACAAATTTACTCATTCTTATTAAATTTACAACCATTGATTTGTTCGTTCAACGAGTTGTTTTAAACAGCTCTTCGTTAGTGGCAACTCAGTATTCAAAAGAAACATCAAGCAGCAATTTTAGCTACGGCCTACGGTTCATTGAATAACAAACCTTTAGTTTTTATTCTTCCAATGGCCAATCCAATTAACCATCACATCTACCCAATTTTCATTGTCGTTCATACAAGGAATATGTTTATAGTGTGTGCCGCCGGCTTCTATAAAATCGTCTTTTCCTTCCATGGCAATTTCCTCTAAAGTTTCTAGGCAATCGGAAACAAAAGCAGGGGTTATTACAGCTAGTTTCTTTTTTCCTTCAGATGGAAATTTTTCTAATTCAAAATCGGTATATGGTTTTAGCCAAGGGTCTTTTAGCAATCGAGATTGAAAAGAATTGCTATAAGTGCCTTCTTTTAATTCTAATGTTTTCGCAATTCCTTTGGTGGTTTCAAAACACTGATGTCTATAACAGGTATGGTGCGCAATGGAGTTTCTTTCGCAGCAGCTACCGTCTAACTTACAGTGATTATTTGTGGGGTCTGATTTTCTTATATGGCGCTCAGGAATGCCGTGATAAGAAAACAAGACATGGTCATAATCAAAGCCTTTTAAATGATTGGCTATGTTTTCGCTCATTGCTTTTATATAATCTGGATGATTATAAAATGGAGGTAAAATAGCTAATTTTATATTCGGGTATTTTTCCGCTAGAATTTGCTCGGCCTGCACGGTAACTGTTTCGTAAGAAGACATTGCGTAATGCGGGTATAAGGGCACTAATAAGATTTCGTCAATACCTTTATCTACCAATTCCTTGATGCCCTTTTCCATGCTCATAGAGCCATATCGCATAGCCAAAGCAAGCGGAATGTCAATTTTCTCTGCTACTTTTTTTGCAAATCTTTCCGAAATCACCACGAGCGGCGATCCCTCTTTCCACCATATTTTTTTGTATGCTTTCCCCGATTTTTTAGGCCTTACCTGTAAAATGATTCCTTTAATGAGTAACCAGCGTTTCCAGTAAGGAATGTCTATGACACGCTCGTCCATTAAAAACTCCCCTAAATATTTTTTTACGTCTTTGGTTTCTGTTGAATCTGGCGATCCTAAGTTGTTTAGTAAAATTCCTTTCATATTTTTTTTTTTTTCATTTCTGCCAAGGCAGGGATCTATTGTATTATTACTTTTTCTGAGGTTTGTTCCTTCGAGGAAAGACCCTATTGTATCTTTAATTGGTTGGTTGCTTCATACAGTGCAATGGCCAAACTATGTATTACATTCATAGATGAGTTTCTCCCAAACATAGGGATTGCAACGGTGTGATCTACTAAATTAATGTTTTCTATACCGTTTCTTTCACTACCCAAAAGTAATACGATTTTTTGATGATTTTGAAAATAAAAATCTTGAATATTGATGCTTTTATCAGTAATTTCTATACCAATGATCGTGTTTCCTTCTTGTTTTAATTGCGTGATCATTTGATCAAAATCGTCATAGAAATCAAAATCAATTTGATTGATGGTATTTCTTGCCGTTTTCTGTACGATTCTGTTTTCACTTGTTGGGGACGTTTCGTGAAAAAAGATTTTTTGTACCCCAAAACTTTCACAGACTCGAAAACACATTCCAATGTTTTCTGGAGTTCTAATCGCATCACAAACAATGGTAATAGGAAATTGCTTTTGCTTGTTTTTAATGTCGTAGTGTGTTAATTGCTTCACGTTGTTTTATCGTTCTAATTTCTAAATGTAGCTTAAAGACTCATTACATATTTTTTTGGCGTGGTGCCAAACTTCTTTTTGAAAGCAGCAATAAAGTGACTTGCTGTGCTATATCCAACCTTTAGGCCTACTTCGTTTACATTATATTGATTGGTTTCTAGCAGTCTTCTTGCGTGTTCCATTTTATAATCAAACAAAAAGCTATACACGGTATCTCCATAAATTTGCTTAAAGCCCTCTTTGAGTTTTTTTATATTTAAACCAATTTCGGTAGCTAATTCTTGTAAACTTGGGGGCTCCGACATTCTTGCAATAATGATGTCTTTGGCTTTCCTTATTTTTAAGACATTTTGCTCATCTACTAAAAACGGACAAAATTCACCATCTGAAACCTCCCCTTTTTGAAAATACAAGCTCAATAATTCGTAAATCTTTCCTTTTAAGTAAAGGTCTTTAATGGAGCTATTGATGTTTGAATTAATAATTTGCTGTAAAACCACCAAAACGGTTGCTTTTATTTCGCTATTATCGTAGTATTTTCTGTTTATATTTTCATTACTTAAAAACGGAATATAATTTGCTTCTTTCGAAAAAAGCGCGTGAAATTTCTTAATTGAAATTAGCAGTGAAACTAAGGTTGTTTTTGGTTTTAGTTCTAAATTGATGGGAAGTTTTTGTTGCGGATTGTATAATAGAATCGAATATTTATCTAGAACATCAAATCCGTAGTTGCCGTGGTTAAAAAGGAATTTGGCAAATCCTTTGATACAAAAATGCAACTGAATAAAAGAGCTGTCTATTTCTCTTTCAAAACGAGTTTCTATATTACTATCATTTTGAAAATGAAGTAAATGGAATTCATTGTCTAGATTAAATTCTTTTAAAGTACTTTCAGCGATATTTCTTATCATGGTGCAAAACAATTCAGCGATTTATTCTATTTAGAACCATTCTACATAAAACGGTCTTCACTAGCTGAATTCATTGCAAAAATAAGGAATTTTGTATGTTTAATTTACAAATTATAGCTAAAAAACAGATAACGACATTAAAAGTACTTTTATCGACATTTTTATTCGAAGTTACTATTTACTTTTGTAGCAGTTTAGATAATAAAGCTGAATGAGTTTAGAAAAGCATCCTATGAATCTGTACAATATTGGCGTTAGTTATGAAAAAGCAGATGTAAATATTCGTGGACAATTTAGTGTTTCAAAGGAAAATCAGATTCTATTATTGCGTAAGGCCAAGGTAAATGGTTTTAAAGCAATTATGATTTTATCAACGTGTAATCGTACAGAAATCACTGGTTTTGCAGAGCATCCCTATCAATTAATTAGTTTGCTGTGTGAGTTCTCTGAAGGAAATGTAGAAGATTTTGCAAAGTATTCAAACGTATACAAAAATCAAGAGGCAATTGCACATTTGTTTAGAATAGGAACCGGTTTAGATAGTCAGATTTTAGGCGATTATGAAATCGTAGGTCAGTTAAAATTGGCGTATAAACAAGCAAAAGCACAAAAGACAACGAACGCTTTTTTAGAACGGTTAATTAATTTAGTACTCCAAGCGAGCAAGAAAGTAAAAAATCAAACAAAATTAAGTTCGGGTACTACGTCTGTTTCTTATGCCGCAGTGCAGTATATTACTAGTAATTTGCCAGATTATAATTCTAAAAACATCTTAGTTTTTGGATTGGGTAAAATGGGCAAACATACCTGTAAAAATTTAGCAGAATACACGCACAATAAAACGCTTACTTTAATTAATAGAACCAACGAAAAAGCAGCTAATTTTGCGGTGAATAATGAATTAATTAAAATCTCTAATTTTGAGAATTTAACCAATGAAGTAAATACATCCGATGTGTTAATTGTCTGCACGGGAGCGAGTTTTCCAACCATTACAAAAAGACATATTTCTACCGATAAGAAAATGTTGATTTTGGATTTATCGATGCCTAAAAATGTATCCGAAGAGGTGTCGGAATTAAAAAACGTAACTTTGGTAAATGTTGATGAACTCTCAAAAATCACGGATAAAACCTTGGCAATTCGTCAGCAAGAAATTCCTTTGGCAGAAAAAATCATAGAAACACATGTGGAAGAATTTAGTGAATGGTTGCATCATCGCAAATTAACTCCTGCAATTACGGCGTTAAAAAATTCATTAAAAAACATTCAAAAGGACGAAATTAATTTTCAAAGGAAAAAAATCAAGAATTTTGATGAAGCGCAAGCAGAAATAATTACGTCAAGATTTATTCAAAAAATAACGACACAATTTGTAAAACACTTAAAGGAAGAAGGAACTTCTGTCGATGCAAGTATCGAAATCATGAACAAAGTGTTCGGCGCAAATTAAAAAGTAATCAATGCAGAAAATAATTAGAATTGGAACGCGAGACAGTCAATTAGCCCTTTGGCAAGCCAATAAAGTAAGAAAAGAGTTAGAAGAATTAGGCTATAAAACAAATGTTATCACGGTAAAAACAACAGGAGATCTCGTCTTAGATACGCCCATTTACGAACTCGGAATTACTGGAGTTTTTACAAAAGCACTAGACGTAGCTTTACTAAATAAAGAGATCGATATTGCTGTTCATTCCTTAAAAGATGTCCCAACAAAGCTACCCGAAGGCGTTAAACAAGCCGCCGTTTTAAGACGTGCAAATTATAGCGATATTTTACTTTTAAAAGGAACTGAAGAGTTCTTTGGAGAGCAAAACGGAACCATAGCAACCGGAAGTATTCGAAGAAAAGCCCAGTGGTTAAATCGGTATCCAACTCATAAAATTGTGGGGTTACGCGGAAATGTAAATACGCGTTTAGAGAAATTAGAAGAAAATGATTGGGACGGAGCCATTTTTGCAGCAGCAGGATTGGAGCGTTTAGGTTTGCGTCCTGAAGGAGCAATTAATCTTTCTTGGATGATTCCTGCACCCGCACAAGGCGCAATTATGGTAGCCTCTTTAGAAAATGACGAATTCATTACCGATGCTTGCGAGCAAATAAATCATAAAGAGACAGAAATTTGTACCACTATAGAACGCGAATTTTTAAATTTATTAGAGGGCGGATGCTCTTCGCCAATAGGAGCCTTGGCTTATATTGATGAAAAAACAGAAGAAATAAACTTTAAAGGCTTGTTGTTGTCTACAGACGGGAAAAAGAAAATATCGGTAAACAAAACAGCGAATGTAGGAAGGCACCGGTATTTGGCAAAAGATTGTGCTGATTATATTATTGATAAAGGCGGAAGAGAATTGATGTTGAATGAAGGTGAAGACGAAATAAGGAAATTTCATGTTTTTTCAACAAAAAAAATCTCTGAAGCACAGAAGAAAACGTTTAATGAGGATATTGCCGTTGAAAGTTCAGATTTTCTAAAAATCAGATTCAATAGAATTCCCCCAAAAGCGATAAAAAAGGAACTTGAAAATGTAATTATTACGAGTAAAAATGGGGTAGAGTCAATTTTAAATAGTTTTTTAAAGGAAGAAATTAACTTTAAAAATATTTATTGTGTGGGGCGTAGAACCAAAAAATTGATTGAACAGAAAATAGGGGAGGTCACTTTTTCTGCAAATAGCGCAGAAAAATTAGCCCACTACTTATCCAAAGAAACCAAGGTAAAAGAAGTTACCTATTTCTGTAGTGACCTTCGCTTAGATACTTTACCAACCGTTTTAGTAGAAAATGGAATTATAGTCAATGAAGTGGAGGCATATAAAACCATGTTGAGTTCCAAGAAAATTGAGCGTAAATGTAACGGCGTTTTATTTTACAGTCCGTCTACTATAGAAAGCTATTTACAAAAGAATAACGCCTGTGAAGTTGCTTTTTGTATTGGTGAAAGTACGGCAAAAGAAGCTAGAAAGCACTTCGAGCATGTGCAAGTAGCACATTTACCTAGCGTAGAAAGTGTAATTGATTTGGTGAATACTCATTTTTTAGAAAAGTAATTTTTTAGACAAAATTTACTTCAGTTAATTGTCATAAACAAGTGAAGTAAAGAAATAAAGAGAAGAATTTAATAAAGGAGACTTACAACGTTCCCTTTTGAAGAAACCCAAGTGAATAATGTTTAGAACAAGAAGACTAAGAAAAAAGGACGGAATTCGAAGATTGGTTCGAGAAAATAAATTGTCTGTAGACGATTTTGTTTATCCGTTATTCATCGAAGAAGGTGAAAACATAGAAACAGAAATTATCTCTATGCCAGGGATTAAACGTTTTTCTTTAGATCGAATCTCGAAAGAATTAGATGAGGTGGTTTCTTTAAAAATTCCTGCTGTTTTACTCTTCGGAATTCCAGCCACCAAAGATGATCAAGGGACTGAAACTTGGAATGATCACGGAATTATGCAACGCGCCATTCGATTTATTAAACAAAATTATCCAAGTCTATATGTCATTACAGATGTTTGTTTTTGTGAATACACTTCTCATGGACATTGTGGAGTGATTCACGATCATGATGTAGATAACGATGCCACTTTGGTGAATATTGCAAAGCAAGTGATTTCTCATGCAAACGCAGGTGCAGATATGGTAGCACCTTCAGGAATGATGGATGGAACAATTGCGATGGTTCGAGAATCTCTAGACAATACAGGTTTTGTAAACTTACCAATTATGGCTTATTCAGTAAAATACGCTTCTGCATTCTATGGCCCTTTTAGAGAAGCTGCGGGCTCTGCACCAACTTTCGGTGATCGAAGAACCTATCAAATGGATCCTGCAAATAGAGATGAGGGAATGCGAGAAGCCACTTTCGACGACCAAGAAGGAGCCGATGTGTTAATGGTAAAACCAGCCTTGTCTTATTTAGATATTATTCGCGATTTAAAAAATAATTTTGATAGACCCATCGCGTGCTATAATGTAAGCGGGGAGTATGCCATGGTAAAAGCGGCTGCAGAAAAGGGTTGGATTGATGGAGAAAAAGTAATGATGGAAAGCTTGTTGTCTATGAAAAGAGCAGGAGCCGATATTATTATCACCTATTTTGCAAAGGAAGCAGCGAAAATATTGAATAAATAGCAGGTAATACATGGCTGTTGGCAATGTGCTAACGGCAAAAAGTCTAAAATATGAAATTCGAAAAATCACAAGAATTATACGAAAAAGGATTGGTAAATCTAGTTGGAGCTGTAAATTCTCCAGTAAGAGCCTTTTCTTCTGTTGGCGGAAATCCCTTGTTTATTAAAAAAGCAAAAGGAAGCACAATTATAGATGTTGATAATAATAGATATGTAGATTTAGTACTTTCTTATGGTCCAATGATTTTAGGACATCGTCATAAAAAGGTGCAAAAGGCAATAACAAAAGCATTAAAAAATGGTTATTCTTTTGGTGCGTCTACAGAAAATGAAATTAAATTAGCAAAAATTGTTTGCGATGCGTTTCCTGGAATGGATAAAGTTCGTTTCGTTAATTCTGGAACAGAAGCCGTTTTAAGCGGAATTCGGTTGGCTAGAGCCTATACAGGAAAAGACAAAATAATTAAATTTTCAGGTTGTTATCACGGGCACCAAGATGCCTTATTGGTGGCTGCTGGTTCTGGTTTGGCAACGTTGAGTTTACCAGGAAGTAAAGGGGTTCCAGAAGGCGCTGTTAAAAACACTTTAATTGCCACTTTTAACGATTTAGAGAGTGTTAAAAAACACTTCGAGTTGCACGACGACATTGCAGGTGTAATTATAGAGCCTATTGCAGGAAATATGGGGGTTGTATTACCCCAAGACAACTTCTTAAAAGAATTGAAAGCCTTTTTAGAAACCAAAGGAGCCTTGTTAATTGCCGATGAAGTAATGACTGGTTTTCGTTCTACCTTTGGGGGCGCACAAGAGTTATTGGGTGTTGAAGCAGATATTACCTGTTTAGGAAAAGTAATTGGAGGTGGTTTTCCAGTAGGAGCATACGGTGCTAGAAATGAAATTATGGAACAAGTGTCGCCTTTGGGAGGCATGTATCAAGCGGGAACTTTGAGTGGAAATCCAATTGCGATGGCAGGAGGAATTTCAACCTTAACCGAATTAAAGAAACAAAACCCGTATAAAAAGTTCGAAGAAATAGCTAGTATTTTAGAAGTGATTCTATTGGAAACGGCAAAAAAATATCAGGTAGATTTGGTTGTAAACAGATTTGGCTCTATGATAAATCCTTTTTTCACAAACAGGAAAGTCACTAATTTTGAAGAGGCACAGCAATCGGACACAAAAAAGTTTGCCATTTTCTTTTGGGAAATGATTAAAAACGGGGTGTTTTTACCGCCATCACAATTTGAAGCATGGTTTTTATGCTCGGCAATATCTAAAGACGACATCGAGAAGATTGCGAAAGCGGTAGATAAGGCAATGCAGAAGGTAGCAGAAGCCTTTTAGTTTTATCTATTTGATAAATGGAATAGTATAAACTTCACAAGTACAAAGGTTTATGTATTTGGTGTAGTCCTGTAAAAAAAGTTTATAACCGATTGAAAGGTTGCCATAAAATGAGAAATTGGGCTTAAAATAATAATAAAGAATTGCTAAAAGCCAAAGTCTAAAAGCTAGCAGCTCATGGCCAAAAGGGATACAATGATAAAAAACGATTTATTTTTAAAAGCATTAAAAGGAGAAACAGTAGATCGCCCACCAGTTTGGATGATGCGCCAAGCAGGGAGGTATTTGCCCGAGTTTATGGCAATCAAAGAAAAATACGATTTCTTTACACGCTGTAGAACTCCAGAATTAGCCTCAGAAATTACCGTTCAACCCATTCGTAGATTTGGCATGGATGCAGCTATTTTGTTTTCAGATATATTGGTCATTCCTCAAGCAATGAATATTGAAGTGGAAATGAAACCCAACTTTGGTCCTTATTTACCTAATCCAGTGCGCACCCAAAAAGGAGTTGATCGCGTGATTGTTCCCGATGTAAACATCGAATTAGATTATGTAATGCAGGCAATTAAAGCCAGTAAAGAAAAGTTAAATGACGAAATCCCCTTAATTGGATTTGCCGGTTCCCCATGGACCCTTTTATGTTACGTGGTGCAAGGACAAGGTTCTAAGAATTTTGATAAAGCAAAGGAGTTTTGTTTTACCAATCCCGTCGCTGCTCATCAATTATTGCAAAAAATCACCGATACAACCATTGCCTATTTAAAAGCAAAAGTGGCTGCAGGCGTAAATGCCGTTCAAGTATTCGATTCTTGGGGAGGCATGCTTTCTCCGGTAGATTATCAAGAGTTCTCATGGCAATATATGCAACAAATTATCGATGCATTAAAAGGTCATGCACCCGTAATTGCCTTTGGTAAAGGTTGTTGGTTTGCTTTGAACGAAATGAGCAAATCTGGGGCTGCCGCTTTAGGGGTAGATTGGACCTGTTCTGCAAGAAACGCGCGCTATTTATCTGGTGGGAACATTACCCTACAAGGTAATTTCGATCCATCAAGATTATTGTCTCCTCCGGCTGAAATTAAAAAAATGGTACATCAAATGATCAATGAGTTTGGAAAAGATAAATATATTGTGAATTTGGGTCACGGAATTTTACCTAATATCCCTGTTGAAAATGCCAAAGCATTTGTAGATGCTGTAAAAGAATATAAAGCTTTATAAAAATGTTATTTGGGCGTTTCCTAAAGGTCGCGCTTTCCATTTTATCTTTTATTCGTAAACTCATAAAAGGATGTCATTTCAATCGCTAACGCAAATGAACGCAAATGATTAAAAATATACTTTCGGGAATTAGTGTTTATGCAGGTGCTTTTCGTTTACTATCTAAATTAAAACTTTGGAATTATTTTGTAATTCCAATTGTAATTAGCCTATTAACGGCAACGATTATTGGTGTTATAGCGTATAGCTTGTCCGATACTTTGGGGCAATTTTTATCTAAAATCTGGATTTGGGATTGGGGCAAAGAAACGTTCACTGCAATTACTTCTTTTTTAGGGGGTGTTTTTATTTTGGTAATTGGCTTAATTTTTTACAAGCATATTGTTTTAGCGTTGTCTGCTCCATTTATGAGTACTGTTTCAGAAAAAATAGAAATTCATATAAACGGAAATTTAAAACAACATCGCAGAAAAACTACGTTCCAAGAGCAATTGTGGAGAGGGATTAGAATTAATATCAGAAATTTAGGGAAAGAATTACTAATTACCATTCCTATCTTACTGCTAAAATTTATTCCTTTGGTAAATATATTTTCTACTGTTTTATTATTTTTAGTGCAAGCCTATTATGCTGGTTTTGGAAATATGGATTATACGTTGGAAAGACATTTAAACTATAAAAATAGCCTAAAATTTGTGGGGAAAAATAAAGGGTTTTCTATCGGAAATGGTATTATTTTTATGGGCTGTTTGTTCATTCCTATTTTGGGAATTATAATTGTTTTACCTTTATCTGTGACAGCTGCATCTATAAAAACGGTAGAGTTATTAAATAACGAAAATGAAAGATCAATTTTATAAATACATAGAGAATCTGCAAGATTCTATTACTTCTTCATTAGCAGAGGTGGACGGAGGTGCAACCTTTCAAGAAGACATCTGGGAAAGAGAAGAAGGAGGTGGCGGAAGAACCCGTGTCATTGAAAATGGAAACGTTTTTGAAAAAGGAGGGGTAAACATCTCTGCAGTATATGGTGAATTGCCAGAAGTTTTAAGAAATCAGTTTAACGTAAGCGAAGGGAACTTTTTTGCCTGCGGATTGAGTTTGGTTTTGCACCCAAAGAATCCCTTTGTGCCAACGGTGCATGCAAATTGGCGTTATTTTGAAATGTACGATGATCTTGGAAATGTGGTTACACAGTGGTTTGGGGGAGGACAAGATGTAACACCTTACTATTTATTTGAAGAAGATGCGGTTCATTTTCATTCGGTCTGTAAAACAGCTTGTGATTCACACGATTCAGCATTTTATCCAATATTTAAAGAAACTTGTGATGAGTACTTTTGGAATGCACATAGGAAGGAAGCTAGAGGAATTGGAGGCTTGTTTTTTGATTATCTTAAGGAAACAGAACAATTTTCAATTCAAGACAGGTTTGATTTTGTAAGTGGGGTTGGAAATAGTTTTTTAGAGAGTTATGTGCCAATTGTAGAGAAGAGAAAGGGAATTTCATATACACAAGAACACAAAGATTGGCAAGAAATTAGACGGGGACGTTATGTAGAATTTAATTTAGTCCATGATAGAGGTACTCTTTTTGGTTTAAAAACAAATGGGAGAATCGAAAGTATTTTGATGAGTTTACCTCCGGTTGTTCAATGGAAATACGACCATCACCCAAAGGCAAATTCTGATGAAGCTAAATTATTGGCTGTTTTAGAAAAACCCAAAGATTGGATTTAGGTGTTTATTGATAATTCAATAACAAGAAGGCTTAAAAGTATATAAATAAGTAATATAATCTGTTTTTTTCTTTATTTTTTACGAATAATTTAAAATTCATTTTTTTTACATTAATTTTTCAGTTTAAAAAAGCGCAAAAAATCATCCGTTTTTCGTACTTTTGCAGCAAATATATCAAATAGAAATGGCAAGATTTGAATTAAAGTTACCCAAAATGGGGGAGAGCGTTGCAGAAGCAACCATCACTTCGTGGTTAAAAGAAGTTGGTGAAAGCATTGAATTAGACGAAGCTGTCGTGGAAATTGCCACTGATAAAGTAGACTCTGAAGTGCCAAGTGAAGTTGAAGGAACTCTTGTTGAAGTTTTATTTGAGAAAGATGCTATTGTCGCTGTTGGTCAAACAATAGCCATTATAGAAACAGAAGGTAAAGAGGATGCCTCTATAACAGTAGCTCCTAAAAAAGAAACAGTAAATGAAGTTGCTGAGATTGAAAAGGAAATTGAAAAATCGGTTAAGTTGGTCTCTTCACCAATTTTAAAATCCTCTGATTCGGGGAAATTTTATTCGCCTTTAGTTAGAAATATCGCACAGACTGAAAATATATCCATGGAAGAATTAGAAGCTATTTCTGGTTCTGGGAAAGATGGTAGAGTAACCAAAGACAATATCATGTCTTATATAGAAAACAGGAATTCTTCTCCTAACGTTGTTCAAGAGAAAGAATCCAAACAAGAAATTGAGACTATAACGGCTCAAAAAGAGGTTCCAAAGGCATCTCCAATTTCTGTAAATGGCGGAGATGAAATTATAGAAATGAGTCGAATGGGAAAACTAATTTCTAAACATATGGTACATTCTGTGCAAACGGCTGCGCATGTACAATCATTTATAGAAATTGATGTGACCAATATTGTAAAATGGCGTAATAAGGTGAAAGATGCTTTCTTGAAAAGAGAGAATGAAAAATTGACCTTTACACCTATTTTAATGCATGCAGTAGCAACGACCATTAAAAAATATCCAATGATAAATATTGCTTTAGAAGGCGATACCATTATTAAAAAGAAAAACATTAACCTTGGTATGGCAGCAGCTTTGCCAAACGGTGATTTAATTGTTCCTGTAATTAAAAATGCCGATCAATTGAATTTGGTTGGAATGACAAAATCTGTAAATGATTTAGCCAACAGAGCAAGGGTAAATCAATTAAAACCAGACGAAATTCAGGGAGGAACTTATACAGTGACCAATGTAGGTGGTTTTGGTTCGGTAATGGGAACACCTATTATCAATCAGCCGCAGGTAGCTATTTTAGCCCTAGGAGCCATTCGAAAAGTACCGGCTGTTATTGAAACTTCGGAAGGAGATTTTATTGGAATTAGACAAAAAATGTTTGTTTCTCATTCCTATGATCATAGAGTGGTAAATGGTGCTTTAGGTGGAATGTTTATTAAAACGTTAAAAGAAACTTTAGAAGCCTGGGATTTGAATCAGGAATTTTAACCTCTTTTTTCTATAAGAAGACGCACCTAATTTAATTGGGTGTTTTTTTTTGTTCATCCCTTTTATACATGTGTTAAAGAGTGAGATTATTTGATGTTAAAAGAAAGATTAATTATATTTACTATTCATAAATAAAAAATAAAAAATGAAAAAAATAGTAATTTTATTATTAGTTGTTTGTTCTTTGTCATGCAGCTCGCAAGATTCAGTTTTACTTCGATTAAACTACGAGAAAGGATCTGAGTACTTGGTTCAAATGGACATGATTCAAGACATGGGTGCTATGGGCATGTTGATGAATATGAAAATGGACATGTCCATGAAAGTGGCAGATTATCAAGAAGAAGTTTTTTCAACCGAAATGAAAATTACCAAACTCGCAATGAATATGAATCAAGGGGGAGTAGAAATGAGTTTTGATACGGATATGAAAGAGGAGGATTTAGATATGATGGGAAAACAGATGAAAGCTCAGTTTACGCCTATGATGGCGGTTGTTATACATTCGAAAACGAATCAATTAGGAAAAGTCTTGTCTACGGAAACAAAGCCAAATTACCCTGGTATGGATCAAATAACCAATCAATCTTCCAATATAGAATATCCAGAAAAGGCATTAATAGTGGGCGATTCTTGGACGGTAATTAATGAAGTCGCTGAAGCCACGATGACCATTACTTATGAAATAAAAGGGATCGAACCTGCCGTTGTGCTTATCGGGTTAACAGGGGTTGTATCTGGAGGTGGAAAAGGTGATATTTCAGGAGAATTAACGGTTGATAAGAAAACTGGAATTCTTTTAAAAACCAAGATGAACACAGAGCTTTTGGTGCAGGGACAAAAAACAAGTTCGAAAGTGAATATGACTATGAAAAAGGTGAATTAAGAATTACAGATTTTAACTAAAAAAACGCTCGGAAATTTTCCGAGCGTTTTTTTAGTACTTGTTTTCTGGGATCTATTAGATTAACATGGTAACAGGATTTTCTATATATCCTTTTAATGTTTGCAAGAATTGAGAACCCGTAGCGCCATCTACCGTTCTGTGATCACAAGCTAATGTTAATTTCATGGTATTTCCAATAACAATTTTTCCTTCTTTAACTACCGGTTTTTGAACAATTGCTCCAACCGATAAAATGGCAGAATTAGGTTGATTAATAATGGAGGTAAAACTTTCGATACCAAACATACCTAAATTAGAAATAGTAAAGGTACTTCCTGACATTTCTTCTGGCGTTAGTTTTTTAATTTTGGCTCTTCCTGCATAATCTCTTACGGCAGCGCCAATTTGAGGCATTGTTTGCTCGTTGGCAAAACGCACCACAGGTACAACTAATCCGTCGTCTACAGCAACAGCAACACCAATATGAACATGATTATTTAATTTCATGCGATCATCAAACCATTGAGAATTCACTTGTGGATGCTTGCGTAATGCCAAGGCACAAGATTTTACAATCATATCGTTAAATGAAATTTTTGTATCTGGAATTGAATTGAATTGAGCGCGAAAAGCTATCGAATTATCCATGTCAAATTCTACATTCAAATAATAATGTGGTGCAGAAAATTTAGATTTTGTTAAACTCTTAGCAATTGCTTTGCGCATTTGGGAGTTTGGTTTTTCATCGAAATTTTCTTCTCCGCTAGGAACAAATTTCATATCTGCAACTGCCGTAGCGGCTGTAATAGGAGTGAAGTTTTCAATATCTTTCCTTACAATCCTACCATTTTCTCCAGAACCTTGTACTTGATGAATATTAATTCCTTTTTCCTCTGCCATTTTCTTTGCCAACGGAGAAATAAAAATACGCCCTCCATTTGAAGAGTTTACGTTTATGTTTTCCGCTGTAGTTTTTTCCTCTTTTTTTAAGGGTGCGGCTTTTGGCGTTTCTTCTTTTACTTCTTCTTTTGCTTCTTCCTTTTTGTTGCTTTTAAAGTTATTGGCAATCGCAGAAACATCGGTTCCTTTGGGGCCTATTATGGCAAGTAATGCATCTACCACAGCCGTTTCTCCTTCTTGCAATCCTATAAATAGCAAAGTCCCGGCATTAAAGGATTCAAACTCCATAGTTGCTTTATCTGTTTCGATTTCAGCTAAAATATCACCTTCTTCTATGTTGTCGCCTACTTTTTTTAACCAAGTTGCTACGGTTCCTTCTTCCATCGTATCACTCAGTCTTGGCATAGTAACTACAATCACACCCTCGGGAAGTTCATTATTGTTGTCTGAATCTGAAGAATCGCCCGTTGAAGTAGCTTCATTAGCGGTTTTGTCATCTTCTTTATGTTCCTTTGAAGAAGGCTCTTTTTGGGAATCAGATGCTCCGTTTAACAGTGCAGAAATATCTTCACCTTCATCGCCAATAATAGCTAATAAGGTATCAACCGGCGCCGTTCCGCCTTCTTGAATACCAATATGTAATAAAGTACCTTCATTAAAAGACTCGAATTCCATGGTTGCTTTATCTGTTTCAATTTCAGCTAAAATATCACCTTCCTCTACTTTATCTCCAACCTTCTTTAGCCATTGTGCTACAACACCTTCTTCCATTGTGTCGCTCAATCTGGGCATATTTACAACTATAGCCATATGTTTTTCTTAAAAATATTATTTAATAAATGGATAATCTTCTTGTTCGTACACCATATCATACATTTGATTTAGTTCAGGATATGGAGAGCTTTCTGCAAATTCTTCACACTCTTTCACCTTTTCTTTTACCTGGATATCAATGGCCTTAATTTCTTCGTCAGAAGCATAATTCTTCTCTTTGATTACCTCTAAAATTTGTGTGATTGGATCAATTTTTTTATATTCTTTTACTTCGTCTTTTGTTCTATATTGTTGTGCATCAGACATGGAATGACCTCTATAACGATATGTTTTCATTTCTAAAAATGTGGGTCCATCACCGCGGCGTGCTCTTTGAATTGCTTCATCTACCGCTTCTGCCACTTTTATTGGATTCATTCCGTCTACTGGGCCACAAGGCATTTCATACCCCAAACCAAGTTTCCATATATCTGTATGATTCGCTGTTCTTTCTACCGAAGTTCCCATGGCGTATCCATTGTTTTCTACAATAAAAACAACAGGTAGTTTCCATAGCATGGCCATGTTAAAAGCTTCATGTAACGAACCTTGTCTAGCAGCCCCATCACCAAAACAAGTTAAGGTCACCGCATCATTTCCTTGGTATTTGTCGGCAAAGGCAAGACCCGCTCCAAGTGGAATCTGGCCACCTACAATTCCATGACCTCCATAAAATCGAAATTCTTTAGAAAAAATATGCATAGAACCCCCCATTCCTTTGGAGGTTCCGGTTACTTTTCCATACAATTCTGCCATTACTTTTTTAGGGTCTTCACCCATTCCAATTGGCTGGACGTGATTCCGATAAGCGGTGATCATTTTGTCTTTCGTTAAATCCATCGCATGCAAAGAACCCGCTAAAACAGCTTCTTGACCATTATATAAATGTAAGAAACCTCTTATTTTTTGTTGTATATATACGGCAGCTAATTTGTCTTCAAATTTTCTCCAAAACAGCATATCTTTATACCAATTGATATATGTTTCTTTGGTGATTTCTTTCATTTTTATAGTTGTTTGATAAATTTAGGTCCGCGCTAAGATGGTATAGTACGGAGGTACAAAAATAACTGTTTTATGTAGAATAAAAAAGACAGTTGTAAGTAATTTAACGTTAACGTTTTCGAAGCTTAAAACTTATTGGTCTTTCGCTATTAAAAGTGTTGCTTTTGCACCGGTTGCGAGGTTCCATTCATTGGCAGATAATAGACTTCCAGAATCATCATATACTTTAAATCCGGCGGTATTTGGACCAGACGACCCTTGGTTTAATGCAACAAAAGAGATTTGATTGATTCCAATATCTAAGGGGATTGTAAATGCTTGATAGGATTGTTTTAAAACAATGTTTTGCACGGCAGGAATATCGTTCACATAAATAGTAACACGATCTCCATCTGGATATTGAAAATCTCTACAAATAATTTTCACCGAATTAGAATTGGTTCTAAAAGTTCCTAAGTCTTGATCTATTTTTGGAAATTGGTATTGACCATTTATTTTGCTGAAGGATTTTAATGCAAGTTCTTCATTTAGTTTGGCTTGAGAGATAATTCCTTTGTTATTAAGTTCATCATCCATCTCTTTTTGTGTCTTCTTTTTATGATTGAAGGCTTCTTTAAAACCATTTGAGGGATCTACGGTTATAGATGTGGGTTGCTCTGTGCTTTTTGCTTTTGTAGTAAAAATTGCTTTTTTTTCTCCTTTTTCATCCGTTCCTTTTGTCTGGTCTAATTGGGCATGAATGTCCAAAGAAATATTGGCAAAAAAAAGGAAAAATAGATATAACGGGATTGTAGATTTCATAGAAGTATTCTTATTCATTGGCTGTGGTCATTGCAAATATAATACCGATAATACAATTTGTAGTTTACAAATTGTTAAAAATTAATTATTCGATGGGGAAATTAAAATAAGTGGTTGGAAAAGGTTCTTTCTTTAAGGTAAAATGCCACCATTCATTGGCATAGGGTTTAAAGCCATTTTTGAGCATAGTCTCTCTAAGAAAAAGTCTATTTTTTTGTTGTTTTTTATTGATTTTTTTATAAAAGGGATGAGAAATCTCGCCGAAAAAATCATAAGTACTCCCCATGTCTAATTCTTTTCCTGTCTTTATATCTACGAGGGTTATATCTACAGTACTCCCTCTGGAGTGGCCCGATTTTGAAGCGATATAGCCTAAATTAAATAATTCACTCTTTGGAACTTCCGGATAATATTCAGCTTTCATAAGTGTGTCATTTAAAACAGTGGCCCAACCAACAAAATGGTCTACAGCACGTTGTGGCCTGTAGGCATCAAATATTTTAAGACTTAAATTTTCTTTTAATAAAATTTGCTGGATTTTATGCAAAGCTTTGGCCGCTTTTTTTGTAAGAATAAGGGTGTCTTTTTTATAGCCGTCAATAGGTTTTCCAATAAAATTTTGGTGAGTAAAATATCTTAGGTCAGACTTTATGGTGTTTTCAATATCAGATAAATACACAAAATATTTTGGCGGTTGTTGTGCGTTCAGCGAAAGATACAACCCTGAAAGGATGAAGAAAAAAACAGTTTTCATTAGACAAAAATAACAAAAATTTATTCAAGGCGAAATACGTTTGTAATGGGTGTTTTTTAAATAAAAAAAGTAAGTGCCGTTTATGAATAAAACGGCAACCTACCAAGTAAACTAATAAAACCAAGTATTAGTAACCCTATTAGAAGTTAGCTTTCTAATATTTTTTGTTGTATTAATGCAGGCTAATTACTTTTGTAATTGTCCATTTCTCTTCTAATTTTTGCCAAACAATAATAAATTTACTAGGAATAGATTTTGCAAGGGGTACTTCTTTATTTATAAATTTGTGATATCCAATTTCAATAGCACCATAGTCTTTTATAGGATATACCTCAATACTTCCTGGTACTAAACTCCTGGTTACTTTGCCACAGATATTCTGTTTAATCGAGTTTAGAATTTCTTTTTTTGAAGTAGCTAAGCCTGCTTTGTCATGAAAAAACTCTATATCTTCGCTGTAAAGGGAGGCTTGTTTTTTCATGTCACAGGTATTGTAGGCATTGAAATAGATACTATCTAGCTGTGTGATTTTTAGCTGTAATAGTTTGTTTATGGGTTTATATGGGGGGATTTCATCTTGCGCATTCGTTAGCAATGAATATAAAAATAGAAAACAGGCAAGGATTAATTTTACAAGAGGACGCTCTTTAAAAATTCGCGTAATTAATTTCATTATTTAGTTGGGTTAATTGGGCTAATTGCGTTCATGACTGTTTCTTTATTGGGCAGAAATACGTCCTCCTGAAGATGTTTTTTTTGTTATCGTTTTTGGATTTCCCCTGCATACTATGTCTCCGCCACTACTGGCTTTTGCATCAAGGGTTTCTGAAGCAAAAACACTTATATTACCGCCGCTCGAAGATTTTACGGTAGCCTTTTTGCTTTTTAATTCGTAAGCATAAATTGTACTTCCACTCGAAGCGCTTACGGTATGATTTTCGGTTGCTCCCATTATTTTTAATTTGGCACCGCTTGATGCTCTTGCAGCTATATTTGTAGCATTTACTGCTATTTTTGCATGGGCTCCGCTGCTTACATTTATGTTAAAATTAGCTGTTACAAGAATGTTTTCTGTGAAGGCATCGCTACCGCTATTAACTTCTAACTCTTCAAGATTTTTTACAGTAACATGAATTTTTCGTGCTTTTGCTCTCCAGATACTTTTTTCGGTGTAAATATGTAACTCGCCATTTTTTACTTCTGTTAAAATAATGCTGTGTAAATTTTCATCAGCTTCAATACTTAAGGAAGTTTTGTTCCCTTGAGTAATATATAGCGCTAAGCCAGAGCTAACTTTTATTGCCCTGAAATCGTTATTTAATTTTCGGTCTTTCCGCACTACGTTTTTGTCTCCATTAATTCGATGAAACATACCTACGCCGCATGAGGTAGTTATTGTTGCTAAAAGGAGGATGATTATGGGTCTTAATATATTTTTTTTCATGTCTTTATATTTTTTTTATCCTGCGATGGCAGGCCAGCGTTCAAACGAGTATAGTCATATAGCTTCCATATGGTTATTGTTTTTGGCACCAAGAAGCGTTATGGAAGTGCTATAATAGGATGATTTTAATTTCTGATTCAAATGTATTTAATTAGATGCTTATAACCTTAAGGAGGTTCCTCAACCGTTGTTTTTTGGGTTCCAATTGTGATGTTCTATTTTCTTGGATGCGATTGCTTCTTATTTATCGATGCAATCTGTGCAATCCAAACCCTTAGGGGTCATTAAGAAATAGTGATTTACCATTTCTCTGTCATAAATATCATCTACATTATCTATATGATACAAAAAACTCTTGGTAGAATCTTCAAAATAGATCGTGGTGTTTTCGGCTAAATAAAGAGTGATAAAAATGGCTTCGTCTTTAAATAAATGGGACGAATTACTTAAGAAATAAGCATCTAAAAGTAAGTTCTTGTTCTCTAGTGTATACTTATATTCAATTTGTGAAGCATTTTGATTTGCTTTCTTACTATTTCTTCCTTCCGATGTTTTTCTAATTTTAATATAACTCTCATTCTCATCGGTTTTGACTACATCAAAGCGAACATCGTTGGAGTAAATTTTTCTTACATCACCCACAAACACCTTTTCTGAATTACTAGTTCGGTATAAATTGTCTTTATAAAAGAGTTCATCATTATTTATCATTTTTACAGAAATCGTGTCACGGGCTATAATGGAGATATTATTTTTTTCAATTTTTGCGCCATTGTGCGCTTTTGAAGCGCCTAGTTCTATAAGCGAAAATCCAATTCCTAATAAGGCAATTAGCCATATGCCTAGCAGGGTTAATGAGCTTGTTTTGCTAAATTGTTTTATGTTATTTGATAGGATTCGTAGACCTAAAATAAATAAAATTAAAAAAGGAATTCCAACTAAAATAAAACCAAAAGCAGCTAAGAGCCAATGCGGAATCGAGGTGTCAAAAAACAGATTTGGATATTGAATAAAATCTACATCCACATTCAGAAATTCTAGACTTCCAATGGAGAAAAAACTAATTAAAATAGCCATTAATGCAATGGTAGAAATAAAGATTAAAAGGATCCCGATAAATTTTCCCAGGATTTTAAATAGGGTTAGAATTATGGACGCTATGGTGTTTAAAAAATCCTGTAATCCATTATTTTTTTTTTTACTCTTTTTAAAAGTTTCGTTTACTTTATGACTAAGTTCACTCGCTCCATCTTTTAATTTATCTGAAGCTTGATTTGCCGTTTTCTTAATAGAATCTGACATGGAACTAAACTCTTCACGAATCTTTTTTTCAATATTATCAATATTTACCGGTTCTCCTTCCATCTGCAATTTCTCGGCTGTAGTTCGAGCTTCTGGGAGTAAGATCCAAAGTATAATATAAAATAAAACGCCAAATCCGCCACCGAAAAATAAGGCAACAAAAGCCAAACGAATCCAAATAGTATCAATTTCTAAATAATTTGAGATACCCGAGGCAACACCACCTAGAAATTTATCGTCACCATCTCTGAATAATTTTTTTCTAGTACCCGACTTTCTTTGGTGAGAATATGATGTTTCTGAGTATCCTTCTTCTGCTTCTGCGTAATCTTCTGGCTGTCCCATGATTTCGATAATTTCAGCGATATCACTTTCATTAACAACCTGTCTTTCATCTTTAATTCTTTCCGATAAAAGTTCACTTATCCGCGCTTCAATATCAGAAATTATTTCGTTTTTTCCTTGAGGGTCATTGCTTAAAGATCTTGTAATCGCATCTAGATATCTATTTAATTTCAAATAGGCAATTTCATCGATATGGAAAAAGAACCCACCTAAATTTATATTAATTGTCTTATTCATCTGTAGTTGATTTATTGCTGGTTACTTGGTTTACTGCTGTTACTAAGTTACTCCATGTTTTATCTAATTCTTTTAAAAACATGCCACCGTTTTCTGTTAAAACGTAATATTTTCTAGGAGGTCCGGAAGTAGATTCTTCCCATCTATAGGTTAATAGCCCCGCGTTTTTAAGACGGGTTAATAATGGATAAATGGTGCCTTCTACGACAATCATTTCTACTTTCTTTAACCTTAGAAGTATTTCAGAAGTATATTTGTCTCCATGTTGTAAAATGGATAAAATACAGTATTCTAAAACGCCTCTTCGCATTTGCGCTTTTGTGTTTTCGATCTTCATATATACTATTTTATTTTATGAACTTTATGGTAAATGGATATTTGTAATCTTCGCCCTCTTTTACTTTCATTGCGGCTATGATGATGAGAATAAATTTAACGATTCCCAAAATTCCTACCATAGAAACCAAACTAAAAACGCCAAATAAATTTCCGAAATCAAAACTCCAATTCCAATAATGATGCTCATTGATTGAGGAAAAAATGGCGGCGAAGAAAAACGGAAGAATACTAATTCCTAAAATAAGGAGGTACAAAGAATAACTGAGGTTAAAATTAACCGCTTCCTTTCCTTGCTTGTCTAAAAAAGGGCTTCTATCCTTTAATGTTTGCCATGCAATTAACGGTGTAATAATATCGCCTAATGGAAATACAAATCCGGCGAATGCTGAAATATGGATTAAAAATGCGTTGGTATTTTCGTTATTTTTTTTCATGTTTCTATATGATTGTTTATTAGTGTTTACGCTTTTACAGCTGCTGCACTGAGTTTATCGAAGTGTTAAGTACAGTATGTAGCTTCTGCCTAGACGTTAACTTGAATATCAAAAATTAGTCATGGAGTTTTTATTTTATATAATACTTTCCTACGCAAAGATATATCTTATAAATGGTACCGTGCAACGCATAGTACTATAATTAACATTTATTTAACACTTATCAAAAGCTAGTTGAAAGTTTTCTATTCCTTAAAGCACCTATAGATACTGACGAAGTAATGATAATTTATGTATCTTACGAGTCTATATGAAAAATCAGAAAAAAAAATAAGTATGAAAATTACTCCAAAAAAAATAAACACTTTTATGCTTTTTAAGTTGCCTTTGGCCTATTTTGGAGGTGTTCGAGTGCACTTTTTAAATGAAAAAAAAGCGATTGTTGGCATTAAGTACCGATGGATAAATCAAAACCCTTATAAAAGTATGTTTTGGGCCGCGCAAGGAATGGCTGCAGAAATGAGTACAGCTATTTTAGTGATGCAGGAAATTAAGAAAACAAACCAAAAGGTTTCCATGTTAGTCGTCTATCAAAAAGGGGATTTTTTTAAAAAAGCTACCGGTAAAATTACGTTTACTTGCTGTGATGGACACCAAATAAGAGAGTCCATACAACGTGCTATAGCAACGGGAGAAGGGCAAGTGGTTGGCTTACAATCTGAAGGGGAAAATGAAGAGGGAATTGTGGTTTCTAATTTTAAATTTCAATGGAGTTTAAAAGTGAAATCATAAAAAGGTTCTTTAATACAGCTATCTAATCATTCTAAATGGCTCGATGCACGCAAGTATTTCTTTAGTTTTTACAGATATAAATAAAAGAAGGGGGTACGTTTAACAACGTAAATCGGAGTTTAATGTTTTTAAATCTTTTTCTCAGGAAAGAATAATCTAATAGAGAGTATTGATATTGAATAATCAACCCTTCTTTTGTTAGCGTATTTTTCACTTCTTTGAAGATGGCTGTTTTTATTTGTTTATTTATGCTAGCCAGAGGTAGGCTCGATATAATACAATCAACTTTTCCGTAGAATTCAAAATCCTTTATTGCAATTGCACTTTCGTTAATTACAGTTAATCTTTTGTCTTTAATTTGACCCAATTCATTACAAAAGACGGGGTTTAATTCAAACACAACCAACTTACTGTTTTTAGACATTGAGTTTAAAATTTCTTTTGTAATTCCGCCATTGCCTGGCCCAAATTCAACAATTAATTTATCTAAATCAGGATTTGGTATTAAGGAGGCTATTTTTTTTGATAAAAATATTGAACTCTTAAATAAAGCTCCTGTTTGCTTGAAATTTAAAAATGCCTGTTTTAAAAAGATATTCATTTTATTATTTTTTTTTGAATTTAAACACACGATCATTAACTAATACAAATCTAGATTTGGGTTCTAGGTATAAAGAATCCGCTAAGCTTTTACTAGTTTCATAGTCTTTGTATTCTATATATGATAAGTCTGCAAGCGTGTGAAAAATATTATCGTTTGTGGTTAACATACTTTTATTGTTATATAAATGTTTAAATTTATTACTGCTATTTATGTAATTTTGAGAACCCCAGATGAAAAAAGGAACATGCGTTTCTTCCTCTGTGGGATTGGAAGAACCATAACCGAAGCTATTCGTTTTATTATCAAATAAATTAGTGCCATGATCTGCCGTAAATAAGAGAATAGATCTTTGTTCTGTTTTTATTAATTTCGTTATTAATTCACTTAAAATATAATCTTGCATTAGAATCATATTGTCATAATCATTTATGAAAATTTCCTTGTTCTCTTTATTTAGAGTGTACTTTTTGGTTTCACTATTTGGTTTAAATTTCTTAAATTTATTAGGAACGGACCCATGTCCACCAAGCATATTAATGACAATTAATTTGTTTTTAGTTGATTTGTCTTTAATCACTTCTTGAAATGTTGTAATTATATCTATATCTGTATGATTGGGGTTATTATATATTTCATATAGTTTATCCATTTCGAATTTATTATCAATGAAGTTAAAACAATTTTCCTGACTTGAAATCCAATAAGTTTTATACCCGGCTTCCTTATATAGAGATACGATTGTTTTTTGACTATACATTTTGACAACTTCTTTTGGCGTTCCTTGGGTAATAATTAATGGAAATGAGTTTGCGGTGTTGTTTGCATTTGAATGATTTTGACTAAACGAAATTAAATTGGTAATACTTTTTATATTTGGGCTTGTATTTTTTTTATATCCATTTATGGTCCAATTACGATATCGCAATCTTTCTCCAATAATTAAAACAACTAAATTTGGACTTAAACTGTCATTTGGGTTAGAAACTTCAAAAGTGAAATTATTTTTAACTGTTTTAAATTTTCTCACTCTATTCCTGTGCACTACAAACTCATAAGTTCTATAGTATATAGAAATGGGATGTTGTTTAAGAAAATATTGTCTTAGTATATATTTAGGTTTGTTTTTTAGAGATAAATATATATGGGTATTGGACATTATATAATAACTTATAGAATAAGAAGAAAGCAAACAAACAAATGATATTATAAAATATGTTTTCCTTTTAAGTTGAGGCAATTCTAAAGGGGCAATTTTTTTTAGGAGTATGAAAAAATAGATAACAATAATAAAAGGAATAATAAAGGAATAATAAAAGCGACTAAAAAATTCGTTAACTTCTGTGTTTACTGCATTAAATATACCCTTAACAATGTCTAGACTGGAGTAGTTTGAAAAGATAATTATGATTATAGTTTCAAAGCATAAGGATATTAAGTAAGGAACTCCTACAATGATATAAGTCCAAAAATAAGATTTAGTTAAGAATAACGCACCAGAAGTTAAAAAGAATAAAAATAAAATTTTATAGATTATTTTTAAAATAAAATTTGGTTGCCCGGCTTTATAAGCTATAATAATATCAGGTACTAAAATAAAAATAAATAAAATTAAAAAATATAATAAGAGATTTAAAGTCGGTTTTTTTTTCATCTTCTATTTCTTTGAAACTAATATATTAATTTCTTAAGTGCTTAAAAGCAGCAGGTAAATTTTATTCTTCAAATTTATCTATGTGATGCAGCAGCTACGATTTTTAATCAAGGCAATATACTATTTTTCAAATATAATTTAATCATCTCAATGAGAGAAAGGAAAAAGTAATTTGATTAAGCATTCGTGTATTTTGTAGATAATATAAAATGTTTAGAGAGACTCTTTAATGCTTTATAAACAAAAAAATATCGAGGCTATTAAAAGTTTTTAATACGATAACAATTTAGAATATAAACCATGAGCGCACACAATATCGATTGCCGTATTTATGAAGAGGAAATGCAATATGTAGAAATAGCATTAAATCTGCAAGAGATCGTGGTTAATGTAACTAGTTCTTTTCTAATGATGCATCATCATATAAAAATGACGACCATTTTAGGAGATGGTTCTAATCAGGAAAAGGGAATTTTAAGCAAAATTATTTTCTGCTAGAAAACCAATTTTGTCCGGTGAAAGTTTATTTATGACGGATTAGGAAAAAAACAGGTGTCTTTTGTATCTTCATCTCCCAGAAAAATTATTCCTATATATTTAACGCGCTTCAACGGAAAGTTTATCCGTCATAAAGATGCTTATTTATGCGTGGCAAAAGGAGTTACTACAGGGTTCGAATTCTTTTAAAAAACGAGGTAGAGGCTTGTTTGGAGTCGAGGGCTTTATTATGGGAAAGATGGAAGAAGACGGTATGAGATTTGTGCATGCAGGTGGAACGATGGCGAAAACGGTAATAGTTTGGATAAATTTCACCTGTAGATACAGGTTGTTAGTTGGTTTTAGCCAAGATATTTAGCATGGTGTTGAATTTACTGTCGGAATCAAAAACATTATTTTTGGAGGTGAACGCTCTTTTTTTGCTAGATTACTAGGCCATGAAACGGTTTATATCCAATCTTTACCATTTAGTAGATTGCTTCAACGCCTATTGGCTATGACGCCTTGAACGGATAAAAGTGATCGAGAAGAAGAAAGCCTTTTGGGAGGTATAGGTGATGGGCTAGATGGCGACAATCGGTTGTAAGATGCTTAGCTGTGTTATTTCGGTTTGGTTCACTTCGCTTTAGAATCATTTCATTCTGTACCTATATAAATCGTGGAGTTTCAAAAAAAAACCTAATACCGCTAATAAGAAATAACTAAGTAGGGGTATTAGGAATTAGACCGTTTACTTTATTTTGATCTCGGAAACTTTTATTCTTCGTTCGCTTTAATATTTTTTATGAAATTCACAAACTTTTTTCCGTAGGTGCTGGTTTTTACTCGGTCTGTTAGCGTAACATCGATCGTGTCTAATAATGTTAATGTGGCATTAGAGAGTTCTGTTAAAGCGATATAAGGAGCTGCCTCAAAATCTGGATGCGTTAATACATAATTGGTGGTATATAAATATCTTCGTTTAATAAGGTTCTCTGATTTCTTGGTTACTTGAGCTTGTTTTTCTTCATCTTGCTCTTTTTTAGCCTCAAAACTTTCTTTAATTAAATCTAATCGCTTACCATTAAATTGACGTGCAATTTTATAATAATTATCTAAGACTTCTTGATTTTTAGAACCCGTAATTTTTGGAGCTATACCAAATTTTTCTACCTCGTCATTAATGGTAATGATTCCTTTTTCGGCAAAAAATAAAATTCTTTTATCGCTGGTATTTCCATCAAAAGTTAGATAATAAAGAATAGGTTCTTCAACATTATCGGTCAATTCAAAGTCTTCCTTGCCCAATAAAGCCACAGAATCAATAGAAACTAAAAGAGAATCTTGCATTTTTTGTAAATACAACGTTCCTTTTTTTAATCCTTTAATTTTTCCTTGAACAATCATGTTTCCTTCTTTCTTGGAAGAACAGGCTGCTATAAGGAGTAACAAACAAAGTATACTTATTTTTTTCATCGAGTTTATGCTTTTTTACGATTGCAAATATGCTTATTTTTATTTAAAGAGTGGCCGATAATTCTAATAAAATGGTACATAAAATGGCGCCAACGGTACCAATTGCATAGCCAAATACTGCCAATAATACTCCCACAGTAGCTAACGAAGGATGAAAAGCTTGTGCCACAATAGGAGCAGAAGCGGCACCTCCCACATTGGCTTGACTTCCAACGGCTAAAAAGAAGTAAGGTGCTTTGATGAGTTTTGCTACTAAAATTAATAATGCTGCGTGTATGGTCATCCAAACAACTCCAATGGCGATTAAGCCTAAATTATCAAAAATCATGGCCAAATCCATTTTCATTCCAATGGTTGCCACTAGAATATAAATAAAAATACTTCCCACTTTACTAGCGCCGGCTCCTTCGTAATTTCTAGCTTTTGTAAAGGATAAACCTACGGCAATTATGGTAGAAATACTTATTAACCAAAAGAAGGATGAACCCAAAAAGGTAAAGACATTTCTCCAAGTTGGCGAATTGATGGATGCTATCATGGCAGTAAAAAAATCACTGAGATATTTGGCTGCAAAATGACCAAAGCCAACGGTTCCAAAAGCAATGGCTAGTATAATCATCAAATCGGTTAAAGAGGGATTTCTTTTTACTTTCTGAGTGAATTTTGACACTTTTTCTTTTAATTCCTCAATAGCAGTGGTATCTGCTTTTAGCCATTTGTTAATTTTATCTTTTTTGCCAATTCCTATTAATAGAATGGCCATCCAAATATTGGCAACAACAATATCTACAAACACCATTCCTCCATATTTAGCAGGATTGTATTGATAAATCTCTAACATGGCCGTTTGATTTGCGCCGCCGCCAATCCAACTTCCTGCCAAGGTAGAAAGTCCGCGCCAAACCGCATCAAAATCTGCGCCTCCAACGGTTTCTGGCGAGAAAATTGAAATGAGTAAAATAGCAATAGGTCCACCAATGATAATTCCTACGGTTCCGGTAAAAAACATAATTAATGCTTTGGAACCCAAATTAAAGATGGCTTTTAAATCAATGCTTAAGGTCATTAAAACTAGGGCAGCAGGTAGCAAAAATCTACTTGAAACATAATAGAGTTGAGATTCAACCTTTACCGTTTCACCAAGAGTATTTACAGTTTCCCATGCGGGCGATATGATTCCTGCAGTAGTAAATAGGGCAGGAACAAAATAGGCCATAAATAAACCAGGCACTATTTTATAGAATTTGTGCCAAAAACCTGATTTTTTTGATTCGGTAAAAAAGACGAATCCGAGTGAAATCATTAAAATTCCAAATACGATGGCATCATTAGTAAGTAGCGGTTCTTTCATTTTTGGTTGTTAAGTTTTGGCTAAAGTATCAAAATTAAACGCATAAAAAAAGCGAAGTCTTACGACTCCGATTTTGGTTACTTCTTTTAAAAATTCTCGACTTCTTTAAAAGGAGAAATTTCTATATTTTCTGTTATTTTTTTATAGGTAATCCAGTCTGTAGTAAAGAATAAGTTTGTCTTTGTGATTGCTTCTGATAGGGCTTCTTTAAATTGATTGGTCAATTGCTTTTCTGTAGCTGTTTGTTCGCCAAATCGGCTGCTTACATACCATGATGCCGATCTAAAACGCTGGCTTACGGTAACTTCTGGATTTCTTGTAATTCCTTGTCTTTTATCTACGGTACCAAGATAAATAGCGATTAAATCATCAATTTTTTTGCTGATTTCTTCGGATGCTTTAATGGCGTCTTTGTATTTTTTCTTGTCTTCTTTTGTAAGTTTCTCTTTTATCTGCGTTGCTGTATTTTTACTTTCAACGAGTTGTTTTACAACGTCAGCAAATGTTTGTTGATAGCCTTCTAATTCTTTACTGGCTTTATATTTTTGACTAATTGCTGCTTGAGAAACCTCTAGTCTTGGATCTGATTTTACCTCAATATTTGCCTCGGAAACCACCTCTCCAAAAGTCATTTTTAAACGATAGATTCCTGGTTTTACTTCAACACCTCTTGGTTCTCGAGTCTGTTTTCTAATGGTTCTAGCCGCTCTAGAGACCCCTTTTTCATTTAAACTCCAGCTTGTTTTATGAATGCCGTTTTCTTTGGGCGTTTCTATTTTTAGGGTTCTTATTTGTCTGTTACCATCAAAAATTTCTAAGGTTATAGAATCTAACTTGATTTTTGATTCTTTGTCTTCTTGATTTTCTTTTTTGTCTGTTGTCTTTTCCTCTTTCTTCTCTAATGGTTTGTTGAGGTAATAAGCAATTAAGGCACCCGATTTTCTGTTTTCGCCATGATAGGTGGCATCTGCGCCAAATCTGCTTCCTGTTGGTTGTTGATAGGCCGCTTGATATGCCGTTGGTGGTGTAAATAAATGCATTTTTTGAGAATTTATGTTTCCGTTCGCCATCGCTCGTAAGGGGCGAATATCATCTAAAACCCAAGCGGCCCTTCCAAAAGTTCCAATTATTAAATCATGCTCTCTTGGATGAATTACTAAATCTTTAACAGGAACGGTAGGGAAACCTTGCGTCCATTTTGTCCATGAGGATCCTGCATTTAATGAGATATATAAACCATCATCGGTGCCTAAGAACAATAGGTTTTCGTTGATTGGATCTTCAATAATGGATAGCGCATAGCTTTGAACGTCATTTTCATCAACAATTCTTTCCCAAGTTTTTCCATAATTCTTGGTTCTATAGGCGTAAGGTGTATAATTAAAACGTCTATAGTCATTGGCAATTAGAAGGGCTTCCCCTTTATTTTTGTTGGATGCTTTTATTTGGGTAATCCAACTATTTTCTGGCAAGCCTTTGATATTTTTAGCTACATTAATCCAGGTTTCTCCACCATTTTTGGTGAGATGAACTTGGCCGTCATCGGTGGCAGCCCAAAGCATACCTTTCTCTAAAACCGAGGGTTCAATGACTAAAATAGTACAGTGATTTTCGGCACCCGTAGCGTCCATCGTTAAACCACCACTTTCTCCTTGTTTTAATTTCTCGGGATCATTGGTCGTTAAATCTGGTGAAATTACGCGCCAAGTGAGGCCTTTATCGGTTGATTTGTGTACAAATTGACTTCCAAAGTATAAGGTTGAAGTATCAAATGGATCCATATTAATGGCCGCATTCCAATTAAAGCGCAATGCTACGTTTGCATCTGGGTGCGTTGGTTTTACACCATAATTATTTCCGGTGAGATGATCATATCTGGATACAGAACCTTGCTGGCTCATGGTCCAACCATAACGTGAATCTTCTTTGTCTGGAACCACATCAAAACCGTCGCCAAAGCTTATTTCTTGCCAATACGAATTTCTAATTCCTTGAGCTTTCCATACATAAGCGGGACCTCTCCAAGAACCGTTGTCTTGCATGCCACCATACACATTATAGGGAAATTCATTATCTACATTAATATGATAAAATTGTGCGATCGGAAGGTTGCCAATAAAGCGCCAAGTTTTTCCGCCATCTTTAGTGATGTTCATTCCTCCGTCATTTCCGTCGATCATAAATTTCCCATTCGTTGGATGAATCCACCATGCGTGGTGATCTGGATGCACCCCGTTATCTACCCCGTAAGCAGGCATTAATTGTTCAAAATTCTTTCCTCCATCTTGCGAAACATTGATATAGGTGAAAACAGAATAGACCCGATTTTCATTCTGGGGATCTACATAAATTTCTGAATAATAAAAGGGACGATTTCCGATGCCTGGTTTATCGTTTATTTTTTTCCATTTAAATCCGCCATCTTCACTCTTGTATAAGGCATTCTTTTTTGCTTCTACTAAGGCGTAAATAACCTCAGGATTACTCTCTGAAATAGCCACACCAATTCTTCCTAATTCTCCTTTTGGGAACCCTTCTTTTTCGGTGATTTCTTTCCAGTTATCTCCACCGTCATGGGTAATGTACAAACCGCTTCCTTTTCCGCCAGAATTAAAAAACCAAGGATCGCGCTTGTGTTCCCACATGGCAGCAATTAGTTTATTTGGATTTGAGGGGTCCATGATTAAATCTGCAGCACCCGTTTTAGGATTGTTATATAAGATTTGTTTCCAAGTTTCACCTCCATCAACCGTTTTGTAAACGCCGCGTTCCTTATGTTCTCCCCATGGCGAGCCAATAGCGGCAATATATACGATATCGGGATTGGTAGGGTGAATAATAACACGATGAATATGACGAGTTTTTTCTAATCCCATCGATTTCCAGGTCTTTCCTGCATCGAGGGATTTGTAAATTCCGAAACCACCATTTAAACTATTTCGTGGATTTCCTTCTCCTGTACCTGCCCAAATCACACTCGGGTTCGATTGTTGAATGGCGATTGCACCTATTGAAGCAGTTAACTCTTTTTCGAAAATTGGTTCCCATTTAATGCCGCCAGAAGTAGACTTCCAAATTCCGCCAGAAGCAGTTCCCACATACATAATATCTGGATTAGAAACCACCACATCAATAGCGGTAACCCGACCACTCATGCCACCAGGGCCAATATTTCTAGGGGTCATGTTTTTTACCATATCCATCGAAAATTCTTGAGAAAACAAGAAAGAGGCTGTCATTAAAAATAGAAAGGAAAGTGATTTTTTCATTGTAAATTATTTGAATTCATTTTAATAATGCCCAATATACAAAATTGAAAACAGTACGTTTTTATTGTGGACTTTATTTTGGTTTTTTACTTGATGCTTGGAAATGAGCATTAAACAAGAAAGGAAAATCTACCTTAAGAAAACAGGCGTTTTTTATTTAGACTTTGCTGCAAGAGAGCGATTACTCATCCTTTTTTGTAGGTGCTCTCTTGGCCTCTTTTAAGGCGTTCATTAGCATCCATTCTATTTGTCCGTTGGTAGAACGAAATTCGTCTGATGCCCAGTTTTCTATGCTTTTTAATAGGTCTTCATTAATGCGCAATGCAAATGCTTTTTTCTTTGCCATTATTTATTCTTTTATAAATGAAACTACCGTTTCAATTAGTTTTTTAGAAATCGGAAAATCTGCCGAATAATAGGAGGATAAATTATCCTCCTCTTTGTTAATTTGTTTTAATACATGATTCATGTTTTCAATAAGCACCAATTTAGCAGCTGGATTTGCTATATGCAACGCATTGGCTTCTTCCATGCTTACTTGTAAATCTTTGGTGCCGTTAACAATTAAAATTGGAATGGTAATTTTTTTAATTTCTTCTGTTGGTTCATAACTGGCCCATGATTTAAAAAAGGCAAGATTGGGTCTCGCAAAAATCGAAACTAAATTTGGATTAATTTCTTTGATGTCTCCAGTTTCTTTGAGCTCTTTAAAATGTGCGGCGGTTATTTTCCCAAATTCTGGACTTTGTGCGGTCACTTGTTTTACAAGTATTTTGTTAATCGAAGCGCTTGCGCCCGCCAAAGAAATATACTTATGAATATGGTCTAAGCTTAACATAGCAATTAAAGACCCTTGACTGTGACCCACTAAAATGATTTCAGAAAAACGGTTGTTGTCTTTAAAATGGTTGATGACTTCTTTTGCATCAAAAATAAAATCTTTAAAGAAAACCCCGTCTTGTAAAAACTTTCTATTTTTAGGATTGGCTGTTCGTTTATCATAGCTAAAAAAAGCGATATTTTCTTTGTTTATTGCATCCCGAAATTGTTTTATATAATTTGCCTGTACATTTGCTCCGGCTTGATTTCCGTTTCTATCTACATTTCCAGAGCCGTGAACCCAAATGACCAGGGGCGATTTTTTTAACGAATAAGTCAAGGTTCCGGATAACTGAATGGCGCCATTATTAATCAAAATCTCTTCGGAGTTTACTTGTGCATTTAATCCCGAAAAGGCTAGGGCATACAATAGTAAATAGACGGCTATAAATTTCATTTTTTGATGTTTTTAAAGGTGAATTTAAAATAAATAATTAAAAAAACTATCGTAAGTGCACTAAAAAAAGATAGAATTTTTGATGTATTAAAAGATGGGTTTAATGTTTTATGGATCATGATAAAAACAACAAAAAATTGTATCATCGCTAAAAAAGGCAATACCAATAAAGTGGCCGTTTTTTGTTTCATTTTGTCTTTTAATCGAATATGATGAAGCTTTCTTTTTGAAGAGAACCATAAAATTAAAAGACTTATGGCTGAAAATACAGCAAGAATAAACCACAATACCCATTTGGAGTCAAACCTGTTAATTTCCCCTTTTAGGCTTATATGAGCTACAATTTTGTTAGGTAAATTACTGAAATGATATATGACATAGTTCCATGAAATTAAGGTTAGTAAAAAACTGAATCCAATGAGTAATTTATTTATCTTTTCCTGTTTTTCCATACCCTTATATTTTATTTATATAGGTATTTAATATTTGTGTTGCTTCGGCTTTTTTTTGAGTCCCAATGATTACTTGCTCTCCGTTTTTTAAGCTTAACTTAATTCCGATGTTTCCTTTTACGGTATAAGACCCATGCTTAATGCCCCAGCCTCCAACATCTAAAATTGGTTTAAATGTAATTATGCTCACCGTAAGAATGTTTTTCCAATCAATAAACGTATCACTTCTATGCAAAGGGGAGAATTTGTAGGAGATTCCTTTTTCATCGATGTTTACCTTCAAGGTTAGGAGTCTAAAAAAAAGAACAAATAAAAAAAAGAAGAGGCTAAATAGTATGATTCCAAGATTCGACATTGGTTTGTCTCCATATGGAATCCCAAAAAACAATTGTTGGATCGCTCCATATATGAAGAGCAGCAAAAGGCTTATTAATGGAAGCCAAATCCACCACTGCGTAAAACGTTGTTGTTCTTTAAAAACTTTCATTTAACGATTATTATCTCTTATTAAAATAGCTCGGGTAAAGCCAGGGTCTATGTTTTTTAAGGTCCAGCCTTTTATCGCATAACTATTTAAAAAATCTTCTAAACCTTGATCGTTTTGCTAAAACGCATTTTATAGCTTATTACTTTGTATGCTTTCATTTTTCTTTTTTATAAAACGTTCCTTCAGTAAGTACAAAGGCGAGAATCACTCCAATAAAGGTTCCTATAAGGGATCCCAAAACAAGACCAAATGCCACCTTATTAATCACGGCGCCTATCGTGGTTCCTATACTTGTTCCTAACGAGGAGCTAATTGCGATTGTTTTTATTTGAAAGGGGCTCATTTTAATGGTTTAAAGTTCCTGTGTTTATTACAGGAGCCACTTCCTTATCGCTGCATAAAATGACCATTAAATTGCTTACCATTGCCGCTTTACGCTCTTCGTCTAAATTCACAATTCCTTTTTTATTTAGCGCATCAAGCGCCATCTCTACCATACTCACGGCTCCTTCAACAATTTTATGACGCGCTGCAACAATCGCCGTTGCTTGCTGTCTTTTTAACATGGCACTTGCAATTTCATTCGCATAGGCTAAATATCCAATTCTCGCTTCGAGCACCTCTATTCCAGCAATGGTTAAACGCTCATCAATCTCTTTTTCTAAAGCTTCACTTACCTCGTTGATGCTAGAACGCAAAGTAATATCTTCATCAAGTCCTTCATCGGCAAAATTATCATAGGGATACATGCTGGCTAGTTTTCTTACCGCTGCATCTGTTTGTACTCGCACAAAATTCTCGTAATTATCTACATCAAAAGCCGCTTTGTACGTATTTGTAACCCGCCAAACTAAAATAGTGCTAATCATTATTGGGTTTCCTAATTTATCATTTACTTTTAAGCGTTCGCTGTCAAAATTGCTAGCTCTTAATGAAATGGATTTTTTTCTATATAAAGGGTTTGCCCAAAACAATCCGTTCGCTTTTATGGTTCCAACATATTTACCAAACAGCAAAATTACTTTTGAAGCATTTGGGTTCACTAAAATAAATCCAAAGAAACCTATAAACCCCAATAGCGAAGAAATTAAAAACAGTCCGTTTTCTCGAACAAAACTCATGAAAATGCCGCTAATAAAAAGTGCGATTAATACAAATAATAGTAAATAACCGTTCGCCGGATTGATGATTTTTTCTTCTCTCATAATATGTTTAAGTTTAAGTTATATTAAAATGATATCACAAAGATATCAAAATATTTTGATTATTTCTAAAGGTTATCAATCATAATTTTATAAATTAGCCAAAATATTTATACAATTAAGGGATGAAAATTAAACTTCTATTAGTCATAAGCATATTGTTTTTAACAACTTCTAGCACCGATGAAACTTTTTTTTGGGGTCAAAATGGTCACAGAACAACTGGGAGAATTGCCCAAAAACACTTAACTAAAAAAGCAACAAAACAAATTGATAAATTATTAAAGGGTGAAAGTTTAGCATTTGTTTCTACCTATGCAGATGAAATAAAATCAGACAGAAAATATAGTGAATTCTATTCTTGGCATTACATAAACATGGATTTTGACGAGACCTATACGTCGGCAAAAAAAAACTCGGAAGGAGATTTAGTAACCGGAATTAATAAATGTATAGCCATTTTAAAAGCTAAAAATTCTAGCGAAGAAGACAAGGCCTTTTATTTAAAAATGTTGGTTCATTTTATGGGCGATTTACATCAACCCATGCATATTGGACAGCGAGAAGATAAGGGTGGGAATACCATACAAGTAGAATGGTTTGGACAAGGAACCAACTTACATGCAGTATGGGATACCAAAATGATTGAAGCTTGGAATATGAGTTATATTGAATTGGCCGATAACGCAAGAGATTTAAGCAAAATTCAGATTGAATCAATTCAAAAGGGAACACTCATAAATTGGGTAGATGAAGTGCATGAGATAACTAAAGAAATATATAAATCGGTAAAAGTTGGTGAAAATTTAAAGTACAGATATTCCTACGATTATTTTGGAACCGTTAGAACTCAGTTGCAAACTGGTGGCCTGCGCTTAGCAAAAGTATTAAATGATATTTTTAGCTAATAGGCTATAAAAAAATAAGATTAGAGCCTTGTAAACTTATTTTTACAAGGTTTTTTTATCCTTCCTTGGCAGGCCGGTGGTCATGCTTCAACAGATATTAAGCACAGTGAGAGAGCTTTTACAAAATGATTATTCGGAGTATTAAAAACGCGTTATGTAAGTTTCCTAAATTTAAATGGTTAAGAACAATTCATTTGTAATTTTAAAAGATGATAAAAAAGACATTCAGTATTCTAATTTTTTCCTTGTTGATTTCAGCGTGTACTTCTGTAAAAAAATCAGAGAATAAGGTTAAAACATCCTCTGAAGAGGAAACAGAAATGCCAGTAGACATTTCTGATGTTGTGGTGAAAACGTTAAATTATAATCAGTTAGAGCCCTTGTTAAACAGAAAAGACGGCAAGGTATACATTATTAATTTTTGGGCAACCTGGTGCAAACCCTGTGTAGAAGAATTGCCTGCTTTTGAAAAACTGAATACCCATTATAAAGACAGAAATGTAGAAATTATTTTGGTGAGTTTAGATTTTCCTAAACAAGTTAAAAAACGGGTAAAACCATTTCTGAAAAGAAAAAACGTGCATTCAAAAGTTGTTTTATTAGATGAGGTGAACGACGATTTTTGGAGTCAAAAAATAAATGAGAATTGGTCTGGTGCAATTCCAGCAACATTGATTTACAATAAAGATAAAAGGCAATTTTACGAGCAATCGTTTACGTATGAATCTTTAGAAATCGAGTTGCATAAATTTTTAACACCCATAGAGTAATCTTATTTTCTGTCTAAAAAGTCTTGATAGGCCTTTTGGGTAATTGCTTTACCTAAAGAGTTTAGTTTTTGTGCAGAGGTTCCGGTTTTAAGAATCGGTTGGTTACTTACAAAATCGTATACAACAGCACCGTTTTTATTTATTATTCCAAACCCCTTGTTAAAGATATAATGTGCGTATTGGTTTTTCGCATTTGCAAAAATATTTTTCCCCCATTTAAAGTCAGAATTATCTGCTTGTAACAAATTCAATAGGGTGTAAGAGAAATCAATCTGAGAAGAAAAATGATCAATTGTTATATTGGTTTTATTCAACGCACCCCCTAACCACAGCATAGGGATATGAAATTTTTTGGAAGAATTAAAAGGACCTTGGTGTTTTGGAGCGATATGTCCATGATCTGCCATAATAACAATTAACGTGTTCTTATACCAAGCTTGTTTTTTAGCGCTTTCAATAAATTTCCCAATCGTTTTATCGGTATAAGCATGTGCAGAACGTAATTTATTTTCTTTAGAATCCTTACCAAATTTATAGGTTTTTGGAAACTCAAAAGGTTCGTGACTGCTTAGTGTTAATGCAATTTTAAAAAATGGTTCAGTTTGGGGGGGTAATAAATCTTGGGTAAATCGCTCCATAAAAACATGATCGTGAACTCCCCATTTTGAGTTCCAGTCTTTTTTATCAAAATCATTGCCATCAACAAAATTGGTAACACCACCATTTCTTAAATAGGTATTCATATTCCCGAAATTTAAATCGCCACCGTAATAGAAGGAGGTTTTGTAGCCTAAATCTATCATTTTTTGAGGTAAGAAAGGCAGGCTTCTGGTTTTGTTGGGCATTTTCATAATGCTCGCAGTAGGTTGCGGATAGTAGCCACTTAAGATGGCTGGAATGCCTTTGTCTGTTCGATCGCCATTTGCATAAAAATTAGTAAATAAAACACCTT